>JABLTH010102926.1_pt1 | contig 15841 bp, 16 predicted proteins | sample 7875711 | NCBI WGS metagenome assembly JABLTH01 (sample SAMN14941262, study PRJNA633318) | bioreactor metagenome | isolation source: bioreactor | place: China | collected 2019-03-05 | reverse complement strand
GAGGCGCCTGGGAGGACGTGGGATGGGAAACAATGCAGCGGAGACCTCGCCGGGTCTGCTTTCGAAGCTGCCCTGGCAGGCTCCCGTGCTGAAGTCGGAGGACATCAGGAAGGTCACCGGCGACTTCAGCGGCGTCTACTTCGATGGCGGATCCAAGGGACAGGCCACCCCCAGCGCACGCCCGCGCTGAAGCGCCCGCGGCCCCCGGGGCTCCGAGCCCATGAGCGCCCTCGAACGCCACCCCCCGCGAGCCCAGGACCCGCTGCCCACGGAGCCCTTCGAGCGCATCCTCGCGACTGACGGCTCCCCCTGGCTGGACGTCCACCGCACCCCGGCGGGCTACCTGCTGCGCTACCCCGGGCGGGCGGACTTCGCCGTCGCCGCCGACGGCCTCGCGGCGGAGGCCTGGCCGGTGCCCGGGGCCCCGGAGGCCACCCTGGCCCACCTCTGGCGCAACCAGGTGCGGCCCCTGGCCCTGAGTCGCCAGGGGCGCGTGGTGCTCCACGCCAGCGCGGTGGACCTCCAGGGCGCGGGGCTCGCCTTCGCCGGCCCCTCGGGCCGGGGGAAGTCCACCCTCGCCGCCGCCTTCGCCCGCCGGGGCGCGGGCTTCCTCTGCGATGACGGCCTGCTCCTGGACCTCGGCGGGGACGACATCCTCATAGAGCCCGGGGATCCCTCCCTCCGGCTCTGGGAGGACAGCCATGCGGCCCTGGAGCCCAGCGGCGCGGCCCTGGCCCCGCCCCTGGACTACACCCCCAAGGCCCGCCTCCTGGCCGGCGAAGGCCTCGCCCACTGCCCCGAGCCGCGCCCCCTCCGCGCCCTCTACCTGCTGGGTCCCGGAGAGGCCGATGCCGTGGCCCTCGAGCCCGTCCCTCCCCCCGAGGCCCTGCGCGCCCTCCTGCGCCTCCTCACCGTCCTCGACCTCGAAGCCCGGGACGTCCTCGCCGCCCACTTCCAGGAACTGGCCCGGCTCGCGGAGCGGCCGATCGTCTGGCGGCTGGACTATCCCCGGCGGTATGAGGCGCTGGAGGGGGTGGTCGAGGCGGTGGCGCGGCACGCCGGGGCGCGCTGGCCCGCGGCATGAGCGGGATCTGCGGGATCGTGCACTTTGACGGGCGGCCGGTGGAGCCCGGGTTGATCGAAGGGATGACCGCGGCCATGTCCTACCGGGGACCGGATGGCCTGGGTCACTGGGTCCAGGGTAACGTTGCCCTGGGCCATGGCATGCTGCGCACCACGCCGCAGCCGGACGGGGAACGGCAACCCTGCTCGAGTCGCGACGGGAAGCTGATCCTGGCCATGGACGGCTGGCTCAGCAACCGGGAGGACCTCTACGCCAGGCTTCCCTCGCCCAAACCGGATCTCCACGACCTCGCCGACGCCGGACTGGTCCTGCAGGCGCTCGAGGCCTGGGGAACCGGCTGCCTGCAGCACCTGCGGGGGGACTACGCGTGGATCGCCTGGGATGTCCGCCATCAACGCATCCTCTGCGCCCGGGACCCGTCAGGCAACAAGGCCCTCCACTACCACTGGGATGGCAGGACACTCTCTCTTGCCACAGACCCGCATCCGCTCCACGACCTTGCCTGGGTTGAAGCCCGCCCGAATGAAGGCCTGATCGCCGAGTACCTGGGCATGGCGTGGACTTCCCGGGAGGAGACCGTCTGGACGTCCATCGCCCGACTGCCTCCCGCCCACGTCCTGGAGGCCACGGGGGACGGGCTCACCCTCCGGGAATTCTGGGCGCCGGACCCCTGGTGGATTCCCGAGGGGACCCGGACCGAGGCCGAGTGCGTCCATCGCTACGCGGAGAGCCTCCTGGAAACCGTCAGGCGGCAGGCGAGGAGCCTGGGCCCCCTCGCCTGCGAGGTCAGCGGCGGGCTGGACAGTTCCGCCCTCTTCACCGCAGCCCTGCATCACCATCAGAGCGGGCGGCTGCCCGCTTCGGGCGTGCTGGGGTTCACCCTGGATTTCCGCGGGGCCGGCGAAGCGGACGAGATGAAGTATGTCGATGCGGTCCGGGCATCCTCCGGGGGCTCGATCGAATGCGTCCCCCCCAGCCTCCGCCCCCTGGAGTGGTATCTCCAGCAGGCCGGACGTTTGAAATCTTTCCCAGGGTTCCCGAACGGCATCATGGGGCTGGGGATCCGGGCAGAGGCCGTCGCCCGCGGGTGCCGGGCGCTCCTGGTGGGCGTCGGAGGCGACGAATGGCTGGGGGGGTCCCGAGCCTATTACGCGGATGCCCTCGCCGGGGGCGAACTGCGCCGGCTCCTGGGGATTTGGAAGGAGGACGCGCGGGCGGCCGGTGCGCTCCAGGCGTCCGCCTGGTTCCTGAGATCAGGCTGCCTGCCCATGCTCCCGGCCTGGGCACGCCACCTGGGGAGAAGGCTGACCACGAGGCGGCCCAGCAGCAGGGGTGCGGGATTCCGCCTTGTCCCGGCCCTGGAGCGCATGCTCCGAGATCGCCGGGAGCGCGCCCGGGAACGCATGCCCCGGCCAGTCCGAGTGCCGAGCCAGAGACAGCTCTGGAACCTCTGGGACGGAGCCTACGGGCTGCTTGCCCGGGAATCGGAAGAGCGGCTGGCGGCCCAGGCAGGTCTGGAACTCCGCCGGCCCTACTTCGATCAGGACCTTGTCCAGTTCTTGTTCGCGGTTCCCGTGGACCTGAAGCTCCGGGGATCGGTGAACAAATGGCTTCATCGGAAGGCGATGGCCCCGTTCCTTCCCCCGGCCGTCGCGGACCGTGCGGACAAGGCGGATTTCATGGCCGTCTTCCGGGCTCAAGGGGACGAGCTTCGAACCCGCCTGGCGGAGGCGGACTTCAGGTCCGAAGCGCTGGCGTGGGTGCGGGGGGACTCCCTGGAGTCCGTCCTGGCCTCCCTGGGGGACACCCGGCTCCAGGGGCTGCCCGAATGGTCGGCTTGGGCCCTCTGGGGTTGCCTCGGTCTCGGGAGATGCGCCCGTTCCGGAGGGTAGGGGGGGTCCGATGTCCAGGCCTCCTGCCGGGGGATCCGCTCGGGGATGGTATTTCCCCGCCACAAAGATTACCCTTCGGTTGACAGCAACGTCGGGTGAACGCATGACCGCAGTGGAATCGAACCCATCCCGAGAGGGACAAAAGGATCCTGGTCCGCGCAGGCCCTACCAGGCTCCCCGCCTGGTGTCCTACGGCCCGATCCATCGCCTGACCCATGCCACCGGGGCAGCAAATGGAGACGGGGGCCAGAGCATGATGGCCTAGCAGGTTCCCCCCTCGCGCGAGACTGGCCGGCTGAAGGACGCACCCGGTCCGGATCCACCCCATTCACGAAGGGAAGCCTCGTTGGCACGCTGGAAGGGGTCTCGCCGTTCAGGCCCCGGAGGGCGGGCTCCAAGCAGCTCGGGATGTTCCAATGCTGAGCGAGCATCTGAAATACCTCTCCGATCCCGCACGGCTGGACGCCTACCGGAGGGCCATCTCCCGCGTCCTGCGCAAAGGCGACCGGGTGCTGGACCTGGGGTGCGGCTCGGGTGTGCTGGGCTTGTTCTGCCTGGAAGCCGGGGCTTCGCAGGTCATCGCGGTGGATTCATCCCCGGCGATCCAGGTGGCCCGGGAATCCCTGGCCAGAGCGGGGTTTCTTGAACAGGCCACCTTCATCAACGAACTCTCCACCCAGGCGACGTTGCCGGAGCCTGTGGACCTGGTGGTGTGCGACAACGTGGGCTACTTCGGGTTCGACTACGGCATCCTCGAGGCCCTCGGAGATGCCCGTGCACGGTTCCTGAAACCCGGAGGCGCGCTGGTCCCTTCCCGCCTCCGGCTGGAAGTCGCCCTCGTGGAATCCGACGAGTGCCTCCGCACGGTCTCGGGGTGGTCCGAGCCCCCGGTGCCAGCCCCGTTCCATTGGATCCGCACCCTGGCCGCGAACACCACCCAGCCAATCCGGCTGGCGCCCGGGGACCTGCTGGGGGAACCCCAGGAACTGGGGGAACTCGACCTCGCCGCCGAGCAACCTGCGTACCACGCCTGGGAGGTCCGCCTGCGCCCGGGGCGGGTGGGCAGGCTCCACGGCCTTGCTGGGTGGTTCCATGCCGACCTCGCTCCGGGCGTGTCCATGACCAATTCCCCGCTCCGATCCGGAGCGATCCAGCGTTCTCAGCTCTTCCTTCCGGTCCTGGAGGGTCCCCTCGTCGGTCCCGGGGACGCCCTCCACCTCCGGTTGATGGCGAGGCCCGCGGAGCACTTGCTCGCTTGGAGCGTGGACATGGTGGGAACGGGCTGGAGGGCGACCCACTCCACCTGGCTCGGTGAGGTCCTCCGCCCCGGGGACCTGATCCGGCGGAATCCGGAGTTGCCGTTGACCCCTAACACCCGAGGGCGGGCCCGCGCCTTGGTGCTCAGTTATTGCGACGGACAGCGCAGCGCGCGGGACGTCGAGGCCCTGATCCTGCGGGACCACCCGGACCTCTTTCCCAGCCGCGCCGAGATCCTCCGCTTCGTCGCGGAAGTCCTGGGTCGGGACGCCTCGGCATGATCCTCTTCAGGCAGGCGGGTCCTTCCGCGCAGAGGCCTTTGCCGGCTCCGCCCTTCCATGCATGGGAGCTCGCCGATGGCCGCGTGTGGCTCGCCTTCCACAGGCTCTCCGGAGCATACCTCCTCCGCTTTCCGGGGCTTGCGGATTTCGAGGTGGCCTTGGACGGCCGGGAGGTCGAATGCCGTCCTGTGCCGGAGTGCCGCGAGGCTGTCGTGCGGCACCTGTATCAGAACCAGGTCTGGCCGCTGGCCTTGAGCCGCCAAGGAAGGCTGATGTTCCACGGGAGTGCCGTGGACCTGGGCGGTGTCGCGGTCGCCTTCCTCGGCCCCAGCCATCGTGGCAAGTCCACCCTCGCAGCCTCCTTCAGTCTGGAAGGCCACCCCATCCTGACCGATGATGGCCTGTGGATTGAGCGAGGCGAGGAGGGCCCCGTCGCGCAGCCGGGGTTCCCTTCCCTCGGGCTCTGGGATGACAGTTCCGCCGCCCTCGGCCTTGCCGGGCGCCCCGAAGCAGGGTGCGCGGGCCTCCCTCCCAAGCTCCGGTTCGCAGCCGAGGGCCAGGTGAGGCACAGCCCGCACCCGCGCCGGCTCGCCCGGATGTTCTTCCTCGGCGCGGGGGAGGCCGCGGCTCCGCGCATCACTCCCCTCGGCCCCCGCGAGGCGTTCCTGGAGCTCACCCGGCTCGCATTCATTCTGGACGTGGAAGACCGCGCGGCCCTGGCAGGACAGTTCGAGGAACTCGCCCGGCTCTCGGGAGAACCGATCTACCATGGCCTGGATTTCCCCCGGCGGTTTGAAAGGTTGCCGTCCGTCAGGCGGGCGGTGCTGGAGCACCTCGGGGGCGTTGGAGGCAAGCCATGAACCTGGCATCCAAGGTCGTCGCTCCCCCCCACGTGATCGCGCGGGACCTGGGCGACGGGGCGGTCATCCTGGATCTCGCCACCGGCACGTACCACGGCCTGGACCCGGTCGGAGCCCGGGTCTGGGCCCTTCTCCTCGAAGGCCGGACCCTGTCCACGGTCTGTGACGTGATGGCGTCGGAATACGAAGTCTCCAGGGTCGAGCTGGAGCAGGACGTGCTCCGGCTCGTGGGTGATCTCGTCGAACAGAAGCTGGTCGAGCCCGCTTGAGCACCCGTGGCAACCGGCCCTCCCGAGGCGCCTGGGCCCGCTCCAGCCTGCCCGACCCGGGACCTGAAGCGGGGCTTCTGCTCGCCCTTGCCATGAAGGGTCCACCGGGCCCGCTCCCTGGAGCCCAGGTCCGCGAAGGCCTCGCCGGAGGACTCGACTGGTCCAAGCTCACGGCCGTTGGGGCCCGCCACGGACTCCTGCCCCACCTGTTCCACCGCCTGGGAGGGCTTCCGGACCTTGACCTCCCCCGCCAAACGCGCGTCGACCTTTGGGCCCGGCATGCCTGGCTTGACCGCCACAACGAAGCCATGGCGGCAGCCCTGGGGGAGATCCTCACGGCCCTGGCGGCGAGGGACATTGCCGCCGTGCCCTTCAAGGGACCCGTCCTCGCCCTTGAGGCCTACGGCGACTTGGCCGCGCGGGAATTCGCGGACCTCGACCTCCTCCTCCGCCCCCGGGACCTCGCGCCGGCCCAGGAGGCGCTGGGGGGCCTGGGCTACGTGCCGGAATACACCCTCGCCCCCGCCCAGGAGGCGGCGATGCTGCGGGCGCGGACGCAGTACCACGTGCTGCTGTTCCATCCTGAACGCGCCGTCGCCGTCGAGCTGCACTGGAAGTCGGACCCGGACCATCCCGTGGAGGCGGACACGGACGCGTGGTGGGCGTCGAGGCCCCGGTTGGACTTCCAGGGCAGCGAGGTGCTCGCCTTCACGCCGTCGGAACTCCTGCTGGTCCTCTGCATCCACGGCAGCAAGCACCACTGGAGCCGCCTGGCCTGGCTGGCGGACGTGGCGGCGCTGCTGGGGAAGGGCGCGGCCTTCGACTGGCACTGGATCCGCGCTCGCGCCGTGGAGCTGGGCGCGTCCCGGCGCCTGGCCCTGGGCCTGCACTTGGCCTCGTCCCTCTTGGAGGCGCCCATCCCTCCCGAGATCGCAGCCTGGGCCGCGCAGGTCCCCACCGTGCGCCGACAGGCCGAGCGCATCGTCGCCCACCTCTTCGACCCCGAGCCCTGGGTCCCGGGACCGTGGACCCGCCTGCGCATGGACCTCGCCCAGCGCGAGGGCATCGGTGCAAAGATGCGCTGCGTATGGTACGTGGTGTTCACACCGACCCATGAGGAGTGGGTGCGCTGGCCGTTGCCGAGGGGGTGGGAGTGGCTTTATCCCTTCCTTCGTGTCGTGAGACTGATGGCGATCGCTGTGGCGCCAAGCGGGCCGAGTACCGCCGGGCCGGGCCGAAGTGATGGCCATTGAAGCCTCATCGCCACCTTAGAGTCTGGAATATTACCTTTATTTTCGAGATGACGATCAAACACTGGAGAAGATTCCACTATGCCAAAGATGCAGTAGAACGATTCAGGTGACCTTGAGAAGACCGTACTTGAGTATGCAGTACAGGGCCCGGAAGCCATCTTTCCATCCGATCTTTTTCCCCTCTGCGTAGGTCCTTCCATAGTAGGAGATGCCAACTTCGTAGATGCGTACTTGCGGGACACGGGCGACTTTCAGCGTCACTTCCGGTTCGAACCCGAATCTAGATTCACGGAGCCGCAGTCCCTGGAGCAGGTCGCGCCTGAAGACCTTGTAGCAGGTTTCCATATCAGTAAGATTGAGGTTGCTGAAAATATTGGTTCCTAGGGTGAGCCACTTGTTCGCAAGGAAGTGCCAGAAATACAGCACCCTGTGCTCCCCCCCACTAAGGAACCGACTTCCGAAGACTGCATCAGCTTTTCCCTCACGGAGGGGTTTCAAGAGTTTTGGATACTCCGACGGATCGTATTCCAAATCCGCATCCTGTATGAGGATGTAATCACCCGTGGCCTTGGCAATCCCAGAGTGCAGGGCAGCCCCCTTGCCCTGGTTCTGGGCGTGCTTCACAAGGATGTCGACGAGATGGGAGAGCTCGCCCTCGAGAAGGGCGGTGCTGCCGTCGGTGGAGGCGTCGTCTACGACGATCACCTCCATCGAGGTCACGCCGGAATCGCGCACAGCCTGGAGGACGTTCGCTAGCGTCTTCGCCTCGTTGAAGCAAGGGATCACAACAGACACTTCAACAGACATTGACTGATCACTTAAGAGTCGAGCTCGAGGTTGTTGCATCTGGTTCTGAGGGCTGGGTCAGTGAGTCTCGACATGATGGAGAATGATGCCTCTTCGAGGCGGGGACAGGAAAGAAGTGCCACTGATCTGGATCATGCCACGGAGCCAACATGACCGCACCTCGTGGCAAGAGTATGGATGGTAATCTGAGGTGCCAAGCCAAGAGCCCAGGAAATATCAAGAATCATTGAAGCGCACTCCAACATCGATAAATTGTCTGTAGCCGGACATCCCCAACCCCAGGAGCACCATGCAGCATGACACGGGACTGAAGGGGATAATTCTCGCGGGTGGGACTGGATCCAGGCTCCTCCCACTGACAAAAGTCACCAATAAGCATCTGCTTCCTGTCGGCAGCGCCCCTATGATTTGGCACCCGATCTGGAAGCTGAGGGAAGTTGGGGTGCTTGACATCCTCATCGTAACTGGGACTGAGCACATCGGCAGCGTGGTCGGCCTCCTGGGGTCAGGAAAAGACTATGGGTGCCGATTCACCTACAAGGTCCAGGACGAGCCGGGAGGCATTGCCCAGGCGCTTGGCCTTGCGGAGGGATTCGCGCGCGACAGCCCACTCTGCGTGATTCTTGGAGACAACGTATTTCAGGATTCCCTCCAGGAGGAGGCGGATGCCTACCGGGCCCAGGGCCGGGGAGCTCGCATCCTGTTGAAGGAGGTGGCTGATCCGGGAAGGTTCGGCGTTGCTGAAGTCCATGACGGCTCCGTCAAGAGAATTCAGGAGAAGCCCGCGATTCCCCGATCGAACCTCGCCGTCACGGGGATCTACTTCTATGACACAGGGGTATTCGACTGCATCCGCCAGCTCAAACCCTCCCGAAGAGGGGAACTGGAGATCACGGACGTGAACAACGCCTACATCGATCGAGGGGAGATGACCTACGGCGTCCTCCAGGGTTGGTGGACCGATGCGGGGACTCCAAGCAGTCTTGCCCTTGCAAATGCTCTGGCGTCCCAAGCCGCCGCACCCTTCTCTGGGGGACCGAGTGCTGTACAAGACTGATTTCATCGAGGGCCCCATCGAGGGGGTCGTGGTATCCGAGTTCGAACGGCATTCTGATGCCCGGGGATGGCTCGTTGAACTCTACCGTTCCGACGGTGCCCCGGAGTGGTTCAGGCCTCAGATGGTTTACGCATCGATCACACTCCCGGGGGTCATACGCGGACCCCACGAGCATTCCGATCAGGCGGACTACTTCTGCTGGTTCGGCCCGGGGGACTTCAAGGTGACCCTCTGGGACAACCGGCCCCAGAGCCCAACCTACCTTCACCGCATGGAACTGTTCATGGGCGAGAAACGGAAGGGTTCCATGCTCGTCCCGAAAGGCGTCGTGCACGCCTACCGTTGCATCTCCGGGGACCCGGGCCTGGTTCTGAACTGTCCAGACCGCCTCTACCGGGGGAAGGAACGGAAGGATCCTGTGGATGAGATCCGCCATGAGGACGATCCTGGGAATCCCTTCGTCATCGATGAGCTCGGGCGTCGGGGCGTGGTGGCGTGAGGATCCTCGTCACAGGCGGGGGGGGGCAGCTCGCGAACGCGCTTGGCCATGAATGGTCCGGTGGCGGGCTCACACGCCTCGGGAAGGAGGCCCTCGACCTCTCCGACCTTGAGGGCATTCCGGGAGTGCTCGCCTCTCATTCGCCGGACGTGATCGTGAACACGGGCGCTTTCACCCAGGTGGACCTGTGCGAGGGGGCGCCCGAAGCCGCCCGTCGGATCAATGCCGAGGCCGTAGGCCGCCTTGCGGAGTATTGCGCCGGGACAGGCTGCCTGTTCGTGCAGATCAGCACGGACTACGTCTTCTCGGGCCGAGCTTCCCGGCCCTACAGGGAGGATGACGAAACCGCTCCAATCAATGTGTATGGCGCTACCAAGCTCATGGGCGAGGCGGCTGCGAGGCTGGCCCCCCGGCATTTGATCGTACGCAGCGGATGGTTGTACGACGCATGGGGCCGGAATTTCCTCCAGGCGATGCTGCAGGCCTCCTTAAGGGGATCCGAACTCCGCGTCGTCCATGACCAGAAAGGGACGCCCACCAGCTGCAGGGTCCTGGCGCGCCAGCTTCGGGAGGCCCTGGTCGGGGGCTGGGAGGGTTTGATCCACGCCTCCTGTGCAGGGGAGGCGACCTGGTACGAGTTCGCACTCGAGATCTTCAGGATGACAGGCGGCCGGCCGCTCCTGAGGCCTTGCACAACTGAGGAATGGGGGGCGCCCGCTCCCCGTCCTGGCTACTCGGTCCTGGACAACAACCTGCGTCGCAGCCTCGGGCGAGACCTCATGCCTTCCTGGGAGGAGGCCCTGGAGGAAGTGCTGCTGAACCGAAGGGAGGGATAAGTGGGAAGGACGGTCCTCGTGTCCGGAGGGGCGGGCTTCATCGGAGGGAACTTGGTGCGGTTGATCCGGGAAACGCGGCCCCAGGACTCGATCCTGGTGCTGGACCGGCTGACCTACGCTGCGGATCCTCAGCGCCTGGAGGGGCTCGATGGAGTGGAACTGGTCGTGGGTGACATCCAGGATGAGCCCCTCGTTCGGAGCCTGATCGAGCGCCACCAAGTCCGGCAGATCCTTCACCTGGCCGCCGAAAGCCACGTGGATCGCAGCATTTCGGGGCCAGCGGACTTTGTGCTGACGAACGTGGTGGGGACCTTCCGGCTCCTTGAGGCGGCTCGAGCCGTCTGGCACCGCGAGGAGGATTGCAGGTTCCTCTATGTCAGCACCGATGAGGTCTACGGGTCGCTTGGAGAGACGGGCTGCTTCTCCGAGCTGGATCCCCTTCGTCCCAACAGCCCCTACAGCGCATCGAAGGCTGCGGGCGACCACTTTGTCAGGGCCTACGCCCATACCTATGGCATCAACACCGTCATCACGCGCTGTTCGAACAACTACGGTCCAGGACAGCACCCCGAAAAGCTGATCCCCCTGGCCATCACGAGGATGGTCCAGGCCGAACCCGTCCCCATCTATGGGAACGGCATGAACGTGCGTGATTGGCTCTACGTGGATGACCACTGCGCAGGCCTGCTGGCGGCCCTGGACAGGGGTGGACGAGGCGAGACTTACAACTTCGGGGGACGCAATGAGTGGCCCAATCTCGAGCTCTTGCGCCAAGTCGCGCGGCTCGTGGACCAGGCCCTAGGTCGGGCTCCCGGCGATTCCGAGCGCCTCTTCACATTCGTGGAAGACCGGCCCGGCCACGACTGGCGCTACGCCATCGATCCGTCGAAGGCCATGGCGGAGCTGGGCTGGCAATCCGCCACAGGCTTCCTCGAGGGGTTGTCCCGGACCGTGGACTGGTATCTCAGGCGCCTGAGAGGCTAGTCCCGGGAAACGCGGGTGCCCCAGGACTGGGCCTTGGGGTCGAAGCACACCCTGAAGGTCGGAGGGCCTCCCCCAGTCATTCCATTCGGCCAGGGCGCCTTCCCCAAAACTTGTACCCTTCGGGGGCACCGTCTGCCGGGCGGAAATCTTCCGAGAGGCGCCTTTCCAAGAGCCCCAGGGCATCTCGGCCCTGGGGTGTCCTCGGCAGGGTGCCGTCCTCGAATCCGGGTTCAGAGGGATTGAACTCCACCAAGGTCAACCTCGGATCCTGCAGCGAGGCATCCAGGGTTCCAGGGGATGCCTTGAGGAAATAGGTCGTCTGCACATCGGTGTTGATGAAGGGCGTCGGTGGGTAGCGGCCCGAGATCCAGTAGAGGTAGGTGCTGTTGCGGATGAACAGGGCCCGGTCCCCCGGACGGCCCTGGGATCCGAAGAAGGACTGGAAGCGAAGGTCTTCAGGGAAGGCGCGTACCCGGAACAATCTCGCCATCGCTGTGGGCTGGTAGGCCCAGACGGAGAGGCATGCAAGGGATAGGATGGCGGCGGATGCGCCAAGGAGGCTTCGGGACGGAATCCGCCCTGGGTCCATGGCGCCGAGACCTTCCAGGAGGACGCGGGACATCGGGATGCAAAGAAGCCCCGCGGCGGGGAACCAGTAGTGACTGGCCTGGGTCTTGAGCAGGGCCAATGACGCCGCCAAGCCCATGGCGAGCGCGAGGGGGAGCGAATGGCTTCCCTGAAGACGGGAGCGCAGGCCCGGGCGGAAGGCCAGGGTGCAGCAGCTGATGGCCAGGAGGAGGAACCAGCCGAGCTTGCTGAAGCTTTTCGCGAGGAAATAGGTGTTCGATGGATAGTGGAGGAGAGGGAATTCGTAGGTCCAGAGCAGGTGCTGGCCGAGCCGCCCTTTCGCCAGGAAGTAGGCCATGGGGACCAGGAGGCCGGCCAGGCCACCGGCAACGGCGAGGGCCAGGGCCATCAGTTTCCGCTTCACTGGGAAGGAGGAATCCCGCGCCCACAGGAGCAGCCAACCGGCCAGGCCCAGGCCGTAGAAAGCCGCCACGCTCTTGAATTCGAACCCGACGCTGAGGACAAGGCCAGGCCAAAGCCAACTCAAGGTGCGGCGGGAGGCCGCGGCCCGGAGCGCCAGCCACCAGGCGAGCAATCCAGACAGGTATACGAAGGCCGTAGGTTGAAGGTACACCAGCTCCATGAAGAGCATGCAGAGCCATACCAGGGCGCTGGAGAGCGCGGCGACCCGCCGGCCCTCGATCCGTGAAGTGACAGCGTAGGTCAAGGAGACTGTGGCCAGGCAGACGATGCCGATCAGGACGGCGAGGCCCACCCTGGAATTGGCAAGTCCCATGGATTGGGCGGCGGCTACCAGCGCATAGATCCCGGGCGATTTGGACGGGATCAGGTCGTAGAGGGCGTATCCCTGACGGAGGGAACGGCCGATCACCAGATATTCCAGTTGGTCGTACCCGTACCCGGAATTGTAGGCGATGAAGCCGAACAATCCCGCGGCGAGGGCGATCAGGAGATAGGGAATCCGGGCCCAGCGGCCGTTCACGGTCGTCTCCTTCCATGATCGGGCGGGGGAAGGGTGAGGGGATGCGCGGCATCCTTCCCCCCGAAGCTCCTGAACTGCGGGCGGGGCTTCCAGTGCCGGCCGTTGGCGCTCGCAATCCACCAAAGGAACACCGGCATGGGACTGTCGATCTTCCGAAGGAGGCCGAGGATTTGGATGGCTGAACGGAAATCGCCCTTGAGCAGGCTCAAGGCGCATGCGTGAGCGTACTGGATGTTGATATGCCGTCGCTCCCAGGACGCCGCGGCGGGCCGCACGTCGGGATGGAGGCGCGAAGCAAGGATGGAGCGGATCGGGATGTTCTCCCGGATGAAGGCGGCGTAGATCCCAGGCTTGCGGCTCAACTGGCCCGTGTGCTCGCGGACGCGCACCAGCGGGACCGTCAGCCTGCCTATGACGCCATGCCCGGCGAGGCGCACCCAGAACTCATAATCCCCGGAAACCAGGAGGTCCTCACGGAACATGCCAATGCGGTCGAAGACCGATCGCTTGAACATCAGCTCAGAAATGTTTCCGCTCAGGGGCCCGAAGTAGAACATCAGCTCGCTCGCCTGGGCGCCGGAAAGGATCGATGGGGTGTCGTCCTTGCCCGCCTTCCCGATCAACCTCCCGTCCTGGTCGATCCGGTCGGACGCGCAGTAGCTCCCCCAGACCTCAGGATGGGACGCGTGGAACGCGGTCTCGCGCTCGAGGCAGCCCGGAAGCATCTCGTCATCCTGGGTCCAGATCCTGACAAGCTCCCCCTTCGAGTCCTGGATCAACGCATTGAGCGTAGGGAACAAACCACGGTTCGAAGGGTTCCTGAATAGCCGGATCCGAGGATCCCGAAAGGCCTCCAGGAGTTCCACAGACCCATCCGTGGAGGCATCGTCCCGGATGAGCAGTTCGAAGTCCTGATGGGACTGAGTCAGGACCGAAGACACCGAGGCGGCGAGGTGCCTGGCCCCGTTGTAGACCGGGAGGATCACCGAAACTCGAGGAGAAGAAGTCCAGGGCCGCAAATTGTTACCAATCCATCAGCTGTTCATAACACAATTCTTCACTCATGTAGAGTAATCGTGGTCGTGAATAGAAAAACATCAATTAAAGAATGAAAAATCATTGATTACCTACTAAATATAATCAAATAGATAATAATTAATAAAATTCAAGTAGTACTCTTTAATGTCATTACAACCTAATTTAATGCTTATCGAGATTTATGCTTAAGGTACGACAAAGCATCAAATAATGCTTGGCTTTAATGCGGCTATGAGAATGGTTTAAAATTTCCTATAATCAAATAACCAGCGAATCCATCGCCCCCAAATTCTTATTAACGTGCTTATGAAATTCCATAAGTGTAAATGTTTCCATGCGAATACTGTTAAAGGTACAGGATTTAATAGATTTTTCTTGTGAAATGAGAACCGAAATTTCTCGTTAAATTTGAGATCACCTTCCTTCAATGCGCCAGATTCTGAGGTTGGAAAAATTGTTAATGAGCGAGTAAATTGAAATGGAATCCCTAGTTTAAATGCACGATAAGTCCACTCAAAATCCGCATAATAATGAGGAATTGCCGTCACATAAAATTTTCCAACACGCGCTATTGTGGAGTATGAAATAAAGACTCCCCTTGTTTCAAAGCAGTTTACATTTTTGATGGCATCATTGATTTCAACATCATTGCATTCAATTGGAAGAGATATACTATGGAATTTCATTTGATCCAATTCGGCTTTAAATCCTGTTTTAAACATTCTGAGGGACGAAATTATTTGTATCGCTATTAAAATAGATTCTTTCTTGAATAATTTAAGCGCAATATTAAAAAAATCCGCTTCGAATCTAATATCATCATTACATATAAATATGATATCATCTTCTTTTAAAGATGTATTACCAATAAATTCTAGTCCGGTCTGCATGCACTTTGCCCACCAGGCGTTGCTACCCGCATCGATTACTGTGACTCGTGAGCCTAGGGCAGATCGTAATAATTCAGGAGTTCCATCTGTTGAATTAGAATCAACCGCGATTAATTTCCAACTCTGAAAAGTTTGACTTTGCAAGGAGGCTAGGAATTCCTCACACTTCCCTCTTCTATTGAAAAAAGGTGTGATTATATAAATCATATTTTAAACTCCATGGCAGGACAAGTAGATAATGAGTTATATATTATAATTTCTAGGCTACCTAGACTCATTTTGTACGACATTTAATTGTATGGCGCAACATGGGGCTTCACGCTATGTTACAAGGCCCAGCTGTAATTTCAATAGATTTAATCATAATGTATGTCGAGCCGACGAAGGGTCCTAACATATGTAGAGATTTGTTGAGCGTCATTTTCTCTACATAAAATTATACTCCCACGGCGAGCACCTGTTTCCATGTCGGGGGGGAGTGCGGGAACATACATGAATAGACTATGCTTTATAACAATGGGCTTTATGAGCTCTGTTGTCAAAGCCTTACCCGGGCCATAATTGTCGTAGAAATAGTCAGTGTCTGGAACATGAAAGTCATCAATCATTACAATAGCGCGATGCCAATTGTCAAATATAATTTCAAGCTCTTCCATTAAGGGGAGATTCTCTTCCCAGTGAGCATCTAAATAGAAGAAAATGCTTTGATTAAGCCCAATATTTGAATTGGCTAAAAGCCTTAAAAAGGCTCGGCTATCAGAATTATATAAATGTATATTTGTAGTTCTTTTAGTAAACCGGGTTTTACTAAATGAAAAAAATCTTGGATGAATTTCTGCTGTAAATACCGGTAATGTAGTAGCAGCAAAGAGCTCTGTTGTTGTACCTCGAAATGTTCCAGTCTCTATAATCATCTCAATCTTATTGTAGAATAAAATGTCAAAAAATATGCATTGTCTGAATCGCTGTCCGTTAAACGGTCCCCCCCAGCTATTGCGAAGTTCGCGCCGGAACCAATAATCGATTTTCCCTAGGAGGGTATCTCCGATGAGCGACTTAAATGAGTGTTTGATAAGCCTCACTGAAGGTCCTCCTTTGGATAGAGAAGATAAAGTATTACAATTTAAATAGTCAAGTCCATGAAAAAGATCCCATCCTGATGGTCACAATTTTACGAATAGGTGGATCTACTATTGGGCACTTTGAATTGTAAGCTGCATCACTAGAGCCGGGATACGATTGCGAAAATGCATCTAAGACTTTG
>JABLTH010091643.1_pt1 | contig 15856 bp, 16 predicted proteins | sample 7875711 | NCBI WGS metagenome assembly JABLTH01 (sample SAMN14941262, study PRJNA633318) | bioreactor metagenome | isolation source: bioreactor | place: China | collected 2019-03-05 | reverse complement strand
TTACGTGCATTGTGGAAAGACTACGAGCACGCCGTGGCGAAGAAGGACGCCAAGAAATTACTGAGCATGTACGTGAGTGCTAATGTGCCCGTGATGGGAGGCTTTGCACCCAAGTCCTATGCGCTCGTTACTGCCGCCAACAAACAGCCTGTGCCGCGTACTCTCCTGATCACCGCAAAGGAAGACGTCGTCGGCGAAGTGAAACTTCCTCCGGACCAAACCGAACACCTCGACATTCATTCCGACGGCGAGGTCGGGTCGGTCTCTTTCGACTACAGGGCGAAGGTGGGGCACGGGCGCATCATCTGGACAAACTTCCTCACAAACCACGGATGGAAAATCGCTTCCGTCGTCTATTCAATCAACGTAGCTGCGGCAGATCGCGCAGGAACTGCCGGCTGAAGTTGCCAACGATCCGACAAGGTCTGCTTCGGGTCGGAAGCCGACCCAAGCCGTGGTGTGTTCAAGGTTGAGCGGACTTCGCGGGAATTGCATGCGGATGAGGTCAGGTACTCAGTCTGAGAATGGCGCTCCGCATCCATCCCTCAGCGGTGGCGGCAGCTCGCGCGGCTGCTGCGGCACGGGACCTACACCGAAAAGGCGGAATAGCTCTTCGCCTAGTTCGTCCCGTTGGCCAAAGGCGTAAGTGGAGAGGCACGCATTCGCTTGGATTACCGTTTCATGAGCAGCGGCCACGATGGCGAATAGGTCCGCACGTAGTAGCAACAGCAAAACCTCGCCTTCGCCCCACCCCAGAGCGCGCCTGACAAGCTGCGCCGTACCACCATGGGTGTATTTGTGCAGCCAGGTCGCAGGTCCACGGTCTTTCAGGCCGTCCATGAGTGTCTTGATAAGTGGAAACGTCGGCTCCAACCCCCGCGCCATCTCATCGAGCAATGGAAGATCGCGGCGCCGTCCCTCAGCTGGTTCGACGTCAGTCGCAAGGTCTCGGACACGATCGCAGCTCGCGACGTATAAAAGCCACGAGGCCGAGCTCGATGCCTCAAGCAATGGGCGAAGCAAGGCGGCCGCAGAACCATATTCGCCCGTGCACACGAGTCGGATGATTGCCGAGTGATGCTCACAAGCGAGATCAATCGCGCACCGCGCGAAGTCTCCGCGCAGCGATGGTGCCGGACCGTATTGGCGTAGGGCTTTCACTCGGTCGTTTTGCAGACGTGATGCCTGTGCCCGCTTTCCTACGGTGCGGAGCGAATCGGCGTCCATTGCTCCCCCAAGTGTCCATGCCGGATGGGCTTTTGCCGGTCGAGCTTGCCTAGGCATCGTCGAGACAGCAAGAGCTATGAACAGCCGGATTCGTCCACGCGAGGGCATCTAACGAGGCTGCAGCGGGTGCCGGGCGTCGCGAAGGCTCCGTCGTGTTGCCGTCGCTAAGGATCCCAGGATTTTGGGCCCTTTCCTTTGACTTCGCTCAGGCCACCTGACACCAATGTTTGTACAACATGCACAAACATTGGTGTCATGCCCAAGCGGCTTTCCGTCCCTCGCCATGACTTCATGCCCATGGACTAGTATTAACTTATGACTATGCTCGATACCAACACAGGTAGCAGGGCGGGCAAGTCGTGGATGAGGACGTCGCCAGCGCGCTGAAGAAGTTCCAGAAGGAGTTGTCGGCCGGCACGGTGTCGCTGGCGCTGCTCTCGGTGCTGGGGCGTGCGCGGCAGCCGATGTACGGCTACCAGATCGCCAAGCGGCTGGAGGCGGCAGGGGAGGGCGTGCTCGCGGGCAAGCAGAGCGCGCTGTACCCGGTGCTGCGCAACCTGGAGGCCGCCGAGCTGCTCAGCAGCGAGGTCGAGCCATCGGTCAGCGGGCCGCCGCGCCGCTACTACCGCATCACCAAGACGGGCCGCGAGGTGCTCCGCGTCTGGACCGACGCCTGGCATGCCACACGCGGCTCGATGGACCGGGTTCTGGAGGGAGAACTGTGATGAATGCGCCACGCACGATCGCCGAATACCTCGCGCAGCTGCGCGACGCCCTGCGCGGAGCGGATCCCGCGCTGATCCAAGATGCGCTGTACGACGCCGAGGAGCACCTGCGCGCCGAACTGGCCGAGCAGCCCGGGCGCAGCGAAGCGGACATGCTCGCCCACGTCGTCGGCAGCTACGGCGCACCGGAGGAGGTGGCCGAGCTGTACCGCGACCAGGAGATCAGGATCCAGCGTGCGCTGCGGCCGCCGCCGCTGCCGAAACGTCGATCGCTGGCGGGTCGTTTCTTCGGCGTGGCCGGCGACGTGCGTGCCTGGGGAGCGCTGTTCTACATGCTGCTGGCGCTGGGCACCGGCATCGCCTATTTCGTGCTGGTAGTGGTCGGGCTGTCGATGTCGGCCGGCCTGTCGGTGCTGATCATCGGCATTCCGTTCATCGTGCTGTTCTTCGGCGTGGTGCGGGCGATGTCTCTGATGGAAGGGCGCATCGTCGAGGCCATGCTGGGCGTCCGCATGCCGCGGCGACCGCCGTACCCAGCACAGAACGGGTCGCTGCTGCAGCGCATCGGCGCGATGTTCACCGACTGGCGCACCTGGACCACGATGTTCTACATGGTGTTGATGCTGCCGCTGGGGATCGCGTATTTCACGCTGACGGTGACCCTGATGACGATCGCGCTGGCTTCCATGGCGCTGCCGTTCGCGCGGCTGGTCGATATCGATGGCATCAACCACGTGTTTGCGAACGGCACCATCACCTTCGACTGGGGCATGGGCCCGCACGTGCCGGGCTGGGGCGAGCTGATCGTCGTGGGCATTGGCGGCATGCTGCTGTTCTTTGCCACCCTGCACCTGGTGCGCGGGCTGGGTCAGTTGCAGGGCCAGCTCGCCAAGCACCTGCTGGTGGCAGGGGCTGCGCGCTAGACCAGCCCCAGATCGACCGGCCGCGCCTGCGGGAATACCGCTTGCAGCTGGTTGCTGCGCAGACCCCAGAGCTTCTGCATCAGGCCGCCGAGTACGTCGCGGTAGTTGTTGAGCACGGGGTAGTCGCGGTTTTGCAGCAGGTTCGACTGGGTGACCGCGACCTGCTCGCCGGCGATGCGGCCTCCGTGCACGCGACCGCCCAGCACCCAGTGCACCGTGCCGTGGCCGTGGTCGGTGCCCTTGTCGCCGTTCTCGCGGAAGGTGCGGCCGAATTCCGACAGCACCACCACGGTGGTGTCGTTCCAGTCCTCGCCCAGCGCGTCGGCGTAGGCGGCCAGGCCCTCGCCGAGGTTGCGCAGGTTGTTGGCCAGGGCGCCTTTCACGCTGCCCTGGTTGACGTGGGTGTCCCAGCCGCCAACGTCGACGAAGCCGAGTCGGTACTGGTCACGCATCAGCGTGGCGATGCGCCGGGTCTCGCTGGCGAAGTTACGTGCGCTGGGCGCGCCACGGCTGGCGGCGACCATCTCTTTCTCGAGGTCGGCGGCGACATCCTTGCGCAGGGCCAGTCCGTCGGCCGAGGCCGCGGCCAGTGAGGTGCCCTGGTACATGCTGGCGAGGATCGCCGCCTGGCGGTCGTTGAAGTGCGACTTCGTGTTGCCCTTGAGCGAGATGTTGGGGATGTCGTGGCCTGCACCCTGGAAGCTCAACGGCAGGTTGTTGGTGAAGGCGATCGCCGGCGTGCCGGTGAGCTGGCCGGACAGTCGCGCCATGAAGCCGGAGCGGTAGTCGCCGCTGTGATCCATCGGTTCGCCGCGCTCGATGTGGTCCTGCGTCTCGAAGTGGCTGCGCGAGAGATCGGTGGTGCCGGCGAACGGCACGAAGGCGATCTGCTTGTTGTGCCACAACGGCCAGATGGAATCGCGCAACACCGGGTTCAGGCCCCAGTTGCCGTCCAGCGCCAGCGCACTGTCCGGGTTGCCCGCATCTGGCCGGGCGATCGCCAGGGTCGGCCGCGACTCGTAGTAGAAATCGCTGCCCGTCGGCACCAGCAGGTTGTTGCAGTCGTAGCCGCCGCGCAGGAACACCAGCAGGAAGCGCGGCGCGTTGGTCGGTGCGGCAAACAACCGGCCGGAGAACGACAAGGCCGGGGCGGCGAGCGCGGCGGCAGCGGCGGTGCGAAGAAACTGGCGACGGTCCATGGCGAACCTCAGCGGGTGTTGAAGTCGGGAGAGGACAGCAGGAAGGTGTTCCACTCGACGGGCGATTTCGCCTGGGCCAGCGCGTCGCGGGTGTGCGGCGACAGCCAGGGTTCCATCGCCTGCGCGAACAGCGGCCCGTTCAGGGCGGGCGGGTCCGGGCGCTCACCCGGTTGCCTGCGAGGCCGGGTACCGTCGGGCGCGAACAGCGGCGCACGGCCGCTGCCGATCATGCCGGCGATGTCGAAGCGCTTGGCCATCTGCCCGGAACCGGACCAGCTGGCGCTGTCCAGCGGCCAGCCGTCGGGGGTGATCCGGCCGTACAGTGGCTCGCCCATCTGGTTGAGCGCGGCGACCAGCGGCTGCGCGTTGCTGATCGGCCGGCCATCCAGGCTGAAGCGCATCGCCGAAACCACGAACTGCATTGGGTCCTTGAACTTGGCGCCGGCGGTGGCGGTGATGTCCTTCGAGGTAAACAGCGTGCGTAGCACGGCCGCGATGTCGCCGTCGGTGCGCTGGAAGGTGCGCGCCATGGCGTCCACCAACGTCTGCGGCGGCTGGTCGGCGACGAAGTACTCGGCGATCTGGCGCGAGACGAACTGCGCACAGGCCGGCTGTTTCACGATGAGGTCGACCGCGTGCTCGACCTCACCGAAGCCGCCGCCCTCGATGCGCTGGCCGAGAAACACCTTGTCGCCGTCGTCATGGCGCGCCGGGTTGAACTCGAACATCCCCTGGCGCACCACGCCGGGGCGCTCGCCGCCGAAGCGATCGAAGCCACCGAAGCGCCCGCGGCGGTTCATGCGCGGGCCGCGCATGGCGTCGCGCGGCCGGATCACGCCGACGCCGGTGAGGATCGCCGCCAGCTGCTGCACGTCCTGCTGGGTATAGCCGGCGTGCACGCCCAGGGTGTGCAGTTCCATCAGCTCGCGTGCGTAGTTCTCGTTGATCTTGCCCTTCGCGTTCTGCGCGTTATCGAGATACACCAACATCGCCGGGCTCTTCAGCGTGGCCATCACCAGATCGCGGAACCTGCCCAGCGCGTGCGGGCGGATCACGTGCTCCTCGTAGTCGGCGGCGAGCAGGCGCACCGGCCCCTTGTTTCCGTAGACGCTGAAGTGGTTGAGCCAGAACCACACCATCTGTTCCTTCAGCGGATTGCTGCCGTAGATGGCGTGCAGCAGCTCGGCCTGCTGGGCCTGGCGCAGCAGCTCACGGCCGTGGATCTGCGCGGCCTTCTTGGCGGCGACCTTGGCGTCGCCGTCGGGCATCGCCTTCACCTGGCGCAGCGATTCGCGATACGCGCGCACCAGCTCGGCCGGCGGCGTGGCGATCGCCTCGTAGCCATCGATCTCCTGACGGATCGCCGGCGGCAGGTGGTCGTCGCGGTCGGCCAGCGCCTCGTCCAGCCAGCGCTCGCGGCCGCGCTCGCGGTAGCGCTCGAGGGTGGCGCTGTCGATGCCGAAGCTGGCGCGGCGCAGCCAGGCGACGTCGTCGCGGGTCAGCGGCGCGGTATCCGCGGCGGCCGGCGCCGACATGGCGCCGGCCAGTGCAAGCAACAGGCCGAGCGGTGCCAGGCGGGTGTATCGGCGCATGCGGGGGTGTCCTTCCGGGGCGGTCAGCGCCATCTTCAACGCGGTGCATGCGCTGCGGTGTACCGGGCAGGCACCGGAGCGAATCTGCGTTCATTCTTCGCAAGACGTTGCGCGCGTTCAGAACTCGTCGACGAACTCCACCACCATGCCGTGCCGGCTGCCGACGAACTCGGCGACGCTGCGCACCGCGTCGGCACGCAGCGCATTGGGTGCGCGTACCTCGACGCAATAGATGCGACCTTCGCTGTCGTCGACCAGCTCGCTGGAGCTGGAGTCGTCGCGCATGGCTGGCGTGAGGTCGTCCACTTCTTCGACGTGCTCGATGCCGTCGACGCCGTGCAGGGCGTTGATCACGTCGTCGGCATCCTCGCGGCTGCCGATCAGGCGCATGCGGACCATAGGCATGGGGGATCTCCTGCGGGGTGGGGACCTTCATGCTGGAACGGGCCGTGTTCGTGCGAGGTGATGCCGCGCGGCGGTTACCATGGCGGGCCAGATCGACCGGATGCCCGCTGTGCCCAAGACCTACGACCGCGCCTATTTCGACAAGTGGTACCGCCATCCGGAGCACTCGGTGGCCTCGCCGGCGGAGCTGCGGCGCAAGGTGGCCCTGGCCGTGGCGCTGGCCGAGTTCTACCTGGGCCGGCCGATCCGCAACGTGCTGGACGTCGGCTGCGGCGAGGCGCCGTGGCGCACCCACCTGCGCGCGTTGCGGCCGGGCATTGCCTACCGCGGGCTGGATGCCAGCGAGTACGTGGTGTCCCGCTACGGGCGCAGTCGCAATATCGGCCTGGCCACCTTCGGCCAGCTGCAGTACCTGCGCTTCGACGAACGCTACGACCTGATCGTCTGCAGCGACGTGCTGCACTACCTCAGGGCTGGCGAGATACGCGCCGGGCTGGAGGGACTGGTCGACATGCTCGAGGGAGTCGCCTTCATCGAGGTGTTCACCCGGCAGGACGACCCGGCCGGCGACCTGCATGGCTTCATCGCCCGCAACGCCTCGTGGTACCTGCGCACCTTCGGCGATGCCGGTCTGCTGCCCTGCGGCTCGCAGGCCTACCTGGGGCCGCGGCTGGAGCGCCGCGTCGCGGCGCTGGAGCGGGCCAGTCCGGTAAGCTGAGCCGGCGTCGCAACGCCGCGACGGGGCAGGGAGAAGCTATGGGGTGGCGTGGGATGCGTGGCGGGTTGCTGCTCGGCTGGCTGGCAAGTGCCGTGGCATTGGCGGCGGACGCACCGCTGCCGCTTGTGACCGATCCGATCTATGCGGCGCCCCAGCACCTGGTGACGGTGGCGTCGGGCCGGCGGATGAATATCTACTGCCTCGGGCACGGGACGCCCACCGTCATCCTCGACGCCGGGATGGGCGACTCGACCATCGCCTGGGCGCTGGTGCAGAAGCCTATCGCGCGGACCACCCGAGTCTGTTCCTACGACCGCGCCGGACTCGGCTTCAGCGACGGCTCCCCGCAGCCAAGCACGGCGCTGAACATCGCCAGCGACCTGCATGCGCTGCTGCGCGCAGCGGGCGAGAAGCCGCCCTACGTGATGGTGGGCCACTCGGCGGCGGGCATGTACATCCGCGTGTTCGCCGACCGCTATCCGAGCGAGGTGGTCGGACTGGTCTCGGTGGAGGGTTCGCACGAGGATCAGTCGACCCGCGGTTGGGCGATCGGCGAACCGGGGCAGAAGGCCAAGTGGGATGCGTTCCTGGCCGAGTCCGACCGCTGTGTGGAGGAGGCGCGCAAGGGGTTGCGTCCCGGCACGCCGGCCTTCGAGACGTGCGTCGGCACGCCGGACCCACGCTTCAGTGCGCAGATCAACGCTGTGCAGCTGCGTTACGCTGCCACGCCGCGCTGGCAGGCCGCGGCGGCGTCCGAGCGCCACGCGATCTTCTATGCCAGCGCCGAGCAAACCCGTGCCACCCGCCGGCATTTCGGCGACATCCCGCTGATCGTGCTGACCCACGCCCCGTACCCGCGCGCGAAGGACGAGACCCAGGCGCTGCGCGACCAGCGCACGCTGTCGTGGGAAGGCATGCACAACGAGGTGGCGGCGATGTCGACCCGCGGAATCGACATCATCGTGCCCGGCGCGGGCCATTACGTGCAGTACGACCGGCCGCAGGTGGTGATCGATGCGGTCGACCAGGCGGTGGCGATCGCGCGCGGGGATGGCGAGAAGCGGGTGTCGGGTCGGGTGCTGTGAGGTCGGATCGCGGACCGGAAGTCTGAGCCGCCAGGAGCGGGCGTACAGGGAGAACCATCATGGAATGGCCATTGGCGTGGCGCAGTCGCAAGGTGTTGGCCCGGATGCTCGCAGGCGAACAGTGCGACGCGCAGGCACGAGCACGGGTGATCGTCGAGTCATTGGAGCGTGAGGGGGCGGGCGCCGGGCGCGTCATGGTCGCGTTGTCCCGCGAGGTGGATCGGCACGCTTCGCGCATGGCACGACTCGCAACGATGGTGCAGGCCAGGACGCCCTTGCGCGAACTGGAATGCCGGCTCGCGCGCCTTCCGCCTAGTGCCGAAGAGCTGTTGCTCCGGCTGTACGTAAGCGAGCGGCGCAGGGCAACCAGAGGGAGTGGGCGGCGGGTGCTGGCATGGATCGGGGCATCCGTGCTCCTGCTGGCGGCAGGGACGGTGGCGTGGATGTTCTGGCGGGTGGCTGTCGACGCCTGATTGCGCCCGGTCGTATGCCCGGCGGGCACGCGTTCGCCCGGTCCTGGGCTGAGCGGCAGCGGTCACTTGTGCGATGCGAAATGACAGGGATCGAGTGGCTGCGCTAAAACATTTCAACTTTTACTGAAATGTGAATTTGTGAGCCGCAAGAACCCGACAAAGCACCCTCTCGTCGTGGAAACGGCACGGCAGCTCAAGGCGCTCGGTAATCCCGTACGGCTGTTGGTGCTGTGCCGACTCCATCACGGTGGCGAGGCCTCGGTCAGCGTGCTGGCGAAGGAGCTCGGGGTGGGCATGTCGGCGCTGTCGCAGCACCTGGCCCGCATGCGCGAAGAGGGCCTGGTGCTCCAGCGGCGCCAGGCGCGCCAATTGCTATATCGACTCGATGAATCCGCATCCGCCCACCTGCCGGCGGTGCTCTCAGGCATCTGCGGCCTTGCCCGGCCGCAATCTACCGAAGGAGAAGTTCCGATGAACAAGACCGTGACCGCTCTAGGCGCCGTGCTCGGCCTGGCTTTCGCAAGCTCCGGGGCGCTGGCCGCCGACAACTTCTGGGTGACGCCCACCATCCACTCCGCCGGCAAGATGCACGAGTTGCCGCAGGCCTCCTACAAGCCCGACGCCAAGGCGAACTACAAGATCGTGTTCGGCCTGACCAAGGCCGCTGCCAAGCCGGACGAAGTGAACCCCGGCATCGAGCGCGTAGCGCGTACCGTCAACCTCTACACCTGGGCCGGCGTGCCGCTGAAGCACCTGCACATCGTTGCCGTCGCGTCCGGTGGCGCCACCGCGATAGCGCTGGACAACGCGCACTATCGCCAGGAGTTCGGCACGGACAACCCGAACCTGCCGGTGATCGCCGAATTGCGCAAGGCCGGTGTCGACATCGCCGTCTGCGGGCAGGCGGTCGCCGAGCACAAGTACCCGTACGATGCCGTCGACAAGAGCGTCACGCTGGCGCTTTCCGCGCTGACCACCGTCACCGAGCTGCAGCAGAAGGGCTATGCCCTGATGCCGCTCTGACCCCCTGCCCGACAGCGGAGACACGACCATGAACCGTTCGGCCACCCGCCTCGCGGCGACGTGCGTCCTGACGCTGCTTGCCCTGGTGACCACCGGGGCGGCAGCGGCGCAGGGCACGGACTACCTTCCGCCCTGGAACCCCCCGCCGGCGGGCGGCGTGCACTTCAGCGCGCCGCCGGTCGACGCCATCGCCGACCTGCACGGCGACGTCGCCGACCCGCAGCTCACGGTGTTCTTCGCCGGCAACCAGTTCATGGTCGTGCACGACCTGATGGATGCGTTCCGTCAGGCCTATCCGCAGTACCAGCGCATCTACGTCGAGACGCTGCCGCCGGGCATCCTGGCCAAGCAGATCGAAAGCGGTTCGCTGGTCATGGGTAACCTGCGCATCGCGTTGAAGCCGGACATCTACACCGCCGGCAAGGCGGCCATCGCCGAGCGCCAGAAGGAGCATGGCTGGTTCGCCGAAACGGTCGACTACGTGCGCAACCCGCTGGCGATCCTGGTCGCCAAGGGCAATCCGAAGCACGTCGAGGGGCTCAAGGACCTGGGTCGGCCCGACGTGCGGGTGAGCATGCCGAACCCGGCCTGGGAGGGTATCGCCCGGCAGATCCAGGCCAGTTACCGCAAGGCCGGCGGCGAGGCGCTGGTGACCGCGGTGATGAAGACCAAGGTGGCCGACGGCAGCACCTTCCTCACCCACATCCACCACCGCCAGTCGCCGCTGCGGGTGCTGCAGGGCGAGTCGGACGCGGCACCGGTGTGGTCCACCGAGGCGTATTTCCAGCAGGAAATCCTGCATCGTCCGGTCGAGACGATCGCGATTCCCGCCGACCAGAACTCCATCGCCACCTACACCGCGGCACGCATGAAGGATGCCCCGCACGCGCAGGCCGCGAAGGATTTCCTCCGCTTCATGCAGACGCCGACGGCGCAGGCGATCTACCGCAAGTACGGCTTCCAGACCGTCGGCGGGGGCGGCCACGATGCGCATTGATCGTTGGCGCGGATATGCGATTGCCGCGGCCGCGCTGTCGATGACGGCCGCCTTGCCGGCCGCAGCGCAGGACGCGGCGACCATCGCCGCGCAGGGCAACGGCAAGGGCGCGGCTCCCTGCCAGACCTGCCATGCGCCCGACGGCAGCGGCCAGGCGTCCGGGGGATTCCCCCGGCTGGCCGGGCAGAACGCGGCCTACCTGCAGGCGCAGCTCGAAGCCTTCGCCAGCGGCACGCGGGACAACCCGGTGATGAAGCTGCAGGCCAGTGCGTTGACCGGGGAGGAGCGCAAGGCGCTGGCGACCTACTTCAGCACGATGCCGGCGGTCGCTACGCCGGATGCCGCCGGCACCACGCCCTTTGCCGATCCGGAGCGCCTCGGCGAGACGCTGGCGACGCGCGGGCGCTGGTCGAAGCAGGTGCCCGCCTGCGAGCAATGCCACGGCCCGGGCGGCATGGGCGTCGGGGCGAATTTCCCACCGCTGGCGGGGCAGTCGGCGAACTACCTGGCGTCGCAGCTCAGGGCTTTCCGCAGCGGCAGTCGCCACAACGACCCGATGGGCCTGATGCGGCACATCGCCCAGTCGCTGGGCGACCAGGACATCGATGCCGTGGCGCACTGGTTCGCTGCCCAACCGTTTCCGCCGAAGGAGTCCCGTCCATGACGCCGCGCCATCTGCTCATCGGCCTTGCCGTACTGGCGTTGGCGGCCTGTTCGCACGCCGCGCCGCCGGAGGCTTCCAAACCGGCGCCAGCCACTGGGTCCAGCGCCACGCCAGCGGCCGGCCCGGCAGCCCGGGCAGCGGCCGCTGCGAAGGCCAAGCCGGCCGCGTTCCAGCCGCCGCCGGAATCGGCGATCCCTGAGGGGCCGTTCGGCGACGTGGTGCGCGAGGGGCGGGAGATCTTCGTCAACACCGACGTGGCGGCAAAGGCATACGTCGGCAACGGCCTGCGCTGCGCCAACTGCCACCTCGATGCGGGACGGCTGGCCAATTCCGCGCCGTTGTGGGGCGCTTACGTGGCCTATCCCGCCTACCGGGCGAAGAACGGGCACGTGAACACGCTGGGCGAGCGCCTGCAGGGCTGCTTCAAGTACAGCATGAACGGCAAGGCGCCGCCGCTGGACTCGAAGGAGATGGTGGCGTTGGAGACCTACGCGTTCTGGATGGCCAAGGGCGCGCCCACCGGCGAGAAGCTGCCCGGCGCGGGCTACCCGAAGAAGGGTTTCAAGCCGCCACAGCCGCCGGACTTCGCGCGCGGCGAAGCGGTGTTCAAGCAGCACTGCGCGCTGTGCCACGGCAACGACGGCCAGGGCCAGCAGGTGGCCGGCCGCTATGTGTTTCCGCCGCTGTGGGGGCCGGACTCGTTCAACTGGGGCGCCGGCATGGGGCAACTGGACAACGCGGCGGCCTTCATCAAGGCGAACATGCCGCTGAGCCAGGGCGGCACGCTCTCCGACCAGGATGCCTGGGACGTGGCGATGTACATGGACGCGCACGAGCGCCCGCAGGACCCGCGCTACAAGGGCGATCTGGCGGCCACGCGCAAGGCCTACCACGACTCGTCGATGTCGCTGTACGGCACCACGGTGAACGGCCATCTGCTGGGTTCGGCGCCGGCCGCGCGGAAGTAGCCGGATGCGCAAGTGTCCGGGGGCCGCACCGCGCGTCGGTGCGGCCATCCGCGGGCGGTGGTCCGTTTCCGCATGCCGGATGCGTTGATGGCCGCCCCGGTGGTATCGATCGGTCCGCTGGCATGGTCGCTGGGCACGGTGCTGCTGGTCGCGGGCGTCGTCACCGCGTTGGCGGTGGCGGCGTTCCTGCACCGGCGTGGCCGCGCCAAGGTCGAGTCGGCGCTTTGGGCGTTGCTCGTGCTGGCGCTGCTGGTGGCGCGTATGGCTTTCGTGGTGCGCTGGTGGCCGCAGTACGCCGACGCACCGCTGGGTATGCTCGATCCCCGCGACGCGGGATTCTCTCCGTGGGCCGGCGCGGCTGCGCTGGTTCTTGGTGCACTGGCCCTGGGGTGGCGTCGGCCGCTGCTACGGTTGCCTTTGGCGGCATCGCTGGCTGGCGGCCTGCTGGTCTGGGGCTTCGGCCTGCTGGTCGTGGCGCGGCTGGATGCGGCCGCGCATACGCCGCTTCCCGTCCTGACGCTGCGCGACCTGGACGACCGGCCGGTGGCCTTGCGCGGTTTTGCGGGCAAGCCGACGGTGGTCAATCTCTGGGCCACATGGTGCCCGCCGTGCCGTCGCGAGATGCCGGTGCTGGTCCAGGCGCAGCAAGCGCGCCAGGACGTGCATGTCGTGTTCGTCGACCAGGGCGAGTCGGCGGCCGAGGTGCGCGCCTTCTTCGCGGCCAGCGGACTGCGTCCGCAGCACGTGCTGATCGATCCCGGCCAGTCGCTCGCGCAGCAGATGAACGCCAGGGTGTTCCCGACCACGCTGTTCTTCGACGCCGACGGCGTTTTGCGTAGCATGCACATCGGCGCACTGTCGCCGGCGACCCTGGCCGCCGAGATGCGGCTGATTCTGCCCGGTGCCAGGTCGGCACCGGTCCAAGCTGGAGTTTCCCGATGAAGTTTCGTTTGCTGGGCCTGGCCCTGCTGCTGAGCGCCTGTGCCCAGGCGCAGGACACACCGCACTACCCGGCGCCGGTGCAGGCGCTTGAAGCCAAGGGCATGATCATCAAGGGCACCCTGCCGGCACCCGACGGCTACCACGCCTATCTCGGCAGCTACGATGGTCGGCCGGTACCCGTGTATGTGCCGCCGGACGGCAAGCATGCCTTCGTCGGCGTGCTGTTCGACGAGCAGGGCAAGGACCTTACCCAGGGGCCGATGTCCGATGCGACCAAGCCGGTGCTGGACGCAGCAACCTGGGCCTCGCTGGAAAAGTCGACCTGGATCGCCGAGGGCTCGCCCAAGGCGTCGCGCATCGTCTACGTGTTCAACGACACCGAGTGCCCGTATTGCCACCGCCTGTGGGCCGCGATCCAGCCGAAGCTGGCCAAGGGCGAGGTGCAGGTGCGCTACGTGATGGTCGCGGTGATCGCGCCGAAGAGCGAGTCGCGCGCGGCGGCCGTGCTCGAGGCCGCCGATCCGGCCGCGACGCTGCGCCAGCACGAGCAGCATTTCGGCAACAGCCCGGTGCAACCGTTGGCCAAGGTTTCCGCGGCGACGGCGAAGAAGCTGGAAGACAACGCCACGCTGATGGACAAGCTGGGCATCAGCGGCACGCCGGCGGTGATCTACAAGGACGCCTCCGGCAAGATCCACCAGGACGACGGCATGCCACCGCCGGACGCGCTGGACGGGATCTTCGGCAAGTAGGCCGGCCCGTTCCGGGTAAGAAAAAGCCGCCCTACGGGGCGGCTTTTTTTCGAGGCGGGCCAGAAAACCCGGTCAGCCGCCGCGCGAGGCCCGCTTGCGGTCATTCTCGGTCAGGTGCTTCTTGCGCAGGCGGATTTCCTTCGGCGTGACCTCGACCAGCTCGTCGTCGTCGATGAAGTCCAGCGCCTGCTCCAGCGAGAACTTGATCGCCGGGGACAGCTGGATCGCATCGTCCTTGCCCGAGGCGCGCATGTTGGTCAGCGGCTTGGGCTTGATCGCATTCACGGTGAGATCGTTGTCCTTGGCGTGGATGCCGACCAGCTGGCCTTCGTACACGTTGTCGCCCTCGGCGGCGAACAGCTTGCCGCGCTCCTGCAGCGGTCCCAGCGAGTAGGCGGGGGTGGTGCCGGCGGCGTTGGCGATCATCACGCCGTTCTGGCGCTTGGCGATCTGGCCTTCTTCCTTCGGACCGTAATGGTCGAACACGTGGAACAGCAGGCCCGAGCCCTGGGTGAGGGTCTTGAACTGGTTCTGGAAGCCGATCAGGCCACGCGCCGGAATCATGTACTCCAGTCGCACGCGACCCTTGCCGTCCGGCTCCATGTTCTTCAGCTGACCCTTGCGGATGCCCAGGCGCTCCATCACCGGACCCTGGTGGATCTCTTCGACGTCGACCACCAGCTGTTCGATCGGCTCCATCTTCTGGCCGTCGATCTCCTTGATGATCACTTCCGGGCGCGACACGGCCAGCTCGTAGCCCTCGCGACGCATGTTCTCGATCAGCACCGACAGGTGCAGCTCACCGCGGCCGGAAACCAGGAACTTGTCCGCGTCCGAGCCCTGCTCGACGCGCAGCGCCACGTTGTGCACCTGCTCGCGCTCGAGGCGGTCCTTCAGCTGGCGGCTGGTGAGGAACTTGCCGCCGGAGAGGTCCTTGTTGCCGGCGAACGGCGAGTTGTTGACCTGGAAGGTCATCGAGATGGTCGGCTCGTCGACGGTCAGCGCCGGGAGCGCCTCCGGGGTGTCCAGCGCGCAGACGGTGTCGGAGATGGTCAGGTCGGCGATGCCCGAGATGGCCACGATGTCGCCGGCTTCGGCGCTGTCCTGCTCGATCCGCTCCAGGCCGAGGAAGCCCAGCACCTGCAACACCTTGCCCTGACGCTTCTTGCCGTGGCGGTCGATGATCGCCACCGGCATGTTCTTCTTCAGGGTGCCGCGCTGGATCCGGCCAATGCCGATCACGCCGACGAAGTTGTTGTAGTCCAGCTGGCTGATGCGCATCTGGAACGGACCTTCCGGATCGACTTCCGGCTTCGGCGCGTGCTGCATGATCGCTTCGTACAGCGGGGTCATGTCGCCTTCGCGGGCGTTCTCGTCCAGCGAGGCGTAGCCGTTCAGCGCCGAGGCGTAGACGATCGGGAAGTTCATCTGCTCGGGCGTGGCGCCGAGGCGGTCGAACAGATCCCACACCTGCTCCACCACCCACTCCGGGCGCGAACCCGGGCGGTCGATCTTGTTGATCACCACGATCGGCTTGAAGCCCATCGCGAACGCCTTCTGGGTCACGAAGCGGGTCTGCGGCATCGGGCCGTCCAGCGCGTCGACCAGGATCAGCACGGTGTCCACCATCGACAGCACGCGCTCCACTTCGCCGCCGAAGTCGGCGTGTCCGGGGGTGTCGACGATGTTGATGCGGTTGCCGTTCCAGGTGATCGCGGTGTTCTTGGCCAGGATGGTGATGCCGCGTTCCTTTTCCTGGTCGTTGGAGTCCATCACGCGCTCGGCCAGCACGGTGCGCTCGGCGAGCGTACCGGACTGCTTCAGCAGCTGGTCGACGAGGGTGGTCTTGCCGTGATCGACGTGGGCGACGATGGCGATGTTGCGCAGATTTTCGATGGACATGGGTAAACGCTCGGCGGGCGCCGTGGGGGCCGCCTGAAAGGTGGGCAGAAGGAATAACCGCCGGATTATACGGGCTTGTGTGACAACTTGCTGCACCGCCGCGTCGGGCGGTTCAGGCGGCACCCCGGACCCCGGGCCGTGGGTCCGGGTTTTGGCTGGCGTGGGGTGGCCTGAGGTCGCGCACAGGGTGCGCTCCTACAGGGGGTGTGGTCGCGCACAGGGTGCGCTCCTACAGGGGGTGTGGTCGCGCACAGGGTGCGC
>JABLTH010080279.1_pt1 | contig 15857 bp, 10 predicted proteins | sample 7875711 | NCBI WGS metagenome assembly JABLTH01 (sample SAMN14941262, study PRJNA633318) | bioreactor metagenome | isolation source: bioreactor | place: China | collected 2019-03-05 | reverse complement strand
CCCGGGAGAGCAAGAGCAACAGCAACAGCAACGGCCAGGCCGAGCGTCGCAGCTTCGCTGCTTGCTCTGGCGCTGGCGATTTTGTTGTTCGCTTCAGTACCTCACTTCTCCTTCTCCCCTCCGAGCGACCCGAAGGTAGTCCCCGTGGGAGAGAAGGCGGGTTGAGGGGCCAGGGCTGGCCAGAACGCATGTCCGGGCGAGCTTGGCACGCGCAACCCTCACCAGGCCCCAAACCCACCCCCATTTCAAATTTCCACCCACGGAACGTCTAGGCTGTTCTTCCGGACAAAACACGTGCAAGCAGCATGACCGCCCATCGCCCGCCATCTACCGTCTTTCCCTATGGGTAGTCCGGATCGACACGCCGCTCCGGCTGGCCTCGCGGGTGGCGGGGAGGATCGGGCGGGGCAGATCGCGGCGTTGTTTCGCGAGCACAACCGGACGCTGGTCGCCTTTCTCCAGGCGCGGCTCAATTCGCGCGCGGATGCGCAGGAATTGGCGCAGGAGGTGTACGTGCGGATGCTGGCGATGAAAGACGCCGATGCGATCGCCTCGCCGCGCGCGCTGCTGTTCAGGATCGCGGCGAATCTTGCGGTGGATAGGCTGCGCATGCGTGCGGTGCGGGCCAATGCGCCGGCGGATGCGCCGGAGGACGACTGGTTCGCGCAGCCCATTCCCGAGCAGCACGCCTCGGCGCTGCAGCAGTGGCGCGAAGTACGCGCGGCGCTGCATGAACTTCCGGCCAAGACCAGCAAGGCTTTCGTGATGCACGTGATCGAGGGGCGCGACTTCGGCGCCATCGCCCAGACCATGAAACTCAGCGAGCGCATGGTGCGCTACCACGTAAGCAATGCGCTGGCCCATTGCCGCGCGCGCATCCAGTCCACGGAGACGCCATGATGGCCATGACATTCGCCGGCGCCGAGCATGCGACCGTGGCGGCCGCCCAATGGTGGACGCGGCTGCGCGCGGAGGATCCCTCCGATGCCACCATCGAGCAGTGGCTGGCCTGGATGGACGAGGACGAGCGGCATGTCCGCGCCTTCGAGGAAGTGAGCCGTCTCAGCCAGCGGCTGGGACATACGGATGTCCACGCGCGCGAGGCGTTCGTCGCCGAGTTCGTGCGCACGGCCGAGCGCCGCGTGCGCTGGCCGCTCTGGCTGGGCGCGGTGGCGGCGTCGCTGCTGGTGGTCGCCCTGGGCGGGCGCATGCTGGACGCCCTGCATCGTCCGCCCGCGCAGGAATACGCGAGCGTGGTGGGCCAGAACCGCGACCTCGACCTGCCTGATGGCACGCGCGTGAGCCTGGGCGGGGCTTCCGCGATCGTTGCCAGTTACGCCGGCGACCTGCGCAAGATTGAGCTGCGCGAGGGCGAGGCGTTCTTCACGGTCACGCACGAAGCGCGGCCGTTCGAGGTGGCTGCGGGGCCGGTGCTGATCCGTGACCTGGGTACGGCCTTCAACGTGCGCCGCACCGGCGATCGCGTGGCCGTGGCGGTCACCGAGGGCCGCGTGCGGGTGATGCCGCCGGGCGGACAGGGCGCGCTGGAAGCGGCTGCCGGACAGCAAGTGCTGTACGACCCTGCCGCCGGCTTGCGCATCGGCCCCATCGCGCTGGACGACGCCACCGCCTGGCGCGGGCGGCGCCTGGAGTTCGTCAATGAGCCGCTCTCCGTGGTGGTGGCGAACATCAATCGCTACAGCCGCCGGCCGGTGCAGATCGCCGATGCGCGCGTGGGCGCGCTCACCTTCACCGGCACCGTGCGCGTGGATGCCATCGACCGCTGGGTGGAAGCTTTGCCCCGGGTCGTTCCGGTGCAGGTGAGCGCGTTCGGCGACCACGTGGTGCTTTCCAGCGCGAACCGGCAGTGACCGGAGGCTGGGGGCGGGTAGTGGGAGCAAGCGTCCGCGGTGCGGCCCGGGTCTGGCGAGGCCGCGACCGCGCTTTCGCTGCAACCCCGCAGTCGGAAGGGTTCGACGCTACGCTCCCGCTACCCGCCCCCAGCCTCCGGCTTTCACATTCGCGACCTTGGTGTCCGCGCCGCGCCATGCCAGACTCCGGCCTTTAGGATTTCTGACATCGGGGGATTCCGTAACGCATGGTTCGGCGCGCGCTTTCATGGTTCGGCGGCAGCTTCGCGCTGTCGCTCGCCATCGCCGGCGCATGGGCCGACCCGGCGCCCCCACGGGTCACGGTGGACTTCGCCATTCCCGCACAGCCGCTCTCCAGCGCGCTGATCGCCTTCGGCAAGCAGGCCAACGTGCAGGTACTCACCGCCGGCGAGGCGATTGCCGATCTGCGCACCGAGGGCGCGGTCGGTGCGCTGACCCTGGAGCAGGGCATGTCCGCGCTGCTGCAGGGCACCGGCCTGGAGTACGAGCGTTTCGACGCGGGCACCGTGGTGATCAAGCGCAGTCCGCTGCCGCCCTCGGCTGGCTACTACCGCAGCAGCCTGCTGGCGGCCAAGCCCAGCGTGCCGATCGTCGCCTCGCTGGCGGCGATCCAGGTGCAGGGCACGGCGCTGGGCGACGTGGGCTACACGGCGAATGGCACTCGTGCCGCCACCCGCACCGACACGCCACTGGCGAAGGTGCCGCAGTCGGTAAGCATCGTCACGCGCGATCTGATGGACACGCAGCAGGCGGTGACCGTGGCCGACGCCGTGCGCAACGTGGCCGGCGTGCAATACATGGACGGCCTCGACGGCCCCGCGCTGTTCCGCATCCGCGGCTTCAACGCGGGCAACGGCATGACCGACGGCATGCCCAACGGCGTGGCGCGCACGGAAGACCTGCCGCCGCTGATCGGCATCGAGCGCATCGAAGTGCTGAAAGGGCCGGAAGCGATCCTTGGGGATGCTTCGGTCAACAACAATTTCGGCGGCCTGGTGAACGTGGTGATGAAGCAGCCGCAGAGCGAGCCGGTGCGCCAGCTCAGCTGGTCGCTGGGCCGCTACGACGGTGCGCGCCTGGGCCTGGACCTGGCCGGCGCGATGGGCGAGGGCAGCGGCTGGACGTATCGCCTGGTCGCGGCCGGCAATCACGCCGATCGCAGCGCGCAGGGCTACCGCGGCCAGCGCAGTGCGTATCTCGCGCCGTCGATCGGCTGGGAGCGCGATGCGACCCGCTTCACGCTCGGTTACGAACACGTCACCAACCGCGTGCCCGGTCCGGACCACACCGTACTGCTGGGCGATACGCTGGCCACGATGTCGCCTTACAGCATCCTGCCCGGCAACCCCGGCGACCATTCCACCTATCAGACGAACCGTGCCGTCTACACGTTCGAGCAGGGTCTGGACAGCCGCTGGACCTTCCGCAGCCGCGGCCAGTACGTGCAGCAGCGCACGAGCGGTCAGGGCTGGTCGCTAACGGACGGCTATCTGAACGGCAACGTCGATGCCACCGCGCGCAGCTTCCGCTACTCCGACGCGTTCTACACGCTGCAGAACGACCTCACCGGCGTCTTCGCGCAAGGCGATGTCACCCATACCGTGGTGCTGGGCGTGGACTATGCTCGCACCAAGGCCGGCCGCGATCGCCAGCGCGACACGCTCAACGTCGGCGTGTCACAGCCGTTCAATCTGTTCGCCAACGCCGCGCTGCCGGTGGCGCGCGTGAGCGCGGACGAGGCCGCGACCGTGCAGACGCTCGGCGGCGGCGCCTGGACCACCGAGACCGGCCTGTTCCTGCAGGACCAGATATCGCTCGGCGAACGCTGGGACGTGCTGCTCGCCCTGCGTCGCACCGCGTACGAGTTGTCGACCTCGTGGGCCGACGGCAGTCCGCGCCGCCTGCGCAAGCACCAATGGGTGCCCAAGGCCGGCGTGCTCTACAAAGTCACGCCGGAGGTGGCGTTCTACGCCAATCACACCGCCGGTTTCCAGGCCAATTCCCTATTGGGCGAAAACGGCCAGCCGCTGCCGCCGGCGAAATCGCGTCAGTGGGAAGCCGGCACGCGCATCGACCTGTTCCAGCGCCGCGCGCGCCTCAACGTGGCCTGGTACCGCATCACGCTGGACCACAGCGTCGACTACATCGCCCCCGAGCCGCCGTACTTCGCCACCCCCGGCCCCGGCCAGACCAACCATGGCGTGGAAGTGGAATTCGCCGGCCAGATCACTCACGGCCTCGAAGGCGTGCTCAATTACACCAACGCCCACATCCGCAACGATGACGGCACCCAGGCCGTGGCCGCGCCCAGGCAGTTGCTGAGCGCCTGGGCCAACTACCGTTTCCAGCGCGGATCGCTGCAATCCTGGGGCATCGCCGCCGGCATCGCCGCACGCAGCCGCAGCGTCGGCCGCCTGCAAGGCGGCGGTTACTTCGATATCCCCGGCCAGGCCAGCATCGACGCCAACGTGACCTATTACGGCGACGCCTGGCGACTGACCCTGGGCGTGAAGAACCTGCTCGACCGTACCCTCTACGCCGTCAACGCCGACCAGAGCTTCGTGCCGGTGCGGCAGGGAAGGATGGCGATGGTGACGGGGGTTTACGACTTCTGAGCTCAGGCCAGCGCACGCGAGCCCAGACCGGCAGGGGAAGCATGGCGCGGGACGCGCTGGCCATCCGGCGCGGACAGCGGTGCCGTGGGCATATGCCAATCCAGAGCGCGCAGGAAAATCGCGCGGGCTTCGTCGAGGAACTGCTCGCGCCGGCGCCGTGCCGCCCGCCGCTTGCTCGGCAAGGTGCGGATCGGCCGGCGGGCGCCGAAACGGGGTAGTTCGTAGAAGCCGTGTTCGCCGGGCACACCGCCGTTTTCGCGCCAGAAGGCGTCGTAGTCGGCGTGGATGTACGTGGCGAACGGATGGGCCGTCTTGGCGACGCCGCGCAGGCGTTCGATGCCGTAAAGGCGGGCAAGAACGCGGACGAGCGTGAGCAGCAAGGCCTTGGGGCGCACGCCATCGCTACCGCGCGTGAAAGCCCGGATCGGTTCGCGCCCAAGGAAGGACCATGCGCCCTGCATGGCGCCGATCAGCAGGCCTTGCTCGCCGCCGAAAGTGAAGGCACAGGACGACAGCACCTCTTTGTCGTTGCTGACCAGGTAAAGACCCAGTTCGCCCATCGCGCGCACGGCCGGCTTGCGCAAGTGCAGGTGCACCGGCGTGCCATCGCGCAGGCGCAAGGTGCCGATGCGTACGTCGTGTCCGCGCAGCAGCTTGTCGCGCAGGCGCGGCGGGAAGCGTTCGAGCAGGAAACGGTAGTGCGCTTCCAGCATGCGCATGCGGGCATCCGGGCCGAGTTCGCGCGACAGGCACGGCTGCTGCCAGCGGCCGTACAGGCCGGGATCGGCTAGCACGGCCTGGCGCAGGGCGTCCGCACTGTCGAGGAAGCGCAGCCAATTCAGCTGGCGGGGCAGGTGCGCCAGGCTATGGCAGGTATAGCGGACATAGCCGCGAACCTGGCGAAGGTTGGGCGTGTGGCCCAGGTCCCATCGCCCACGGAAGGATTGCAACAACAACCATCCCGCCGCTCGCGGCGCCACCGTGGCGGTAAAGCCGCCCATCCATCCCTCGCGTACCGCTGCCTTCATGAGTCCGGTCCAAAGCCGCTTGAACGGAAGCCAAGACGGACGAGGCCGGAATTTTTGAAATTCGAGGTGAAGGAGACGTCAAGAAGCCGCTCGTGGGTTGGCATGCCCTGCGTGGGCGCCGGAAGCCTGGGCCGGGATCGAATCCGCTCAGCAGCGCACGCAAATGCTTATCGAGCGCTCACGCATCCCAGCTCACATCGTCATCGAACGCCAGGTTATCGGCGGCCTCGCCGGTGATCGCTTCGCGCAGCGGGGTCATCTGGCGGTGCACTTCGTGGCACCAGTGCTCCATGGATTCGCTGAGCACGCGGGCGCGGGCTTGCGCTTCGACCTCGTCCAGGGGGAGCACGATGGCGTCGTACAGGGCGGTGAGTTCTTCGCGGGCGACGAGGGTGCCGGCGATGCGGTGGTAATCGCCGAGGCGGGCAGGGAGCTGTTCCAGCGTGCGGTAGAGGGCGGGCGGGAAGTCGCCGGGGAGGCCGGTGAGCAGCGCGTCCAGTTCGCCCAGGTCGAAGCTGATGAGCGGGGCATGGACGAGGGTCGGGGTGGGCGAGGGCATGGCGGACTCCGGCGGCGGTGGCCTATGTTCGCGCGCAAAGGGCGGCAGGGGAACGCTCGTTTGGGGATGGCTTTCGCGCCTGGCGCTTCATCGCGTCGTGTCCGCCTCGCTGCCTTCTAGCGGAGGCGAGGGAGGCGAGGCTTATTCACTGGGTGTCGCGCCGATTCCGCGCACGCAGCAGGCACAGCGTGTGGGGAGGCAGCAGCATCGGACCGGGGCTGTCGAAGCGGCTGCCTTCCTGCAGGGCGCCGTCGGTAGACAGCAGCAGGCGCCAGTCGTCCACATCGTCCATGCCCGGCAGATGGAAATGCACGGGCTGTTCCCCGCCGTGGATGACCAGCAGCAGGCTCACGTCCTCGCCCATGCGACGAATGCCGGTGGGGCTGGCGCGGCCGTCGAGCAGCATGCCCAGTGTGCGGTTTCCCACGTCGTTCCAGTGCTCTTCCTCCATCGGTTCGCCGCCCGCCGTGAGCCAGGTGACGTCGCGCACGCCGAACAGTTCGTCCGGCTCGCCGGTGAGGAAGCGGTTGCGGCGCAGCAGGGTGTAGCGCTTGCGTAGCGAGGTGAGCTTGCGCACGAAGCGCACCAGGTCCTCGTTGGCGGTGGAGCCGCGCCAATCGAGCCAGGCCAGTTCGTTGTCCTGGCAGTACGCGTTGTTGTTGCCCTGCTGGGTGCGCGCGAACTCGTCCCCGGCCAGCAGCATGGGCGTGCCGCGCGACAGCAGCAGCGAGGCGAGCAGATTGCGGCACTGCTTGGCGCGCAGAGTATTGATCGCCTCGTCGCCGGTCGCGCCCTCGGCGCCGTAGTTGCGGCTGAGGTTGTGCTCGGAACCGTCGCGGTTGTCCTCGCCGTTGGCCTCGTTGTGCTTGTGCTCGTAGCTCACCAGGTCGGCCAGGGTGAAGCCGTCGTGCGCGGTGACGAAGTTCACCGAGGCGTACGGCCGGCGCCCGCGCCGGTCGAACAGGTCGGCCGAGCCGGTGAGGCGCGTGGCCAGTTCGCCGATCAGGCCTTCGTCACCGCGCCAGAATCCGCGCATCGTGTCGCGGAACCGGTCGTTCCATTCGGCCCAGCCGGGCGGGAAGCCGCCGGTCTGGTAGCCGCCGGGACCGAGGTCCCAGGGCTCGGCGATCAGCTTCACGCGACTGAGTACCGGGTCCTGCCCGCAGGCATCGAGAAAGCCGCCGCCCTGGTCGAAGCCGTGCCACTCGCGGCCGAGGATGGTGGCCAGGTCGAAGCGGAAGCCGTCCACGCGCATGTCGCGCGCCCAGTAGCGCAGCGAATCGGTGACCAGCTGCAAGGTGCGCGGATGGCTGAGGTTGAGCGTATTGCCCGTGCCGGTGTCGTTGATGTAGTGGCGCGGATCGTCGGCGAGGCGGTAGTAGCTGCGGTTGTCGATGCCGCGCAGCGACAGCGTCGGCCCCAGCTCGTTGCCTTCGGCGGTGTGGTTGTAGACCACGTCCAGCAGAACCTCCAGCCCGGCGTCGTGGAAGTGCGAGACCATCGACTTGAACTCGTCGATGCTGTGCGTGGCCAGGTAGCGCGGATGCGGCGCGAAGAACGCCAGCGTGTTGTAACCCCAGTAGTTGCGCAGCCCCTTGTCCAGCAGGTGCCGGTCGTCGACGAAGGCGTGCACGGGCAACAGTTCCACCGCGGTGACGCCGAGCGAACGGATGTAGTCGATCACCTCGGGCGCGGCCAGGCCGGCACAGCTGCCGCGCCGCTCCGGCGGCACGCCGGGATGGCGCATGGTGTAGCCGCGCACGTGGGTCTCGTAGATGACCGTGTTTTCCCACGGTATGCGGGGCGCGCGGTGGCGCCCCCAGGTGAAGGCCGGATCGATCACGCGCGCCTTGGGCACGTAGGGTGCGCTGTCGCGCGTGTCGAAGGAGAGATCGCCATCGCGATGGCCGAGCGTGTAGCCGAACACCGCGTCGTTCCACACCAGCTCGCCCACGATGTGCTTGGCGTACGGGTCGACCAGCAGCTTGTTGGGATTGAAGCGATGCCCTTCGTCCGGCTCGTAGGGACCATGCACGCGGTAGCCGTAGATCTGGCCGGGACGCGCGTCCGGCAGATAACCGTGCCATACCTCGTCGGTGTACTCGGGCAGGGCGATGCGCTCGGTCTCCTTGCCGTCGCGGTCGAACAGGCACAGCTCCACCTTGGTGGCGTGGGCGGAGAACAGCGCGAAATTGACGCCCAGGCCGTCCCAGGTAGCGCCGAGCGGGTAGGGCAGGCCTTCGCGCACCCGCGACGGACGGCGGGCGGGATGGGGCGCCGCATCGCGCAGGTCGATGGCAGGCGCGGGACGCGTTTCTTCAGGCGGCATCGTCTTCATGTCCGCCGCTTTCCTCGACCTCGACCAGCCGGGTCGCCGCGTACCAGTGGCGCAGTTCCTGCCCGGCGGGGCAGCCTTCGGCTTCCCAGATGTGGTGCGCCAGTTCGCGGATGCGCTGTTCGCGCTCTCCCGCACCGGCATGGTTCGGCTTCCGCGCCGGCTCCTTGCTCGACGTATCGCTCATGTCGTCTCCTCGTCCTGCGCGTACAGCACCGCGACCGGCAAGGGCGCGAACAGTGAAGCGCACAGCCAGTCGGATGCCTCGCCGGGCATCGCCCGCCGTCCGCCCAGCACGTCCAGAAAGCCGCGCGGCGGCGGGTCCTCGGGGCGGAGTCTGCCGTCGCCCCAGTGTTCTTCGGGTATGCGCGGCGTGGACGCGCCGCGTAGCCAGTCCGAACACAGGTGCGGCACGGCGACGATAAGACGGTGGCCGTGGCAATGCCGTTCGAACGCCAGCACGTGTTCGCGCGCGACGCCGTCGATGGCCACCGCGCGATAGCCGCCTCCGTCGAACAGCGCAGGTGCGTGCCGGCGCAGGCACAGCAGGCGGCCGAGCAGCCACTGCTTGATGGCGCCGTCGCGGAAATGATCGAGCATGGCCGAGACGGGGACCGAGGTGGCGAGCGCCGCGCGGCGCGCGGGGTAATCCACCGGGCGGCGATTGTCCGGATCGACCAGCGACTGGTCCCAGAAGTCGGTGCCCTGGTAGAGATCGGGTAGGCCCGGCATGGTGTTGCGCAGAACCAGCGCCGCGAGCCCCTTCACCGCGCCCGGCGCGTCCAGTTCGTGCGCGGCCGCGGCGAGCTCGCGCAGCGTGCCGGCCAGAGCCGGCGCCGCGAACAGATCGCGCAGCAGTGTCTGCGCCGCGCGCTCGTAGGCTTCGTCCGGCGTGGTCCAGCTGGTGTGCAGGCGCGCTTCGCGCAAGGCCTTCATCCACCAGCCGTAGAGGCGGTCGTGATACGCGGCAAGCGCGTCGGCATCGGCCGGCTCCAGGCCCAGCGGCCAGGCCGCGACCAGCGTCTGCAGCAGCATCGACAGATCGGCGGCGTCGACGCTGGCATGGGCCTGCAAGGCGCGGATCCAGGCGTCGGTGCGCAAGCTCCACTCGTCCGCGCGCTCGCTCAGCACGGCCAGCCGCGCGCGCGTGTCCTCGCCGCGCTTATGGTCGTGCGTGGCGGTGGCGTTGAGGCTGTGCGGATGCTGTTCCGCGCGGCGCCGCATGGCGGCGTGAAAGGCGTCGACGTCGAGCGCGAACTGCGCCGGGTCGCTGCCGACTTCGTTGAGCGAAAGCAGCACGCCGTAGCGGTAGCCGGCGGTGTCCTCCACTGCCTTGGCGCATAGCGGTGCGGACAGCTGCTCGAAGCGCTGGCGCGCCATTTTCAAGGCGATGCCAGCGAGCCCGGGCATGGTGGCGGGCACGCGTTCGAGCAGCTGGCGGCGAAGCCATTCGCGTGCGGGGCGATCTTCCGCCCGGCCGTCGCGCGCGGCGAGCTCGAACGCCTCGGCCAAGGCGTCGCGCTCGGCTGACGTGGCGGACGCTGCACCGAGGTAACTGCGATACACCGGCAGCCGCGCCAGCACGCTGTACATCGCGCGCGCCAACGCGGCGGGCGGCAAGTCGCCGTCCTCCGGCTGAGTGGTGAGATAAGCCTCCCATTGGCGCAGGCAGCGGATGAAGTCGCTGCGCAATCCGTAGCGCAGCCACAGCCTACGCGCGCGGCGTTCCTCGCGCCGGAAGTCGGGCGCACGGCCGGTGCAGGCCTGCCAGAGGCGTGCCAGCGGCGCGCGCCCGCGCGGGTCATGCTGCACGGCTCCAATGGCATCCATCGCGTCGTAGCCGGTGCTGCCTTCCACGGGCCAGTCGCGCAGTAGCGCTTCGCCCGCGGCGAGGATTTTCTCCACGTAGAGGCGTACCGCGGTCGCCGGGCGGTCGGAGCGCGCCGCCGCGTCGTCCATGGCCGCGCGCAGCCGCCGCAAATACGCGCGCGGGTTGGCGATGCCGTCGACGTGGTCCACGCGCAGGCCGTCCACCCAGCCGCGCGCGATCAGCGCCAGCGGCAGGGCATGCACGGCGTCGAAGGCGTCCTCCTGCTCCATGTCCAGCGCGACCAGGGTGTCGATGTCGAAGAAGCGCCGGTAATTGACCACGTCGGCGGAGCTGCGCCACCACGCCGGCCGGTAATGCTGGAGTTCGAGCAGCCGCCGCATGGCGGTGGGCGGCAGCGGCAGGTCCAGCGGCAGCGCCAGGCCGTGCAGGAACTCGAGCGAGCCGTCGGCGAGCGGCAGGCGCAGTTCGCCATAGGCCAGTTCGGTATCCGCTTCCCCGGCGCGCGTGAGCGTCAGGCCGCCCTCGACGAGAACCTCCGCGAGCGGCTTGGCCAGAACCGGCAGCCAGATGCGTCCCTGCGCCTCGGGCGAGCCCCAATCGATATCGAACCAGCCGGCGTAGCGGCTGTCGCGGCCGCGGCGCAGCACGTCGCGCCACCAGGGATTCTCGGTGGAGGCGGCCATGTGGTTGGGCACGATGTCCAGCAGCAGGCCCATGTCGTGCGCGCGCAGCGCGGCCACCAGCTCGGCGAGCGCCTCTTCGCCACCCAGGGCGCTACTCCCGCGCGTGGGGTCGACCACGTCGTAACCGTGTGTGGAGCCGGTACAGGCCTGCGCGATGGGCGAGAGGTACAGATGGCTGATACCCAGCGCGGCGAAGTAGGGCACTTGGGCCAGCGCGGCGCGCAGGTCGAAGCCTTCATGCAGCTGCAGGCGGGCGGTGGCGGTCCAGGGTTTCATGCATCGCTCCGTTCGCGCGCGAGCCAATCTAGCGTCTCGCGCAGGCGCGCGCCCTGCCAGCGTAGGCGGCGGCGCCAGTTGGGATGTTCGTGCACGGTGCCGGGCACGTTGGGCTGTTCGCGGCGCTCGAGGACATCTTCCAGCGGAATCAGCACGAGCGGCGATGCGGCGCGCAGCGTGAAGCGCAAGGCATGGCGGGTCGGCGAGCCGCCGTGTTCGGCCATCGCTTCATGGCGCGGCGCATGGCGCTGGGCGGCGCGATCGAGCGCGCGGACATCGCGCCGCCGCGCGGCGAAGGCGCGGCGCACCGCCGATGCCGGCCAGCGTTGCGCGCGCGCCAGCACGTCCAGGTCGATGCCCTCGCGCCAGCCCGCCAGTGGCGGCAGGTCGTGCGTCGTGCTCATGGCCACCGCCGACGCGCGCCAGCGGGCCGGGTCGACGACATCGCCCCGTGCGTCGCGCGTGAACAGCAGCACGTCCAGTCCGAGCACGCCGTGCCGTGCCAGCACCGCGCGCAGGCCGGCCGGTACGGTGCCGAGGTCTTCGCCGATGACCACACAGCGATGCCGCCACGACTCGAGCGCGAGCAGACCCAGCAGCTCGCGCAGCGGGTAGCGCACGTAGCCACCTTCGCCCGCGGCCAGGCCAGCCGGCACCAGCCACGCACGCGACCAGCCGAGGATGTGGTCGATGCGGATGCCGCCGCCGCGCGCCATCGTCGCGCGCAGCAGCTCGATGAAGGGCCGGAAGCCGCTGCGGCGCAGTCCCTGCGGCGCATAGGCCGCCAGCCCCCAGGCCTGGCCCTGCGCATTGAACGCGTCCGGCGGCGCGCCGAGCTGCGCACCCCGCACCAGCAGGTCGCGATGCTGCCAGGCTTCGCTGCCGCTGGGCAGGAAGCCCACGGCGAGATCCCAGATCAGGCCCACGCTTTGGCCGGCATCGCGCGCCTGCCGTTGCGCGCGCTCCCAGCAGGCGGCGGCCAGCCATTGGAGAAAGCCTTCGAACGCGACGTGGGACGGATGCGATCGCGCGAAGGCGCGCACGGTCGCGTCGACGCCGCGCACGCTCCGCCATTCGCGCCATTCGCGCCATTCGCGCCAGTCGACCGGATCGCTGCGCTCCGCATGCCATTGCTGGCAGGCCGCGAATGCCGCGTGCGCGCGCAGTGCGGCGCCGCCGTGGCGCACGAAATGGCGCCATGCCGATGCGGCCGGCGCACGCTCGCCATGGTGTTCGAACAGCTGCCACCACACGCGTCGGCGCAATGCGTACTGCGCGGGCCAGTCGACCAGGCGCGCGCGTTCGGCGCGCTCCCATGCTGCCGTCGCGTCCGCGCGCCGGATCGCCTCGCGCAGCGCGGATTCGCCGAACACGATGGCCGGGTCGATCTGCATCCAGTCCAGCCAGGCGCGGTGCGAGGGCGCGTAGGGGCTGTGGCCGCCGATGACCGGGCCGGCCACGTGCAACGGACTGACGGCGAGCGCATCGCCTCCGGCGGCGCCGATCTGTGCGGCAAGCTCGCCCGCCGCATGGCTGTCGCCCAGGCCGCCGTCGCCGGGGCGTTTCAGGCCATAGACCTGCGCGGCGATGCCCCACAGGCGCGGCGTCGGGCCGGCCAGGTCGTTCAGGCCGAAGCAGCGCCGTGGCACGACGGCGAGCGTGACCTCGCGCGTGCCACGGCGCCAGGTGTAGTAGCCGGGTCGCGCGGGCGCTCGTGCATCGTCCAGCGGCACGCGGTCACCGCGCTCGTCCATCGCATGTCGCGCACCGCGCCCGGGCAGCGGCGCGCGGGGCGCGAGCACGATGCACGGTGCGTCGTCGCGTTCCTCCGCCGGCAGCGCGTGCAGCAAGCCTTCGAGGGTTGGCGGAGCGAGGCGCCGCGCTTCTCCTTGCGCATCGGTCCAGCGGACCAGGATGCCCGCGCGGGAGGCGCGGCGAGACAGCGTGTCACGCATGGCCGGGTCCGTGCCAGGCGCCGAAGCTCGCCGGCGGCAGGCCGTCGTCCGCGAGCGCGCCGTCCGGCGCTTCCCAATGCAGGCAGCGCCCGCCGTGCGGCGGTTCGAAGCGCACCGCCTGTTCGCCCAGATTGAAGGCCAGCGTCCAGTGCGAGCAGTCGGCCAGCATCCAGCGCGCGGCGAGCGCGGCCGCACCCAGTCGTTCGCAGCCGAGCGCACGGCAGGGTTCGAGCCGGGGCGCCAGTTCGCGCGCGCGCAACGCGAGGAGTCCGCGAAACCATTGCCGCGCCGCGGTTGCATGGAGCGTGTCCTCGACGCGCGGCACCGAAGCCTCGAACGTGGCGCGCGCGTTCGGATCGGGAATGCGTGCCCGTTGCTCCGGCGAAGCGAACGCGCTTAACGCTGCGAACTCCGCGCGTCGCCCTTCGCGCACTTTTGCGGCGAGATCGGCGGGATGGCTGGTGAAATACAGGAACGGCGTGGCGCAGGCCCATTCGTCGCCCATGAAGAACAGCGGCACCATCGGGCTGAGCGCGACCAGCGCCATCGCCACGCGCCAGCGCGCTTCCGGCACCAGCGCGATCAGCCGCTCGCCGAGCGCGCGATTGCCGATCTGATCGTGGTTCTGCAGGAACAGCACGAAGGCGCTCGGCGGCAGGTCGCCGCTGGGCTGGCCGCGGCGCCGGCCATGCCGGTCGCGTTGACCCTGAAAGGCGAAGCCTTCGGCCAGCACACGCACCAGGCGGCCGAGCGGATCCTGCGCGTAGTCGCCGTAATAGCCCTCGCGCTCGCCGGTGAGCAGCACATGCAAGGCATTGTGGCCGTCGTCGTTCCATTGCGCGCGCGCGGTGCCGCGCAGAAAGGCCGCGGTGTTGCGCTCGTTCTCCAGGATCAGGTGCACCTGCCGGCTGGCGAGTATCCGTTCGCGCACCGACCGCGCCAGCTGCTTGAGAAACGACGGCGAGGCGATCGCATGCACTGCGTCCAGGCGCAGGCCGTCCATGCGGAACTCGTCCAGCCACATCAGCGCGTGGTCGATGAAGAAGCGGCGCACCTGCGCGCGGCGGAAGTCGATCGCCGGCCCCCATGGCGTGGCTTGGTCGGTGCGGAAAAACGCCGGCGCGTAGGCGTGGAGCCGATTGCCGTGCGGGCCGAAGTGGTTGTACACCACGTCCAGGAACACCATCAGTCCCGGTCCGTGCGCCTCGTCCACCAGCGCCTTTAGCGCGTCGACCTCGCCGTAGGACGCGTCGGGCGCGTACGGCAGCACGCCGTCGTAACCCCAGTTGCGGCCGCCGGGAAACTCGGCCACGGGCATCAATTCGATCGCCGTATAGCCGGCGCCGCGAAGCTCAGCCAGGCGCCGGCGCACACCATCGAAACCGCCGAGGCAGCCCACATGCAGCTCGCAGATCGCGGCTTCCTGCCATGGTCGGCCGGCCCAGTCCGGATGGCGCCAGACATAAGCATGCGGATCGACTATCACGCTTGGTCCGTCCACGTCGCCTTGCTGCCGGCGCGACGCCGGGTCCGGCACGACCGTCGTGCCGTCGATGCGATAGCGATAGGCCGTGCCCGGCGGCAGGTCGAGCACGCGCTCGAACTCGCCGTGCGGTCGCGGACGCAGTGCATAAGCCTCTTCGCCGATCAGCAGCTCGACGCGCTGCGCCGCGGGAGCCCACAGGCGGAACCGCACGCCTCGCTCGGTCGGAATGGCCCCGTAGCGACAGGCCGCGGGACGCATCATTCGCCCTCGGCGCGCAGGATCAGCGTGGCCAGCGGCGGCAGGGTGAGCGAGAGCGAATGCCCATGGCCGTGGCTGGGTTCCGGCTCGCTGTGCAAGATGCCGCCGTTGCCGAGATTGCTGCCGCCGTAGAGGGCGCTGTCCGTATTGCACAGTTCGCGCCACGGACCCTCGTGCGGCACGCCGATGCGGTAGCCGTGCCGGGGCACCGGCGTGAAGTTGCACACCGCCAGCACCGGCGGCGCATGGTGCTGGCCGAAGCGCAGGAACGCATAGACCGACTGCTCGGCATCGTCGATCACCACCCACGCGAACCCGCGCGGATGGTCGTCGTTCTCGTGCAGCGCCGGTTCGGCGACCACCAGGCGGTTGAGATCGGCGACCAGGCGGCGCACGCCCTCGTGCAGCGGGTATTGCAGCAGGCTCCAGTCCCGCGCGCCGTCGTGATCCCATTCCCACGGGCTGGCGAATTCGCCGCCCATGAACAGCAGCTTCTTGCCCGGGTGCGCCCACATGAAGCCGAAGTAGGCGCGCAGGTTGGCGAAGCGCTGCCATTCGTCGCCGGGCATGCGCGCCAGCAGCGAGCCTTTGCCGTGCACCACTTCGTCGTGGGAGAGCGCCAGGATGAAGCGCTCGGCAAAGGCGTAGGTCATGCCGAAGGTCAGCTGGTGATGATGGTGGCGGCGATGGATCGGGTCGCGCCGCATATAGCCGAGCGTGTCGTGCATCCAGCCCATGTTCCACTTGTAGGAGAAGCCGAGGCCGCCGTCGTTGGCGCTGCCGGTCACGCCGGGCCACGCGGTCGATTCCTCGGCGATCACCATCGCGCCCGGGCATTGCTCGGCCACGCGGCGATTGAGATGGTGCAGGAAAGCGATCGCCTCCAGGTTCTCGCGGCCGCCTTGGTGATTGGGGATCCATTCGCCTTCGCCGCGGCTG
>JABLTH010014537.1_pt1 | contig 15858 bp, 15 predicted proteins | sample 7875711 | NCBI WGS metagenome assembly JABLTH01 (sample SAMN14941262, study PRJNA633318) | bioreactor metagenome | isolation source: bioreactor | place: China | collected 2019-03-05 | reverse complement strand
TGGTGGCCAGGGGATCGAGGTCGCCTGCGGCGCGCACACGGCGGAGGAGGGGCGCGAGTGCGCGAGACTCGCGCGGCACTTCGGGCTGAAAGCCTCGGTCGCCTCGGATTTCCACGGCCCGGACGAGAGCCATGCCGACCTCGGCATGACCCCGCCGCTGCCCGACGACCTGGTGCCGATCTGGGCTGAGTTGCTCTGAGCGATCCATGGCGCAGTTCTTTTCCGTCCATCCCGAGCAGCCGCAGCCGCGCCTGATTCGCCAGGCTGCGGAGATTTTGCGCGACGGCGGGATCGTGGCCTTCCCGACGGATGCGGCGTATTCGCTCGGCTGCCGCGTCGGCGACGCCGATGCGGTGGCGCGCATCCGCGCCATCCGTGAAGTGGACGAACGCCACCACTTCACGCTGATGTGCCGCGACCTCTCCGAGATCGCCATCTACGCGCGGGTGGACAACGCCCAGTTCCGCCTGCTCAAGGCGACCACGCCGGGCAGCTATACCTTCATCCTGGAAGGCACCAAGGAATTGCCGCGGCGCATCCTGCATCCGAAGCGCAAGACCATCGGCCTGCGCGTGCCGGATCATGCCGTGCCGCTGGCGCTGCTCGAAGAACTGAACGAGCCGATGCTCACCTCGACCCTGCTGCTGCCCGGCGACGATCTGCCGCTGAACGACCCGGAGGAGATCCGCGACCGCCTCGAGAAGCGCATCGACCTCGTCGTCGAGTGCGGCGCCTGCGGCCTGGAGATGACCACCATCGTCGACCTCACCGGGCCGGCGCCCGAGCTGGTGCGCGCCGGCCGCGGCGCCCTCGAGCCGCTGGGGTTGGTCTAAGCCGGTCTGGTAGAATGACCGGCTTATCATGGACGCCCTGATCCAGACTCTGGCGATTTACGCCATTCCGGTCCTCCTCGCCATCACCCTGCACGAAGCCGCCCATGGTTACGTGGCGCGGCATTTCGGCGACCCGACGGCCTACCTGGCGGGGCGCATCAGCCTGAATCCGCTGCGCCACGTCGATCCGGTCGGCACCATCCTGGTGCCCGGCGCCATCCTGGTGGCAAGCAAGCTGATCGGTGGCAGCGCCATGCTGTTCGGCTGGGCCAAGCCGGTGCCGGTGGATTTCGCGCGGCTGCGCCACCCGAAAAAGGACATGCTGTGGGTGGCGGCGGCCGGGCCGTTCGCCAACCTGCTGATGGCCCTCGGCTGGGCGATGCTGATCAAGATCGCCAGCATCGCCCCGGAGAACGTATATACCGTGCCGATGGTCAGGATGGGGCTGGCCGGCATCGAGATCAACGCCGTGCTGATGCTGCTCAACCTGCTGCCGATTCCGCCGCTCGACGGCGGGCGCATCGCCGTGAGCCTGCTGCCGCACCGCCTGGCCTGGCAGTTTGCCAAGCTCGAGCCCTATGGGCTGGCCATTCTGCTGGTATTGCTGTTCACCGATATACTCGGCGTCATATTGTGGCCGCTGATGACGGGTTTCCGCCACCTGCTGGCCGTCCTTTTTCAGTTCTAAACCCAAAACCATGTACGCAGAAAGAGTCCTCTCCGGCATGCGCCCCACCGGGCGCCTCCACCTCGGCCACTACCACGGCGTTTTGAAAAACTGGGTCAAGCTGCAGAACGAGTATCCCTGCCTGTTCTTCGTCGCCGACTGGCATGCGCTGACCACCGCCTACGACGAGCCGGGCACCATCGAGGAGAACACCTGGGAAATGGTCATCGACTGGCTGGCGGCCGGCGTCGATCCCGCGCAGGCGACGCTGTTCATCCAGTCGCGCGTGCTGGAGCATGCCGAGTTGCACCTGCTGCTGTCGATGATGACGCCGCTGAGCTGGCTCGAACGCGTGCCGACCTACAAGGACCAGCAGGAAAAACTGGAGCACAAGGATCTGTCGACCTACGGTTTTCTCGGCTATCCGCTGCTGCAATCGGCCGACATCCTCATCTACCGAGCCAACCGGGTACCGGTGGGCGAGGACCAGGTGCCGCACATCGAGTTCTCGCGCGAGATCGCCCGGCGCTTCAACCACCTCTACGGCCGCGAGCCGGATTTCGAGGCCAAGGCGCGCGCCGCCGTCAAGCTGCTCGGCGCCAAGCGCGCCAGGGAGTACGAGGAACTGCGCACGCGCTTCCAGCAGGAGGGCGACCATCCGGCGCGGGAGCGCGCCCGCGTTCTGATCGAAGAGGCGCAGAACCTGTCCCATGAGGATCGCGAACGATTGTTCGGCTTCCTCGACGGGACGAGCAAGATGATCCTGGTGGAGCCCGGCGCGCTGCTGACGGAAGCGGCGAAGATGCCAGGCCTCGACGGCCGGAAAATGTCGAAGTCCTACAACAACACCATCCTGCTGCGCGAGAGCGCCGACTCGGTGACGAAGAAAATCCGCACCATGCAGACCGATCCGGCGCGGGTGCGTCGCACCGATCCGGGCGAGCCGGAGCGCTGCCCGGTCTGGCAGTTTCACCTGGTGTACTCCGACGAGGCCACCAAGCAGTGGGTGCAGCAGGGCTGCCGCAGCGCCGGCATCGGCTGCATCGAGTGCAAGCACCCGGTGATCGACGCCGTGCTGAAGGAGCAGGAGCCGATGCATGAGCGCGCCCAGGCCTACATCGACGACCCGGCCCTGGTGCGCAACATCATCGCCGACGGCTGCACCCGCGCCCGCCAACTCGCCGGCGAGACCATGCGCGACGTGCGCGAGGCCATGGGCCTGAACTACACCTGAGACTGCGCATGGCACACGGCAAGGATTTCGAAGCGAAGCTGCTGGCCTCGATCCACGAGGTCTTCGCCGAGAAGATACCGTTCAACAAGGTGCTCGGCCTGGACGTGGTGTCCCTATCCGGCGAAAGCCCGGTGCTGCGCTTCAATATGCGGCCGGAACTGGTCGGCAACTTCATGCGCGGCAACCTGCACGGCGGCGTCATCTCCTCGGTGATCGACGTCTGCGGCGGCCTGACGGCCTTCCTTGGCCTGCAAAGGAAACTGCGCGACGAGCCGATCGAGGAGCGCCTGCAGCGCTTTGCACGCATCGGCACCATCGACATGCGCGTCGACTACCTTCGTCCCGGCCTCGGCCAGTGGTTCGAAGCGAAGGGCTGTATCCTGCGCACCGGCAACAAGGTGGCAGTGACGCGCATGGAACTGCACAACGACAGCGGCGACCTGATCGCCATCGGCACCGGCGCCTATACGGTTGCCTGACTGCTTGCCTGTACGACGCATGGAAACAACCGCCCACGATACCGCGCAGACGCCGCCAGAGCCGGGCCACGTCGCCAAGCTCTACGGCGAGCCGCTGCCCGAGCTGCCGAAGGACCTCTACATCCCGCCCGATGCGCTGGAGGTGTATCTGGAATCCTTCGAGGGGCCGCTCGACCTGCTGCTCTACATGATCCGCAAGGCCAACCTCAACATCCTCGACATCCCGATGGCGCCGCTGACTGCGCAGTACCTGGAATACGTCGAGGCGATGCGCGCGCGCAATCTGGAGCTGGCGGCGGAATACCTGCTGATGGCGGCCATGCTGCTCGAGATCAAGTCGCGCATGCTGCTGCCCCGGCCGAAGAAGGTCGAGGAGGAGGAGGTGCTGGATCCGCGCGCGGAGCTGGTGCGTCGCCTGCTCGAATACGAGCAGATGAAGGCCGCCGCGGCGAAGATCGAGGCGCTGCCGCAGGCGATGCGCGACTACCAGTGGGTGTCGGTGTGGATCGCCGACGCGGCCGCCGAGCGCCTGCCGGAAGTCAACCTGCACGACCTGCAGGTGGCCTGGCTGTCGCTGATGAAGCACGCCAAGGTGATGCAGCACCACAAGGTGCGCCGCGAGGAGCTTTCCGTGCGCGAGCACATGAGCATCATCCTGCGCAAGCTGCAGGACGGTGCCTTTCACGAATTCGCCGGACTGTTCGATCTCACGCTCGGCGTCGCCGGCCTGGTGGTGAATTTCCTCGCCGTACTCGAGCTCGTGCGCGAGCGCCTGATCGAGGTCACCCAGCGCGAGGTGTTCGCGCCCATCCATGTAAAATTGGCCCAATCCGAGACAGGACCGAACGATGTCGACGTCCCAACCGTACACGCCTGAGGAATACAAGCGCATCCTGGAAACCGCGTTGCTGGTCGCGGCCGATCCGCTGTCGCTCACTGATTTGAAAAAACTCTTCGACGAGGAGTTCGACGACGATACCTGGCGCGTGCTGCTCAACGACATCCGCTCCGAGTGGTCGGATCGCGGCATCGAGCTGGTGCAGCTTGCCAGCGGTTGGCGCTTCCAAACCAGGCCGGAGTACCAGACTTACCTAGACCGCCTCAAGAACGAGAAGCCTCCGCGCTATTCGCGCGCCGTGCTGGAGACCCTGGCCATCATCGCCTACCGCCAGCCGGTGACGCGCGGCGACATAGAGGACATCCGCGGCGTTGCGGTGACGCCCAACGTGCTGAAGGTGCTGGAGGGCCGGGGCTGGATCGATACCGTTGGCCATCGCGACACGCCGGGACGGCCGGCACTCTACGCGACCACCAAGCGCTTCCTCGACGACCTGCGCCTGCGCAGCCTGGCCGAGCTGCCGCCGCTTACCGAAATCGAAAAGGTGATGGATCTTGCCGACGCCGCGCAAGCGTAGCCCGTTCCGTCCGCCGGGAGGGCGGAACGACGAGCAGCCGAACGGCAACCGCGCCAGACCGAAGCGCCAGGAAGTTGACGGCAACCGCATCGCGCCTGATGAAAAGCCACGCCAGGGCAAGCGCCGCGGCCAGGCCCTGCGCCACGCCGTTCCCCATGCCGAGCCGCAGAAACTGCACAAGATGCTGGCCCAGGCCGGGCTCGGTTCGCGCCGCGAGCTCGAAGAGTGGATCGTCGCCGGCCGGGTCAGCGTGAACGGCAAGCCGGCCCACGTCGGCCAGCGCATCGGCCCGCAGGACCGGGTGCGGGTGAATGGCCGGCAGGTCAATTTGCGATTCGCCCCACGCACGCCGCGCGTGCTGCTCTATCACAAGCAGGAAGGCGAAATCGTCTCCCGCGACGACCCGGAAGGCCGGCCCAGCGTTTTCGACCGGCTGCCGCGCATCGGCGGCGGCCGCTGGGTTAACGTCGGGCGGCTCGACTTCAACACCGAAGGGTTGCTGATCTTCACCAGCAGCGGCGAACTGGCCAACAAGCTCATGCACCCGCGCTACGAGCTCGAGCGGGAGTACGCCGTGCGGGTCATCGGCGAGTTGCAGCCGGAACAGGAGCAGGCCCTGCTCGACGGCATCGAGCTGGAAGATGGCGAGGCACACTTCAACACCCTCTTGTCGCGCGGCGGCGAGGGTACCAACCGCTGGTACCACGTCACCCTCAACGAGGGCCGCAACCGTGAGGTCCGCCGCCTGTTCGAGGCTATCGGGGTCCAGGTCAGCCGCCTGATCCGCATCCGCTTCGGCCCGGTGTCACTTCCGCCGCGCCTGAAGCGCGGCATGTGTCACGAGTTGGCCGAGGACGATGTCCGGGCCCTGCTCAAGATACTTCCGAAATGAGGCAGACGCAGCAAGTATTTGAAACTTGCCGATCTCCTCTGTTATAATTCGAAAGTTTTCTGGTTCCGGGTCCTTTCCGGCGCATCGGGTGGGCTTGGGAACGCTGGGATGGGCGTTTCGCCCATTTTTTATTTGTGCGCCGTGCATGGAATTGCTGAAAGTCGTCGAGCAGGCGGTAGCAGGCTTGGGCTACGAACTGGTGGATTTCGAGACCAGCCCGCGCGCCCGGCTGTTGCGCGTCTTCATCGATGCCCCGAACGGAGTGGCGATCGAGGACTGCACCAGGGTCAGCAACCACCTGACCCGGCTGTTCGCGGTCGAGAACATCGACTACGACCGCCTGGAGGTGTCCTCGCCGGGTCTCGACCGGCCGCTGAAGAAGGCGGCGGACTTCGTCCGCTTCGCCGGCCAGGAGGCGCAGGTCCGCCTGCGCCTGGCGGTGAACGGCCAGCGCAATTTCACCGGCGTGCTGGGTGGGGTCGAAGCCGGCCGCCTGAAGCTGGTCTGCGATGGCACGACGCATGAGTTCGAACTGGACCAGGTTGACAAGGCCCGCCTGGTGCCGCATTACAAGTTCTGATTTGAGGACGGGCAGGAGAGAGTTATGAGCAAGGAGATGCTGCTGCTGGTGGATGCCCTGGCGCGCGAGAAGAACGTCGCCAAGGATATCGTCTTCGCCGCCCTGGAGTCGGCGCTCGCCTCCGCCACCAAGAAGAAGATCAATGAGGAGGCCGATGTGCGCGTCGCCATCGACCAGGCTACCGGCGAGTTCGAATCCTTCCGCCGCTGGCAGGTGGTGCCGGACGAGGCGGTCGAGAATCCCGACGCGCAGATTGGCCTCGCTGAGGCGCAGGAGGAGATGCCCGAGATCCAGCTCGACGAGTTCATCGAGGAACAACTCGAGCCGATCGACTTCGGCCGCATCGGCGCCCAGGCCGCCAAGCAGGTCATCCTGCAGAAAATACGCGACGCCGAGCGCGAACAGGTGCTGAACGACTTCCTCGAACGCAAGGAGCACCTCGTCACCGGCACGGTCAAGCGCATCGAGCGCGGCAACGCCATCATCGAGGCTGGCCGCATCGAGGCGTTGTTGCCGCGCGACCAGATGATCCCGAAGGAGAACCTGCGCGTCGGCGACCGCGTCCGTGCCTATCTCCTCAAGATTGACCGCGCCGCACGCGGCCCCCAGCTGATTCTTTCGCGCACCGCGTCCGAGTTCATCATCAAGCTGTTCGAGCTGGAAGTACCGGAAATGGAAGACGGCCTGCTGGAGATCAAGTCGGCGGCGCGTGACCCCGGCGTGCGCGCCAAGATCGCCGTCAAGTCCAACGATCCACGCGTCGATCCCATCGGCACCTGCGTCGGCATGCGCGGCTCGCGCGTCACCGCGGTGACCAACGAACTGGCCGGCGAACGAGTGGACATCGTCCTCTGGTCGGCCGACCCGGCCCAGTTCGTCATCGGCGCCCTGGCGCCGGCCGACGTCAGCAGCATCGTGGTGGACGAGGAGAAGCACAGCATGGACGTGGTGGTGGACGAGGACAATCTCGCCATTGCCATCGGCCGCAGCGGGCAGAACGTCCGCCTGGCCTCCGAGCTGACCGGCTGGACCCTCAACCTGATGACCGTCGAGGAATCCCAGAAAAAGGCCGAGGAGGAGCACGGCTCGATCCGCAAGGTGTTCATGGAGAAGCTGGACGTGGACGAGGAGGTGGCCGACATCCTCATCGAGGAGGGCTTCTCCACCATCGAGGAGATCGCCTACGTGCCGCTCAATGAGATGCTGGAAATCGAGGCCTTCGACGAGGACACCGTCAACGAGTTGCGCAACCGCGCCCGCAACGTCCTGCTCACCGAGGCCATCGTCGACGAGGAGCAGCTGGAGAACGTCGCCGACGACCTGATCAACCTCGAGGGCATGGACAAGCCGCTGGCGGCCAAGCTGGCGCGGGCAAACATCCGCACGCGCGACGACCTCGCCGATCTGGCGGTCGACGAGCTGGTGGACCTGTCCGGCATAGACGGCGAGCGGGCGAAGAGCCTGATTACCACGGCGCGGGCGCACTGGTTCGAGTAAGGAGCCGACATGGCACAGACGAGCGTAAGCCAATTCGCCAGCGAGCTGAAGATGCCCTCGGCTTCGCTGCTAGAGCAGCTGGCCAAGGCTGGCGTGAGCAAGAAGGGCGAGAGCGACTTCCTCAGCGACGCCGACAAAACGAAGCTGCTCGACTACTTGCGCAAGTCGCACGGTGCGACCGAGAGCAAGGCGAAGATCACCCTGACGCGCAAGCAGACCACCGAGATCAAGAAATCCGACGCCTCTGGCAAGGCGCGCACCATTCAGGTCGAGGTGCGCAAGAAGCGCATCTTCGTCAAGCGCGACGAGCCGCAGGCCGCCGAGGCGCCCGCGTCGATAGCGTCGGCCGCGCCGCAGCCGGTGGTGGACGCCGAGCAGGTACGTCTGCGCGAGATGGAATCGCAGAAACAGTCCGAACTGCTCGCGCGCCAGGCCGCTGAACTGAAGGAAAAGCAGGAACGCGAGGCAAAGGCCAAGCAGGAGGCCGAGGAACGCCTTGCCTTGCAGGCGGCCGCCGAGGCGGCCAAGCCGCAGGAGGGGGCGCCTGGCACGACCGGAACCCTCCACAAGCCGGCCGGCAAGCCGGACAGGAAGGAAGAGAAGCAACAGAAGGCGGCGACCGCCTGGAAGGAGGAGGCCGCCAAGAAGCGCGCCATCAAGACCCGCGGCGACACCGGCGGGGCTTCCGGCTGGCGCGGTGCCAAGGGCGGCGGCCGCCACCGCCAGCATCACGAGGAGCAGGCGCCGGCGCAGATGCCGGCCGAACCGATCGTGCGCGAGGTGCTGGTGCCCGAGACCATCACCGTCGCCGACCTCGCACACAAGATGGCGGTGAAGGCCGCCGAGGTCATCAAGGTACTGATGAAACTCGGCTCGAGGGTCACCATCAACCAAGTGCTCGACCAGGAAACCGCCATGATCGTGGTCGAGGAGATGGGCCACGTTGCCAAGGCCGCCAAGCTCGACGACCCGGATGCCCTGCTCGCCGAGGCGCAGCAGGAACACAAGGACGTCGCCCTCGAGCCGCGCGCGCCGGTGGTCACCGTGATGGGCCACGTCGACCATGGCAAGACCTCGCTGCTCGATTACATCCGCAAGACGCGCGTCGCGCACGGCGAGGCGGGCGGCATCACGCAGCACATCGGCGCCTACCATGTCGAGACGCCGCGCGGCATGGTCACCTTCCTCGACACCCCAGGCCACGAGGCGTTCACTGCCATGCGCGCTCGCGGCGCCAAGGCCACCGACATCGTGATTTTGGTGGTGGCCGCCGACGACGGCGTCATGCCGCAGACCAAGGAAGCCATCCACCACGCCAAGGCCGCCAACGTGCCGCTGGTGGTGGCGGTGAACAAGATCGACAAGCCCGAGGCCAATCCAGAGCGCGTCAAACAGGAACTGGTGGCCGAGAGTGTGGTGCCCGAGGAATATGGCGGCGACTCGCCCTTCGTGCCCGTGTCGGCCAAGACTGGCCAGGGCATCGAAGACCTGCTCGAGCATGTGCTGCTGCAGGCCGAGGTGCTGGAGCTGAAGGCGCCGAAAGACACCCACGCCAAGGGCCTTATCATCGAATCCCGCCTCGACAAGGGCAAGGGGCCGGTGGCGACCATCCTCGTGCAGTCTGGCACGCTCAAGCGGGGAGACATCGTGCTGGCCGGCGCCGTGTACGGTCGCGTGCGCGCCATGCTCGACGAGAACGGCGATCCGATCGAGTCGGCCGGTCCCTCCATCCCGGTGGAGATCCAGGGCCTGTCCGACGTGCCGATGGCCGGCGACGAGGCGATGGCACTGGCCGACGAGCGCAAGGCGCGCGAGATCGCGCTGTTCCGCCAGGGCAAGTTCCGCGACGTCAAGCTGGCGCGCCAGCAGGCCGCCAAGCTGGAGACGATGTTCGAGCAGATGGGCGAGGGCGAGGTGAAGAGCCTGGCGCTCATCGTCAAGGCCGACGTGCAGGGCTCCCAGGAGGCGCTGTCGCACGCGCTGCAGAAGCTGTCCACCGACGAGGTCAAGGTCAACATCATCCACGCCGCGGTGGGCGGCATCAGCGAATCCGACGTGAACCTCGCCTCGGCGTCGAAGGCCGTCATCATCGGCTTCAACACCCGCGCCGACGCTAGCGCCCGCAAGGCGGCCGAAAGCCTCGGCGTTGAAATCCGCTACTACAACATCATCTACGACGCCGTGGACGAGGTGAAGGCGGCGATGTCCGGCATGCTGGCGCCGGAGCGCAAGGAAAACGCCATCGGCCTGGTGGAGATCCGCCAGGTGTTCCGCATCTCCAAGGTCGGCGCCGTCGCCGGCTGCTACGTGCTCGACGGCCTGGTGCGTCGCGGCGCGCAGGTGCGCCTGCTGCGCGACAACGTGGTGATCTGGACCGGCGAGCTGGATTCGCTGAAGCGCTTCAAGGACGACGTGCGCGAGGTCAAGGCCGGCTTCGAGTGCGGCCTCTCCCTGAAGGGTTACAACGACATCCAGGAAGGCGACCAGCTCGAGGTCTTCGAGATCGAGGAAGTGGCGCGGACGCTCTGATCCGCGCCGTAGTCCCATGCCGAAGGAGTTCTCGCGCAGCAGCCGGGTCGCTGAGCAAGTTCAGCGCGAGCTGGCCGAACTGATCCGGCTGGAACTGAAGGACCCCCGCGTCGGCCTCATCACCCTGACCGGTGTCGAGCTGACGCCGGACTACGCCCACGCCAAGGTCTTCTTCACCACGCTCGCGCCCGCCGGTGATCGCCAGGCCATCGAGGCAGCCCTTCGCCGCGCCAGCGGCTTCCTGCGTCGCGAGCTTGGCCGCCGCATCCGCATCCATACCCTGCCGGAACTGCACTTCGTCTTCGACGAGTCGGTGGAGCGGGGCGACCGGCTGTCCCGGCTCATCGACGAGGCCGTCGCCTCCGACCGCAAGCACGAGGGATAGCTCCCTCCATGAACCAGCCCCGCAAACCGCCGCGACGCCGCGTCGACGGCGTTCTGCTGCTCGACAAGCCGGCCGGCATGACCTCCAACGCGGCCCTGCAGAAGGCGCGCCGGCTCCTGAATGCCGCCAAGGCCGGCCATACCGGCACGCTGGACCCGATGGCCACCGGCCTGCTGCCTCTTTGCTTCGGCGAGGCGACCAAATTCGCCGGCGAACTGCTGGCGGCCGACAAGGCCTATGCAGCGACGCTTCGCCTCGGGGTGCGTACGGACACGGCCGATGCCGAGGGACAGGTGCTGGAGACCCGGCCCGTGGCCGTGACCTACGAACAGGCGGAGGCCGTGCTAGGTCGTTTCCGGGGCGACATCCTCCAAGTGCCCCCCATGCATTCGGCGCTCAAGCGTGATGGGCGCCCGCTGTATGAATATGCCAGGAAGGGCATCGAGGTCGAGCGGAGGCCAAGAGAAGTCAGCATTTTCTCGCTTGTTGTTCGCTATTTCAAAGGAGATCGTCTCGAATTCGATGTGGATTGCAGCAAGGGCACCTATGTGCGCAGCCTCGCCCAGGACATCGGCGAGGCGCTCGGCTGCGGAGCTCATCTCATCGCCCTGCGGCGTACCCGCATCGGTCGCCTGCGCCTGGATGAAGCGGTCACGCTCGAGGCGCTGGAAGCCCTGCTGCCTGAAGCGCGCGATGACCTTTTGCAGCCCGCTGACGCCCTGTTGGCAGGATTGCCCCAACTGGTACTCGACGAGGCAGCGGCAAGGCGGTTTTCCCATGGCCAGCCGGTGCGCGGTCCGGCTGGAGTTCCGGCCGGTCGACTGCGCGTCTATGCCGACGACGGCCGCTTCTTCGGTCTCGGCACCCTGACCCCGGATGGCTTGGTGACACCGGCCCGCCTAGTGACGGCAGGCATTGAAAAATAGGGGATTTTCATTGCCGCCGCACAGGGGCGCGGGTATAATGTCCAGCTTCATTCGAAGTTTGGATGATTTGCAGAGGGTGCAGGGCTCTATCAAACCGGGGCGGCACCTGTTTTCAACCGAGTTTGAGAGATAATCGAAATGGCATTTACCACCGCCGAGAAGGCCAAAGTCGTGGCCGAATTCCAGCGCGCGCAAGGCGACACCGGCTCGCCCGAAGTGCAGATTGCGCTGCTGACCAACCGCATCAACGACCTGACCGGTCACTTCAAGGAACACGTCAAGGACCACCATTCGCGCCGCGGACTGCTGCGCATGGTGAGCCAGCGACGCAAGCTGCTCGACTACCTCAAGCGCACGAATGCCGACAGCTATCGCGCGCTGATCGAGCGCCTCGGCCTGCGCAAGTAACCGACGTTCGCGCGTGCCCCATGCTGCCAAGGGCATGACCCAATATGCCGGCGCCGCCCTGGAGGCCGCGCCGGCTTTGTCGTATCCGGGGCGATTGTGTCCGTCCCCTGCTGATTGAAAGGATAGTCCCTTGCTTACCGCTACCAAGAAAAGCTTTTCCTACGGCGCACACACAGTCACGCTGGAGACCGGCGAAATCGCGCGCCAGGCGCACGGCGCCGTCCTGGTCAACATGGACGAGACCGTGGTGCTCGCCACCGTCGTCGCCGCCAAGGAGCCGAAGCCCGGCCAGGATTTCTTCCCGCTGACCGTCGATTACATGGAGAAGGTCTATGCCGCCGGCCGCATTCCCGGCGGCTTCTTCAAGCGCGAGGGCCGTCCTTCCGAGAAGGAGATACTCACCTCCCGCCTGATCGATCGCCCGATCCGCCCGCTCTTCCCGGACGGCCTCTACAACGACGTGCAGGTGGTCGCCACCGTGCTGTCGAGCAACCCCGAGGTCGACCCCGACATCCCGGCCATGATCGGCGTCTCCGCCGCGCTGGCCCTCTCCGGCATTCCCTTCCACGGGCCGATCGGCGCCGCCCGCGTCGGCTACATCGATGGCCAGTACGTGCTGTGCCCGGCGATCTCGCAGCTCAAGGACAGCCGGCTCAACCTGGTCGTCGCCGGCACCGCTTCCGCCGTGCTGATGGTCGAGTCCGAGGCGCAGGAGCTGTCCGAAGACGTCATGCTCGGCGCCGTGGTGTTCGGCCATGAGCAGATGCAGGCCGCCATCAACGCCATCAACGAACTGGTCGAGGTCGCCGGCAAACCGGAGTGGGACTGGCAGCCGCCGGCCAAGGACGAGGCCCTCGCCGCCAAGGTGGCCCAGCTGGCCGAGGCCGAGTTGCGCGAAGCCTATCGCACCACCAGCAAGCAGGCCCGCACCCTCAAGTGTCGTGAAGTCACCCGGAAAACCATCGAAGCGATCTGCGCCGGCGAGGGTGCGCCCGACGCCACCACGGTCGGCAACCTGATCTTCGAACTCGAAGCGAAGATCGTCCGCAACCAGATCCTCGACGGCGAGCCGCGCATCGACGGTCGCGATACCCGCACCGTGCGCCCGATCGCCATCCGCCACGGCGTGCTGCCGCGCACCCACGGTTCGGCGCTGTTCACCCGCGGCGAGACGCAGGCCCTGGTGGTCGCCACGCTGGGCACAGGCCGCGATGAGCAGATCATCGACGCGCTGCAGGGCGAGTACCGCGAGCGCTTCATGCTCCACTACAACATGCCACCCTACGCCACCGGCGAAACCGGCCGCGTCGGCAGCCCGAAGCGCCGCGAGATCGGCCACGGTCGCCTGGCCAAGCGCGCGCTCCTCGCCGTGCTGCCCTCACCGGAGGAGTTCAGCTACTCGATGCGCGTGGTCTCCGAGATCACCGAGTCGAACGGCTCCAGTTCGATGGCTTCCGTCTGCGGCGGATCGCTGGCGCTGATGGATGCCGGCGTACCCTTGAAAGCCCATGTGGCCGGCATTGCCATGGGCCTGATCAAGGAAGGCAACCGCTTCGCCGTGCTGACCGACATCCTCGGCGACGAGGACCACCTCGGCGACATGGACTTCAAGGTGGCCGGCACCGACAACGGCGTGACCGCCCTGCAGATGGACATCAAGATCCAGGGCATTACCAAGGAAATCATGCACGTCGCGCTGACCCAGGCCAACGAGGCTCGCCTGCACATCCTCGGCCTGATGAAGTCGTCGATGAACGCGCCGAGCGAGATTTCCACCTACGCGCCGCGCCTGATCACCATGAAGATCAACCCGGAGAAGATCCGCGACGTGATCGGCAAGGGCGGCGCGGTGATCCGCGCCCTCACCGAGGAGACCGGCACCGTCATCGACATCAACGACGACGGCACCGTGACCATCGCCTCCGTCAGCGCCGAAGCCGGCGCGCTGGCGAAGAAGCGCATCGAGGACATCACCGCCGAGGTTGAAGTCGGCAAGGTCTACGACGGCACCGTGCTGCGCCTGCTCGACTTCGGCGCCATCGTGCAGATCCTGCCGGGCAAGGACGGCCTGCTGCACATCTCGCAGATCGCCAACGAGCGTGTCAACCAGGTCTCCGACTATCTCAAGGAAGGCCAGGCCGTGCGCGTCAAGGTGCTGGAAGCCGACGAGAAGGGCCGCGTGCGCCTGTCCATGAAGGCGGCTGCCGAAGCCGCGCCGGTGCAGCAGTAGGCAAACGCCTGCGGGCAAGAAAAAAGGACGCCTCGGCGTCCTTTTTTTTCGTCATTCCCGCGGAAGCGGGCATCCATCCGTGCTCATGGACCCACGCTTGCGTGGGGATGACCGCCTGCGGCGGTCACTTGGCTACTTGCTTCTCGCGCAGTTCCTCGAGGGTCTTGCAGTCGATGCAGAGGGTGGCGGTGGGGCGGGCTTCCAGGCGCTTCAGGCCGATCTCGACGCCGCAGGAATCGCAATAACCATACTCCCCATTCTCGATGCGGCCGACGGCCTCGTTGATCTTCTTGATCAGCTTGCGCTCGCGGTCGCGGTTGCGCAGTTCGAGGGCGATGTCGGATTCCTGGCTGGCGCGGTCGTTGGGATCGGCGAAGACCGTCGCCTCGTCCTGCATGGTATGCACCGTGCGCTCGATATCCTGCAGCAGTTCGTCCTTCAAGGTTTCCAGAATCACGCGGAAATGCTTGAGCTGCTTGCTGTTCATGTACTCCTCGCCCTTCTTGGCGACATAGGGCGGGAATTGCTTGTGGAGGAGGTCTTCGGCCATTTCTTTCGGAACCGGTTCTCGGCAAAGCCGTCTTAATATCAGAAATGCCCGGGGGTCGCAAGTTAACTCAGAAAGACGCCTGATTCGATTGACCTCTCTGGGGGCCGCGAGTAGAATTCCGCGACTTCGGGGTGTAGCGCAGCCCGGTAGCGCGCCTGGTTTGGGACCAGGATGTCGGAGGTTCGAATCCTCTCACCCCGACCATGACGCTGGACCGACAGGCGCCCGTAGCTCAACCGGATAGAGCACCGGCCTTCTAAGCCGGGGGTTACAGGTTCGAGTCCTGTCGGGCGCGCCAACCCCAGGCATCAATGGTGGACGTAGCTCAGCTGGTAGAGTCCCGGATTGTGATTCCGGTTGTCGCGGGTTCGAGTCCCGTCGTCCACCCCACTCCCCTCTCTTACAATGCAGGCTCATGCAATGAGCCATGCCGGATGGCATGATGCAGCATGCCGCTATTACGGACCAGACGATGAGCAAGAAGAACGCCGCCTACGACGAAGCCTCCTTCCGCGTGCTGAAAGGCCTCGAGCCGGTGCGCGAGCGGCCCGGGATGTATACCCGCACCGACTCGCCGATGCACATCATCCAGGAAGTCATCGACAACGCCGCCGACGAGGCGCTCGCCGGTTACGCCAAGCATATCCACGTCACGCTGCATGCCGACGGTTCCGTCACGGTGGCCGACGACGGCCGCGGCATTCCGGTCGGCCCGCATCCCGAGGAGCTGGTGCCGGTGGTGGTGCTGGCCTTCACGCGCCTGCACGCGGGCGGCAAGTTCGACAAGAAAACCGGCCAGACGGCCTATGCCTTCTCCGGCGGCCTGCACGGCGTCGGCGTTTCCGTCACGAATGCATTGTCCAGGCGCGTCGAGGTCGAGGTGCGCCGCGACGGCAAGGTGCACAACGTCGTTTTCTCCGAGAACGGCGAGAAGATCTCCGAATTGGAAGCCGGTGAGTCCTGCGGCCGCCAGACCGGCACGCGCGTGCGCGCCTGGCCGGATGCGAAATATTTCGAGTCGGCGAAATTGCCGGTGGCCGAGCTGGAGCGCTTGTTGCGCTCCAAGGCCGTGCTGCTGCCCGGCCTGATCGTGACGCTGGAAACCGAGCAGGGCGGGGCGGCCAAGACCTGGCGCTATCCGCTCGGCCTGCAGGGCTACCTCGAGGAGGTCGGCTCGGGCGTAGAAGCCGTCTCCCCGGTCTACACCGGCGAGAAATATGCCGCCAACGACGA
>JABLTH010001838.1_pt1 | contig 15863 bp, 17 predicted proteins | sample 7875711 | NCBI WGS metagenome assembly JABLTH01 (sample SAMN14941262, study PRJNA633318) | bioreactor metagenome | isolation source: bioreactor | place: China | collected 2019-03-05 | reverse complement strand
TGGTGGGGCAAGACACGCTCGGCCGTGGAATCGGCGGTGGATCAGGCGCACGCCGCAGAAGCCCAGCGCAGCGCAGCAGCGATCGCCTTGCAGTACGCGGTGACCGATACCTACTTCGGCTGGCAAGCCGACCAGGCACGGCTGGCGCTGGCTACCCGGCAGCTGGTCGTGCAGCAGCGCCTGGCCCGAATCGCCCAGCTTCGCGTGGATCAAGGCGTGGATTTGCCAGATGACGTCTCCCGTGCACAGGCGCAACTCGCCGCGGCGCGCGAGATGCAGGTGGCGATCGAGCGGTCCGGCCAGATCCGATTGACCGCCCTGGCCTCATTGGTGGGGGTCGCACCAGCTCAGTTGCCGAAGCTGCAGCCTCGACCGCTTCCCGTCGTCTCCGGGGGCCTGCCGGCCGATGCCAGTCTCGACCTCATTGCCCGACGCCCGGACATAGTCGCCAGCCGATGGCAGGTCGAGGCCGCGCTGCGCCAGACCGACGTGGCCCGGGCACAGTTCCTGCCCGACCTCAGCCTGACCGCGCTGGCCGGATTGTCCAGCATCGACCTGGGCAAATTGTTCTCCGCCAGCAGCCGTACTTTTGCCGTAACCCCTGCCCTGCACTTGCCGCTCTTCAACAGCGGCCTGCTGGAGGCGAACTATGGACTGAGCCGCGCGCAGCTCGAAAGCGCTGTCGCGCAGTACCGGAGCACGGTGCTTCAGGCGGCCCGCGACGTGTCGACCCAGGCCATCACCGCCGAAATGCTGGCCGAGCGCAGCGAGCAACAGCAGGCGCAGATCGCGGCAGACCAGCGGATCCTCCACGCCGCGCAGGCCAGGGCGCGCCAGGGCGTGCGAGACGCCCGCGAGCCGTTGGCGGCGGAAGCCCAGCTCCTGCAGCAACAGGACGCAGCGACCCAGCTCCAGGCTCAGGCGGTCAGCACCGACCTCGCCCTGATCAAGTCGCTGGGTGGCGGTTACCGCATGCCGGATGCATCGGCCTCGGCTGCCGGCCCGACTCCTTCCACCGCCTCTTCCGGAACCCACTCACGATGAGCGCTAACGCCCCCCAATCGGCCAATGCTCCCAAGGAAGCCAACGAAAGCGGCATGGCCGCGAAGGATCCGGCCAAGCGCCGGCGCGCGCTAGCCATTGTCGCTGGAGTGTTCGTGCTGGTCGCGCTCGGCTGGTTCCTGCTGTGGCTGCTCGTGTTGTCCAAGCGGGAAAAGACCGACAACGCCTACGTCGGCGGCAACCAGGTGGCGATCTCGGCCCAGGTACCCGGCACCGTCGTGGCGATCATGGCCGACGACACGCAGAAGGTCGACGCCGGACAGGTACTGGTGAAACTGGACAGCACCGATGCCGACCTACGCCTGCAGCAAGCCCGGGCCGCATTGGCACAGGCCGTGCGAGGCGTGCGCCAGCAAACCGAGAGCGTCAGCAGCGCCGACGCCCAGGTGGCGGTGCGGAGGCTCGAGCTCGAGAAGGCCAGAGCCGATCTCCGGCGCCGCCTGCCGCTGGTCGCCGCCAAGGCCGAGTCCCCCGAGATCATCCAACACCTGCGCGACGGCGTGGCACAGGCGCAGGCTGCACTCGACGCGGCCAAGGCCCAGGCCGCTGCCGCCAGCGCGGCCGTTGAAGGCACGGACGTGGCGCACAACCCTGCCGTATTGCAGGCCCGCGCCAACTTCCGTGCCGCCTGGGTCGCACGGCAACGAAACGCGATCTATGCCCCGGTATCCGGCTACGTGGCGCAACGCAGCGTGCAACTGGGCAACAGCGTGCAGCCCGGCCAGCAGCTGATGACCGTCGTGCCGCTACACGACCTGTGGATCGACGCCAACTTCAAGGAGGGCCAGTTGCGGCATATCCGCCTCGGTCAGCCGGTGAAGGTCGAAGCGGACATCTACGGCGGCGGTGTCGACTACCACGGCAGGGTGGAAGGCATCGGCGCAGGCACCGGCAGTGTGTTCTCACTGTTGCCGGCGCAGAACGCAACCGGCAACTGGATCAAGGTTGTGCAGCGCGTGCCGGTCCGCATCAGCCTGGACAACAAGGAACTGGACGAACACCCGCTGCGCATCGGCCTGTCCACCGACGTGACGGTGGACATCAGCGACGATCACGGACGGGTGCTGGCCCAGGCCCCCGCATCCCAGCCGGTTGCCAGCACCGACGTGTATGACCGGATGGGCGCACAGGCCGACGCCGAGGCCGACCGCATCATCCAGGCCAATCTCCCCGCCCGCCGCTGAGTCAAGCCATGGCCGCCACGTCAGACGCTGCCGCCCCCATGAAGCCGCTGCACGGCGGCGCGTTGGTGCTGCTCACTGCCGCCGTCGCGTTGAGCACCTTCATGGAGGTGCTGGACATGACCATCGTGAACGTCGCAGTGCCGCACATTGCAGGCAGCCTCGGCGTGAGCCCAAGCGAGGGCACCTGGACGATCAGTTCGTACGCCCTGGCCAGCGCGATCATGCAGCCGCTGACCGGCTGGCTCGCCAAGCGCTTCGGCGAGGTGCGCACCTTCGTTGCCTCGGTCCTGCTGTTCGTTGTGTTCTCGATGATGTGCGGGTTGGCCACATCCATGCCGATGCTGGTGATCGCCCGCCTGATGCAGGGGGCCGGCTCCGGTCCGATGGTTGCGCTGTCGATGACCCTGCTGCTGTCGAGCTACCCCAAGGAGCGACAAGGCATCGCGCTGGCCCTGTGGGCGATGACGGTGGTGGTTGCGCCGATCTTCGGCCCGATCCTCGGCGGCTACCTCACCGACAACTTCTCCTGGCCCTGGATCTTCTACATAAACCTGCCGGTGGGCCTGGCTGCTGCTGTGATCACCTGGGCCTTGCTGCACAAGCGCGAGACGAAAACCGTCAACGTGCCGATCGACGTGATTGGCCTGGCGCTGCTGGTGGTTGGCGTCGGCGCGCTGCAGTTCATGCTCGACAACGGCAACGACCACGACTGGTTCTCCTCGCCGATGATCACCACGCTCGGCATCATCGCGCTGGTCTGCCTGACCTTCCTGATCGTATGGGAACTGCATGCCAAGCATCCGGTGGTGGACCTGTCGCTGTTCCGTCAGCGCAACTTCACCGTGGGGGTCGTCGGATTGTCGCTCGGCATGATGGCCTTCTTCGGCATCAACGTGGTGTTCCCCCTATGGCTGCAGACCACGCTGGGCTACACCGCCACCTGGGCAGGCCTTGCCACCGCACCGGTCGGCATTCTGGCTTTCCTGGTCGCGCCGATTCTCGGCCGCAACCTGCACCGGCTGGATCTCCGTGCGGTGGTGACCTTCGCTTTCGTGATGTTCGCCGCCACGTCCTACTGGTTCTCCACCTTCGACAGCGGAGCGTCGTTTTCCGCGTTGGTGCTGCCCCGATTCGTGATGGGTATCGCCATCCCCTGCTTCTTCATCCCGCTGAACCAGGTCTACCTGTCGGGATTGCCGGCATCGGAGATCGCCAGCGCCTCGGGGTTGGCCAACTTCTGCCGCACGCTCGGCTCCAGCGTGTCGACCGCGGTAAGCGTCACGTTGTGGCAACACCGCGGAGAGTTCCACCACGCAACGCTGACCGAGTCGATCGCGCCCGACCAACCCCCGGCCACCCGCTTCCTGCAGCAGCTGTCCCACGCCGGCTTAGCCCATCGGGAAAGCCTCGGGCTGGTCGACCGGATCCTCACGCGCGAGTCGCTGACCCTGGCGGTGAACGACGTGTTCTTCGCCTGCGCCGTGCTGTTCGTGCTGCTGATCCCCGTGCTGTGGCTCGCCAGACCACCGTTCGGGAGCGCGGGCGGTGCCGTAGGCCATTGATCGGGCAGCCCATTAGCAGATTTCTGCTGCGCCCCGAAGTGCAGCAAGGTGACTGGTGCGGCGCAATACCTTCTGCTAGCGTTCGCCGCATGGCACAAACAATCCGCATCATCAAGAAGTATCCGAACCGTCGGCTCTACGACACGGAGATCTCCAGCTACATCACGCTGGAAGAGATTCGGCAGTTGGTGTTGGACGGCGAAACCTTTGAAGTGCGCGACGCCAAGTCGGGTGAGGACCTCACTCGCTCGGTGCTGCTGCAGATCATCTCCGAGCACGAGGAGAAGGGGCAGCCGATGCTCTCTCCGCAGTTGCTGAGCCAGATCATCCGGTTCTACGGAGATTCGCTGCAGGGCTTCATGGGCCCTTATCTGGAACGCAGCCTGCAGGTCTTCCTGGACCAGCAGCAGCAGTTCCGCAACCAGCTCAACAACCTGATGGGCCAGACGCCCTGGTCGATGCTCAACGAGCTGACCGAGCGCAACATGGATGCGTGGAAGTCCATGCAGCGCGGCTTCCTCGACGCCGCCTCCCAGTCGCGCCCCGCCGGCACCGGCGGCACCAGCCGCGGCGGCAAGAAATCCTGACCCATTCCATCCGGGGCAGCTTCGCGCTGCCCCGTCCGCTTTCAGCCTTCAGCCGCTGCAGCACAGCACGTGTTGCCGTGCGGCAAGACGAGTAGCACGCATGAACAAGCGACTGGCCGTCGTCACCGGCGGCATCGGTGGTCTCGGCACCGAGATCTGCCGCCACCTCGCCCGTGACGGACGCCGGGTGATCGCCGTCGACCTGCCGACCCGGCAGGAACGCATCGACGCCTTCCGCGAAGAGGTGGCCGGCTTCGAGGGTGCGATCGGCTTCGCCCCTGTCGACGTCAGCGATTTCGCCAGTTGCCGGGCACTGTTCGAGGAGATCGAGTCCGAGCATGGCCCGGTCGATATCCTGGTCAACGCCGCTGGCATCACCCGCGACACCACGCTGCGCAAGATGACGCCCGAGCAATGGCACCAACTGATGCGGGTAAACCTCGACGGGATCTTCAATACCTGCCGCCAGGTGGCCGACGGCATGTGTGAGCGGGGCTTCGGCCGCGTCGTCAACCTCAGCTCCGTCAACGGTCAGACCGGCCAATTCGGCCAGACCAATTACTCCGCGGCCAAGGCCGGCGTGCACGGCTTCTCCATGGCACTGGCCCGCGAGACCGCGCGCAAGGGCGTCACGGTGAATACCGTCTCCCCGGGCTACTGCGATACGCCGATGGTGGCTGCGGTGGCGCCGGCAGTGCGCGAGCAGATCGTTGCCAGCATCCCGGTCGGCCGCCTCGGCTCGCCGGCGGACATCGCCCGCGCCGTGGCATTCCTGGCCGCCGACGACGCCGGCTACATCACCGGTGCCAACGTGCCGGTGAACGGCGGATACTTCATGAGCTTCTGATCGACGTCGGCGCGTGACGCCTGTCGCGCCCTCCGTCGGTCCCGCATAACCGGAACCGGCCTTGCCCCTGCCCAACATCACCCTTGCCGGCGGCGGTCCGGTCGGCGCCCTGCTCGCGCACCTGCTCGCCCAGCGCGGCTTCGCGGTGGACGTGTTCGAGAAGCGGCCTGACCCGCGCACCGCCGGTTACGAGGCCGGGCGCTCGATCAATCTGGCCCTGGCCGAACGCGGCCTGCATGCGCTGCGCACCGCCGGCCTGGCCGAGCGCGTGCTGTCGCTGGCGGTAATGATGCGTGGCCGCATGGTGCACTCGGGCTCGGCACCGCCGGCGCTGCACCGATACGGCATGGACGACCGAGAGGTGATCTGGTCGGTGTCGCGCGGCGAGCTCAACAAGCTGATGCTGGATGCGGCCGAGGCGGCAGGCGTGCGCTTCCATTTCGACCAGGTGGTCGAGCGGGTCGACTTCGATGCCCGCCTGCTGCACCTGCGCGACGCCAGCGGCACCGTAAGGGAACATGTTTTCGAGCTGCTGCTCGGCGCCGATGGCGCAGGATCGGGGGTGCGCGCTGCCATGCACCACGTGCGCCCGCTGGGCGAGCGGGTCGAGGCGCTGGGCCATGCCTACAAGGAACTGGAGGTCCCGCCGCGCCCCGGCGACGGCGAGGCGCGCTTCGCCATCGAGCCACACGCGCTGCACATCTGGCCGCGCGGCGGCTACATGTGCATCGCGCTGCCGAATCCGGAAGGCAGCTTCACCGTCACCCTGTTCCTGCCGGGTGTCGGCCCGTATCCCAGCTTCGCCACGTTGCCGGACGCGGCGCATGCGGCGGCCTTCTTCGCCACCGAATTCCCGGATCTGCTGCCGCTGATGCCGCGCTTTGCCGAGGACTTCGAAGCGCATCCGGCCCCGAGCCTCTACACGCTCTACCCCGATCATTGGCACCTGGATGGGCGCGCCGTACTGCTCGGCGATGCCGCACACGCCATGGTGCCGTTCCACGGCCAGGGCATGAACTGCGGACTGGAGGATGCGGTCGAACTGGCTGGAATGCTCGCCACCGATCCGGGCGATCCGGCCAGCGCGTTCGCCGCGTTCCAGCGCCAGCGCAAGCCGAACGCCGATGCGATCGCCGCGATGGCGCTGGAGAACTACGTGGAAATGCGCGACTCGGTCGCCGACCCGCGCTACCTGGCCAAGCGTGCGCTCGGTCTCCGGCTGGCCGAGGCGCTACCCTCGCACTTCATGGCGCGCTACCGCATGGTCACCTTTACCCGGCTGCCCTATGCCTTCGCGTACGAACGCGGCAAGGCGCAGGACGCCCTGCTCGACCAGCTGCTGACCGCGACCAGCGGCGATCCGCAGGCGGTTGCGCTGGATCGAGCCGTCGCCCTATTCCAGACCCGGCTGGAACCGCTGCCCGAACTGCCGCATGGATGAGCGCCTGCTCGCCGCCTATCGGCGCACCGACTACCGGGTGCGCCTGCCGGGCGGCGGCACGGCGTCCCTGCAACTGGACGCACCATTGCCGACGGAGCTGCATGCACTGGTCGGCAGCTCACCCTGGGGCTTCATCACCGCTTGGCACCCGGGATCATCCCCCGCACCGCGGACGGCAAACCATGCGGCACAACGGCGGCTACTGGCCGGACTGCTCGCGGAGCCAGGCACGCGGCGTGTCCTGGCAGCCGCCGGCCTCGGTACGGAAGGCTGGCGCGAAGCCAGCCTGTTCGCCATCGGCACGCCCCTGGCCGCGCTGGAGCGGCTGGCCGGCGAGTTTGGCCAACTGGCATTTCTCGCCGGCGCCGACACCGGCCCGGCAAGGCTTCACTGGACGCCGCAACTGACCTGAGTCAACGGCGACAGCCGACCACATGGACAAGCCCCGCGGGCATTGCGGACAATCCCAAGGATGACCGTTGCCACCCCGCCCCTGCTCGCAGCTTCCGGATTGAGCTTCCTCCGCCAGGACGAGCCCGTGTTCGGTCCACTGCAGTTCGAGCTGCACGCCGGCCAGTTGGCCCTGGTGGAGGGCGACAACGGCAGCGGCAAGACCACGCTGCTGCGCGTGCTGGCCGGCCTGCTGCACGTGGACGACGGCGAGCTTCGTTGGCGCGGCGAACCGTTGCGGCGCGACGCCTGCGCCGGCGAGATCGTTTTCCTCGGCCACCAGCTTGGACTCAAGGGCGACCTCAGCCCACATGAGAACCTGCGCATCGCCGCCGGCCTGCACGGCACGCGCCGCGGCATGGACCCGGCACGCGCCTTGCTCGAGGTCGGCCTGGCCGGCTACGAAGACGAACCGGTGCGGCGGCTGTCGGCCGGCCAGAAGAAACGCGCTGCGCTGGCGCGCCTGCTGCTGATCCCGGCCACCCTGTGGCTGCTGGACGAGCCTTACGCCAACCTCGATCGCCACGGCATCGCGTTGGTCAACCGTCTGCTCGAACGACATGTCGGCGAGAGCGGCGCTGCGCTGGTCACCAGCCACGGCGCCGTAAGTTTCCACGGCGGCGAGCCGCAACGCATCCGGATGCATGCATGAACCGGGCTCCGCTCGGGCGCGCCTGCGCTGCCGTCCTGCGTCGCGATCTCACCCTGGCCTGGCGCCGCCGCGGCGACATCGCCATGCCGGTGCTGTACGCGCTGATCGTCACCACGCTGTTTCCCTTTGCGCTGGGCCCGGAGAATGCGCTGCTGCAACGGATCGCCGGGGGCGCGGTGCTGGTCACCGTGCTGCTGGCGATGCTGCTGGCGCTGGACGGCATGTTCCGTAGCGACATCGAGGACGGTTCGCTGGAGCAACTGGTGCTGGCTCCGCAACCTCTTGCGCTGATGCTGGGCATGAAGATCCTCGCCCACTGGCTCACCACCGCGCTGCCACTGATCGTGATCGCGCCGATGCTGGCCAGCATGCTGCAGTTGCCGGCGGCGGTCATGCCGGTACTGCTGCTGGCGCTGGCCCTGGCCACCCCGATGCTGAGCCTGCTCGGCGCGGTGCTGGTGGCGCTGACGGCCGGCACCCGACGCTCTGGTATGCTGCTCGCCCTGATGCTGTTGCCGCTGTGCGTGCCCGTGGTGATCTTCGCCGCCGGCGCACTGGCCGCAGCCCAGCAGGGCCTGCCATGGATTGCCCCGATCGCATGGCTGGGCGCCGCCCTGGCGCTGGCCCTGGTGCTGGCCCCGCTGGCCTGCGCCGCCGCCCTCCGCATTGCCTTGGACGCCTGAACCCATGTCCAGCTGGATCCCGCTCTGGTTGCACAAGCTCGGCTCACCGCCGACCTTCTACCGCTTCGCCGGCACATTGCGCCCCTGGATGCTCGCCCTGGCCATCGTGCTGGGTCTGGTCGCGCTGTACGGCGGACTGGTGCTCGCGCCCCCGGATTACCAGCAGGGTGACGACTACCGGATCATCTTCGTGCACGTGCCCAGTGCATGGATGGGCCTGTTCATCTATGGCGTGATGGCGGTATCGGCGTTCATCGCGCTGGTATGGCGGATCAAGCTGGCCGAGGTGGTGGCGATGGAGTCCGAGCCGATCGGTGCGGCGTTCACCCTGATCACCCTGATCACCGGCTCGCTGTGGGGGGTGCGCATGTGGGGGACGTGGTGGACCTGGGACGCCCGGCTCACCTCCGAATTGGTGCTGCTGTTCCTGTACCTCGGCGTGATCGGCCTCTATCACGCCTTCGAAGACCGCCGCCAGGGCGCGCGCGCCGCCGCCTTCCTCGCCCTGATCGGCATCATCAACGTGCCGATCGTGCATTTCTCGGTGAACTGGTGGAACACGCTGCACCAGGGCTCGACCATCCGCCTGTTCGGCCCATCCACCATGAGTGGCTCGATGATCTGGCCGCTGCTGACAATGATGATCGCGACCAAGTGCTATTACGTGTTCAGCCTCTGCTCGCGGGTGCGCGCCGACCTGCTGTCGCTGGAAAGCGGCAAGGACTGGGTCCGCCAGATTGCCGCGGAGGAAAACGCCCGATGAACCACTTCCTCGCCATGGGCGGTTACGCCGTCTACGTGTGGCCAGCGTACGCTGTGTTTCTTGTCGTGCTGCTTGCCGACGCGCTGGCGCCGGTGCTGCGGCGGCGTCGGGTGTTGCGCGAGCTGCGCGGCCGCCTCGCCCGCCAGGCCGCGCGCCAGCATCGCCACGCCGACACCGCCACCGACGCCTGATCGCCACGGAATCCCCGCATGAACCCCACCCGCAAGCGCCGGCTCGTCATCGTCGTCATGGTCCTGATCGCCGCGGCGGTCGCTGGTGGCCTGACCGTGTTCGCCCTGCAGCAGAACATGAACTACCTGTTCACCCCAAGCCAGGTGCAGGAGGGTCAGGCGCGTGACTACAAGACCTTCCGCCTTGGCGGCATGGTCAAGGAAGGCTCGATCCAACGTTCGAGCGATTCGCTGAAAGTGACCTTCACCGTGGTCGATGCCGACGGCGCCATGCCGGTGGAGTACACCGGCATCCTCCCCGACCTGTTCCGCGACAACCAGTCGGTGATTACCACCGGCCACATGGAAAACGGGCATTTCGTGGCGACCGAAGTCCTGGCCAAGCATGACGAAACCTACATGCCGAAAGAACTGAAGGACGCCATGGCGAAGGCCCACAAGGGCCGCGAGGTCGCCGAAACCGGCGACGAGCCGCCTACCGCGACCAAACCCTGAGCGATAACGCGCCCGCCACGACGGAACCCGCCATGACTCCTGAACTCGGCCAGCTCGCCCTCATCCTCGCCCTGCTGCTGGCGCTGGCGCAAAGCATTCTTCCGCTGATCGGCGCCTGGCGTGGCAACCGCGCCCTGATCGCCACGGCGCGGCCCGCCGCGGCCGGCCAGGCAGCCTTCGTGATCGTCGCCTTCGCGCTGCTGGTCTGGGCGTTCCTGCGCTTCGACTTCTCGGTCGCCTATGTCGCGGACAACTCCAACCTGGCGCTGCCCTGGTACTACCGCATTGCCGCCGTGTGGGGCGCGCACGAGGGCTCGATGTTGCTGTGGGTGCTGATCCTCAACCTGTGGACGCTCGCCGTCGCCGCCTTCAGCCGCAACCTGCCGGACGACTTCGTGGCGCGGGTACTGGGCGTACTGGGGCTGATCTCGGTGGGTTTCCTCACCTTCATCCTGTTCACCTCCAATCCATTCGCCCGCCTGCTGCCGATGCCGCCGGACGGCGGCGACCTGAACCCGGTGCTGCAGGACCCGGGGATGACCTTCCACCCGCCCGTGATCTACATGGGCTACGTCGGCTTCTCCGTCGCCTTCGCGTTCTCGATCGCCGCCCTGCTCGGCGGCGGCATGGAACAGGCCTGGGTGCGCTGGGCGCGTTCGTGGACCAACGTGGCCTGGGCCTTCCTCACCGCCGGCATCGTGGCCGGCAGCTGGTGGGCCTACGCCGAGCTGGGCTGGGGCGGCTGGTGGTTCTGGGACCCGGTGGAAAACGCGAGTTTCATGCCCTGGCTGGTCGGCACTGCGCTGATCCACGCGCAGGCGGTCACCGAGAAGCGCGGCTCGCTGCGCGCCTGGACCATCCTGCTGTCGATCTTCGCCTTCTCGCTGTCGCTGCTCGGTACCTTCCTGGTGCGCTCGGGCGTGCTGACCTCGGTGCATGCCTTCGCATCGGACCCGCGCCGCGGCCTGTTCATCCTGGGCTTCCTGGCGGTCGTGGTCGGCGGTTCGCTGCTGCTGTACGCGCTGCGCGCACCCAAGGTAGCCGGCGGCAAGTCGTTCGCCGTGGTCTCGCGCGAAACGGCGATCCTGATCGGCAACCTGATGTTCACCGTGGCCGCGGCGATGGTGCTGCTGGGCACGCTGTTCCCGTTGATCGGCGACGCGTTCAACCTGGGCCGGATCTCGGTGGGGCCGCCGTACTTCGGCTTCCTGTTCCCACTGATGATGGCGCCGGTGGTGGTGCTGCTGCCGTTCGGGCCGTTCCTGCGCTGGGGCCGTGGCGAACCGGGCGTCATCGGCTCGATCGCGCTGCGGGCAGGCATCGCCGCGCTGGCCTGCGCGATCGTGGCGGCGTTCTTCGTGCACGGACGGGCCCGCGCCCTGGTCGGCGTGGCATCCGCCGTGTGGTGCGTGGTCGGTACCGTGCTCTACATCTACAAGCGCTATCGCGAGGTACCGGCCGGCCGGCGCTATCCGGCGGAGATGGCCGGCATGCTGCTGGCGCACTTCGGTGTCGGCATCTTCCTGGCTGGCGTGCTGCTGTCCGAGTCGCTCAGCGTCACCCGCGACGTGCGCATGGCACCGGGCGACACCCAGACCATCGGCAGCTACAGCTTCCGCTTCGACGGCGTGAAACAGACCAGCGGCCCGAATTGGCAGGGCAGCCAGGGATCGATCACCGTCTCGAAAGACGGCTCGCTGGTCGGCGTCATGCACCCGCAGAAGCGCACCTATACCCGCGAGCAGGTGCAGACCGAGTCGGCGATCGATCCCGGCGTCACCCGCGACCTCTACGTGGCGTTGGGCGAGCCGATGAACCCGAACGACCTCGGCGGGGCGTGGGCCATGCGCCTGTACGTGAAGCCGTTCATCCGTTGGCTGTGGACCGGCGGCCTGTTCATGATGCTGGGCGGTTTCGTCGCCGCGGCGGATCGACGCTTCCGCGCCAGGCGCGTGGCTGAAAGCGAACGCGTGGTTCCGTCAGGCTCTTCCGCCGGTGAGGGACTGGCCGCGGCGCGGGAGTCGCACGCATGAGCCGGTTGATCCCGTTCTTCGCCTTCCTCGCGCTGTGCGGGCTGTTCGGTTTCGGCATCTGGTGGAACAGCCACCACGACCAGACCGCCATCCCCTCTCCGTTGATCAACAAGCCGGCGCCTGAATTCGCCCTGCCCGAGCTGTACGACCCGGCCAAGGTAGTCACCAAGAAGGACCTGCTGGGCAAGCCCTACCTGCTGAACGTGTTCGCCAGCTGGTGCGTGGAGTGTGCAGTGGAACACCCGCTGCTCGAGGCCGAAGGACCGACCCTGGGCGTCGAGCTGGTGGGCTACAACTACAAGGATCAGCCCGGCGACGCCAAGGCCTGGCTGGCCAAGCACGGCAACCCCTACCAGGTACTGATGGCCGACGTCAGCGGCCAGACCGCGATCGACTTCGGCGTCTACGCGGCGCCGGAGACCTTCCTCGTCGACGCCAGGGGCGTGATCCGCTACAAGCGCATCGGGCCGTTCACGCCGGACGTCATCGAGAAAGAGCTCAAGCCGGCGATCGCTGCCCTGGCCAAGGAGTCGCGATGAAGCGCCTGGTCCTGCTGCTGTCCCTCGGCCTCGTGTTGTTCGCTGGACTCGCCAGTGCGCAGGCAATCGAGCCGATGCCGTTCAAGGACCACGCGCAGGAGCTGCGATTCCAGCACCTGACCGCACAACTGCGCTGCCCGATGTGCCAGAACGAGACGCTGGCCGATTCCAACGCGCCGATCGCGCGCGACCTGCGGCACGAAGTGTTCCGCCTGATGCAGGAGGGCCAGTCGGACGACCAGATCAAGCAATACCTGGTCGCCCGCTACTCCGACTACGTGCTGTACGACCCACCGGTGAACCCGACCACCTGGCTGCTCTGGTTCGGACCGCTGCTGATCCTGCTGGGCGGCGCCATCGTCGTCGTGACGACCATCCGCAAACGCTCTCGCGCCGGCGCGCCACCGCCGGCCATCGACCACGGGGACGACTGGTGAAGATCCTGTTCTACATCATCGCCGCGATCATGATCGCGGCGAGCCTGCTGCTGCTGCTCTGGCCACTCATGCGCCAGGGGCGCGCCCAGGGTCGCCCGCGTGGAATATTCGTCCTCGCACTCGGCATCGCCTTCGTGCTGCCGTTGGCCGCTGCCGGCCTGTACCTGACGGTGGGCACGCCGCGCGCGCTCGACGGCGTGGCCAGACAGGCTCCGCCAATGGATGTGAACCAGGCACTGGTCCAACTGCGCGCCCACCTCAAGCAGGCGCCGGACGACAGCCAGGGTTGGATGCTGCTGGCGCAGACCACGGCGACGCTCGGCCAGAACGCCGAAGCGCGCGACGCCTACGGGCAGCTGCTTCGGTTGCTGCCGAACGACCCGCTGCCGATGGTCGGCTGGGCGGAAGCCGACTCGATGGCCCGACCCGACCATCGCATCGACGGTCGTGCGCGAGAGCTGCTGCAGCAGGCGGTGACGCTTGCCCCGGACAACCAGCGCGCGCTGTGGCTGCTCGGCATCAGCGATTTCCAGCTGGAGCGCTACGCCGATGCCGCGACCACCTGGCGCAAGCTGCAGCCGCTGCTCGCCCCGGGATCCAGCGTGGCCAAGGCGGTGGCCCAGCAGATCGCGGTAGCCGATGCGCGCGCCGGCGCGGGGCCGGCCCCGGCGGCGAGCAGCGCCGCGCCTGCCGCCAAGGGCACCGGGCCGAAGCTGACCGTGCAGGTGAGCCTCGCCCCGGCGCTGCGCGACAAGGTCCGCGCAGGCGACACCCTGTTCGTTTACGCCCGCGCCGAAAACGGCCCGCCGATGCCGCTGGCGGTGGCGCGGCTCGACGCCGGCCGACTGCCGGCCACGGTGGAACTCACCGATGCGATGGCCATGGCGCCCTCGATGGACCTGTCCTCGGCGTCGTCGGTGGTGGTCGGAGCGCGAGTCAGCCACAGCGGCCAGGCGATCGGCCAGCCCGGCGACCTGGAGGGAAGCGCCGGCGTGGTCGCCACCGGCCGCCGGGAGCCGGTCGCGGTAGTCATCGACAAGGTGCATCCATGAGCGACGCCCGTCGCTATGCCAATCTGCCCTCGCCATTCCCGATGAAGCGCGGCGGTGCCTTGACCGGCGCCCGTGTCGCCTACGAGACCTGGGGCACGCTGGCGGCGACGCGGGACAACGCGCTGTTGATCCTCACCGGGCTTTCGCCCAGCGCCCATGCCGCGTCCGGCCCCGACGACCCCTCCCCCGGCTGGTGGGAAGCCATGATCGGGCCCGGCAAGGCGATCGACACCGATCGATGGTTCGTCATCTGCGTCAATTCGCTGGGCAGCGACAAGGGCTCCACCTGCCCCGCATCGATCAACCCGGCGACCGGCAAGCCGTATCGACTGGATTTTCCCGAACTGTCGCTGGAGGACGTAGCGAACGCCGCGCATGCCGCGGTGAGCCAACTCGGCATCGGGCAGCTCGCCTGCCTGGTCGGCTGCTCGATGGGCGGCATGAGCGCGCTGGCCTATATGTTGCTGCATCCGGGCTCGGTGCGTACCCACATCAGCGTCGACACCGCACCGCAGGCGCAGCCGTTCGCCATCGCGATCCGCTCGCTGCAGCGCGAGGCAATCCGGCTCGATCCGGGCTGGGCGAAGGGTGACTACGACCTCCACCCGGATGAGCGGACCGATGCCACCTACCCCGACGCAGGCATGAGCATCGCCCGCAAGCTGGGGGTGATCACCTACCGTTCGGCGATGGAGTGGACCGGCCGCTTCGCGCGCATCCGGCTGGACTCCGACCAGCGCGAGGAGCACCCGTTCGGCGTCGAGTTCCAGGTCGAGTCCTACCTGCAGGCGCACGCCGAACGCTTCGTGCGCACCTTCGATCCGAACAGCTATCTCTACCTGTCCCGCGCCAGCGACTGGTTCGACGTAGCCGAATACGGCCACGGCTCGGTGCGCGAGGGCCTGCGCCGGATCTGCATCGAGAAGGCGCTGGTGATCGGCGTCAGCACCGACATCCTGTTCCCGCTGGAGCAGCAGGAGCAGATCGCCGAGGGCCTGCGGGAGGCCGGGGCCGACGTCGAGTTCGTGGCGCTGGATTCGCCGCAGAGCCACGATGCCTTCCTGGTCGACATCGCGAACTACGGCCGCGCCATCGGCGGCTTCCTGGGCCAGCTCTGAGTAGCCCGTCCCCTGTCGCCACCCGGCGGCGCTGCTAAGATGGACCCGTTCCACGCCGTACCGAGACCGCCATGCTTGCCCAGGAATTCCCCGGCTGCCGCCAGTTGATCGATGCCATCGACGTCGCGGTCAGCCAACCATCGACCCAGGCCATCACCGATTCGCTGAGGCACAGCCTGTGCCGGCTGATCCGGGCCCGCGAGGTACAGCTCCCCGGTTGCGTCTACGAGACCGCCGAAGGGCGCTATGCCCGCCGCGAGCTGTACCGCAGCGAGAAACACGGCTACTGCGTGGTCGCGATGACCTGGGGCCCCGGCCAGGGAACGCCGATCCACGACCACTGCGGCATGTGGTGTGTGGAAGGTGTCTGGAGTGGCGAGCTGGAGGTCACCCAGTACGAACGCCTGGCCGACGAACAGGGGCAGTGCCGGTTCCAGGCGGTGGGCTCGATCCAGGCAGGACCCGGCTCCGCCGGCAGCCTGATTCCCCCGCACGAGTACCACACCATCCGCAACCCCAGCGACGACGCGGTCGCCGTCAGCCTGCACATCTATTCCGGACAGATGACCCACTGCGCGATCTTCCAGCCTGCCGCCGGTGCACAGTGCTACGAGCGCCAGGATCGTCAACTGGGACTCGACCCCCTGCACTGAAGCCGGCATAATTGCGCCCCTGTCTAAGCCGGTGTGGCGGAATGGTAGACGCGGCGGACTCAAAATCCGCTGGCAGCGATGTCGTGTAGGTTCGAGTCCTATCACCGGTACCAG
>JABLTH010010677.1_pt1 | contig 15882 bp, 13 predicted proteins | sample 7875711 | NCBI WGS metagenome assembly JABLTH01 (sample SAMN14941262, study PRJNA633318) | bioreactor metagenome | isolation source: bioreactor | place: China | collected 2019-03-05 | reverse complement strand
CTGCTGCTGCGCGCCGGCTCGCTGGCGGCGCCGATGGAGATCATCGAGGAGCGCACGATCGGCCCGAGCCTGGGCGCCGACAACATCGCCAAGGGCTTCGCGAGCGTGACTTACGGCTTCGCCGCGATCGCCGTCTTCATGTGCCTGTACTACCTGCTGTTCGGCGTGTTCTCGACCTTGGCGCTGGCCTTCAACCTGCTGATGCTGATCGCCGTGCTGTCGATGATGCAGGCGACGCTGTCGCTGCCGGGCATCGCGGCCATCGCGCTGGCGCTGGGCATGGCAATCGACTCGAACGTGCTGATCAACGAACGGGTGCGCGAGGAACTGCGCGCCGGCGCGTCGCCCCAGGCGGCCATCAACGCCGGCTACGAGCGCGCCTGGGCGACCATCCTCGACTCGAACATCACGACGCTGATCGCCGGTCTGGCCCTGCTGGCTTTCGGCTCCGGCCCGATCCGGGGCTTCGCGGTCGTCCACTGCCTGGGCATCCTGACCTCGATGTTCTCGGCCGTGATGTTCTCGCGTGGCCTGGTCAACCTCTGGTACGGCCGGCAGAAGAAGCTGAAGTCGGTCTCGATCGGCCAGGTCTGGCGCCCGGACGGCGCTGCCGTGCAGGCCGCCTCCGACGCCGACAAGGCCTGATGTCCGCCGAACAGAAAGGGATCTGACATGGAGTTCTTCCGCATCCGGCGCGACATCCCGTTCATGCGGCATGCGCTGGTGTTCAACATCGTCTCGGCCGTCACCTTCCTGGCGGCGGTGTTCTTCCTCGCCACGCGCGGCCTGCATTTCTCGATCGAATTCACCGGCGGCACCGTGCTCGAGGTCGAGTACGCCCAGCCGGCCGACCTGGCGAAGACGCGCGGTGTCGTCGAGGGCTTGGGCTTCGGCGAGGTGCAGGTGCATAACTTCGGCACCTCGCACGACGTGATGATCCGGCTGCCGGTGCGCGGCGGCGAGAAGCAGGCCGAGCAGTCCAAGGTGGCCGAGCGGGTCTTCGCCGCCCTGTGCCAGGCCGAGCAGGGCAGCGTGTCGACCCGCCAGTACACCACCCCCCAGGGCGAGGCGGTGAGCCGCCCGGCCTGCGAGGCCGGCGGCGTCGAGCCGCTGAAGCTGTCGCGCACGGAATTCGTCGGCCCGTCGGTCGGTGCCGAGCTGGCCGAGGACGGCGCGAAGGCGCTGGCCTTCGTCGTCATCGGCATCATGATCTACCTGGCGATCCGCTTCGAGTGGAAGTTCTCGGTCGCCGCGATCATCGCCAACCTGCACGACGTGGTCATCATCCTCGGCTTCTTCGCCTTCTTCCAGTGGGAGTTCTCGCTGTCGGTGCTGGCGGCGGTGCTGGCGGTGCTCGGCTACTCGGTCAACGAGTCGGTCGTGATCTTCGACCGGATCCGCGAAGCATTCCGCAAGTACCGCAAGATGAGCACGACCGAGGTGATCGACCACGCGATCACCTCGACGATGAGCCGGACCATCATCACCCACGGCAGCACCCAGATGATGGTGCTGTCGATGCTTATCTTCGGTGGCCCGACGCTGCACTACTTCGCGGTCGCGCTGACCATCGGCATCCTGTTCGGCATCTACTCGTCGGTCTTCGTCGCGGCGGCCATCGCGATGTGGCTGGGCGTGAAGCGGGAGGATCTCATCAAGTCGGGCCCGGCGAAGGAAGGCGGCGGCGATCCCAACGATCCGAACGCCGGGGCGGTGGTGTAGAGTCAATCTTCATCGCCCCCGGCCCGACGGAACCGACGCCCACATGCCCCCCTCCTCGGCCCACACGAGCCTGCTCGACCAAGCACGCCTTTACTTCGCCGAGCGCCTCGTCAAGGAATTCCAGCCCTGGCTGGATGCCGCGATGGCCGGGGCCCAGGCGCTGAACGAGAAGCCCGCCGAGCGCACGGTGGCCCAGCAGCGGCGCGACATGCTGCAGGAGCTGATGCGCAACGGCAGCCGATGGCCGATGCGCCTGGGCGAGCGCGTGCGGCAGCAGTTGGCGGTCGGCGCCGCGGCCGGCGGTGCCGCGCCCGCGCCATCCCCGGCGGCCGGGTTCAGCCTCAGTGGCGGGCAGGAGCTGACGCTGGTCGACGACGACGAGATCCAGCGCGAGATCCTGGTCACCCGGCTGGCGCAGGGCATGCTCGACAAGGGGCTGTGGGAATTCAACGACCTGCGGGCCCGGCTGACGGCGCTGTCGCGCCAGCCGGAACTGGCCGAAGGCGACCTGTTCCGCCCGCAGACCCTGGCCGAATGCGTGATCCAGGCCTGGACGGAAGCCGGCCTGTCGCTGGACAGTTGGCGTGGCCTCGAGGAGGTGCTGGTCAAGGCCTGCGCCAAGCCGCTCGAGGCGGTCTGGAAGGAGACCAACAAGTGGCTGGTCGACCGCGGGGTGATGCCCGAGGTCGACCTGCGCGGGGCGATCCGGCGCTCTGACGGCACCTCGACCTCGCCCGGTCGCCTGGGCGGCGGCGAACCCGAGCCGACACGCGGCGGGGCGAGCACGCGCTTCGCCGACACCTCGATCTCGTCCGCACCGATGCCGGCGGCGGGCGGGCGTTCGAGCGTCTACGGCTCGTCCGGCTACGCGCCCACCGTCTATGGTGGCCCGGCCGGCCCGGGTGGCCCGGGTGGCGGTGTGGCGGAAGCAGGCGCCGCGGGGCAGGGCGGGCGGGGGCCGGGCTCGGTCCGCGCCGATGCGGGCGACGGCGCGATGGCCGCCGGCGGCCCGTCGTCGGCCGGTGGTGCGGGCGGCGCGGGCGGGGCGGTGGGCGCCGCGACGGCCGGCGCCGCCGCCGGCGCGGCTGGGAGCGGCGACGTCCTTGGCGGTGGCCCGCGGCCGCCGCAGAGCATCCTGCACGGGCACAGCATCGAGGACGAGACGCGCATGATGACGCGGCCGGTGGCCGGTGGCGCGGCCCGCGCCGACATCGTGCTCGAGCACTTCTCGGAAGTGATGGAGCGCCACCTGCCGGGCTTTCGCGACACCATGCAGGCCCGCCCGGCCTCGGCCCGGCTGTCGGAGGCGATGGCCAAGGCACAGCAGCGCCTGGTCGAACAGGCTGGCGGTCCGGCCGGCGACGGCGCGGTCGCCGGCGGCGTGGCTGGCGCGGGACCGACGCCTTCGGTGCTGCTGCAGGAACTGCGCGAGCGCCAGGTCGCGCTGAAGGCCGCGGCCACCACGCCTGCCGAGCGCGCCACGGTCGAGCTCGTCGCGCTGCTGTTCCAGGCCATCCTGACCGAGGAGCGCATCCCGGCACAGCTGCGGGTCTGGTTCGCCCGCCTGCAGATGCCGACATTGCGGGTCGCGATCGCGGAGCCCGACTTCTTCTCGACCGCCGATCACCCGGCCCGGCGGCTCATCGACCGCATGGGGGCCTGCGTGATGGGGTTCGAGGGCGGCGCCGAGGTGCTCGGCACGCCGCTCGAGGCCGAGATCAAGCGTGTCGTGCAGGTCGTCGAGGCCTTCCCGGACACCGGCCGGCGCGTCTTCCAGACCGTGCTCAACGAGTTCGAGAAGTTCCTCGAGGGCTACTTCCGCGAACAGAACGAGAAGAGCCGCGCCGGCGTCTCGCTGGCGCAGCAGGTCGAACAGCGCGAGACGCTGGCGATCCAGTACACCATCGAGCTGCGCAAGCTCCTGGGCGACGTGCCGGTGCACGAAGGCATCCGCGAGTTCCTCTTCCACGTCTGGGCCGACGTGCTGGCCACCGCGGCGGTGCGCCATGGGCCCCAGAGCGCGGAGGTCAAGACCGTGCGCAACGCCGCCAGCGAGCTGCTGTGGACCGCCAGTGCCAAGACCTCGCGCGAAGAGCGGGCCGAGGTCATCCGCCGCCTGCCGCCGCTGCTGACGACCTTGCGCCAGGGCATGGCCTCCGTCGGCCTGGCCGCCGACAAGCAGGACCATGCGATCAAGTCGCTGGGCCTCGCGCTGACGGCGGCCTTCAGCGCCCGCGCCACGGCGATCAGCCCGCAGCAGCTCGAGGAGCTGAAGGAACGCCTCGAGATGATCGAGGAGCTGCTGCCGGACGAGGAGGTCGAGATCGACGAGAGCTGGGTGCTGGACAGCAGCAGCCATCAGCAGGAAGGCCTGGAGATCGTCGCCGACGGCGGCTCGATGCCGGGGCCGGCGATGCTGCAATGGGCGGCCGAGCTCCAGCTCGGCGCGGCCTTCATGCTCGACCTGCGGGGACGCCAGCAGTCGGTGCGGCTGGTCTGGCAGGGCATGAACCGCCAGCTGTCGCTGTTCTCGGCCGCAGACGGGCGGTGCGTGCTGTTTCAGAAGGCGCGCCTGGCCGCCTTCCTGCAGGCCGGCCTGCTGGTCCCGTTGCAGGACGAGTCGCTGACGGTTGCCGCCACGCGCAACGCGATCGAGAAGATCAAGGCCGACCCCGCGCGCCTGTTCGCCTGAGGCCCTGGCGGCCGCGGCTGCGCGGCCTGCCGGCTCAGTGGATCAGCCGATCCTCCGGCGCGACGAACAGCTCGTCGAGGATCAGCGCGTCGGGCTCCTCACCCAGGCTCCAGAAGACCATCAACACGATGACCTTCAGGTCGTCCAGGTCGAGCGGGCCGGCGCCGACCGCCGTCGCGCGGTCGATGACCATCTCGCGCAGGATCGGCGTCAGCACGCCGGCCGATTCGAGGAAGCTGATGAATCCGATCGACTCGTCACCCAGCAGTTCCTGCTCCTCGCGCAGGTAGACCCGCACCGCGGACGCCGACTGGGCCCGCGCCGCCGCGTGGGCCGGGCCCTGCGCCCCGAGCTCGCCGGTGCGCATCGCCAGGCCGTCCAGCCAATGCAACGCTTCCTGGATTTCGTCCGACTCGAAGCCCACGGCGGACAGCTTGCGCGTCAGCTGGTCATGGTCCGGGCACGCGTCGGGCCGCCAGTAGTTCTCGTACAGGTAGACCAGGACATCGAACATGAACCCACTATACCCGAGCGACTCCGGGCCGGGCGGTCGCATTTGGCGTGCTTCGCCCGGGGTCTTCCGGGCTTGTCGGGGCCGGCCGGATCAGCCCTGGGCGCGGCGCTGGAACAGCCCGCCCGGCAGGCGGGCCACCCGACCCTCCAGCTCCAGCTGCAGCAGCCGGGCCTGCAACTCGGCGGCCGGCCAGCCGGTGCGCGCCGTCAGCGCGTCCAGCGTCGTCGGGTCGTGTCCCAGGGCGTCCAGCAACGGGTCCGCGGCTGCGGCGGCCGGGGCGTCGACCGACCGTGGGGCGGGGGCGGTTGGCGGCAGCCGCAACTCCTGCAGGATGTCGTCGGCCGTCTCGACCAGCTTGGCTCCGTCCTTGATCAGCCGGTGGCAGCCGCGCGACTGCGGGTTGTGGATCGAGCCGGGGATCGCGAAGACCTCGCGACCGCACTCGACCGCCAGCCGGGCAGTGATCAGCGAGCCCGACTGGACGGCCGCCTCGACGACCAGGGTGCCCAGCGTCAGGCCGGCGATGACGCGGTTGCGGCGCGGGAAATTCGGCGGCAGCGGCTCGGCGCCGAGGCAAAACTCGCTCAGCAGCAGGCCCGCGCCCTCGTTCATCCGGTGGGCCAGCGCGTGGTGCCGCTTGGGGTAGACACGATCCAGGCCGGTGCCGACCACGGCGATCGTGCCGCCACGACCGCTGCGCTCGGCGCCGTCGAGCGCGCCCTCGTGCGCGGCGCCGTCGATGCCCAGCGCCAGGCCGGAGGTGATCACCAGCCCGGCCGCGCTCAGATGGTCGGCAAAGGCGCGCGCATTGTCCAGGCCGCCGGGCGTCGCATGGCGGCTGCCGACGATGGCCAGCGACGGCTCGCCGAGCAGCGACAGGCGCCCCTGCGCGTACATCAGCAGCGGCGGGTCCGCGGTCTCGAGCAGTGCCGCCGGGTAGGCCGGGTCGCCCAGCGTCACCACCTGGCGCCGCGCCGGATCGGCAGCCAACCAGGCCAGGGTGGCGTCCAGCAACGCGGCATGGTCCAGTGCCGGATCGAGCAGCGCCCGGGCCGCGCCCGCGCCGCCGACCTCGCGCCACGCGGTCGCACCGGCGTCGAGGGCCTGCTCGGGCGAACCGAAGGCCGCGAGCAGGCGGCGTGCGGCGCCCGCCCCCAGGCCCGGCGAATGGACCAGCCGGAGCCAGGCCCGCAGTTCGTCCACGGGCAGGGCTGTGGTGCGGGACATGGCAGGAACGCTGCGGGGCCCGGGGGCGCCGGCGGTGCCGGCCATGCGCCGGGCGGGCCGGCTCAGGGCTGGGTGAACAGATCGCCGGCCGACACCGGCTCCTGCACCTGCAGGATCAGCGCGTAGGACACGCGTTCGAACACCCGGAACACGAACAGCAGGCCGTGCCGCTCATCGGGCAGGCGGATCAGCGGGCGGGCCTCGTCGGTGTTGTCGACGCGCTCGCTGCCGGCGCGCCACAGGGCCAGCACATGGCCCCGCTCGATGCCGTCGCGCGCCCCGCGGTTCAGCGCGACGATCTGGTTCTGCCCGGCATTCAGGCTGTCGCCATAGACCGAGATGATCCGCCCGCGCATCGGCGCGCCGGGCGGGTGCGGCGCAAAGGCCTCGACATCGCGCGCCGGCGCCGGAACGAGCCGGTCGCCGACGTTGGCTTCCTCGCGCAGCGCGGTGATGGTGATCGTGGCCGGCACGATCTCGTCCTTGCCGTCGGCCCGGGTGCGCACCTCGCCCGGCCGGACGTAGTCGGCCGAGCCGACGTAGCGGGCCTCGAAGCCCAGCACCTCGCGCGTTTCCGGGTCGACCAGCGGCTTGGGTTCGCGGAACAGCTGCCAGTTGCGCGCGGCACCCAGGTCGCCGCGGACGTAGGCGTTCTCGCCCTTGGAAACCAGCACCCGGCCCTCCTGCGTGGCCACCACGCGCGGCGCAGCCTCGAGCGTGTTCGTGTCGAGGACGATCGCATCGTTCAGGAAGGGGCCGATCAGGTGCATCGGCACCGAGGCGATGGCGTCGCTGGCCAGCGGCTCGGCACGCACGCGCGGCGACAGCTTGCCTTCCTGCGTGGTCTCGACCGGCTTCGCGGTGCGCAGGCGCGCGCGGCCGTTGCTCTTGTCGAGGTAGAGCACCTGGCCCGGGAAGATCAGGTGCGGGTTGCGGATCTCGTCCAGGTTCATGCCCCAGAGCTCGGGCCAGCGCCACGGGCTCTTGAGGAAGACCTTGGAGATGTCCCACAGCGTGTCGCCGCGCTTGACGGTGTAGCTGTCGGGGGCGTTGGGCGCCAGCTCGGACAGCGGCACCCCGGCTTCGGCCACCTGCTGGGCGGTCGCCCGCTGGCCCGGCGTGACCGGCCACTGCGCCGCCGCGGCCGACCAGGACGCCAGCCCCAGGGACACGGCCATGACCAGCGTGGAGGGCGACAGGACGGACGGGCGCACAGATCGGCTCATGAATGGACACTCCCGGGCGGCGAGCCGGAAATCTTTGGCGGTGCAACAATTCCGGCTGGACGACTGGCACCGCGAGCCGTGACGGCCTGCGCTGCGTACCCGGTCTCCCACCCGAACGCAAAGCTAAGAAAGCTCGGCAAATTCTGCCCCTAAAGCCTTGATATCGCAAACAAACTGGCCGGCTCGGTGCAACCCTTTGTCACGAGAATCGGCGCTAATCGTTGCGCGACGTTGACACCCTGGGGCAAGCCCCAGGGGCCTCAGCCCCACAGTTCCGACCCATGGCCCTGCTTCCCATCCTGCGCTATCCCGATCCCCGCCTGCACACCGTGGCCGCCCCCGTCGAGGCGGTGGACGACGAGGTGCGCCAGCTCGTCGACGACATGCTCGAGACCATGTACGAGGCCGAGGGGGTGGGCCTGGCCGCGACGCAGGTCGACGTGCACCGACGCGTCATCGTGATGGACACCTCCGAGCAGCGCGACCAGCCGCGGGTGCTGATCAACCCCGAGCTGGTCCGGGTCAGCGACGAGATGATGGTCGGCGAGGAGGGTTGCCTGTCGGTGCCGACGATCTACGACGCGGTTCCCCGCCACGCCCGCGTGACGGTGCGCGCGCTCGGCCGCGACGGCCAGCCGTACGAGTTCGATGCCGAGGGGCTGACGGCGGTCTGCGTGCAGCACGAGATGGACCACCTGCTGGGCAAGGTCTTCGTCGAATACCTCAGCCCGCTCAAGCGCGAACGCATCAAGACCAAGATGCTGAAGAAGGCGCGCGAGGAGCAGAAGCGCCGATGAGCCTGCGGGTCGCGTTTGCCGGCACACCGGAGTTCGCCGCGGCCGCGCTGGCGGCGATCCATGCCGCCGGCCACGAGGTGCCCCTGGTGCTGACCCAGCCGGATCGGCCGGCCGGTCGCGGCATGAAGCTGGCCCCGTCGCCGGTCAAGCAGCTGGCGCTCGCGCACGGCCTGAATGTCGCCCAGCCGCAGGGGCTCAGGCTCGATGGCCGCTTCGCCGGCGATGCCGCCGCGGCCCAGTCGGCGCTGGACGCCGCGGCGCCGGACGTGATGGTCGTGGCCGCCTACGGCCTGATCCTGCCGCGCTGGGTGCTGCAGCGGCCGCGCCTGGGTTGCCTGAACATCCATGCCTCGCTGCTGCCGCGCTGGCGCGGCGCGGCCCCGATCCACCGGGCGATCGAGGCCGGCGATGCCGAGACCGGCATCACGATCATGCAGATGGACGAGGGCCTGGACACCGGCGACATGCTGGCCGTCGGCCGCGAACCGATCCACGCCGGCGACACCACCGGTGCGCTGCACGACCGCCTGGCGGCGCTGGGCGCGCGCATGGTGGTCCAGGCGCTGGCCGACGCGGCGGCGGGCGTGCTGCGGCCGGTGCCCCAGCCGGCCGACGGGGTGACCTACGCCCACAAGATCGGCAAGGCCGAGGCGGCGATCGACTGGTCGCTGCCGGCGGCGGTGATCGAGCGGCGCGTGCGCGCCTTCGACCCGTTCCCCGGCGCGAGCTTCGATTGCGGCGGCGAGGTGGTCAAGCTCTGGCGCGCGTTGCCGCGGCCCGAGGTGCACGCGCCGCCGGGCCGGGTCGTCCGGGCCGAGGCCGGGCGGCTGGTCGTCGCCTGCGGCGACGGCGGCCTCGAGCTGCTGCTGCTGCAACGCCCGGGCGGCAAGCGGCTGCCGGCCGCGGCCTTCCTGCAGGCCCGGCCGGGCCTGCAGGGCAGCGATCTCGCGCGGCCCGGGCATTGAACTTCCGCCGCCGCGGCCGCATCTGAGGCGGTACCCTGACCGACACGCGCCCGTTCGCGGCGCGAGGACTGCACGAACCATGTTCAACCTGTTCAAGACCGCCGTGCTGATGGCGGCGATCACCGCGCTGTTCATGACCGTGGGCCGCCTGCTGGGCGGCCAGCAGGGCATGGTGCTGGCCCTGGTGCTGGCCCTGGGGATGAACTTCTTCAGCTACTGGTTCTCGGACAAGCTGGTGCTGCGCATGTACAACGCGCAGGAGGTCGACGCCCAGACCGCGCCCCAGTTCTACCGCCTGGTGCAGGAGCTGGCGGCACGCGCCCAGCTGCCGATGCCGCGCGTCTACCTGATCAACGAGGATGCGCCCAACGCCTTCGCCACCGGCCGCAACCCGCAGCACGCGGCGGTGGCCGCGACGACCGGCATCCTGCGCACGCTCAGCGAGCGCGAGCTGCGTGGCGTGATGGCCCACGAGCTGGCCCATGTGCAGCACCGCGACATCCTGATCTCGACCATCAGCGCGACGATGGCCGGCGCCATCTCGATGCTGGCGAACTTCGCGATGATCTTCGGCGGCCGTGACGACGAGGGCCGGCCGGTCAACCCCATCGTCTCGATCCTGGTGATGATCCTGGCGCCGCTCGCGGCCAGCCTGATCCAGATGGCGATCAGCCGGGCGCGCGAGTTCGAGGCCGACCGCGGAGGCGCCGAGATCTCCGGCGACCCGCAGGCGCTGGCTTCGGCGCTGCAGAAGATCCACCGCGTCGCCCAGGGCCTGCCGCTGGAGGCCGCCGAGCGGCACCCGGAAACCGCCCAGATGATGATCATGAACCCGCTGTCCGGCGGCGGCATCGCCGGCCTGTTCGCGACCCACCCCAGCACCGAGGAGCGGGTCGAGCGCCTGCTCGAGATGGCGCGCAGCGGCGCCTTCGCCGCCGGGCGCTGAGCCTGCGCCGGCCGCGCGCGGCGGCGGCCTCAAGTGGCCGCCGCCGCTGCCGATAAACCCGGCAATCCTGCGTCCTTGCCCGCCCGACCCATGCGCCGCGCCCCCCTCGTCCTCGCCACTGTCGCCAGCGCCCTGCTGCTGGGGGGCTGCGACCTGCTCGGCATCGAGGGGGCCAGCGCGATCGCCGAGCGCAAGGCCGCCGAAGGCAAGGCCATCGGCGCGGCCTGCCGCAACGCCGCACGGGCGATCGAGGACTGCTACACGCTGAATCGCAAGGCCGACAAGGCGGCCATCTACGCCGGCTGGCGCGAGATGGACGACTACATGCGCGAGAACAAGCTCGAGCCGGTACCGCCGCAGATCCAGCCGGAGGCGGTGCGCTCGCGCGCCGCCGACGACGGCGATGCCCAGGTGGCCACGGCCGACGACAAGGCCGACGACAAGACCGAGGCCAAGCCGCCGCGCAGCGGTGGCAAGAAGGCCGGCGCGCACTGAGCGGCGCCCGGCCCGCCGGGGCCGGCCGCCGGCCCCGCCTGCATCGGCGCACAGACGCCGCGCAACCCTGCCCGCGGGAGGTGGGAAAACCCTATAGGACAATGGCCGGATGTCCGATGTCACGTCCGCCCTGCCGTCCTGGAAGCACCCCGAGTTCCGCCGCGGCCTGCGCGACATGGCCGGCATCGCGCTGGGTATCGGCGCCTGGGGGCTGGTGACCGGCGTGGCGATGGTCAAGAGCGGGATGACCATCCCGCTGGCGCTGCTGATGACCTTCGTGGTGTTCGCCGGCAGCGCGCAGCTGGCGTCCATGCCGCTGATCGCCAGCGGCGCGCCGCTGTGGGTCGTCTGGGCCACGGCGACCTGCGTCAACCTGCGGTTCGTGATCTTCAGCGCCGGCTGGCGGCCGTACTTCGGCCACCTGCCGTTGCGCCAGCGGCTGCTGCACGGCTACTTCAGCGGCGACCTGAACTACGTGATGTTCATGCGCCGTTTTCCGCAGCAAGCGCCCGCTCCCGAGCAGGGGCCCTATTTCTGGGGCGGGGTGGCGATGAACTGGTGCTGCTGGCAGGTCATGTCGCTGCTGGGCATCGTCCTGGCCGACCGCATTCCCTCCGAATGGGGCCTGGGCTTCGCCGGCACGCTGGCCCTGCTCGGCCTGACCGGCTCGCTGTTGACCGACCGCGCGACCTGGATCGCGGCGGCCGTCGCGTCCTGTGCCGCGGTGGCCGCCTTCGCGCTGCCGTTCAAGCTGAACATCGTGGTCGCGATCGCCGCCGCGCTGGCGGTCGGCATCGTGCTCGACCACTTCGCGCCGTCGACGGCGCGCAGCGCCCGGGAGGGTGCATGAGCACCTGGGAGACCGTCGTCGCGATCATCGGGCTGGGGCTGATCTCGGTGCTCACCCGCTCGTTCTTCCTGCTGCCCCGGCGCGAGCTGCCGATCCCGGCCTGGCTGCGCGAGGCCCTGCGCTATGCGCCACTGGCCGCGCTGGTGGCGGTGATCGTGCCCGAGGTGATCATGAGCAACGGGCAGCTGATCCAGACGTGGCAGGATGCGCGCCTGTACGCCGCCGCCGCGGGCGGGCTGTGGTACTGGTGGCGCCGGGGCATCCTCGGCACCATCGTCTGCGGCACCGCGGTGCTGCTGGCCTTGCGTTTCGGCCTCGGCTGGTGACCGCCGGCGGGCCGGGCGCTGCCGGATCCCGACCACTCCAACCGACTGTCACCATGATGAAAGTGCTCCGTTTCGCCGATCTCGTCGCCCAGGGTCAAGTCCAGGGCAAGCGCGTGTTCATCCGTGCCGACCTGAACGTGCCCCAGGACGATGCCGGCCACATCACCGAGGACACCCGCATCCGCGCGTCGGTGCCCTGCATCCGGATGGCGCTGGATGCCGGCGCGGCGGTGATGGTGACCAGCCACCTGGGCCGGCCGACCGAAGGCGAGTTCAAGCCCGAGGATTCGCTCGCCCCGGTGGCCGTGCGCCTGGGCGAGCTGCTCGGCCGCGAGGTCCCGCTGGTGTCGAACTGGGTCGATGGCGTCGACGTCGCGCCGGGCCAGGTCGTGCTGCTCGAGAACTGCCGCCTGAACAAGGGCGAGAAGAAGAACAACGAGGCACTGGCCCGCAAGATGGCCGCCCTTTGCGACATCTTCGTCCACGACGCCTTCGGCACCGCCCATCGCGCCGAGGCCTCGACCTACGGCATCGCGCAGTTCGCGCCGGTGGCCTGCGCCGGCCCGCTGCTGGCAGCCGAGATCGACGCCATCGGCAAGGCGCTGGCGGACCCGAAGCGCCCGCTGGTGGCCATCGTCGCCGGCTCGAAGGTCTCGACCAAGCTGACCATCCTGCAATCGCTGGCCAGGAACGTCGACGGGCTGATCGTCGGCGGCGGCATCGCCAACACCTTCATGCTGGCCGCGGGGCTGAAGATCGGCAAGAGCCTGGCCGAGCCCGACCTGGTCGGCGAGGCCCGGGCGGTGATCGACGCGATGAAGGCCCGCGGCGCCGAGGTGCCGATCCCGGTCGACGTGGTGGTGGCCAAGGCCTTTGCCGCCGACGCGCCGGCGACCGTCAAGGCCGCCAGCGAGGTGGCCGACGACGACCTGATCCTCGACATCGGCCCGAAGACGGCGGCGATGCTGGCCGACAAGCTCAAGGCCGCCGGCACGATCGTCTGGAACGGCCCGGTCGGCGTGTTCGAGTTCGACGCCTTCGCGCATGGCACCGAGACCATCGCCCGCGCGATCGCCGCCAGCGACGCCTTCAGCATCGCGGGTGGCGGCGACACGCTCGCCGCGATCGCCAAGTACGGCATCGAGCGGGACGTCGGCTACATCTCGACCGGCGGCGGCGCCTTCCTCGAGGTGCTCGAGGGCAAGACCTTGCCGGCCTTCGAGATCCTCGCCCGCCGCGCCGCCTGAGCGGCACCGCCGGCATGGCCGCCTCCTGGCGCGGACTGGCGGCCGGCGCGCTGGCGCTGGCCCTGGCCGCGCCGGCGGCCGCCGACGCGCCGGCTGGCGTGCTGTCGGTGCAGGCTGGCGGCGCCCAGTTGCTGCGCGACTGCCGGCCCTGGGTGCCGCGCGGCCTGTCCTTCTTCGGCCGGCTGGTGCCGCGCAGCCGCGACGCCGACCCGAGCACCGCCGCGGCGCGGGCGCACTACGACGACGAGGCGCTGGCGCTGGCCCGGGCGATCGACGCCGACGTGGTGCGGTTGCAGATCGGCCAGCCCTTCCTCGACCCGCTGTCACCGGTACACGAGCCGGGCTACCGGGACGAGTTGCGCGACGCGGTGGCCGCCGCCCGCCGGGCCGGCTTCAGCGTCATCCTGTCGCTGCAGTGGGAGGGCCGCACCGGCGTGCCGCCGGTCGAGACCCTGCCCCGGGCCTCCGCCCTGCGGGCCTGGGGCGCGGTGGCACCGGTCTTCGCCGACGACCTCGGCGTCGCCTTCGAGCTGTTCAACGAGCCGGCCAGCCCGCCCGACCCGGGGCCCGGCCTCTGGGAGGCCTGGCGCGCCGGCCACCAGGCCTTGATCGACGCGCTGCGGCACCAGGGCGTGCGCAACCTGCTGATCGTCGACGGGCTGCGGGGCGCCGCCCGGCTGGACGGGGCGCCGCCGCTGCGCGACCCGCTGGGCCAGCTCGCCTACGCGGTGCACCCGTACTTCGGCAGCGACGACAACTCGCCCGAGGGCTGGGAGCAGCGCTTCGGCCGCTTCGCCGCCGGGCACCCGGTGATCGCCACCGAATGGGGCCACGCTGCCCGCCACTGCGCGCGCGGCGGCCCCGAGCGTGTCGAGCAGCTGCTGGACTACCTGGCCGTGCGCCGCATCGGCGTGCTGGCCTATGGCGCCGACGAGCGCCACAGCCGGCTGGCCCAGGGGCCGGCGGCGCAGCCGGTCTGGACGAGCTACCGCCAGCGGCCCTGCACCGGCGCCGCCGCCGGGCCCGGCGAACTGCTCAAGGCCTGGTTCGACCGGCAGGCGCGTGCCGCCGCGCAGGCCCGGCCGCTGCCGGCGCCGGCCTGCGCCCGGCCGACACCGCCGCCCTGAGCGGCCGGCGCCGGCATCAAGGTATGCCGATCCTGCATGCTGTGGATGCCACGCACGCGGTGGCGCGCCGTCCTCGTTACGCTGCGCGTCCCCGAGAACGACACGAGGAGCCGCCATGGGCAACGCCCTGACCCCGGCCGAGCAGGCCTTGCGCGATGCCGCGCTGGACTACCACCGCACGCCCACGCGCGGCAAGATCGCCGTCACCCCGACCAAGCCGCTGTCCAACCAGCGCGACCTGTCGCTCGCCTATTCGCCCGGCGTCGCCTACGCCTGCCTGGCGATCGAGGAGGATCCGGCCCGCGCGGCCGACTTCACCTCGCGCGCCAACCTGGTCGGCGTCGTCACCAACGGCACGGCCGTGCTCGGGCTGGGCAACATCGGCCCCCTCGCCGGCAAGCCGGTGATGGAAGGCAAGGGCTGCCTGTTCAAGAAGTTCGCCGGCATCGACGTGTTCGACATCGAGCTGGCCGAGAACGACCCGGACAAGCTGGTCGACATCATCGCCGCGCTGGAGCCGACGCTGGGCGGCATCAACCTCGAGGACATCAAGGCGCCCGAGTGCTTCTACATCGAGCGCCGGCTGCGCGAGCGGCTGAACATCCCGGTGTTCCACGACGACCAGCACGGCACGGCGATCATCTCCAGCGCGGCGCTGATCAACGGCCTGGAGCTCGTCGGCAAGCGGATCGGCGACGTCCGGCTGGCGGTGTCGGGCGCCGGTGCGGCCGCCATCGCCTGCCTCGACCTGATGGTCAGCCTGGGCGTGAATCCCGCCAACATCTTCGTCTGCGACTCCAAGGGGGTGATCCGCGACGATCGCCCCGACGTGCGGGACGGCCGGCTGGACGAGTCCAAGCGGCGCTACTGCCAGCGCACCGACGCCACCACGCTGGCCCAGGTGGTGGCCGGGGCGGACGTGTTCCTCGGCTGCTCGGCCGCCGGCGTGCTGAGCGCCGAGATGGTCCGCACCATGGCGCCGCGGCCGATCATCCTCGCGCTGGCCAACCCCGAGCCCGAGATCCGGCCCGAGATCGCCAAGGCCGCGCGGCCCGACTGCATCATCGCCACCGGCCGCTCGGACTACCCGAACCAGGTCAACAACGTCCTGTGCTTCCCGTACATCTTCCGCGGCGCGCTCGACTGCGGCGCGACCCGCATCACCGAGGCGATGAAGCTCGCCTGCGTGCACGAGATCGCGGCGCTGGCCAAGGCGGAGACCAGCGACGAGGTGGCGGCGGCCTACGCCGGCCAGGAGCTGAAGTTCGGGCCGGACTACCTGATCCCGACCCCCTTCGATGCGCGGCTGATCCTGCGCATCGCGCCGGCGGTGGCGCGGGCCGCGGCCGACTCCGGCGTCGCCACGCGGCCGATTCCCGACCTCGACGCCTACCGCGAGCAGCTGACGCGCTACGTCTACCAGACCGGCATGTTCATGCGGCCGGTGTTCCTGGCCGCCAAGGCCCGGCCGGCGCGCGTGGTCTATGCCGAAGGCGAGGACGAGCGCGTGCTGCGCGCGGTGCAGGCGGCGCTCGACGAGAAGCTGGTGCGGCCCATCCTGATCGGCCGGCCGGCGGTGATCGCCGCGCGCGCCGAGCGCGCCGGCTTGCGCTTCCTGCCCGGCCGCGACGCCGAGGTCGTGAACCCGGAGGACGACGCGCGCGTCCGCCAGTACTGGGAGACCTACCACCGGCTGAACGCCCGCAACGGCGTGACGCCCGAGATGGCCAAGGCGGCGGTGCGGCGCT
>JABLTH010082954.1_pt1 | contig 15890 bp, 19 predicted proteins | sample 7875711 | NCBI WGS metagenome assembly JABLTH01 (sample SAMN14941262, study PRJNA633318) | bioreactor metagenome | isolation source: bioreactor | place: China | collected 2019-03-05 | reverse complement strand
GGACGACGTCCACGTGTCCGGGCAGATCGCCCGCCAGATCACTCTTGGCGAACGAGAAATACAACACAACGAGACGCCGAATATCCAGAATCCGAATTATGTGTATCGATCTGAAAACCGGATCGATCGATTCGTCAAACACCTGCGCCTGTTGCGGCACGCGTGCCGTGGTCGAGAGCGGTCCGACTTGATGGCAAGAGACCGACGTTGCCGTGCCTCCGGTATTTCGGTCATGGAGATTGCGTCGATCACGATTCGAGACCGGTCCGGAAATGAAACACGTCACACCCTTGAGTAGCGGGTCGTCGTACGCGGAAATGCCGATGTGGGTGCCGTAACGCTGCGAATGCGCAGGTATCCGCGCGAGCTCTTCGGCGTTCGAACTGTAGGCGGTAAGGAGCGCGAGAGAAACTGAGGCAATATACGCGCTTGCTCGGGTATGAATCATCATCGGAATCCGTAGCACTACGTTGGCTTCGGGACGCGAAGTCGATTGATAACCAGACTAGATTCCGTGTCGAATGATCGATTGATTTGAGTCAAGATCGAAGTGCCTAACAGCGGGATCCTGACCACGAGTTCAACGAGATTCGCACACGGCGCCTCGACAGTCGCGTTACACGCGGAATATCCGGTCGGAAATCGATCTGAAAGACGTCATGCGCGGGCGGAGAGAATCATGCCGACCAGAATCATCGGCGCGCTGTGCGCGTCAATTTGTCTTCTTGCGACGGTAACAGGTACTTATGCCGATACTTCTTTGACACCGGTTGAGCACGGCGGGGTTACATACGTAACGGGTGGCATCGGTGCAGACGAAGTAGGTGCGTTCCGCGAGGCGGCTTCCCGCTATAACCTGAGGATGACGTTCGCGTCGAAAACAGGCGAGTATTTGTCCGACGTGGATGTCAGCATCCTGGAAGGTATGCGGCATGTTCTCACCGTACAAACGACGGGCCCGTTCCTGTACGTGCGCTTGCCGGCGGGTCGCTACACGGTGTCGGCACGCGATCGTCATATTCATGAGACGAAACAGGTACGGGTGGATTCTCATCGAGGCGTCGATATCCGGTTTTACTGGGAAGACCCTGATCGACACGACGTCATGCGCCTATGCTCTGGCTGCGCAAAGGCGAGCCGGCAGATGCCGCGATGATGCCGGTCGATCTGTATGACTGGCCCGTTCTCCTCAGGTGTTTGGCGAGCTGAAATCGTTTGTATCAGCGCGTCGCTACAGCAGGCTTTTCCGGGATTCTCCGAGCGGTCGATTCGATTGCGCAGTTGTGTGACATCGTTCCGGCTGACGCACGCCGGGACGTTAAGAATGCGGTAAGGAATCCGCCCGAACATGAACGCATCGCCCAGGAGAATCACGATGCGGATATCCCGTTCCATTGGCGCGCTTTGTTATCCATGCGTTTCTGTATCGATGCTGCTTGCAGCCGTCGCGTGTGCCTACGCCGAAACGTCTGCCCGGTTGCTGGACGGCTATACGGCTAAGGCAGGCTCAAGCGCCGTGCCGTCGCGAGGGCAGCAGTTCTTCACGTCCCGACACGGGCGCGACTGGGGTTGCGCGACCTGTCATGGAAGTACGCCGACCGGCCAAGGCAGGCACGTGGTCACCAGCAAGACCATCGAGCCGCTTGCTCCTGCCTTCAATCCGGCACGGTTCACGGACAAGGCGCGGACCGAAAAATGGTTCCGCAGAAACTGCAAGGACGTCGTCGGGCGTGAATGTTCGACAATCGAAAAGGCTGACGTCCTGAGCTGGCTCATGAGCCTGAAACCCTGATGGCGAACAATCATGAACGACGTTGACACGACAACCTCCTTGCGCGGAATTGCTCCCGTCCGATATGTGCGCGCAAGCGTGCTCGCGCTGCTGCTGATGTCGCTGCTGCCGCGCGCGGCGCTGGCCGAAGACGACATGCGGGGCGTCGTGATTCCGTTGCTCCCCAAGTACAAGCAGGAGTGCGCGACCTGCCATGTCGCCTATCCGCCCGAGGCGCTGCCCGCCGAGTCGTGGCGCCGCATTCTGAACGGTCTCGATCACCACTTCGGCACCGATGCAACGCTGGATCCGACGAGCATCGGGCAACTGGAAAGCTGGGTGACGGCACACGCGGCAACGGGCGCCGCGGCTCGCCGTCCGCCGGAAGACCGGGTTACCCGGTCGGCGTGGTTCGTCGCCTCGCACGACGAGGTTCCCGCGTCCGTGTGGCGCAGCCCCGCAGTGAAGCGGCTGTCGAATTGCGCCGCATGTCATACGCAAGCAGACAAAGGAAATTTCGATGAACGATTCGTCCGCATCCCGGGCTCACGGTGAAACGACGCGCTCGCGTCCTGCCCGGATACTGGTCTGGGACGCGCCGCTTCGTGCGTTCCACTGGTTGACGGTGGTTGCCTTCGCCGGCGCGTGGCTGACCGCCGAGAGCGAGCGCTGGCGACTGATGCACGTCGCGTTCGGATACACGATGCTGGCGCTCGTCGCGTTTCGCGTCGTATGGGGCGTGGTCGGCCCGCGTCATGCGCGGTTCTCGTCGTTCGTACGTTCCACGGCGGCCGTTTTCCGCTACGTGCTGAGCCTTGCGAAAGGGAGGCCGGAGCACCACGTCGGCCACAATCCGGCGGGCGCGGTCGCGATCGTCGCCATGCTGGCGATGACGGTCGTCACCGGGGTCACCGGCTGGGCGGCCTACACCGGAAACGGCGAATCGTTCGGTGATCTTCATGAAGGCGCAGCGAACGTGATGCTCGCGCTCGTTGCGGTGCATCTCGCCGCCGTGCTCGTCAGCAGCGTCGTGCATCGGGAGAATCTGACCGGGTCGATGGTGACCGGCTACAAGCGCGGTGCGCCGCTCGACGGCATCCGGTGTGCCTGGTGGGGGATTGCCGTCGTCATGACAGCGGCGGTGATCGGCTGGTGGTGGGCGCAATGGCATGCGGCGCCGCAGCCCCTTCAAGCGGACCGGCCCGTCGCGACGGACGCCGGCCGCCCTGCGAATGCGATGGGCCGGGATGACGACTGACGGCCACCGGCGGAGTGCCTGATCGTGCGTATCCTGCTCGTGGAAGACGATGTCCTGCTCGGAGACGGGATTCGCGCCGGATTGCGCCAGCAAGGGTTCCAGGTCGACTGGGTGCATGACGGCGACGCGGCCCAGCGCGAGCTGCGCGCGCGTGTTCATGCCGCGGCCGTCCTCGATCTCGGGCTGTCGCTCATGGATGGGATCGATGTCCTGCAACATATTCGTCGCAGCGGTATTGCGTTGCCGATCCTGACCGCACGCGACGCCGTACCGGACCTAATAAAGGCCCCTGACATAGGGGCGGACGATTACGTATCAAGCCCGTGGACCTATACGAGCTCGGTGCGCGTCTGAGGGGCTCTGGTGCAGCGGTCCCACGGCCGCCCGACAGAGCAACTCCACGCGCAGGACGTTGAGCTGGAGCCCGCGTCGCGAACTGCACGCCGCGCTGGCGAGGCCGTCTCGCTGTCCATGCGCGAGTTCGACCTGTTGCACATCCTGATGCTGAATGCCGGCCGGGTGAGACCATCGAACCATGCGTCGGGTCGAGAATAATGGCCCGGGCATGGGCAACGACGATCTGTACCGACTGGGTGAGCGATTCTTTCGGCCTGCGGGAACCGGGCCAAGTGGCAGCGGCCTTGGGTGGTCGATCGTGCGGAGAATCGCGGCGGCGCATGACGCCGATATTCAGGTTGACCGATCAACCGTACTTGGCGGGCTACGCGTGACAGTGTCGTGGCCAGCGCCTGGCGAACCCAATTCGGCTACGCGTTTGGCCCGTCATGCGCATGACTGAGAAGACAGGTCAATTTGGCCGCATGGCGGGTGTGCGCAAGAACGGCCGGAGGCGAATGGTTCGACGCGCTCGTTGCCGGATGTGCCGAACCGCGCGATCACTGCCCGGCAGCGCCGCTCGCGGGGCCGCTGGGCCAGCCATGCATGTAGCCGGGCCCCATGCCCATCCCCATTCCTTGCCCGCGATGCATGCCGCGCATGGGGGGCGCGTCGGGGAGCTTGATTCCGCGCGCTTTCGCACGCTTCTGCATCTCGGCATGATGTTCGGCGCGGATTTTCTCGCGCTCCGCATCCGACGCTGCCGCGAGCATTCGCGTACGGTACTCGGTCCGTTCGGCCGTCGTCATCAGTTGACTGCCATAAATCATGCCTCCCGACTCGACAGCGGGGCCACGAGCAGGCTGGCGAGGCTGGGCGTCCGCAAGGCCGGCCGTCCCGGCAATCGCGACGCCGATCAGGAACGAAACGGTGAACCTGTTTGCTCTGGACATGATGGTCTCCAGGTCGTTTGCATGAGTCCAACGGTACGCAGAACGGGCGGGGGGCCTTTGTCGCAGATCAAGTCTTGCCGAGCGTCCGTCAATACCATGGAATACATGCCCGAGATCACGCCGTTGTCAGACGCGCGGTGCATCATTGCCCGTCGCAGAAGCGAAGCGTCGTGAGCCGTCCAGATTCTCTCGCTTCGGAGTGGCCCAGCCATGTCGAACTCGTTGCGTTACCGTGAAAGAACCGCCGAAGTCGCCGAGCAGATGCGCAAGCTTCGGCAGTCACAGCCAGAACTCCTGTCCGCCTTCGGCGCCTTGGGCTCGGCCGGTACCAAAGATGGCGCACTGACAAAAAAAAGAGACGCGAGCTCGTCGCGCCGGGCATCGCTATCTCCTGCCGCTGCGATGACTGCATCGGCTTCCATATGCAATCGCTGATCATGCTGAAGGCGACGCGTGAGGAGGTCGAGGAGGTTGATGGTGTCGCCGTCTACATGGGCGGCGGCCCGTCGATGATGTATGCATCACATGCGCTGGTGGCATTCGACGGGCTTTCGACTTGATTGCCGGCGACCGTCGCTACCGGAGACGCGCGCATGGGCCTTCGTGTCCGCTTGCGACTATCCGACTTTGCTCAACCTTGTAACGTGACCAGAATCGTGATGTCAAAGCAATCTGACCTTGTTTCGGAAACCGTCGCGGAAGCGACGCCCGCAATGGCCACCGCGGTTACGCAAAGTACCTGGGTGAGCGTTGCGGTCAACCTTGCGCTGAGCATTGGACAAGTGGCGGTCGGCATCCTGTCCCGATCACAGGGACTCGTGGCGGACGGCATCCATTCATTGTCCGACCTGATCGCGGATTTCGTCGTGCTGCTGGCCGGCCACCATAGCCGCAAGCCCGTCGACGAAAAGCACCCTTACGGCCATCAGCGCTTCGAAACCGGTGCGTCGCTCGCACTCGCGGCAATCCTGCTGGTGGTGGGGGGCGGGATGCTGTGGTCCGCGATCCAGAAGCTCGAGCATTCGGAGACGATCGCGCGCGTCCATGTCACGGCGCTATGGGTGGCGATCCTTGCGCTCGTCGCGAAGGAGAGTCTGTTTCGTTACATGCTTGCGGTCGCAACGCGGGTGAAGTCGAGCATGCTGGTCGCCAATGCATGGCACGCGCGTTCCGACGCCGCATCTTCGCTGGTGGTTGCGTGCGGCATCGTCGGCAACCTGTTCGGCTACCCGCTGCTCGATCCCGTCGCCGCGCTGATCGTCGGCGGGATGATTGTGAAAATGGGCGCCACGTTCGGCTGGGACGCATTGCATGATCTGATGGACCGGGCGGCCGACGCTGAAGAAGTGCAGGCGATCCGCGCAACGCTGGTTGCGACGCGGGGCGTGCTTGACGTGCATGACCTGCGCACGCGCAAGACCGGCGATTTGATCCTCGTGGACGTGCATCTCGACATCGACGCCGATCTCACTGTCGCGCAAGGGCACGACATCGCGGTGGACGCGCGTGCGCGCGTGATGAAGCATCACCGTGTCCTGAATGTCATGACCCACGTCGATCCACGGAGCCGCGAGAGCCTCCCCGCGGTCGCATCCGGGATCGGCTGGCCGATGCACCCGATCGAAAGATCGCGTGCGCCGTGTGTCAATCGGAGCCGCGCGGATGATGGCCGCGTCTGAACGTCAGCCGGCGTTCGTTGACGAGCGCACGCCAATCGAGCTTCATCAACGCGAAGACGAGGCCGAGCAGGACCAGTTGCGTGACGACGAAGTAGCCGCCGAGATACGTGCCTTCGAGTTCCGATTCCACGTCCAGCCGGGTCGATGCAAAGCGACCGAGATGTGCCCAGATCGCATAGGTCGTTGCACGGCCGATAAAGAATGCCACCGCGATGATTCTGAGTGGCAACCCGGAAAGCCCGTATGCAATGAAGAGGTAGTTCGACGGCAGCGGGCTCAAGGCATAGAAGAAGAACGCGCCGGCGGTGAGCGTCCGATGCTGTCGCAGCCAGCGCGTGGCGACGTCGATATTTTCGCGGTCGGATTCCCGCATCCAGCGGGAGCGGACGAGCGATCTCGCGAAGGTTGCCAGAATGACACGGCCGGTCGTCGCCGCGCCGGCCGCCACAACGGCAAAGATGAACGGATTGCCGTCGGGCAGGTTGAACCCGACCCATGACATCGCCATCCATGTGGGTGGGGCGAACGCCGGCATGAGATTCAGCAGAAGAATCAGCACGAAGAGTACAGCCAGCGTCAGCACGATATCGACTCCAGGCCATCCGGTGTCACGGCTCAATTTTGCTGAGGAAAGGGGCCGATGGCTTGACTCACGTCAAGCAACGCGGCGTGCCGGTCGTTCACGGGAGGCACGCCGTCCTGACCCATGTCAATGCTCAAAGCGCGGCGCTTCTTAGACTGATGCCACGCCGTCCGCAACCGAAACCGGATGCGGCGAACACCACCATGCACGGCGATCGGAGCAATGGCCATGTCCCGAGTCCCCTGGTCGATCGATCTCGTGTTGCTGATTCTGGCGGCCGCCACGCTCGCCGGCGGCGGCGTATGCGTGGCGTTCGGCCAGCCGTCGCTCGCACGATTCGCCTGGCTGCTGGGGACGTTGCCGGTCCTGCTCGCGTTGACGGTCTCGCTGGTCAAGGCCGTGATGAGGCGGCAGGCCGGCATTGACGTGCTCGCGTGGCTCGCGATCGCGCTGGCGGTCGTGCTCGACGAGACGCTTGCGGCGGCGGTGATTGCGTTGATGCTGGCGAGCGGACGGACGCTGGAGCGGTATGCGCAGGATCGCGCGCAACGCGAGATGAGCGCACTGCTCGGCCGCGCCCCCCGGCAGGCAACCCGTTTCGAGAACGGGGAATGGCGCTCGGTTGCGCCGGACACCCTAGTCCCCGGCGACAGGCTGCTGGTGCGGAGCGGCGAGTTCGTGCCCGTCGACGGCACATTGACCGGCGACGCGGAACTGGACGAGTCCATGCTGACGGGCGAATCGTCCACCCTGCGACGCCGTTCCGGGGAAAACGCATGCAGCGGCGTGGTCAACGCAGGCGCCCCGTTCGAAATGATTGCCCGCACGACGGCGAGCGACAGCACGTTTGCCGGCATCGTCCGTATGGTCGAGCGTGCGCAACGCGAGCGCAGCCCGTCCGTGCGTCTCGCGGATCGCTACGCCGCATTCTTCGTGCTCGCATCGCTGCTCGCCGCGGGAATCGCATGGCTGTTGACCGGCGACGTCACACGTGCGCTTGCCGTGCTCGTCGTGGCCTCGCCGTGTCCATTGATCCTCGCCGTGCCGGTCGCCATCGTATCCGGCATGTCGCGTTGTTCGAAACGCGGCATTCTGGTCAAAGGCGGGGGTGCGCTGGAGCGTCTTGCACAAGCGACAACTCTGTTCTTCGACAAGACCGGAACGTTGACGGGAGGACGGGCACGCATCGTTGCGATCGAGTGCGGCGCTGACGTCGCAGCGGACGATGTGTTGCGTTTCGCTGCGTCGTTGGCCCAAGCGTCGGGCCACGTCATCTCGGACGCGCTGACGGTCGCGGCGCGTGAACGTCGCATCGATCTGTCGCTGCCGTCGGCTGTCATCGAAACAGCCGGCGAAGGCGTGACGGGCCGGGTCGACAACAGGACCGTTGCAATCGGCAAGTTCGAATACGTGTCTGCGTGCGCGACGAATGCGCCGTGGAGCGACGCATTCCTGGCGCGAGTCGTCAGCGAGGGCGGGGCTGCCGTATTCGTCGGCGTGGATGGCGTCATGATCGGCGCGATTCAAATGGCCGACCAGGTGCGGCTGGAAACACCACGGGCATTGCGGTTGCTCAAACGTGAAGGCGTCGAGCGTCTCGTCATGCTGACCGGCGATCGGCACGACATTGCCGAGGCCGTCGGCGAACTGCTGGGCGTCACCGATGTACGCGCGGAGCAGACGCCGGCGGACAAGCTTGCCGCCATCCAGGCTGCCCGGCAGGAGGGCGTGACGATCATGGTCGGCGACGGTGTGAACGACGCACCGGCGCTGGCCGCGGCCGACGTCGGCATCGCGATGGGTGCGCGGGGAGCGGCCGCGTCATCCGAAGCAGCCGACGTGGTCTTGCTGGTCGATCGGCTGGATCGACTCGTGGATGCGATGCGTATCGCACGTCGATCGCGCCGGATCGCGCTCGAGAGCGTGGTGATCGGCATGTCGTTGTCGGTCGTCGCGATGACGATCGCGGCGGCGGGATTCCTGCCGCCGATTGCCGGTGCGGTGATTCAGGAAGTCGTCGACGTCGTCGTCATCGTCAATGCGCTACGCGTGTTGCTGGTGCGCACGAGGCCCACGGGAGCCGGGCTGGCCGATATCGACGTCGAGCAACTCAGGCGCGAGCACACGGCATTGTTGCCGTTACTGGACCAGATCAGGGATTTCGCGGATCGCTTGCCGACACTGTGCGGGGGCGCCATCGCTGGCGAACTGGCTGGCATCATCGATGCGCTCGACCAACGGCTGCTGCCGCACGAACGCGCCGACGATCTGGAGGTCTACGCGCGTCTTGCACCGCTGCTCGGCGGCGAGGATCCACTGGCGGCCATGAGCGGCGCACACCGGGAGATCTTCAGGATGATCCGATCGCTCCGGCAGACGGTCGCCGACCTGCCGCGTGACGGAACGAACGCCATGCAGGTGCAGGCGATACAGCGCTTGCTGTACGGGCTCGAAGCGATCGTGCGCCTGCATTGCGCCCAGGAGGAGGAGCTGTTCCACGCCGTGGGTGCGGATGCGTGACGACGAAGCGCGTCACGCACGCGACGCATGGACGAGCAGGACCGGCGTCTTCGTGATGCGCGCCACGCGCCCGGCCACGCTGCCGACGAGCCAGCCCGTCACGCCTCGCCGCCCGTGAGTGCCCATGACGATCATGTCCGCATTCCATTCGAGTGCGTCGCGCACGATCAGATGGGAAACGTCCGCGCCGGTTCGATCTGCGTGAATGAGTTGCGACTGCGCATGTCTGGCCGTGCCTTCGAGTATGGCCGTGGCACCCAGGAGCATATGATTTCCTTCGCCGATCAATGCTTCTTCCAGTGCCCCGCCAAGGACGAAGTCGCCCAGCATTGGGGGGGGATCAACCACGTATATCGCACGGAATTCGGTGTCGGCCCGCGAGAATGTCAACCCTGTCCGCAATGCGTCGAGTGCAATCTCGCTTCCGTCGACGGCGAACAGCATCCGCCGTGGCACGTGCTCGGCAACCGACGCGAAACCTTCCGGAACGATGAGCAGCGGGCACCCGACGAGTTTCCCGAGCGGGCCGGAAACCGTCCCTTCGACCCATCCGAGCAAGCCATGATGCTGACGTGCGCCGACGATCAGGAGTTCGGCCTGCCAGGTTTGCACGCTGTCGGCCAGTGCATTCACGACATCCCCGCCATGGGCGGCCAGGTCGACGACTTCCGTGTCGATGACGAGGTCGTCGCGATCCAGTGCGGCTTTCGCGCGCGACAGCGCATCAGAAGCATCCCTGAGCAATTCGACGCGCGCGGATTCGAGGAACGCCATGGTTTTCGATCCGAGCGGGACGAGCGTTCTCGGATTTTCCGCAACGCTGACGATGTGCACCGCTGCATTCGATGGGAGGAGCGCTTTGGCATACGCGAGTGCATGGGCGGATGCGGTCGAACCGTCGACGGCGATCAGCACTCGCTGAGGAGCGCGGACGGCCTGGACGGGTGAAGTGCCGATGTTCATGAATGTCTCCCTATGGCGACTGACGTTCTCGTACACGATAATTTTTCGCACGGGCGGCTTCTGGCAGGTTGACCTTCGTCAACTACCTTCCCTTCTCGATGCCGGGCGAGAAGGCGGCTCGATCGCGATATGCCAGTTCCAGTTCGTCGATCAACAGGAGACGTTCGTTCGCAGGCCGCTCGAGCGCATGGCCGCCGCCGCGTTGACATGAGTCAAACGGGGGACGGCCGGACGGCAGCAGCATTCAAGCGAGGCTGCGACGTTCGGGAAAGGCTTGGCGTCTGCACAACCGCGATGCGTGCCGCTACCTGAAGGGAGAAATGATCATGCGAAAGCTGGCAATGTTGATCGTGCTTGCGCAGATGTTGTTCGGCGCAACGACGAGTGTGGCGGCCGCCGACTCGTCCAGCCGGAGCGTGACGACGCACGGCCTGACCGTTCACTTCGGCATCGTGCCGGCAGAGAAGGCACCGCGCGTGCCGGAAGAGGGGAGTGCTCCAGGAGATACTAAAGCCGCACAGAATCTGGCCAGCTATCACCTCGTGGTTGCACTGTTCGACGCCAGGACCGGCGCGCGTATCGACAACGCGATGGTCATCGCCAGGATGACCGCGCCGGCATCGAAGACCAGGCCGAAGATTCAGGTCAAGCGTTTACCGGTGTTGAAGGTCAATGGCATGGCGACGTACGGCAACTACTTCGACATGCCGTGGGCGGGCCGGTATCACATCGATCTGTCGGTGCGACGCCGAGACAGCGCCGATACGGTTCACGTTCGACTGAATTACGAGCACACGTTCTGAATGCGTTCGGCGACCTGCTATCGCATGGATTCGTTGGATGACGAAATCCGGGTTAAACACCGATTGCAAGCGACTCGGCCATGTTCGCGCAAGAATGGTTGTAGAGACGGTCGACAATCTTTAGCGTGGGCGTGCTAGTTGGAAGTGACTGGACGTCGACATACCGGAACCACTGACACAAATTGATTTCTTTGCCAGGTCGCGGATCCGATTGGGTGGGAACGTCGGTGACGAAGACATGATGAAGCTTCGACGACCCAACGAACTGAAAAGCGTAGGCCCGTTTCAACCCAATCAAGCCGGTTTCCTCCTCGAGTTCACGACTCGCCGCCTCCGCAGGGGATTCGTCCGACTTAATGATGCCGCCCGGCAGCGTCCATCGTGATCCCGTTCGCGCTACTAGCAGTACGTTTTCCTGGGAGCGACAAATAATGGTGGCGCGTTCCGTGACGCCAGCGGAGTTCAATCGGGGACACATTAAATCAGTCACGTCGGCCAGTATGAATGTAAGAGGGGGCGAGAGTATCGCAGGTTCCGGGAAGATTTCGCGTGAATGGCTCGCCTTTTGCAAAGCCGGTGCAAGTATCGACTATCGACACGGCCGCATGCGTTCCACAATGCATATGGCAATGATGTCGCTTGCTGTGGCGTGCATGAGCACGCCCGTTGTGCATGTTGTTCAGTTGCGATCGCCAGAAGAAGGCGTATGTCGCGCGACGCGCGTGGGCAAGGGCAGGATGCGCGACAGCACGTTCTCGGACTTGAAAAGCTTGTGTGCGAGCGCGCCGAGCACGTGCAAGCCGACCAGCGCGGCGAGCCCGTATGCCGTCAGCGCATGCAATTCTCCCAGCCAGTGCGACAGTTCTCGATTCCGTGGCACGAGGTCAGGCAGCGAGAAGAGCCCGAAGCAGTTGGCGGTGTGGCCGGCCGCATTTGTCTTCATCCACCCTAGCACGGGAATGGCAAGCATCAGCACATAAAGCAACCCGTGAACGCTGCGTTCCGCGAAACGGTTTAGCGTGCCGGCCGGGTTGATCGACGGCGGCAACTGGCGACGCATGCGTAGGCGATTAGCGAAACGGATTGCAACGAGGCCGAGAATGGCAATGCCGATCGACTTGTGCAGGCTGACGAGATCTTCATTGTCGTCCAGCAGCAGACCGACGATCAAATTGCCGATCAGCGCGACAGCCAGCAGCCAGTGCAGCAGGCTGATCGACAGCGGGTAGCGGGTGACTGTTTTCATGGCGGGAATACCTGTTCCGTGGCGAAAGCGTGTCCGGTCGACGTTATCCGAGCAGGTCGTGATAGTGCTTCTTCGTGCCGTTGATTCGTCGTAGCGCCTGCTTGGCGGCTGACAGATCGTTGGCCTCGATCGCACGGTCGACATCAGCCAGCTCGCCCTGCAGCGTGCGCATACCTTCGTCGTAGGTCGACTGGTCGTTGCGATAGCGCTGTCGGCTGGCTTGTTGCGCATCGCTTTCGAGCCGGGTCACATAGCCTTTCATTTCAGGGATCGTCCGGCTGTTCATGGCCCCCTGCATCGCGTGCTTCATGTCCCGCATCAGCGTCTTGATCTCGCCGGCGCAGGCCGGCGCGGCAGCCACGGAAAGCAGCACGGCGAGCGCTGCGCAGAATCGGAGTCGGAACGACGGGCTGTTCATGGTCATCATTCGGTTGCGAATATCGGTGACGCGACCTTATGGTGCAGACGTTAACGAATTCTTAAGGCCCGGATTTTTCGCGACCGGCTTGATGACGGCCCGCGCCTGCGGGTATCGTGCGGCAATGGACGGCCATGTCCGGAACCAACAGGAACGCGATGCCATGCGGGTGTTACTCGTCGAAGACGACAAACTGATTGGAAGCGGCGTGGAAGACGGCCTGATCGAAGCCGGCATGACGGTCGACTGGGCGCATGACGGCAGGCAGGCCCAGCTCGCGCTCGAAACCACGCCATACGACCTCGTCGTGCTCGATCTCGGCCTGCCTCGCCTATCCGGGGTGGAATTGCTGGACTGGCTTCGCAAGCGGCGCGATCATACGCCGGTCTTGGTGATGACCGCGCGCGACACGGTGGCCGACCGCGTGAGCGGCTTGAGCGCTGGCGCCGACGACTACCTGGGCAAGCCGTTCGACCTAATCGAGCTGATCGCCCGCTGCAGGGCGCTCGTGCGGCGCTCGCAGGGCCGCGGCACAGACACGATCGAATACGGCGACTTGTCGGTCGATCCCGCGCTGATGACGGCCACGCGCGGCACCGAGCGGATCGCACTGACGTCGCGAGAATGCGCGTTGCTGGTCGAGTTGCTGGCGAACCAGGGCCGTCCGCTCTCTCGCGCACAGCTCCAGGATTGCCTCTATGGCTGGAACGAAGAAATCGAAAGTAATGCGATCGAGGTGCACGTGTCGAACCTGCGCAAGAAGCTGGGGGCCGACCTGATCCGGACAATCCGCGGCGTTGGGTACGTGGTGGAGAAGGCATTGTGATGCGCTCGATTCGCCAACGGCTCACCTTGCTCGTGCTGTCGGGTGTCGTGGTGGTCTGGGCGTATTCGCTGGTGTCGAGCTACCGCCAGGCGATTCACGAAGCGGAGGAATGGGACGAAACCCGCATCGAGCAAATTGCCAGGGCGCTGGCCGCGCTCGATGCCTCCGATCTCCCGGTTTTTGCGGACATCGCGCTCGGTTCGTCGGAAGACGACGACGGCGACAACGATGCATCGCCGCGGATGCTGTATCAGGTCAGCGATGCCGGCGGACGCATTCTAGCCGCGAGTCCCGGGCTTGCCTCGCTCGATCTGCCGGTGTTTCCCGCAGCAACATCGAGCCCGATCCGGCTGAGCAATCCGAAGTGGCACGCCTATGTGCTGACCGATGCCGCGCGCGACCGTACGGTGCGCATCTTCGAGCAACGCACGCATCGTTCGGATCTGTCCGCGGAAGTCGCGCGTCGCGTCGCACGGCCGCTCGCATTCGCGTTACCCGTGCTAGCCGTACTGATCTGGCTGGCCATTGGCCGCAGCCTGACGCCGCTGCGCACGTTGTCCGAGGCAATCGACGCACGTTCGCCCGATAGCCTCGACGCCATCGGCGTGAGAGGCATTCCTGACGAGGTGCGGCCGCTGGTCGCCGCGCTCAACACGTTGTTGCAACGCCTACGCGACTCGCTTGATCGAGAACGCGCGTTCACCAGCGACGCGGCACACGAGCTCAAGACACCGCTCGCGGCGCTCAAGGTCCAGGCGCAAGTTGCCCTCACGGCACGCGATCCGGACCGTCAGCGGCGCGCAATGCAACGGGTCGTCGAGGGTGTCGACCGCAGCACGCATCTGGCTGACCAGTTGCTCGCCCTTGCACGACTCGACGAGACCGTTCAGTTGCCCGGCGAGGACGTCGATCTCGCGCGCGTCGTGCAAATCTGCATCAGCGACTACCAGGCCCGTGCGGACCACAAGCATATCTCGCTGATATCGCGCGTCGACGGTCCGGTCGTCGCGCATGCGCCGCCCACGCTGGTTCGCGTCTTGCTCGATAACCTCGTCGACAATGCGATCAAGTACGGTCACGAACAGGGCAACATCGAAATCGCGTCTTGGGAGAGTACCGGCTCGGTCAGCCTTCAGGTCCGGGACGACGGCCCCGGCGTCCCGGACGAAGATCTGTGCCGCTTACAAGATCGCTTTTTTCGCGGCGCGGATCATGATGAAAGTGGCAGTGGCCTGGGCCTGTCCATCGTCGCGCGCATCGTGGCAAAGCTGGGCGGGAGCCTGAGGTACATCGGCGGGTTGAACGGCAGAGGGTTCGGCGTTCGTGTCACGTTGCCGGTGTCGTTATGATACAAGCCGGCACTTTCCAGGTCCGACCCTGTCTCTCGCGTGAGTAGATTCGATGGGGCGAAGTTAACATTGCCTTCAGCTTTAGCGGAGCATGCTGTCCTTACGGCATAAGAGGTGTTCTCGAATGCTGGCTCTGTTCACTGGAGGTCGAGATCATGAAATCCGCAATCCGTACCATCATGTTGGCCGCGGCGATAGCTCCCGCGTTTGCATCGGCCGCTCAATCAGGTAGCGGCCTGACACGGGCGGACGTTCGCGCCGAGCTCGCGCAGGTCGAGCAAGCCGGTTACAACCCAGCCCGCAAGGACATCCATTATCCGAGATCTATCCAACAGGCCGAGGCTCGCATCCGGTCTTCTGAATCGACGAAACAAGCCGATGCGTCGGGCTATGGATCGGCAAAGCCAGAGGCGTTCGACTCGGGCTCTGCTGTCCGCAGTTACGCTGCCGAGCGATCGTTGTACGTGCATCATTGAAGTGATGCATATTCCGTCGTTGAGTCGTGCGACGAAGTAGTCTGGATCGGACATTTATTTTCCTTGTCGATTGTTGTCCTCTAGCACATCCACCGTCGCACGACACAAATTCGATTCAGGTAGTCGAAAAAGGGCCCGGCGTTGAACCGGGTTAAGCGAGAACGGCAAGCGGGGCAGCCCCCCGCAAAGATGAGGGACCGTACTGCAATTAAATGCGCGTTTGCCGTCACTCGGCGTGGACGATCGAGAGATGTTCGCGCGCTATCCACGCTGGCTCTAGCGCCTCAGATTGGCATGCGACGCTTACGAATCCTTAAGTACAAGCTTTTTATTCTTCGCACTTCTAATAAATTTGACATAATGCTGATGATCAATTTTTTTGATGTAGGTCCCAAGTTCAGATGTCGCGTTTCCGCTAAATAAAAATGTCGTGTTTTGGCCTGTAGGTTGATCGCCTGCACCCTTGGGAGCGCCGGCGATGAACGCGACTGGGACGATCACCATGACGATGCGTGAAGTGGATCGGCTGAAGGTCATCGAGGCTGTAGCCGAGTGTCGGCTCAAGCCTGGCCAGGCGGCCGAACGGCTGAAGTTGAGCGTGCGGCAGATTGAGCGTCTGGTATTGCGCTATCGCGCGGCCGGCGTGGCCGGATTGGTGTCAGGCAAGCGTGGGCGCCCGAGCAATCATCAGTTGCCGGCTGGAAAGGCG
>JABLTH010065909.1_pt1 | contig 15890 bp, 12 predicted proteins | sample 7875711 | NCBI WGS metagenome assembly JABLTH01 (sample SAMN14941262, study PRJNA633318) | bioreactor metagenome | isolation source: bioreactor | place: China | collected 2019-03-05 | reverse complement strand
GCCTGCGGCCCGGGACAGCGCCGCCCCGTTTCAGCCCCACCGCTCCGCCGCCTGCTCGTCGCGCGTGCGCGCGGCGACCCATGCGGCATGGCCGTCGCCGTGGATCTCCTTCTTCCAGAACGGCGCGTAGGTCTTGAGGAAATCCATCAGGAAGGCGCAGGCGTCGAGCGCCGCCTGCCGGTGCGGCGCGGCGACGATGACCAGCACCACCGCCTGCCCCAGCGCGACGCGGCCGGTCCGGTGCACGATCCTGACCGTTTCCAGCGGCCAGCGCGCGCTCGCTTCCTCGACGATGGTCCACAGGGATTGCTCGGTCATGCCCGGGTAGTGTTCGATCTCCAGCGCTATCACGTCGTCGCTGTCGCCATGCCGGCGCACCACACCGATGAAGTTGGCGATCGCGCCCACTTCGGGCTTGCGCAGGATCGGCTCGAACTCCGCGCCGAGCGCGATCGGCTCGCGCTGCACGCGCACCTCGAAGCCGGCCTCGATGGCGCGCCGCGTGAAGCCGGCGAGTTCGGCGGCTCCATCGTCATCGGCGGCCGTGGCGGCCGCGGCAGGCGTGCCGCCGGGTTCGGAGAAGGGGAAGCGCGAAGGGAGTGGCGATGTCATAGCGTTGCTCCGTTGGTGGCCCGCCGCGCGCGCCGGCGCGGCGTCAGCCGCCGACCAGCGACATGCGGACGGTGGGATAGACCTTGCCCGGCCGGGGGCGGGGCGAGGCGCGCAGTTCGGAATAGCGGTCGTCGCGCTGCGCCCAGCGCTGGCGCACGGCCTGCGCCAGTTGCGTGGCGCAGGCATGGTCGTCCAGCCACGGCCGCAGGCTCAGGCCCCGGGTGGCGAACAGGCAGGTGTAGAGCGTGCCGTCGGCGGCGACGCGTGCGCGCGTGCAGGCGCCGCAGAACGGCTGCGAGACGCTGGCGATGAAACCCACTTCGCCGCCGCCGTCGGCGTGGCGGTAGCGGATCGCGGTGTCGGCGCCGCGGGCCTGGTCGAGCGGGACCAGCGGGAAGGCTGCCGCCACCAGGTCGCGCGCCTGCGCGGCCGTCAGCACGTCGCCGTCGGACCAGCGGTCCGCGCCGCCGACGTCCATGTACTCGATGAAGCGCACGCTGACGCCGCTGCCCTTGAAATGGCGCACCAGCGGCAGGATCTGGTCGTCGTTGACGCCGCGCTGGACCACGGTGTTGACCTTGAGCGGCGCCAGCCCGGCCGCGCGCGCCGCCTCGATGCCGTCGAGGATGCGCGCGACCGGCAGGTCGGTATCGCTCATGCGGCGGAACACGGCGTCGTCGAGCGCGTCGAGGCTGACCGTCACGCGCTGCAGGCCGGCGTCCTTGAGCGAGCGCGCCTTGGCTGCCAGCAGGGCGCCATTGGTCGTCAGCGCGATCTCCACCGGCTTGCCCGCCAGCGTGGTCAACTGCGCCAGTTGCTCCACCAGGTTCTCCAGGCCGCGCCGCAGCAGGGGTTCGCCGCCGGTGATGCGGATCTTCTCGACGCCGAGCTGGGTGAAGGCGCGCGCGATCTTCAGCAACTGCGCGAACGACAGCCGCTCGGCCGGCGGCATGAAGGCATAGTCCGCGGGGAAAGCCTCGCGCGGCATGCAGTAGGTACAGCGGAAATTGCAGCGGTCGATCACCGACAGGCGCAGGTCGCGCAGCGGGCGGCCGCGGCGGTCGACGACGGTGCCGCGGGCGGCGTCTTCGTCGGCCGCTGCGGCCGGCCTGGCCGGGCCCGCAGGCGAGCCGGCAGGGGGAAGGAGGCGGGGAGCAAAGCCCGGCAGGCGGGCGGCGAGGTCTGGGGCGAAGGCTCTCACGATCGATCCGGTGACATGCGGTCGGCAGGGCCGAAAAGGCGCAGGCCGCCGCACCGCGTCTCCCGGGTGGGAGACTTGCGCGGCCGGCCTGCCAAAGGGTGGTGATCCCCAGCCAGAATAGGCGGCCGCGCGCCGGTGCAGCGTGCACAGTTCGGCGGCATTGTCCGGGGTACAGTTGGCGCCGGACGCGGCACACGCCGCGCCCGGCACGAACGCTCAGGCCAGCCAGTGCGCGAAGTCGTGATAGGGCGCGCTGTCGCCCGGGGCGAGGCTGGCGCCCGCGGCGATGCGCGCGAGGCCGTCGGCCCGGGCCAGCCCGAGCACCGCGCCGGCGCCCTGCTCGGGCAAGCGTTCCAGGCACGGCCGTCCGTCCGGGCCGGTGGCGCAGCGGACGCGGAAAAAGCGCTCGCGCGCCGCGTCGACGCCGGGCGCGAAGCCGAGCGGCAGCGGCAGGGCGGCAGGCAAGGGCTCGGCGCGACCCTGCAGCCGCCGCATCAGCGGGCCGACCAGCAGTGCGAAAACCGCCAGCGCCGCGCCCGGATTGCCGGGCAGCACCACCACGGGAGCGCCGTCGAGGCGCGCCAGCGAGACCGGCTTGCCCGGCTTCATGGCGACGCCGGACAGCAGGACCTGGGCGCCGAGCGACGCCAGCGCCGGCCGCACCCGGTCCTTCTCGCCGACCGAGGCGCCGCCCACGCTCAGCACGAGGTCGGAGCGGGCGCGCAGTTCGCTCAGGGCCTGCCGGATCGCCTGCTCCGTGTCCGGCGCGTGCAGCGCCTGCGTGACCACGCCGCCCATGTTCTCCACCAGGCCGGCCAGCATCGGCGCGTTGCTGTCGTAGATCTGGTGGCGCATGCGGATCCGTCCCGGTGGCACGAGTTCATCGCCGCTGGTGAGGATGCCGACGCGCAGCGCCGGGAAGACGTTGAGCGCGTCGATGCCCTGGGCGGCGGCCAGGCCGACGTGCAGCGGGCCCAGGCAGGTACCGGCCGCGATCAGCAACTGCCCCGCGCGGAACTCCTCGCCCTGGCGGCGGATATGCAGGCCGGGCCGCACGCCCGCGTCGAACACGACATGGCCGTCGGCCTCGCGCGCCTGCTCCTGCATGATCACCGTGTCGGCGGCGGCCGGCAGCAGGCTGCCGGTGAAGAGGCGGGTGGCGCAGCCCTCGCCCAGCGGCAGCGGCACCTCGCCGGCATAGCAGCGCTGCTGGATGCGCAGCGGGCGGCCGGCGCCGAGATCGGCGTGGCGCACCGCATAGCCGTCCATCGCGCTCTGGTCGGCCGGCGGCTGGTCGAAGGCGGCACGCAGCGGGGCCGCCAGCACGCGGCCGCGCGCGTGGGCCAGCGCTATGCGCATCGACAGCGCGGGGGCGGGAAAGGCGGAAACGAAGCGCTGCTGTGCGTCGGCGAAGGCAAGGGCGTGCGGCATCGCTGGTCACCTCGGCTCGCGGAGAGCCGTGGGCCCGGCCTCCGCGGAGATCGGCGCGGGGTACTCGACGAAGCCATCGCCGCGGCAGAAGCACAGCAGGCGGATGCCGGCCTGGGCGGCGATGTCGATCGCCAGCGAGCTGGGCGCCGAGACGGTGGCGAGCATCGGGATGTGCAGGCGCGCGGCCTTGCGCACCAGCTCGTAGCTGGCGCGGCTGGACATCAGCACGAAGCCGTCGCGCGTGTCCACCCGGCGCCGGGCCAGCCGGCCGATCAGCTTGTCGAGCGCATTGTGGCGGCCGACATCCTCGCACACCTCCAGCACGGCGCCGTCGCGGCCGCACCACGCCGCCGCATGCACGCCGCCGGTTTCGCGCATCAGCGCCTGCTGCCCGGGCAGCTCGCGCACGGCGCGGTGGACCGCCTCGGCGGCGATGTCCGCCGCCGCGCCGGCGTGCGCGATGCGCGCCGGCTGCAGGTCCAGCAGCGACAGGCTTTCGACGCCGCAGACCCCGCAGCCAGAACGCCCCGCCAGGGCCCGGCGCCGGCCCTTGAGGGCGGCGAACGCCTCCTGGGCCACCGTCAGCTGGACTTCGGCGCTGGCGGCGCTGGCGGCGCTGGCGGCACAGCAGGAGACCTCGATGTCGAACACGTCGGAAGCCCGCTCGACGATGCCTTCGCTGAGTGCGAAGCCCAGCCCGAACGCTTCGAGGTCGAGCGGCGTGGCCATCATCACCGCATGCGAGATGCCGTTGAACACCAGCGCGACGGGAATTTCCTCGGCGACGCGGTCGCGCGCCGCGCGCGCGGCGCCGTGCTGGTGGCGCAGCACATCGAGCTCGATATGGCCGCGCTGGTCGGCGGTGGACAGGGCTTCCGGCATTGGGGGACTCCTTTTGTAGTGAGGCGCTCGCGCCCGCGGCGGCCAGCGGCGGCTGGCGCGGCGACGACGGAGCGCGTCGCGCGCGGCCGCCCGCGCATGGCCGCGAGAGCACAGTGCGCATGGTAGCGGTGCGCCGGCGCCGATTCCCGGTACACCTGCGCGCGGCAGGGAGAAGTACAGTTCGCGCGCGCCGGGATTCGATTGCCAGCACGCGCAAGCCTGCACTATCGTCGAGCGCAGACCTGGCACCGCCGCCACGGCGCGCGCAGCCGGTCCGGCCTGGCGGCGGCGCATTGTGCGCCGCGGCACGGCGTCCGTCCCCCACTCACTGTGCCGGTGCGAATCATGGAAATCTTCGACGCCCTACACCTTGCCAGGCTGCAGTTCGCCTTCACGGTTTCCGTCCACATCGTCTTCCCCGCGATCAGCATCGGCATGGCGAGCTTCCTGGCCGTGCTGGAGTGGCGCTGGCTCGCCACCGGCGACAGCAGCTACAAGGACATGTTCCTGTTCTGGTCCAAGGTGTTCGCGGTCAGCTTCGGCATGGGCGTGGTGTCCGGCGTGGTGATGGCCTATGAGTTCGGCACCAACTGGAGCGGATTTTCCCAGGTGGCCGGCAATATCACCGGGCCCCTGCTGACCTACGAGGTGCTGACAGCCTTCTTCCTGGAGGCCGGCTTCCTCGGCGTGATGCTGTTCGGCTGGCAGCGGGTCGGCGCCGGCGCCCATTTCTTCGCCACGCTGATGGTGGCGGTGGGCACGCTGATCTCCACCTTCTGGATCCTGTCGTCGAACAGCTTCATGCAGACGCCGCAGGGCTTTGCCGTCGAGGCCGGGCGCATCGTCCCGGTCGACTGGTTCCAGGTGATCTTCAATCCCTCCTTCCCCTACCGCCTGGTGCACATGACGATCGCCGCCTTCATCGTGGCTGCTTTCATCGTGGCCGCCTGCGGCGCCTGGCACCTGCTGGGGGGGCGGCGCGACGCGCCGGTCAGGCGCAGCTTCTCGATGGCGCTGTGGATGCTGCTGGTGCTGGCGCCGGTGCAGATCGCCGTCGGCGACGCGCACGGCCTCAACACGCGCGAGTACCAGCCGGCCAAGATCGCGGCGATCGAAGGACTGTGGGAAACCGAGAAGGGCGGCACGGCGCTGAACCTGTTCGGCCTGCCCGACATGGAAGCGGAGCAGACCCGCTACGCGCTGCAGGTGCCGCACCTCGGCAGCCTGATCCTGACCCATAGCTGGAATGGCGAGATCCGCGGCCTGAAGGAGTTCGCGCCGCGCGACCGTCCCTATTCGCCGATCGTGTTCTGGACCTTCCGCGTGATGGCCGGGCTCGGCATGCTGATGCTGCTGACCGCGCTGCTGGGGCTGGCGCTGCGCCGGGGCGGCCGGCTCTACGAGGCGCGCTGGTTCCAGTGGCTGGTGCTGTGCATGGGGCCGTCGGGTGTGGTGGCCCTGCTGGCCGGCTGGATCACCACCGAGGTAGGCCGGCAGCCGTGGACCGTCTACGGCGTGCTGCGCACGGAAGATTCCGTATCGCCCATTTCCGCGCAGCAGGCGGGCGTATCGCTGCTGCTGTTCGTGATCGTCTACTTCATGGTGTTCGGCATGGGGATCTACTACATGTGGAAACTGATGAAACGCGGGCCGGAGCTGAACTCGCATGCGGCCGCCGCGCTCAAGCACCCCGGGCTGCGCAACCGCGCGCTGGCCGCGCCGTCGGACGCCTTGGAAGGAGAGTGATGCCATGACCATCGACCTGCCCGTGATCTGGGCCGCCATCATCGGCCTCGGCGTGTTTCTCTATGTGATGCTCGACGGCTTCGACCTCGGCATCGGCCTGCTGTTTCCCTTCTTCGACGCCAAGGCGGATCGCGATGTGATGCTCAATACCGTCGCGCCGGTCTGGGACGGCAACGAGACCTTCCTCGTACTCGGCGGTGCCGGACTGTACGGCGCCTTCCCGGTGGTCTACTCGACGCTGCTGCCGGCGAACTACCTGCCGCTGATACTGATGGTGATCGGCCTGATCTTCCGCGGCGCCGCTTTCGAGCTGCGCGCCAAGGCCCGGCGCACCCAGCACCTGTGGGACCTGGCCTTCATCGGCGGTTCCGCGCTGGCGACGTTCTGCCAGGGCATCGTGCTGGGGTCGCTGCTGCAGGGCATCCGGATCGTGGACGGCCGCTTTGCCGGCGGCCCCTTCGACTGGCTGTCGCCCTTCAGCGTGTTCTGCGGCTTCGGCGTGCTGATCACCTATGCGACGCTCGGCTGCGGCTGGCTCATCCTGAAGACGGACGCCGACCTGCAGCGCCGCATGCGGCTGCTGATGCGGCCCCTGGCCTGCGCGCTGCTGGGCGCCATGGCGCTGGTCAGCCTGTGGACCGTGATGGGCCTGCCGGCGGTGGCGCAGCGCTGGTTCGGCAGCGGCAACCTGGGCTGGTTCCTGCCGGTGCCCATCCTGGTGCTGGCCTGCGTGTGGGGCATCTTCCGCTCGGTACGGCTGCGGCACGAGGCCATGCCCTTCCTGCTGACCCTGGCGCTGTGCTTCCTCGGGTATACGGGGCTGGTCATCAGCATCTGGCCGAACATCGTGCCGCCGTCGCTGACGATCTGGCAGGCCTCGTCCAGTCCTTCCAGCCAGTTGTTCGCGCTGGTCGGCACCGTGATCGTGCTGCCGATCATCCTGGTCTACAACGCGCTGCAGTACCGCGTGTTCCACGGCAAGGTGCGTGAAGGCGACGCCGGCTATCACTGACGCCGCCGCCGGGGCCCCGTGCGCCCGGACGGCATGCTTTCCTGAATTGACTCCCGATCCTTGCGGGCGGCGCGGCATGCGCCCGCGCCGCCCTCGCCGCCCGCAAGGATCGCCCGACAAGACCAAGCCAGATGATCGTAAGGCCAAGACAGAACTGGTTCCTGATGCTGTTCGTGTGGAACGGCTCGGTGCTGCAGTCCATCATTCCCCAGCTCGTCTTCATGGGCGCCGTCAGCAGCCTGGCGGTGTTCACGCACGGGCGCGTGTTCGGCGAGAAGATCCCGCTCAACACCGCGCTGTTCACGCTGTTCGGCCTGGCGCTGGCGATCTTCCTCGCCTTCCGCAACAACGCCAGCTACGACCGCTACAACGAGGCGCGGCACCTGTGGGGCAATATGCTGATCGCCTCGCGCACGCTGACGTCGCAGATGCTGTGCTACCTGCCGGATGCCCTGGCGGCGGCCGAACGCCGACGGCTGGCCGATACCCTGATCGCCTTCACCTATGCGCTCAAGCACCAGCTGCGCAAGACCGATCCCGGCGACGACCTGCGCCGCCTGCTGGGGCCTGCGTCGGCAGAGGCACTGCGCGCCAAGGCTTACCGGCCCGCGGCCGTATTGAACGAGATCCGCCACGGCCTGGAGCGCCATGCAGGGCCGGGAGCCGCCGGCACCACGCGCTGGATCTTCGATGCCCAGCTCAACGAACTGGAGAAGTCCCTGGGCGGATGCGAGCGCATCGCCTCCACGCCGATCCCGTTCGCCTACAACGTGCTGCTGCACCGGACCGTGTACGGCTACTGCATGCTGCTGCCGTTCGGCCTGGTCGACGCCACCGAGTTCTTCACGCCGCTGCTGTGCGTCTTCATCTCCTACACGCTGATCGCGCTGGAAGCGATCGCCAGCGAGGTTGCCGAGCCCTTCGGGCTGGCGCCGAACGCGCTGGCGCTCGACACCATGTCGCGCAATATCGAGCGGTCTATCCTCGATCTGTGCGGCCGCGAGTTGCCGGAGGAGGTTGCGCCGGTGCGGCCGTACCAGTACACCTAGCCGTTGCAGGCGGCGGCCGCGGGGGGATGAGGCATGGCGAGGAGCACGGACATGGACGAGAGGGCGGCACGCAGGGAAACGTGGCGCCGCCGCTGGCGCCAGGCAGCCTGGATGGTCGGGCTGTGGGCGGGCGGCGTCGTTTCGGTGGCGCTGGTGGCCGAACTGATCCGGCTGGCGATGCAGGCCGCGGGAATGAAGTCGCACTGAGATATCGCGCTGCGACGCCGCGGGCGGGAAGCGGGCCGGTGCGCGTCCCGCTGCCTCACCCGCCGGTCGGTACATGGACACGCTCACGCTGCCCGGTGGGGCGTTGGCGGAGCGTTCGGCATCGTGCCCCTGGCACGACTCGCCTGGGAGACAAGCATGCAGCAATTCGATCTCTATATCCGGCCGGCAAAGCCGACGCTGGGGCTCTATGTGCGCAAGGGCGCCGGCCTCTCCGACCTGGAGGACGCGGATCAGTGGCAACTCGCCGGGCAGGTCTGGGAGAACGAGCTGCCGCCCGGCCTGCTGCGGGAACTGGAGGCCAATGGCCATGCCTTCCAGGAGCTGGGAGGGTGAGGCTTGCGATGCCATGCACCGGCGCCACGCGGGCCGCCGGCCATCGCCAGCGATCGCCAGCCATCGCCAACTGTATCTTTCCGGCCGGACGGCGATGGCCTATGTTGCCTACAGGAAATTGCCCGCACACCCGGCCCGCCGGGTGCGGCGCCGGAGCCGTTGCGACAGGCTGCCCACATCGACGGCGAATCATGTGAACGCTTCATTCTCCAGGGACATCACACCATGCCAGCCCTCTGCGATCTCTGCCATGCCCGCCCCGCCGTTGCCCGCGTCTCGGTGACGGAGGACGGCGCGCGCCGCACGCTCTCGATCTGCGACTACCACTACCGGCAGTTGCTGCGGCACCAGGAGATGCTCAATCCATTCGATTCCTTGCTCGGCGCGGGCAGCGGGCTGTCCCGCTGGCTCGGCGAGGCGGGCGAGGCGGGCGAGGCGGGATACGGCGCATCGCTCGCCGCCGAGGTGCCGCGCGAGTCGGTCGATCCCACCGATGCCTTCAGCGAGCAGACGCTGGAGCTGCTGCAGCGTGCCGCGGAGAAGGCGCACGAACTGCGCCGCGGCGAACTCGACAGCGAGCATCTCCTCTACGTGCTGGCCGACAACGATATCGCCGCCGCCCTGCTCAAGGAATTGAAGCTGTCCGCCGCCGATATCCGTGCCTATATCGATGAGCATGCGCACACCGGTCGGGCGGATCCCGGCATGCCGCTCGAACGCATGACGGTGTCGCCGCGCCTGAAGAAGGCGCTCCAGTTCGCCTTCCAGGCCTCGCACGAGCTCGGCCACTCCTACGTCGTCCCGGAGCACCTTCTGATCGGGCTGGCCGCGGTGCCGGACAGCATCGCCGGCGCCCTGCTCAGGAAGTACGGCGTGACACCGGAGGCATTGCGCCAGAAGGTGGTCAAGGTGGTCGGCAAGGGCGCGGAGGATGGACGGATCGAGCAAGGCACGGGCACCCCGCATCTCGACAAGTTCGGGCGCGATCTCACCGCGATGGCGCGGCAGGGCAAGCTCGACCCGGTGCTGGGCCGCTCGCAGGAGATCGAAAGCACGATCGAGGTGCTGGCGCGGCGCAAGAAGAACAATCCGGTGCTGATCGGCGAGCCCGGCGTCGGCAAGACGGCGATCGTCGAAGGCCTCGCGCAGCGGATCGTCAACGGCGATGTGCCGGAGGTCCTGCGCGACAAGCGGCTGGTGGAGGTGAACATCAACGCGATGGTCGCCGGGGCGAAGTACCGTGGCGAGTTCGAGGAGCGCGCCAAGCAGCTGATCGACGAAGTCACGGCCAGGCAGGACGAGCTGATCCTGTTCGTCGATGAGCTGCACACCATTGTCGGCGCGGGGCAGGGCGGCGGCGAAGGCGGCCTGGACATCGCCAACGTGTTGAAGCCGGCGCTGGCGCGCGGCGAGCTGAGCCTGATCGGCGCCACCACGCTGAACGAGTACCAGAAGTACATCGAGAAGGACGCGGCCCTGGAGCGCCGCTTCCAGCCTGTGCTGGTGCCGGAGCCCACGGTGGAGCAGACCATCGTGATCCTGCGCGGCCTGCGCGACAAGCTCGAAGCCCATCACCAGGTGACCTTCTCGGACGAGGCCTTCGTCGCGGCCGCGGAGCTGGCCGATCGCTACGTCACCTCGCGTTTCCTGCCGGACAAGGCCATCGACCTGATCGACCAGGCCGCCGCGCGCGTGCGCATCGGCGCGACCTCGCGCCCTGCGGCGATCCAGGAGCTGGAGGCGGAGGTGGCCCAGCTCAAGCGCGAGCAGGACTATGCGGCCTCGCGCAAGCGCTTCGACGAGGCGAAGGGATTCGAGGAGCGCATCGGCGCCAGGCGCAAGGAGCTGGACGAGCAGGTCGAGGCGTGGCAGCGCAAGACCGGCTCGGAGACGCTGGAAGTGACGGTGGCGGTGGTGGCGGAGGTGGTGTCGCGCCTGACCGGCATCCCGGTCGCCGAGCTGACCCAGGAAGAGCGGCAGAAGCTGCTGGCCATGGAAGCCACGCTGCGCGAACGGGTGATCGGCCAGGACGATGCCGTGGTCGCGGTCAGCGATGCGGTGCGGCTGTCGCGCGCCGGGCTCGGGCATGCCAACCGGCCGATCGCGACCCTGCTGTTCCTCGGCCCGACCGGCGTCGGCAAGACCGAACTGGCCAAGGCCCTGGCCGAGACCGTGTTCGGCGACGAGCAGGCCATCATCCGCATCGACATGTCCGAGTACATGGAGCGCCACGCGGTGGCGCGGCTGATCGGCGCGCCGCCGGGCTACGTCGGCTACGAAGAGGGCGGCCAGCTCACCGAGCGCGTGCGGCGGCGTCCCTACAGCGTGATCCTGCTCGACGAGATCGAGAAGGCGCACCCCGATGTCTACAACGTGCTGCTGCAGGTGTTCGACGATGGCCGCCTCACCGACGGCAAGGGACGGGTGGTGGACTTCACCCACACCATCCTGATCGCCACCAGCAACCTCGGTGCCTCGATCATCATGGAGAACCTGGCGCGGCCCGAGGCCTCGCGCCAGTCCGACAAGGCCATCCGCGAGGCCCTGATGGGCGTGCTCAAGGGGCATTTCCGTCCCGAGTTCCTCAACCGGATCGACGAGATCATCGTGTTCCACGCCTTGTCCGAGGCGAACATCCGCGCCATCGTGCAGATCCAGCTCGACCGCATCGCGCGCACCGCGGCCGCCCAGGACATCCGGCTGGAGTTCGGCGAGGGGCTGGTCGCGCACCTGGTCGAGCTCGGCTACCAGCCCGAGTTCGGCGCGCGCGAACTGAAGCGGCAGATCCGCCAGGTCATCGAGACGCGGCTCGCCAAGCAGATCCTGGGCGATGCGCTGCAGTCGGGCGACAGCGTGCGCATCGATTTCGACCAGGACAGCGGCGAAGTGCGTTTCGACAAGCTGGCTGCGGCTGCCGGCGCGGCCTCCGGACCCGCCTCCGCCGCCGGGCCGGCGCCGGCGCCGGCGTCCGGAGCCGACGGCGCGGGCGCGCCGGCCGCGCACAAGGCGGCGCGGCCCCCGGCGGCCAAGCCTGCCAAGCGGGCGGCGCGCGCGAACGGCGACCGCCCCGGGCAGCCTGGATAGGAGGGCTGCAGCACCGACCTACTGATCGACCTGCATACGGACCTGCATACGGACCTGCAAAGCGACCCACATACCGCTACACATATCGACCCACATGCGGCGCGGCGGCCATCGTATCCGCCGGCCCGCCGCGCCGCATGGCCCGACCTCAGCGAAACCGCCCGTTCTTACGGGCCAGTCCATGGAGTGCATCCAATGAGCAATCGACGCGAAGTGCCCGGCATCCGGGAGTACGAAGGTCCGGCCGGCGGCTGGGGCGCGCTGCGCGCCACGGCCCAGGCGATCCGCCTGCAGATGGAGACCATCAAGGCCCCGATCACGCTGATGCGGACCAACCAGCCCGACGGCTTCGACTGCCCCGGCTGTGCCTGGCCCGACAAGGAGCACCGCTCCACCTTCCAGTTCTGCGAGAACGGCGCCAAGGCGGTCACCTGGGAGGCCACCACCAAGCGCGTGACGCCGGAGTTCTTCGCTGCCAACACGGTGACCTCGCTGCTGCAGCGTTCCGACTTCGAGCTGGAAGACCAGGGCCGCCTGACGCATCCGCTGGTCTACGACCGCGCCACCGACACCTTCCGCGCGGTCGAGTGGGATGCCGCGTTCCGCCGCATCGGCGAGATCCTGCAAGGCCTGGCGCCGGAGCAGGTGGAGTTCTACACTTCGGGCCGCGCCTCGAACGAGGCCGCCTACCTGTACCAGCTGTTCGCCCGGGAGTACGGCACCAACAACTTCCCGGACTGCTCGAACATGTGCCATGAGCCGACCAGCGTCGGGCTGCCGCAATCGATCGGCATCGGCAAGGGCACGGTATCGCTGGAGGACTTCGACGCCTGCGACCTGATCCTGTCGATCGGCCACAATCCGGGCACCAACCATCCGCGCATGATGGGCACGCTGCACGAGGCCTCGCGCCGCAATGTGCCGATCATCGTCTTCAATCCGCTGCGCGAGCGCGCGCTGGAGCGCTTCGCCGACCCGCAGAACTGGGTGGAGATGGCCACCTACGGTTCGACGCGCATCGCTTCCACCTACTTCCAGGTCAATGCCGGCGGCGACGCGGCGGCGCTCAAGGGCATCATGAAGGCCCTGCTGGCGATGGAGGCCGACCAGGGCGGCGTGCTCGACCGCGATTTCATCGCCGCCCATACGACCGGCTTCGAAGCCTTCGCGGCCGACCTGGACGCGACCACCTGGGAGGACATCGAGAAAGCCAGCGGGCTGAAGCGGGCCGACCTGGAGCAGGTCGCCATCGCCTACGCCAAGGCGAAGGCGACCATCGTGACCTATGGCATGGGCATCACCCAGCATAACAAGGGCACGGCCAATGTGCGCCTGATCGCCGACCTGCTGCTCTTGCGCGGCAACTTCGGCAAGCCGGGCGCGGGCATCTGCCCCCTGCGCGGCCACTCCAACGTGCAGGGCAACCGCACGGTGGGCATCACGGAGAAGCCGTCCGAGGCCTTCCTCAAGCAGATGGACGAGACCTTCGGCCTGCAACTGCCGCGCCAGCACGGGCACGATGCCGTGCAGGCCATGCAGGCGATGGTCGACGGCCGCGCCAAGGCGCTGATCTGCCTGGGCGGCAACTTCGCCGTGGCGCTGCCCGATCCCGGCCAGGCCTTCCCGGCCATGGGCAGGCTGGACCTGAGCGTGCACATCGGCACCAAGCTCAACCGCACGCACCTGCTGGTGGCCAAGGAGACCTTCCTGTTCCCCTGCCTGGGCCGGACCGAACTCGACGTGCAGGAGACCGGCCCCCAGTCGGTGACGGTGGAGGACTCGATGTCGATGGTGCATGCCTCGGCCGGCAAGCTGGCGCCCGCCTCCGAGCACCTGCGCTCCGAGCCGGCCATCGTCGCCGGCATCGCGCGCGCCACGCTGCCGGCCAGCAAGGTGCCCTGGCAGGAACTGGTGGCCGACTACGACCGCATCCGCGACCTGATCGACAAGACCGTTCCCGGCTTCGAGGCGTTCAATGAACGCATCCGGCAGCCCGGCGGTTTCCGCCTGCCGCTGCCGCCGACCGAGCGCCAGTGGCATACACCGTCGGGCCAGGCCGAGTTCTCGGTCTACGGCGGCGTGCACGAGGATGCCGAGGTGCTGGGTGGCGAGAACGTGCTGCGCCTGATCACGATCCGCAGCCACGACCAGTACAACACCACCATCTACGCGATGGACGACCGCTACCGCGGCGTGTTCGGGCGGCGCGACGTGCTGTTCATGAACGAAGCCGACATGGCCGCGCAGGGCCTGGAGCACGGCGACCTGGTCGAGCTGGAAACGCTGGTGCCGGGCCGGCCGCTGCGGCTGGCGGGCCTGACCGCGATCGCCTACGGTATCGCGCAGGGCTCGGTGGCGGCCTACTACCCGGAAGCCAACGTGCTGGTGCCGCTCGACTATATCGACAAGGAGAGCGGCACGCCCTCCTACAAGTCGATTCCCGTGCGCGTGCGGCGCGCGGCGGCGGCCTGAGCGTTCCGGCCGGCCATGCCGCGCCAGCGCGCGGCATGGCCGGCTGAGGCGCTCACGCAGCGCACGGCGGCAGCGGGATTCCCCCCTGCCGCGCGACGAAGCGCAGCAGCGCCTCGGCCAGCGTGCGCTCCAGCCGCACTTCCCAATAGGCGTTGTACTGGGTGATATCGAGGGCGGGAAAGGTGCGCCGCTGCGGCGAACGGAAGGGCGCGCGGTGGTCGAACTGGCGCAGGCAGCCGGCCAGCGCGCCCGCCCCGGCCTCCTGGGCGAAGGCGGCCAGGGCCAGCAGGGACTGGCGCACCGTTTCCTGCGCCGGCGCCGCCAGCCGGCGGCAGGGCCCGCCCGGCACCGGCTCCGATGGCGCATCCAGCCGCAGGCGCGCGGTGCTGGCGTGCCAGCGTACCGCGGCCGGCTGCCCGAGGCCCAGCGAGCGGGCCAGCGCCTGCACCATGGCAGCGCGCGGAGGTTCGGCGGCGCGTGTCTCGCAGGCCGCGCGCAGCGCGGCCCAGAAGCGGTCGAGGTCGGGCAGGCGGCCGGTCTCGATCGCTTCCCAGATATTGGCGTGGCCGTCCACCGCGATGCGCGTCTCGTCGACGCGCACCGGCAGGCCGTTGGCGCCGAAGCGCTCGGCCGCGCGCCGGATCATGCGCGCGGCGATGCGCCGGCAGAAGCGCTTGCGCTCGGCGGCGGCATCGGGCAGCGGTGGCACGGCCGAGGCCTCCATGCGCAGGCCGAGCTGGCTTTCCAGCACCATCACGGCGCGGAAGGCGCGCGCCGATTGTTCCTGCGCGTCGTGGAAGGCTTGGATCAGGGCGTTGTACATGGTCTCGCGCCGGCAGGCATCGATTCGATGGCCGATTCAATGCTGCGCCGGCACCACCTTGCCGCGGAACAGGTGGTACTGGTAGAGGTTGTAGCCGATCATGACCGGGAACACGAGGCCGATGCCGCACAGCATGAAGGCCAGCGTCGGGCTGTCCGAGGCGGCGGCCGCCACGCTCAGCCGGCCCGGCACCAGGTAGGGGAACAGGCTCAGCGCCAGGCCCGCGAAAGAGGCGATGAAGAGCACCGTCGCGCCCGCGAAGGGGCCGTGCTCGCCCCGCACCGCCACCGCGTAGAGCACGTAGGCGCAGGCCAGGGCGGCGACCACCGCGAGTGCCGCCAGCACGTGGAACACCCCCGCGTCCTGCCAGCGCGTGGCGCCGACCTGGCTGAAGCGCAGGGTCGCGTACGACACCGCCAGCGCCGCCGCGACCGTGGTGGCCAGCGCCATCACGGTGTAGCGCCGGGCCGCGCTTTCCATGGCGCCGGTGGTCTTCTTGACCAGCCAGGTGGCGCCCAGCAAGGCGTAGCCGGACACCACGCCGATGGCGGTGATGATCACGAAGCCGATGCTGGCGGCGCCCGGCACGAAGCCGGTCAGGACCTTGCCCAGCACGATGCCCTGCGCGATCGCGGCGAGCAGGCTGCCGGCGCCGAAGACGCGGTCCCAGGCGGTCCTGCTGCGCTGGGCGGCGTGGCGGAACTCGATGGCGGCGCCGCGCATGATCAGGCTGGCGATCAGCAGCATCACCGGTACGTAGAGCTCGGAGAGGATGGTCGCGTAGGCCTTGGGGAAGGCGCCGAACAGGGCGCCGCCCAGCGCGACCAGCCAGGTTTCGTTGGCGTCCCACACGTGTCCGATGGACTGGATCATGACGTCGCGCTCGCTGGCGCGCCCGCGCAGCAGCGTCAGCATGCCGACACCGAGGTCGAAGCCGTCGGTGACGACGTAGAAGACGAGCATGAGGCCGATCAGGCCGAACCAGGCCTGGCTCAGCAGGGCCTGGGTGGAAAGGGG
>JABLTH010099333.1_pt1 | contig 15909 bp, 13 predicted proteins | sample 7875711 | NCBI WGS metagenome assembly JABLTH01 (sample SAMN14941262, study PRJNA633318) | bioreactor metagenome | isolation source: bioreactor | place: China | collected 2019-03-05 | reverse complement strand
TGTTCGCGTCGCTGGTGCGGAGCGGCGACGCCCTCGATGTGCGCATCGAACCCGCCCTGCCCGCGCGGCAGCCGCCGCGTACCGAACTGCGCTTCTGGCGCATCGGCCTCGGACCGGTGGCGGTGTTCGGCGCGAGCAACTTTCCGCTGGCGTTCTCCGTAGCCGGCGGCGACACCGCCTCCGCGCTCGCCGCGGGTTGTCCCGTCGTGGTCAAGGCGCACCCGGCGCATCCCGGCACCTCCGAGCTGGTCGGCCGCGCCATCCAGCAGGCCGTCGCAGCCGCCGGCCTCCCGGCCGGCGTGTTCGCGCTGCTGTTCGACGCCGGCCACGACGTCGGCAGCGCCCTGGTCAGGCACCCGGCCATCCGCGCGGTGGGCTTCACCGGCTCGCGCGCCGGTGGCCTTACGCTGCTCAAGCTGGCTGCCGCGCGCAGGGAGCCGATTCCCGTCTACGCCGAAATGAGCAGCGTGAATCCGAACGTACTGCTGCCCGCGGCGCTGGCATCGCGCAGCGCGACGCTCGCACGCGATTTCGCGGCATCGGCCACGCTCGGCAACGGGCAGTTCTGCACCAACCCCGGCCTGGTGCTCGGCCTAGCGGGCGAAGGCTTCGACGCCTTCGCTGCCCACGCGGCAGAAGCTTTCGACGCCGTGCCGGCGGGCGTGATGCTGACGGACGGCATCCTCGGCGCTTACGAACGCGGTATCGAACGGCTCGCGCGGCATCCGCACGTGACGACGCTCGCACGCGGCGCAGCGGCAGCCGGCCGGGCGCGCGCGACGCTGTTGCGCGTGCGCGCAAGCGAGCTGCTTATCGACGGCGCGCTGGGCGAGGAAGTATTCGGCCCGAGCAGCCTGCTGGTCGAGTGCGCGGACCTGGCCGAGCTGCGCGCGGTACTGCGCGGACTCGAAGGCCAGCTGACGATCACGCTGCACATGGATGCGGCCGACACCGCCATCGCGCGCGAACTGTTGCCGCTGCTCGAACGCAAGGCCGGCCGCATTCTGGCGAACAGTTTCCCGACCGGGGTCGAAGTCTGCGACGCCATGGTCCACGGCGGCCCGTTCCCAGCCACGTCCGATGGACGCAGCACTTCGGTCGGCACGGCGGCGATCGAGCGGTTCCTGCGGCCGGTCTGCTACCAGAACCTTCCCGACGACCTGCTACCCGATGCTTTGCGCGATGCCAACCCGTGGCATCTGCGGCGGCGCCTCGCCGGCAGGCCCGAATAGACGGCATATCGATGACGCCCTGCACACCGACGATGATGATCGCCCATGGCGACGGCCCATGGCGAATGCCGAGCACGAACGGAGGCAAGCGAGCCGGATGAGCGAGACGATGACCGGGCGCCGGATGCCCCGCTACCGCGGCATCTTTCCTGTCGTGCCCACCACCTTCACCGAGACCGGCGAGCTCGACCTGGCCAGCCAGAAGCGCGCGGTCGATTTCATGATCGACGCGGGCTCGGACGGGCTGTGCATCCTGGCCAACTTCTCCGAGCAGTTCGCGCTTTCGGATGACGAGCGCGACGTGATCACCCGCACCGTGCTCGAACACGTGGCCGGCCGCGTGCCGGTCATCGTCACCACCACCCACGACGGCACCACGGTCGGCGCGGCGCGCAGCCGGCGGGCGCAAGAACTGGGCGCGGCCATGGTCATGCTGATGCCGCCCTATCACGGCGCCACGTTTCGCGTGCCCGAAGCGCAGATCTACGAGTTCTACGCGCGCGTCTCCGATGCGATCGATATCCCGATCATGATCCAGGACGCCCCGGCGAGCGGAACGCTGCTGTCGGCGCCGTTCCTCGCGCGCATGGCCCGCGAGATCGAGCAGGTCGCCTACTTCAAGATCGAAACGCCCCGCGCTGCCGACAAATTGCGGGAACTGATCCGGCTGGCCGGCGACGCCGCGGAGGGCCCGTGGGATGGCGAGGAGGCGATCACGCTGCTCGCCGACCTGAATGCCGGCGCCACCGGCTCCATGACCGGCGGGGGCTTTCCGGACGGCATCCGTCCGATCATCGAGGCGCACCGCGAGGGTCGCTTCGACGACGCCTTCGCCCGCTATCAGCAGTGGCTCCCCCTCATCAATCACGAAAACCGGCAGGCGGGCCTGCTCGCCTGCAAGGCCCTGATGAAGGAAGGCGGCGTGATCGCCTGCGAACGGCCGCGCCATCCGCTGCCGGCGATGTCGCCGCATGCCCGGGCCGAGCTGATCGAGATCGCACGCCGGCTGGATCCGCTTGTCCTGCGCTGGGGACAGTGAGGCCATGAACGCCGAGGCGCCGCGAGCTCTTTTCCCTTCCACCCCGCCGTCGGCGCCGCGCTTGCCGGAACAGGCGTCGGCGTGCGCCATGGCCATATCCGAGGAGACCGGGGCATGACTCACCCTATCCGCCGCCGCACGTTTCGCGCCATCGCTGCCGCTATCGGTCTCGCCTGGCTCGGCTTAGCCGCGGGCCTGCATGCCGAGACGCCCATCAAGATCGGCTTCCTGGTGAAGATGCCGGAGCAGGCATGGTTCATCAACGAGCAGAAGGCCGCCGCGGAAGTCGGCAAAAAGGAAGGCTTTTCCGTGGTCAACATCGGCACGCCGGACGGCGAGAAGGTGCTCGCCGCGATCGACAACCTCGGCGCCCAGGGCGCGCAAGGCTTCGTGATCTGCCCACCCGACGTCCGGCTGGGGCCGGCGATCCGGGCTCGCGCCAGGCAATACAACATGAAGTTCGCGACGGTGGACGACCAGCTGGTCGACGGCTCAGGCAAGCCGCTCGCCGGCGTACCGCACCTGGGCATGTCGGCGTTCAAGATCGGCAACCAGGTCGGCCAGGCCATCGCCGACGAAATGAAGCGGCGCGGCTGGAAACCCGAGGAAGTCGGCGCACTGCGCATCACCAACGATCAGCTGCCGACAGCGAAGCAACGCACGGACGGCGCCACGCAAACCCTGCTCGCCAGCGGCTTCAAGCCGCAGCGCATCTTCGACGCGCCGCAGCGCAGCACCGACGACGAAGGCGGCTTCAACGCGGCCTCGCCGGTGCTGGCGCGCCCTCCGGACATCAAGAAATGGGTGATCTATGCGCTCAACGAAGAAACCGTGCTGGGCGCCGTTCGTGCGACCGAACAGCTGCGCGTGCCGGCCGCGGACGTCATTGGCGTGGGAATCAACGGTGCCGGCGAGGCGTTCGCCGAGTTCCAGAAGACGCAACCCACCGGCTTCTACGGCACGATCGCCGTGAGTTCGCCCAACCACGGCAGGCAGAGCGCGCACAACCTGGTGAACTGGATCCGCACCGACCAGGAGCCGCCGGCCGATACGCAGACCGCAGGCAAGCTGATGACACGGAGCAACTGGCAGGCCGTGCGCGCCGAGCTGGGTATCTGAGCGCATGGTGCGGGCGAATGCGGCGGCGTCCCCGGCCCGGCGGGCCTGCCTGGAGCTCGAAGGCATCACCGTCAGCTTTCCGGGCGTGCGCGCGCTCGACCGCATCGCACTGGAGGTACGTGCCGGCGAAGTCCATGGCTTGATGGGAGAGAATGGCGCGGGCAAGTCGACACTGTTGAAAGTGCTCTCCGGCGTGAATTCGCCACAGGAAGGCACCCTGCGTCTCGACGGCGAGGCGCGCCGCTTTGCCAACGCGCGCGCCGCCATCGATGCAGGCATCGCGATCATCTACCAGGAGCTGCACCTCGCGCCCGAACTGACCGTGGCCGAGAACCTGATGCTCGGGCAGCTGCCCAACCGCCTGGGCATCCTCGACGGGCGGGCCATGCTCAAGCGCGCGGCGGACGAGCTTCGCCGTCTTGGCGAACGCATCGATCCGCGTACGCCGGTGAAGCGCCTTTCCATCGGCCAGCGCCAGATGGTCGAGATCGGCAAGGCGCTGATGCGCGACGCTCGCGTGATCGCTTTCGACGAGCCCACCAGCTCCCTCTCCGCGCGGGAGACCGACAACCTCTTCCGCATCATCCGGGCGCTGCGCGACGAAGGCCGGGCGATCATTTATGTCACGCACCGCATGGACGAAGTGGACGCGCTGTGCGACCGCGTCACGGTGTTCCGCGACGGCAAGCGCATCGACACGTTCGATGCGGCGAACGGGCTGGATCGCGGCCGCCTGATTGCCGCCATGGTCGGCCGCTCGATCGAGGACGTCTACGGCTATCGCCCGCGCCCGACCGGAGACGTGCTGATCGAGGCGAAGGGCCTGCTGGGGCCGGGGTTGGCGGAGCCCGCGTCGTTCGCGGCGCGCCGGGGCGAGATCGTGGGCTTCTTCGGCCTCGTGGGTGCGGGGCGGTCGGAGTTGATGAAGCTGCTCTATGGCGCGGCGCGCGCCCGCGCCGGTCATGTCGAGCTCGGCGGCAAGCGGGTGAGCTTCGCCAGTCCGCGCGATGCCGTGCGCGCGGGTATCGCGTTGTGCCCGGAGGATCGCAAGCAGGAAGGCATCGTCGCGATCGCGTCGGTGGCCGACAATCTCAACCTGAGCGCGCGCCGGCACTCCTGCCGCGCGGGATTTCTGGTCGACAGCCGGCGCGAGCGCGAACTGGCCCAGGCATATATCCAGCGGCTGGCCATCCGGCCACGCAACGAGCGCGCCGCCATCGGCACGCTGTCCGGCGGCAACCAGCAGAAAGTGATCCTCTCGCGCTGGCTGGCGGAGCGCATCGACGTGTTGCTGATGGACGAGCCGACGCGCGGCATCGACGTGGGCGCTCGCGCCGACATCTATCACCTGCTCTACGAACTGGCGGAGGCCGGCCGCACGGTACTCATGGTCTCGAGCGATCTGGCCGAGGTCATGGGCGTCGCCGACCGCATCGTCGTGATGCGCGAAGGGCGCATCGTGGGCGACGTGGCGAGGGCCGACGCCACCCCTGACCAGCTGATCTCGTTGGCGCTGCCGCGCTGAGGTATCGAGGCAACCAGGAATGAATCAAGCCATGCGATCCGAAGAAGCCCAGCCAGCCCCGCCGCCGAGCGCACGCGCGGGTGTGCGCACCCTCGTGGCCGGGCTCCTCAACCGCTCGGGTATCGTGTTGATGTTCGTGCTGCTTTTCGCCGCACTTTCGGCGACGGTGCCCGATTTCCTGAGCGGCCGGAACATCCAGGGCCTGTTGCTTTCGGTCACCCTGATCGGCTCGATCGCCACCACCATGATGTTCGTGCTCGCACTGGGCGAGGTCGACCTGTCGGTGGCATCCATCGTCGCCTTCTCGGGCGTCGTCGCGTCCACGGTCATCACGCAGTCGCACAGCATGACACTCGGCATCGGCGCCGGCGTGCTGGCGGGCGGCGCGGTGGGACTGGTCAACGGCGTACTGGTCGCGCGCTTCAAGGTCAACTCGCTGATCGCCACGCTGGCCATGATGGAGGTGGTGCGCGGCCTGGCCTACCTCACCTCCCATGGCGATGCCGTGATGATCTCCGAGGAGCGCTTCTTCGATCTCGGCAGCGGTGCGTTTCTCGGCCTCTCGTATCCGATCTGGAGCAACATCGTCGCGTTCGCGTTGTTCGGCTTCCTGCTGAACCGGACCGTCTTCGGCAAGCACGTGCTGGCCGTGGGCGGCAACAGCGAAGCCGCCGCCCTGGCCGGACTCCCGGTGACGCGCATCAAGATCCTGGTGTTCGCCATGCAGGGACTGGTCACGGGATTCGCCGGCGTGATGCTCGCCTCGCGCATGAGCCTGGGCGATCCGAAGACATCGGTCGGCCTGGAACTCGGCGTCATCTCCGCCTGCGTGCTGGGCGGCGTCTCGCTTACCGGCGGCGTGGCGACGATGTCCGGCGTACTGGTCGGCGTGCTGATCATGGGCGCGGTGCAGAACGCCATGAGCCTGTTGAACGTGCCGACCTTCTATCAATACCTGATCCGCGGCGGCATCCTCCTGTTGGCCGTGATGTTCGATCAGTTCCGGCGCAGTCGGCGCGCAAGGTGACTATGGCGAAGCTTCTTTGGAGTGCATGGATGGGCAAGTACATGAAGACCGCATGGCTGACGGTGCTGCTGTGCTTGGCCGGCACCGTCGCAGCGGCGGAGATCAGCCCCACCCCGCCCATGGGCTGGAATAGCTGGGATGCCTACGGCCTCACCGTCAACGAGGCCGACTTCAAGGCGAACGCGGCGGAACTCGCCAAGCTGCGTCCTTACGGATGGACGTATGCGGTCATCGACCAGGGCTGGTACATGCGCCATCCGCTCGGCGGCACGCTGCAGAGCCGGGACTTCGCACTGGATGCGAACGGCTTGCTCATCCCCGCGCTCAACCGCTTTCCCTCCGCGTCCGAAGGACGCGGCTTCAAGCCGCTCGCCGACTGGGAGCATACGCAGGGGCTCAAGTTCGGCATCCACGTCGTGCGAGGCATTCCCAAGCAGGCCGTGGCGGCGCACGCGCCGATCGCCGGTTCCGGGTTCCATGCGGACGATGCCGCCGATACGGCCGACACCTGCCCATGGGACGACAGCAACTACGGCGTGCGGGACACGCCCGCCGGACAGGCCTATTACGACGCGATGTTCGCGCTCTATGCCCGATGGGGCGTCGATTTCGTCAAGGTCGACTGCATCGCCGACCATCCCTATCGGATCAGCGAGATTCGCCAGATCGCGAGGGCCATCGAAAAAACGGGGCGGCCCATGCTGCTCAGTCTCTCGCCCGGGCCGACCCAGCTAGCGCATGCCGCTGAGATCCGGCGGTATGGGCAGATGTGGCGCATCTCCAACGACGTGTGGGATGGCTGGTCGTTCGCCCACGAGCGCCCCAACGACGACTTCCCCATGGGCATACGCGACCTCTTCGAGCGCCTGCCGCCATGGGCGGGCCAGGCCCGCGACGGCGGCTGGCCCGACGCCGACATGCTGCCGCTCGGCATGCTCGCGCCGCATCCCGGCCTGGGCGAGCCACGGCAGTCGCGCCTGACGCCGGACGAGCAGCGCACGCTGCTCACCCTGCACGCCATCGCGCGTTCGCCGTTGATCCTCGGCGCCAACCTGACGCGGCTGGACGACGCCACGCGCGCGTTGATCACCAACAAGGACGTCATCGCGGTCAACCAGCACAGCCGGGACAACCATCCGGTGACGTCGTTGCCGAAGGGCTTCGAACGCGCGCGCATCTGGGTGGCTTCCGGCAAGCACGGTGAGCGCTACCTGGCGGTCTTCAACCTGGACGAGAAACCCGTGACGCTGAAAGCGCCATGGAGCGAACTTGGAATGGCGCCAGGCCAGGACGATGTCCGCGACCTGTGGACAGGTCGGCAGATCGACGCCCCCGCGGGGCTTGCCGTCGACCTGCCGGCCCATGGATGCGTGCTGTACGCGCTGCGCCAGAGACGCTGAAAGATCGAAGCCGCGGGGATGACCCGACATGGGCGCTTGCCGGTATTCGTGGATGCCCGGCCGGAAGCGCCCGTTGGCCGTCCCGCCTTTTCCAGGCGAAGGCGGAAGCCGCTCTTTCACAAGGAATGCCGCGACGGACGCCCGGCGCGGCAATCGAGCACATCGTCTTCGGTGATGCGCGCATAGGGCCGAAGAGGCTCCACTTTGGCGGCCATGGCGTCCTGCGTCACGCGCAGGTTCTCCAGGGAATCGCAGAAGGCTGGCGAATGCGCGATCTTCTCGGCGTCCGCCTCGATGCCGCGCGACGCGCCATCGACACCGTGGAAGACCGACCCAAACAGCAAACGCGGCACCGCGTACTTGGTCAGATGCGAGGCGGCGTCGAAGGCGATGTCGGCGGCAGCGAGCGAAGCGGCGCGGTAGTCCAGGATCGCGGCGCGCTGCTCCGCCGTGGTCGGCAATACGTCCTTGCCGATGGTGACCTTGCCATCCACGTCGATCGTCGCGTCCGGCGCGCCGGATACGCCTTGGAGTTCCAGCGGATCCCGATGCAGCTGGGCTTTGTCTTCGGCCATGTCGCGCCGGGCTTCGGTGCTACAGCCCAGGAGCAATGCGGCGGCGGATAACAGGAGAATCGTTCGGACGTCCATGAGTCGGTAGTCGGGTCCGGTCGGCATGAGAGAGGCACTGCGTCGCCGCAAGATAGGAACCCGCCGCTCCCCCGCCTTCTGCCAGAGGTCATACCAGGACGTATGGCACCCCGCGGTCACGTTGGCGCCCGGGACGCCCTGATCGCGGATACCGGGACGTATGCGGTGTCCGATGACCGCCTCAAGTCCGGGCGCTCGCGGCCGATAAAGCCGACGCATACCTAGCAAAGGGACTTCGCGTGCTCATCAGCCTTCAGACGATGGCCTCGGCCGTCGGCACCGCCATGCGCCATACCGCCGACACGACGAGCGATGGTGCCGCCACACCGCCGGTCCCCCTGGGTGCCGCGCTGGCCAAGGCGGCGGGCGTCGCGAAAGACAGCAGCGGCACTCCGGGCGCGGACAGCAGCTCCGGCACCGGCGCCAGCCCCAGCGTGCAAGCCTTGCGGAAGCAGATCGAACGCCTGCAGAAGCAGCTCAGCCAGCAGGAACAGCAGTTGCGTCTCTCCGTCTCCGGCCGCCAGGCGAACGACCCGGCCCAGGCCGCGCGCATCGCCGCGCTTCAATCGGCGGTCGCCACCACCGTAGGCCAGCTCTCCGAAGCCGTCGCGCGCCTGGCGGCCGTACTGATGGCCGAAGGCGGCGGCAGCGGCAGCCTCGTCCACGCCTCGGCCTGAGCAGACTCACTCCGCGAGGGGCTTATGGGTCCGAGCCATTCGGATACTTGGCGTGTCGTCGCGATGCATGCATGAGAGCGGACGGCCCATGCACGTCCGCTCGCGCCATCGTCAGTTAGCGAAATCTTCCGCGTGGCTCAGATCGTCGGTCGGCCACCAGTAGCGCCCGTTGTCCGCGGGCGTGTACGAAGTGTTGCCGTCGCCCTGCCGCACTTGATAGACGTTGTTGCGCCAGACCGAGCCCTGGGCCATGCCGCCCCACAAGTTGCCATACAGCGGCCCCCACAGCTCGGCCAGCTCCGCCGAGAACACGTTGCCGGTCACGGTCAGGTTGGTGGCGTTGTTCTGCACACCGAAGCTCAGCGCATACCCGTAGCCGGAGACGTAGTTGTTGGTGAAGGTGATGTGGTCGTACACGCCGTCGCCCTGCAAAGCCAGCGCATTGGTATTGCCCAGCGAGGCGATCGTGTTGTGGTCGATGAACATCGGGCCGCCGTTGCCTTCGCTCTGCGGGCCGATGCCGTCGTGGTGATAGACGTTATGCGAGGTATCGGCAGCATCGTGGATGTAGTTGTTGGTCCACACGGACGGGCGGTCCGGAAAGCCGGTGGTCATCTCCAAACCTGCATTGCCCCAGATGTCGTTGTGATCCATGGTCGCCACCGCCTCGTCCATGGTGGTCACCAGCTGCCACGACTTCTTGTACGGCGTGCCGGGCGTGGTGTGCGCGGACGATACCGTACCGTCGTTCCCCGGCGGCATGGCGTAGGCGGCAGGCTTGAACGTCGAATACAAGAACTTCACCGCGCTGTGCGCGTAGAGCTGCACCAGGTTGTCGTCGGGGTCCGTCCCTTCGAACAGGCAACCGACGAACGTAAGGTCGTCGCCATAAATGGTGACTTTGGACGCGAGGAAACGGGTGAAGGCGATGACGCTGTGGTCCGGGTACGTCACGATGATCGGCTTGGTCGCGCTCATGGCGCTGGCGTAGTCGGTCAATTGACCCGGATAAGCCCCGAGACCGAGCCCACCGGCATTCGCCGGCGTGTTGGCATAGCCGGTGTTCGAGAAATCGGGCCAGTAGCCCGAGCCGTCGTTGGGCCGCGCTGTGAGCGCGGTGGCTGCGGTGACGTAACGGGACAGCGGATCCTGGCCGCCGGCCTGCTCGTGGCCATACGAAAGGCCCGGCGCCTGGACGGCGACGATGACCGCGAGAAGCCGGGTGCAGCTGGCGATACGCGACATGCACATGATTGACTCCTGGTGAAATTCAGCACGAAAGCCATGCGCGATTCGCGTGGCACCTGGCGACAAACGAGCAGCTGTATAGCGGAGGTCGGCAGGAGGCGAATGTGGACGCGTTCGCGAAATGGGCGGCGCGGAATATCCCTGGCCCGTGGCGTCGGCGAGCGCGGCACGCCTGTCGCTGGCAAGTACTCGTTTCACTAGAGCACCACCGCCGGAGGTGTTATGGATGCGCCCCGCAGGCATCCATTACATCCTCTCCCTCCGAGGTATCCGCCGTGACGTCAAGGACCCGCTACCGCACCGTCGCCATCGATGATCTGTCGATCTTCTACCGGGAGGCCGGCCCAGCCGATGCGCCGGTGCTGCTGCTTCTGCACGGGCTGCCGTCTTCCTCCCGCCAGTACGAGCCGCTCTTCGCGCGCCTGGCCGATCGGTTTCGCCTTATCGCGCCGGACTATCCCGGCTTCGGCCACAGCGACTGGCCGGACCCGAAGCGATTCGCCTATACGTTCGATCACCTCGCGAGTGACATGCAGCGCTTTACCGAGACGCTGGGCCTGGACCGCTACACGCTGTACATGCAGGACTACGGCGGCCCGGTGGGTTTTCGCATGGCGCTGGCCCATCCCGAACGCGTCGAGGGGCTGATCGTGCAGGACGCCGTCGCGCACGACACGGGACTCGGCGCGGCGTGGGAACTCCGCCGCGCCTACTGGAAGGATCGCGCCGCCCATGAAGCGGCGTTGCGCGCCAACCTGCTGTCGTTGGAAGCGACACGGCGACGTCACGTGGGCCCGGATCCGGATGACGAACGCTACGATCCCGATCTGTGGGTCGATGAGTTCCGCTTCCTGAGCCAGCCCGGCCAGGCCGACATTCAGGCCGACCTGTTCTACGACTACCGCACCAATGTCGACGCTTATCCGCGTTGGCAGGCGTGGCTGCGCGAAACCCAGCCGCGCCTGCTCGTCCTGTGGGGCAGATACGAGGCCTCGTTCGATGCTTCGGAACCGGAGTCCTTTCGACGCGACGTACCCACGGCGGACGTGCATATCGTCGATGGCGGCCATTTCGCGCTGGACACGGCGGCCGACGCCATTGCCGCACACGTGAGGGACTTCATGCAGGCGTGAGAGCAGGCCCAGCGCTCACGCCTCTCCCTTCAAAAAACGTAAGCCGCCATAGCGGATATCTGAAGACACTTTGCTTTAGACAGGCTCGCCAACTTCGCGTGGATTCGCCAACGCGCTATCGCTTTGGCGCCCGGGCGCTGGCGCCATCGGCTCAACGCCGTCACCATGGCCGCACGGCCCACTGTTACGGGAAGACTTGCACATGCCCATCGCACTCCGTTCGCGGCACCTGGTTCTGGCGATTGCCATCGCCATCGCTTCGTCGCCTGTCCTAGCCGCGGAATCGGCGCCCCTCGCGAACGTCGCTGCTGGCCGCCTGTCCGGCATCCACGACGCCACGACCGGCTTGAACGAGTTCAAGGGCATTCCCTACGCGGCGCCGCCCGTCGGGCCGCTGCGCTGGAAGCCGCCGCAGCCCGCGGCGGCCTGGAAGGACGTGCGCAAAGCCGATCGCTTCGGGCCACGCTGCATGCAGCGGCCCGTCTTCAGCGACATGGTGTTCCGCTCCAACGGCATGAGCGAGGACTGCCTTTACCTCGACGTCTGGGCACCCGCCAACGGCATGGGCAAGAAGTTCCCGGTGCTGGTGTATTTCTACGGCGGCGGCTTTATCGGCGGCGACGGCTCGGAGCCGCGCTACGACGGCGCGGCGCTGGCGCAGCGCGGCATCGTGACGGTCACCGTCAACTACCGGTTGGACGTCTTCGGCTTCCTCGCCTCGCCCGACCTGGCGGCGGAGTCCCCTCAGCACGCCGCCGGCAACTATGGCTTGCTCGACCAGCACGCCGCGCTCGCCTGGGTCAAACGCAATATCGCCGCGTTCGGCGGCGATCCGGACCAGGTGACCATCGCCGGCGAGTCAGCCGGCTCGATGTCCGTGTCCGCGCAGATGGCCTCGCCCTTGTCGAAAGGCTTGATGCAGCGCGCGATCGGCGAAAGCGGCGCCGTCCTCGGCAACCTCCGGCCGGCGCCGCTGGATCAAGTGATGCGTGAAGGCCAGGATTTCGCGCGACGCGCCGGCGCCCATTCGCTGGCGGAACTGCGCGCGATGAGCGCGCAAAGCCTGCTCGATGCCGCCGGCCAGAAAGACGTGCCCGAGTTCCGGCCCACCATCGACGGCTATTTCGTCCCTCGCTCGCCCGAGGCCGTTTACGAGGCCGGCGAGCAGGCGCACATCCCCTTGCTGCTCGGCGCGAACTCGCAGGAAGGCAGCTACGTCAATCTGTTCGCCAAAGACCAGGCGCCGACGCCTGCCAACTATCGCGCGGCGGTGCAAAAACTCTTCGGCGAGCATGCCGGCGCGGCGTTGAAGCTTTATCCGGGCGACACCGATGCCGAGGTGAAGGCGTCCGGCACCGCGCTGGCCGGCGACCGCTTCATTGCGTTCTCGACATGGGAATGGATGCGCCTGCATCGACAGACCGGCAAGGCGCCGGTGTATTTCTACTATTTCGACCAGCCGCGGCCGGCCAAGCGCGACGGCAGCGCCGGCCCGGATGCGGGCGCGGTGCACAGCGGCGAGATCGAGTACGCGCTGGGCAACCTGCCGGGCAACACCGTCTACGCCTGGACCGCCACCGATCGCCGCGTGTCGCAGACGATGCAGGGCTACTGGGCGCAGTTCATCAAGACCGGCGACCCCAACGGTCCGGACCTGCCGCGCTGGCCGGTGGCCGCGGACCAGGATGGCGGCCTGCTGCGCCAGACCATCGGCGCGGACACACGCACGAGCGTCGATCGCCATGCGGCGCGCTACGACTTCCTCAGGCTCACCGAGGCCGGCCAGCATCTCTGACCCGCGCGGTGACAACACCTTGACGCGGACGCGGCCGTCCTCGCCTCCGCGGCGAGCGGTCTTTGATGCGTTGCGGGATGGACACCGGGCGAGGCTTGGCAGTTAGCTATGCCGCGCCGCGGCCACCCGGGCCGCACTGTTTCCGTAACGGAGAACGTCCCATGAAGACCCTAGCCCTGCTGGCCGGATTCGCGCTGGCCCTGACTGCCACCGCCCAGGCCCAGGACAACGCTGCCGCGACGAATCCCGCCGTGCACACCGCCGGACGGATCCATCCGCTGCCGCAGGCGGCGTATCGCCCCGATGCCAAGGGCACCTACAAAGTGGTGTTCGCGATGACCCACGGCGCGGACAAGCCCGATCAGGTCAATCCGGCGCTGGAGCGCGTGGCTCGCGCGGTCAATCTTTACGCCAGCGCCGGCGTGCCGGTGAACCACCTGCATTTCGTGGCGGTGGCGTACGGACCGGCCACGCCGCTCGCGCTGGACGATGCGCACTATCGCGAGAAGTTCGGCGTCGCCAACCCGAACCTGCCGGTGATCGACGAGCTCAAAAAGCTCGGCGTCGACGTGGCGGTGTGCGGCCAGGCCGTCGCCGAGAGCAAGTTCGAGAACGCCTGGATCTACCCGAACGTGACGCTGGCGCTGTCCGCGCTGACCACCATCACCGAACTCCAGCAGCAGGGCTACGCCCTGATGCCGCTGTAAGGGGCGGCGCATGAACCGTGTCGCGCGCATCGCCGCCGCCTTGCCTTTCTGGCTGAGCGGCGCGGCCTTCGCCCAGCAGGCGCCGGACTATCTGCCGCCGTGGAATCCCCCGCCGCAGGGCGGCGTGAGCTTCAGCGCGCCGCCGGTGGACGCCATCGCCGATCTGCATGGCGACATCGTCGATCCGCAGCTGGTGGTGTTCTTCGCCGGCAACCAGTTCATGGTGGTGCACGATCTGGTGGAGGCGTTCCGGAAGGCCCATCCCGAATACCAGCGCGTGTTCGTGGAAACCCTGCCGCCGGGCATCCTGGCCCGCCAGATCGAGAGCGGCTCGCTGGTGATGGGCAATTTGAAGATCGCGCTGCGGCCCGATGTCTTCACCGACGGCAAGGCCTCCGTGGCCGCGCATCAGGCCACGCACGGCTGGTTCGCCGAGACCTACGATTACGCCCGCAATCCGCTGGCCATCCTCGTGGCCAAGGGCAATCCCAAAGGCATCCGCGGGCTCGCCGACCTGGGCCGGCCCGAGGTGCGCGTGAGCATGCCCAATCCGCAATGGGAAGGGATCGCCACGCCGATCGAGGCCAGTTACCGCAAGGCCGGCGGCGAGGCGCTCGACCAGGCCATCATGCAGGCCAAGGTGAAGGACGGCAGCACTTTCCTCACCACCATTCACCACCGCCAGTCGCCGCTGCGCGTGCTGCAGGGCGAATCGGATGCCGCGCCGGTGTGGGCGACCGAGGCGTTTTTCCAGCAGGAGATCCTGCATCGTCCGGTAGAGACCGTAGCCATTCCCGCGGAGCAGAACACCACCGCGACGTACACCGCCGCGCGCATGAAGGATGCGCCGCACGCCCAGGCCGCCAAGGACTTCCTGGCCTTCATGCGCAGCGACGCGGCGCAGGCGGTGTATCGCAAGTACGGCTTCCAGCCGGCCCATTGAGACATGCCGATGCCCTTCCCTTGCCGGCCCTTCGGTGCCGGGCTGATCATCGCGGCGGCCTTCGCATGGACCGCTCCTGCGCATGCCATCGATGCGGCCGCCATCGCCGCCCAGGGCAACGGCCGCGGCGCCGCGCCGTGCCAGTCCTGCCACGGTGCGGATGGCGGCGGCATGGAGGCCGCTGGCTTTCCGCGGCTGGCCGGCCTGGACGCGGGATATCTGCGCAAGCAGCTCGACGACTTCGCCGCCGGCACCCGGGCCAACCCGGTGATGCAACCCAATGCGCTCGCCTTGAGCGAAGAGGAACGCCAGGCGATGGCGGACTATTACGCGCACTTGCCCATGCCGTCTCGGGCCGCCGCGACCGTGCCCGATGACGCGCTGGGGCGCGAGCTGGCCACGCGCGGACGCTGGTCGCAACAGTTGCCGGCATGCGAGCAATGCCACGCGCCGGGTGGCATCGGCGTCGGCGCCCACTTTCCTCCGCGGGCCGGCCAGCCGGCCGCCTATCTGGCGAGCCAGCTGCGCGCATGGAAAGCGGGTACGCGCCGCAACGATCCATTGGCGCTGATGCAGGGCGTCGGCCGCGCGCTCGACGAGCGCGACATCCTTGCCGTGTCGGCGTGGTTCGCCGCGCAACCCTCGGGTGCGCAGCTAGGTGCACCGTGATGCGGCGGGCCTGGCTGCTTCTGCTCGGATGCTTCGTACTCGCCGGTTGCCACGACAAGGCGCCCGCGGAAACGCCGCACGGCGCGTCCGCATCATCGGCGCCCACGAGATCTGTACCCACGACATCTGTACCCACGACATCTGTACCCACGACATCTGCACCCACAACATCCGCGCCCGCCGCGGCGGCGTCGGCATCCAGTGCGGCGTTCGCTCCGCCGCCGGAATCGGCCATTCCCGTGGGCGAGTTCGGCGACATGGTCCGCCTGGGCCGCGAGATCTTCGTCGACACCAAGGCGCGCGCCGGCGCATATGTCGGCAACGGCCTTCGCTGCAGCAACTGCCATCTCGATGCGGGGCGCCTCGCCCATTCCGCGCCGCTGTGGGGCGCCTACGTCGCCTATCCGCAGTACCGCAAGAAAGACGGTCGCGTGAACACTTTCGGCGCGCGCATCCAGGGCTGCTTCCGCTACAGCATGAACGGCAAGGCGCCGCCGCTGGACAGCACCGAGATGGTGGCACTGGAAAGCTATGCCTATTGGCTCGCCACGGATGCGCCGGTAGGCCGCAAGCTACCCGGCGCCGGCTACCCCAAGCAGGGCTTCAAGCCTCCGCAACCGCCCGACTACGCGCGCGGCGAAACGGTCTATCGACAGAACTGCGCGCTGTGCCACGGCGCCGATGGCGAGGGACAGCGCGCGGCCGATCGCTACGTGTTTCCGCCGCTGTGGGGCCGCGATGCCTA
>JABLTH010042776.1_pt1 | contig 15910 bp, 16 predicted proteins | sample 7875711 | NCBI WGS metagenome assembly JABLTH01 (sample SAMN14941262, study PRJNA633318) | bioreactor metagenome | isolation source: bioreactor | place: China | collected 2019-03-05 | reverse complement strand
GGTCCGCCTTGGTCGTCACCATGGTCACAGGATGCGTCCTGGTCTGTTCGCTCGCCCAGACACCCAGCTCGACGGCCAGTTCGCGGGCGGCGGCGATGTCCTCGCGGTTCACAGGGCCACCGCCGTCCGCATCGTCAGCAACCGGTCCAGCCGGTTCGTCGTGATGGTGTCGACGCCGAGGTCGAGCGCGCGGGCCAGGTCGTCCGGTTCGTCCAGCGTCCAGGCCGTCACGGTCAGGCCGAGGTCGTGCACGCCCCGGACGAACGCCTCGTCGGCGATCGGGAACGGCACGTTCACCGTCACCGGGTCCAGCTCGGCGAGCTCGGCCGCGCTCGGAACGCGCAGCAGCCGCCACGGGAGCCAGATCCGGGCGGAGGCGTCGAGGGCGCGCAGCACGCGCATCCCGTCGAGGTCGCCGCACCAGTCGACGACAGTGCCGGTGACCGCGGCGAACGCCGACGCGACGGCGTGCGCCGGTGCGGCGAAACGGGCTTCGTCCATGTCGATCACCAGACGGCTTCCGACGCCATCGAAGAGCGGGAGCACTTCGGCGAGCAGCGGTGGCCGCTCATCCGGTCCGCCGAACGCGTGGAGGTCGGCGGCGGGGACCGTGTCGATGGCGCGCGGGTCGCCCCAGAGCCGCGCGAGCGTGGGGTCGTGCAGCACGACCACCTCGCCGTCGGCCGTGAGGCGCACGTCGATCTCGACGACCTCCGCACCCTTGGCGATGGCGGAGCGCACGGCAGGAAGCGTGTTCTCGCGGAACACGGACGAGTCGCCGCGGTGGGCGGAGGCGCGAGCGGTCACGCGACCACCGCCTCGGGCTGACGCACCAGGCGGCCGTCGCGGTAGACCAGTGCCGCCTCGATGGAGGCGAAGCCGACCGTCCCGAGCCGTGGCGGCGGCCCGGACTCGTACGCCGACAGGGTCACGTCGTCGCGGCGCAGCCGCAGCTCGTGGAAGTGGCCATGCGGGACGACGCGCTCGACCGTCGCACGCAGCGCGCCGGGGCGCGGTGTCGTCGTGAAGACGACGGACTCCGGGCGGACGCCGACGACGCCCGGGCCGCCGACGACGCGGACGCCGTCGAAGGTGCCGTCGAAGCGGTTCAGCGAGCCGATGAACGTGGCCACGAACTCGGTCTCCGGCCGCGCGTACAGCTCATCCGGGGTACTGAACTGCTCGATCCGCCCCGCGTTCATTACGGCGACGCGGTCCGAGATCGAGAGCGCCTCCTCCTGGTCGTGCGTGACGATGACCGTGGTGATGCCGAGCCGCTGCTGCAGGTCGCGGATGTCTTCGCGCACCTTGACCCGCAGCTTGGCGTCGAGGTTGCTGAGCGGCTCGTCGAGCAGCAGCACGTCCGGCTCCTGGACGAGCGCGCGGGCGAGGGCGACGCGCTGCTGCTCGCCTCCGGAGATCTGCGGAGGGCGCGAGTCGCGGTGGTGCAGGAGGTTGACCAGGCCGAGCATCCGCTCCACCCGCTCGGCGACCTCCGCACGCGGCAGCCGGCGCAGGCGCAGCGGGTAGGCGACGTTCTTGGCCACGGTCAGGTGCGGCCACAGCGCGTAGTTCTGGAACACCATCGCGCTGGGCCGCTTGTCGGGTCCGAGGCGCGTGACGTCACGGTCGGCCATCGTGATCCGGCCCGTGTCGGGGGCGAGGAAGCCGGCGATCATCCGGAGCGTCGTGGTCTTTCCGCAGCCGGAGGGCCCGAGCAGGGAGACGAGCTCGCCGCGCTGCACGGTCAGGTCGAGGTCGTCGATGATCGTGCGGCCGCCGAGCGTCTTGCGCAGCGCGGTGAGACGCAGGCCGCTGTCGACGGTCGGGCCGACAGAGACGGCGGGAGGGGTGGGGGAGGACATCGGGCGCTCCTTCAGGTGAGCTGGGGCGGTCATTTGAGCTGGAAGCCTTCGGCGAGCTGGCCGCCCATCACGTGCTTGCGCACGGCGAGCAGCAGCACCACCGAGGGGATGGCGAGCAGGATCGAGAACACGGCGGCGACCTGCTTGGGGAAGTTGAGGACGAGGCTGTACATCTCGGTCGGCATCGTGAGGATGTCGGGAGCGCCGACGAGATACGTGCCCTGGGCCTCGTCGAACGCCGCGAGGAAGGCCATCACGGCGCCGACCAGGATGCCGGGCAGCGCCATCCGCAGCGTCACGGTGAAGAAGACGCGGGTCCGGGAGGCGCCGGCGTCGCGCGCCGCCTCTTCGAGCGCGCGCGGCACGGCCGAGAACGCGGCGGCGGGGATCCAGGTCATGAAGACGATGGTGCCGAGCAACTGCACGACCACGATGCCGGCGAAGGTGTTCATCAGGCCGAGCGCGTAGTAGAGGGAGGCGAGCGTCGCGAACAGTCCCATCCGCGGGAACGCGTTGGTCGCGAACAGCCCGATCAGGAAGAGCCTCCTCCCGGGAAACTCGAAGCGCGCGAACGCGTACGCGGCGGGCAGGCAGACGACCGCGGAGACGAGCACCACCACGGGCGTGATCAGCAGCGAGTTCTGGATGGACGAGCCGAGCGCCTGGTCGCTGAACACGGTCTGCCACCAGCGCAGCGTCCACGAATCGGGGAGCAGGTTCGGATAGGTCCAGCGGTCGGCGAAGGCGTGCGCGCCCAGCCAGACGAGCGGGCCCAGCACGAACGCCAGCAGCACGATGGCGAAGGCGGCGGCACCCGCAGAGCGTAGGGCGACGGACACGGCGCGCGGCATCAGATCCGCCCCTCGCGCCGGGCGCTGCGGAAGTTCGCCCAGACGTACAGCGCACCGATCCCGGCGGCGGCGAGGAAGACGACGAACGCCATCACGAGCGACTGCTGCGGCTGGTTGTACGCCGTGAAGTAGCTGGCCAGCGCGACGCCGAGCATCGTCGGCGCGTTCGGCCCGGTGAAGTAGGGGACGGTGTAGGACCCGATCACGCCGATGGCCGTGAACGTCACCGCGATGACGATCGGCACGGCGCTCATCGGCAGCAGGATGGTGCGCACGATGCACGCCGTTCCTGCACCGGCGTCCCTGGCCGCCTCGATCAGGGCGTCGGGCACGGACTGCAGGCCGGACGCGATCATCAGCGTGGCGAAGGGCAGGGAGGTCCATGCCGAGCCGATCACGATGGCGACGGCCGTGTACGACCACACCGGCGCCTCCAGGCCGACCTGGGCAAAGAGACTGCGCAGGAAGCCGTCCGCGGAGTAGAACGTCAGGATCGCCCACGACGCGATCACCACCGGGATGAAGAGCGGCACGATCGCGACCGCGGAGAGCAGCCGGGCCAGCCACCCGCCGTGGAGGCGCAGGGCGAGGCCGATGCCACCGGCCAGTACGACGACGATGGCGGTGCTGGCGACCGTGACGCCGAGGGTCAGGGCGAGATCCTGCCAGAACGCCGGAGTGGTGAAGACGTCGCCGTAGGCGGCGAAGGTGGGCACGGCGCCGTCGGCGTGGTGGACGTTCTGGCCCACGGCGGCGACGACCGAGTTCAGTCCCCCGGTGAAGCCGACGCTGAACGCGAGGGCGAGCACGACGGGGACGCCGACGAAGAGCGCGATGACGACGACCGGGGGCAGGGCGAGCAGGAAGCCCGCCGCCGCGGACCGCGACGCGTGGTGTGCGCCGCGGCCCGCGGTGGTCGCCGCCGGGGTGGCGGTGACGGTGGCCATTACTTGCCGGGGACCTTCTGGGCCCACGCCTTGTTCATGTCGGCGGAGACCGTGGCGAAGTAGGACGGGCGCAGGTGCGCGATGTCCGCGTCCTTGAAGAGGTCCTGCGATGCCGAGGGGAGCTTGTCGAGCGCGATCACCGGGTAGCCGGAGATGCTGTCGGAGACCAGGCCCTGGGCAGCGGGGGTGAGCAGCCAGGAGACCAGCTTCTCTGCGCCGGCCGTGCGCGGGGAGGCCGACGGGATGCCGAGGTAGCTCGCGCCGCCGGTCAGCGACGGGTCGGAGATCTGCGTGTAGGCGATGTTCGCCGGGATCTGCCCGTTCTTGGGCCCGGTGATGAACTGGTCGCTCCACACCGGGGCCACCGAGATCTGACCGCTCGAGAGCAGGTCGAGGACCTGGTTGTTCCCGTTCGGGTAGACGCCCTTCTGATACACGTACGGGTTGAGGGAGGCGAGCGTGGCGAAGCCCTTGTCCCAGCCGCTCTCGACGCTCGGGTCGGTGCCCGTGACCAGCTTCGTGCGGTCGGCGTCGGAGAGGTTCTGGTCGAGCACGGTGGAGACGAACGCCGCTCCGCTGCCGCCGGTGTCCGGCGAGTTGTAGGCGAACTTGCCCGGGTTGGCCTTGATCCAGGCGAGCAGGTCGTCGAGGGTCTTCGGCGGGGTGGGGACGGTCTTCGTGTCGTAGGCGAGCACGACGCTGGAGCCGCGGTAGGGGATGCCGCCGTTGCCGCCTGCGGCGACCAGGTCCTTCGGGACGTCGGCGAGACCGGGGACGTTCGCGCTGCTGACCTTCGTCAGCAGGCCGGACGCGGCGACCTGGGCGACGAACCCGGCGTCGACCAGGTCGTAGCCCGGGTCCTTCTTCTGCAGGGTGGCCGCGGTGAGCTTCGCGACGGTCTGCTGGTCGTGGAGGCCGTGCAGGTCGAAGTCGACCGAGACCGTGTAGCCCGGGTTGGCCTTCTCGAACGCCGGGATCAGGGTCTTCTGCCAGAGGTCCTGGATGTTGGTGTCGGCGCTGAGGAAGACGGTGAGCTTCTTGTCCGCGCCGTCGGAGGACGACGCGGCCGAGCTGCTCTGGGCGCAGCCGGCCAGAGCGAGGCCCGCGGCCGTGACGACCGCGAGGGAGGTGAGCAGGCGGGAGGTTTTCACGAAAGCGCTCCTGAGTGGGGGAGGGAGTGAGTGGGAGTCGCCGCGCCCCGTCGGGGCCGGCGTTTTCACGCTAATCGCGCTGCGCGTTCTTGGCGATAGTCGAGCATGAGGTTTCAAATGAGCGCCAAATGCTGTTCATTCAGCGTTCATATGAGCGAAAATGAGCACCGGAAAGCTATTCGTGTTCACATCCGGGAGGAGACTGCATGCTGACCCATCAGCGCGAAGAGGCCATCGTCGAGCGCGTCCGCACGACGGGGAGCGCGACGGTCGAGGAGCTGTCCGCGCTGCTCGACGTCAGCGGCACCACCATCCGGCGCGACCTGGAGCGCCTCGAACTCGCCGGCAGCGTGCGGCGCGTGCACGGTGGCGCCACCCTCCCCGAGGTCGGTCACGACGAGTTCGAGGACCTGGACCCCGACGCAGGGGAGAAGCTCAGCATCGCCGCCGCGACCGCCGACCTCATCCGGGACGGCGACGTGGTGCTCCTCGACATCGGCCACACCACACTCGCGATCGCCCGCCACCTCCGCGACCGTCCCGTGACGATCGTCACCAACAACCTCTGGATCCTGCGGGTGCTGGGCGACGACCCGGTGTGCACCCTCATCCTGCTCGGCGGGGCCGTCGGGTCGAAACCGGGCACCGTGTCCGGCCCGCTCACCGAGCAGATGCTCGCCCTGATCCACGCGGACGTCGCCGTGATCAGCAGCGGCGGCATCCGCCCGGACGGATCGGTGGTGACCGACCTCAATCAGGAGGCGACGATCAAGCACCGGATGTGCCGTGCGGCCGACCGGACCATCCTGGTGGCGACGTCGCTGAAGTTCCCCGGCGACGGCGCCTTCCAGATCGCCTCCCTGCAGGACTTCGACCTGGTCGTCACCACGCCGGGGTCCGGCACGGCGACGCTGGAGGGCGCGGTCGGGCAGGGGACGCGCGTGGTGATCGCGGGCTAGGCCACCACCTCCGGGTGCCGAGACGCCGGGGCATCCTGCAGTGTCAGCGCTGCTGGAGGGCGCGGAACACCCTCACCGCCTGCTCCGCTTCCGGGGTCGTTATGGCAACTTCAACACCGCTATCGAGAGTGACGACGATCGCCGGGCCACCCCGAAGAACAAGGGCACGTCCTTTCGGCCCCACTCTGTAGCCCCATCCACCCCATCGGAGCGGTTCGAGTACGACCGTGCGCGCCGAGGAGACGTCCTCCAAGCTAACCGAGACGAATCGAACTCCAAGAGTTGTAGACCGGGCTCGAACTCCTCGAAGATCCACGGTGACCCGAATCCGAGCGCCGGAATAGAACACTACTGCGAGGATTGACGCCACGATCGCGGTGCTCAGATTGGATGCGTCGGGGCCGGTCAGGAACATCGGAACATACCCGAACGCAACGGACGCGAGACCGCAGACTACAGCTGCCCAAGCGAAGTGTGGCACGGTCTGCGTCCGGGACCAGGCGAGCGTCTCGCTCGGTGCTACGTCGAGGACCACAGGCTCGTCAGCTCCCGTTGCCGGTAGTTTTCTCGGTACCAACGCGAACGGAGGAAGACCGTAGAGCAGTGCAGTAATCGCCAAAAGCCCTGCGGTACCGATCTTGTGGTCCGGGCTTTGTGCGACCGTGGCACTGATCAACCATGCTGCAGCGCTCATGGCCGCAACCGATCCCGAGATCAGCAAGACGCGGCGGGGACTGTCGTAGCTGCCTGGGCTCAATGCGGCATGCCAGGCAAATGCCGCCGCCGCACCAGCGACTAGGGCTGCGATCGCAGCGAACAGGAAGGTGGGCACCCATGACGCCACCTGATCTCCCGACCATTGGGTAGGTAGTTCTGAGGGCAAGGTCGGCCACCAGGCCACGACCGACCAACTGATCGCGATCACCGGCAAGGTCACGAGTGCGACTGCCACGCTCCTGCGAATGACGCTGAACCGCGCGGCCCGTAGGTCTTTCGTCATGGCATTTCCTCCAGGTATCTGACTAGTTGCTGACGAGACACTCCCCGACTGGCTGCACCCCGAACAAGGGCGACAACGGCGTCAGCAACGTCGTTCGGCAGCCCGGCCGGCGGAGGAAGCACGCGGGCACCACGTCCTTGTCGCAGCTCGATAACACCGCCGACCCGCAGGAAGGCATAGGTGCGAAGCACCGTATGGACATTGACTCCGAGCCCTGCCGCCAACTCCCGAGCCGCTGGGAGCCTGTCGCCGACCGAGACTGCGCCCTCCTGGATGTTCTGCAGAATGGCGGCGGCGATCTGCTCTGCCAACCCAATCGACGACGCCCGATCGAGTCGAATCAACACGATTCCATCTTATTGGAATAGTTGAAAGAACTTAGAATGTTCGATTCTACGCGGGATGGCTTTCCCTCTCCGAGGGAGTCGCCGGAACTCGGTGGTGATAGCTCGTATCAGGTCACCGTTCGGCCAGAGCAAAAGGATCAACGCAGCCCACATCGTGAAGGCAAAACTCCAGAGCCCCATCATGATTGCAATCCCCAGGTGCAGGGCTATCCCCAGAGGGAGAAGTATTCGGCGTACGGGCTGTGGGAGGAAGATCGAGATGCCGAGGGCGAACTCGAGAATGAGAGTGCCCCAGGTAGCCGCCGCCACTGGAATGGGCTGTGCCATCAGCCAATCCATGAGGGGGCGCAGAGCACCCGCCGGCCCGAACATAGGATCGCGAAGCCAGTAGTAGACGGCGGAACCGTCGAGCCACTCGGCAACTCCGAGCTTCGCGAGGCAGGCGTTGATGTAGATGTACGCAACTTGCACTCGGACCACCGCCAATGTCACGTGGGCGGTGATCGCAACGTACGGATGTGTCTGAGGTTGAGTGGCGCTGACAGGGACCCAGTGCCACTTGCGATTGTCCGCGAGTGACAACGGGATCAGTAGTAGCGCGAGTACTGCGCTGATCTGGTCACCCCCGTCGACGACGGTTAGAGACGATTGATTGCCGAACAGAACCCACCACATCGGAATCGCGGTGTAGCGCGGGCGCCAGCCCGATCCGGCGACGAGGAGCAGCAGAATGCTGACCCATCGCACGAACTCGTAGGCGGACGGCGGTGCCATGCACCAAGCGCTGAGGCTGGCAGGGCCAGCGCAGAACAGCTCGTTGACGCCTGCGGCCGGCCGGATAAGGGTGGAAACGGACGATGCCAGAAGCGTCCCCATCCCAGAGAGCGCGATCAGCGTGCGGGCTACGCCGAGATTCACGGTCGAGGCTTCGCATGCGAGTGCTCGTGCCACAGCCCTTTCCGCGACCCTCAGCATGCGACGTCCGTGAAGGTTACGGACACATCCTGTTTCGCCTGACCGATATTCGCCCAGGCCCAAGGAGGTGGTAATGCCTTTGAAATTGCGGTGCGTCCGCAGAGCGTTGGATCAGGCGACGGGTTCGATACCTGAACCCACGGTGCTGTTCCCGAGAGTTCTTCCAAGCAGTCTGTCACCGAAGAGCCCGACGGACAGCGATGCCAGGTCTCATCGGCGACCTCTCGATAAAGAACGCCGATCTCGATGCCCTGTGCCCGTGATGCTCGGTTCCAGCCAAAGAGGTATCGAGCCCTACTGTGCGGGTACGCAGATGCAGACGCCCACTCGTTCGACCTGTACTGATACGGCAGAAGCTCGTCCTCCCTGGGTGAGCGAGTGAAGAAGCCCCACTGCTCGGGCAGGACGGTTTGAACGCCGGCCTTCACTGATTTCTGCCATTCCGTCGTCAGGACGTTCTCTGGTTGATTGGTGAGATAGACGAATCCACCGGCCAACGCCCAAAGGCCTGTGAGGACGAGAGCAAAGTATGTAACCCGTCGGATGGGAATGTGACCCTCGTCCGTGCTTGTGTCTGGACGAGAGTCGCGTTCCCTGTCCGAGGATGTGTAACTCGCCACTAGCGCGCGAGTCGGACAGTGGCCTCGGCAATCCACTTCTCGTATGACAGTTGAGGTTGCCCGTCTATCGATCGAGGGCCGGCATACCAAACGGAAACAGCGACGGCCGCGACCTGCAGGATTGCCGCCCCCGCGTAGACCAATGCCGCTACTGCGAAGAGGACCACCTGAATACACCGCGGAGTGATTGCTTCAACGTTCGCTACATCCGGGTATCCCAGATTGTCCAAGCTTGATTCGAGCGCGTGGCCCAGGCTGGCGAACGCATCTCGAACTTGGAGCACGTCGCCGCTTTGTGCCTTGGCCCCGAACTCGAGGAAGAACCCGGCATCCTTAGCCTGGATGTCCGCCACGATCCGGTCGATCTCTAGCTCGACATCAGGCGTGATCTCAACGTGGGCCTTTAGGTCGCCGAGCAGCTTGCGGGCTTTACCTTGCCCAAAGACCACTCCCCGGAATAGGTCCTCACCGTTGAATCGCTTGTTTGTCTCGCCTGCCGCTACGGACAGGCGCTCACTCGACTCGCGCATGCCTGACGCAGACGCGGCAGTCACGCCGCCTGCGACGAGCCCTAGCGACAGCGTCCCGACCAATAGAACTTTCGTTGCGCTTCTCATGACCCAACTCCAAATCGTTTCGGCTTGCATCGACCACCGGAAGCGGTCGTAGACGCATTCAACGTATCGATCGGAAATCGGGAGTGTAAAATTTATCTATAAGAATGAGAACTATCCGGTTCAACCATCCATCAACCTCCCACCACCCCCGCATGCCTCCCGCACGACCGCCGCGCCACGAACCGGTGCGGCAGCGTCTCGTGCACGTGGGCGTCCTCCGCCGCGATCAGCACCTCGATGGCGCGGGTGGCGAGTTCGGGGATGGGTTGCTGGACGGTCGACAGCGAGGGGACCGCGTATCGCGAGTGGGCGGTCCCGTCGAACCCGACGACGGCGAGGTCGTCGGGAACGCGGAGGCCGAGCTCGGCCGCGGCGTAGAGCACGCCGAACGCCTGTTCGTCGGTCGCGACGTAGATCGCCCGGGGGCGGTCGTCGCTCGCGAGCCATTCCAGTGCCACGCGGGCGGCATCGCCGCGGGAGGTCTCCGACCGGCGTTCGGAGGCCTGCACGCCGGGCGATCGGAGGATGGCGCGCGTGAAGCCCGCCGCGTGCTGGCGGGAGCCGGCCGAGTCGGTCGGGCCGTTGAGCAGGCCGATCGTGCGGTAGCCGTGGCCGACGAGGTGCTGCGTCGCCTCCTCGGCGGCGTGGTCGTAGTCGATCGTGAGCGAGGAGGCCGGCTGGTCGAGGTCGAGGGGGTGCAGGGCGACGATCGGGATGCCGGCCTCCGCCACGAAGCCGAGCTGGGGGTCGTCCGACACCGATACCAGGACGATGCCGTCGACGCGGCGTTCGATGAACGAGCTCAGCTGCTGCAGCTCCTGCTCCTCGCTGCCCGCGGAGTCGGCGATCAGCAGCAGTCGGCCGGCGGCCGTCGCCGCCGTCTCGAGCGCGCGCGAGACCTCGCCGAAGTAGGGGTTGGCGATGTCGGGCACGATCAGCCCGACAGAGAGCGTCTTCCCCGCGCTCAGCGCCCGGGCGAGCGCGTTCGGCCGGTAGTTGAGCTCGGCGGCGGCGCGCAGCACGCGTTCGCGCGTCGCGGGCGAGACGTTGCGGGGGCCGTTGTTGAAGACATAGCTGACCACCGCTGTGGAGGTCCCCGCCCGTTCGGCGACGTCTCGTCCTGTTGCCACTTCCCCCTCGTTTCCACGCGTAGCCGTCGATTCTTCTAATCGATTAGAGAAATCCTAGTCATCATCTTGCGGATCCTCCACCGACCATTTATGGTCATCTAAGCGGTTAGCTCTATCCGCTTAGATTTCGAGAGAAGGACTACCCGATGAAGCGTTCCTCCCTCGTCGTCGCCGCCACTCTGGCGGCGTCGGCGCTGCTGCTCGGCGGCTGTTCAGCCTCCGGCTCCTCGTCTTCCCCGACGACCGGCACGGTCAACCTGCTCGGCCCGGAGGACCCGAAGACGTTCGCCCCGGTGATCGCCGGCTTCGAGGCCGCGAACCCCGGCGACAAGGTCAAGTACACGCAGGTGCCGTTCGACCAGCTGAGCAGCACCCTGCAGCAGCGGCTCGCCGCCAAGGACAGCACGATCGACGTGTACGCGGTCGACCAGCCGAACATCCCGCAGCTCGCGGCCCAGGGCTTCCTCGAAGACCTCTCCGACCTCCAGAGCGAGGAGAAAGCGGCGACCTCCGACGCCCAGTACAAGATCAACCTCTACAACGGCAAGATGTGGGCGCTGTCGGTCTGGAACTCGACCCAGATGATGTTCTACAACAAGGACGCGCTGGCCAAGGCCGGCGTCGAGGCGCCCTCGGCCGATACGGCCCAGCGCTGGACGTGGGAGCAGACGGAGGACGCCGCCCGCAAGGCCCAGGCGGCCGGGATCAAGAGCGGCCTCCTGATGGAGCAGGTCGAGGCGTACTACCAGCTGCAGCCGCTGATGGAGTCGCTCGGCGGCGGCTCCGGCATCACCGGCAAGCAGATGCTGACCCCCGCCGTCGAGACGGCCGGCTGGCAGAAGGCCATGCAGTGGTACGCCGACACCTTCGCCAGCGGGCTGTCACCGCGCGGCGTCGGCGGCTTCCAGACCTCGCCGGTGTTCTCGAACGGCGACGTCGCGTTCTTCGTCGGCGGTCCGTGGGATGTCGGCAACTTCGCCCAGAACGCCAAGTTCGACTGGGGCGTCGCGCCGCTGCCGTACTTCGAGGGCGGCAAGCAGGTGACGCCGACCGGCTCGTGGTCGTGGGGCATCAACCCGGCGTCGACGAAGAAGGACCTCGCCAAGAAGTTCCTCGAGTACGCGGCGCTGAACCCCGAGGGCAACCTCCTCACCGCCAAGAACACGACCATCATCCCGTCCGTCACCGAGGCGGAGAAGAAGTACCTGCCGACCCTGGAGGCCCTCGGCGGCGCGCACAGTGCCGGCGTCGAGAAGCTGGTCGCCTACGAGGTGGCGCACACGGCGGTGGCCCGCCCGGTCTCGGTCGGCTACGTGCAGTTCGACTCCGTGATGTCCAAGGCCTTCGCCGACATCCGGAACGGCGCCGACGTGAAGTCCCGGCTCGCGCAGGCGACCCAGCAGCTGAAGGACGCCTGGAGCCAGCTGAAATGACCACCAGCACCATCCGTCCCGGGGCCCGCAGCGCGGGCTCCGGGACGGGAGCCACACCGCCGCCGCGGCGCAGGCGCAGGCAGCGCCCGGCGCTGGTCGCCCTCGCGTTCCTCTCGCCGGCGCTCATCGCCCTCCTGGTGCTCCGGCTCGTGCCGGCGGCGGACGCGCTCTGGGAGTCGTTCTTCCACAAGAGCCTGCTGCAGGGCGGTTCGGTGTTCGTCGGCCTCGGCAACTACGCCGAGCTCTTCGCCAACAAGGAGTTCCTGGCGTCGCTGGGCGTCACGCTCCTGTTCACCATCATCGTCAACCCGCTGCAGGTCTGCGTCGCCTTCCTGCTCGCGGTGCTCTACACCAAGCGGTCCGCCGGCTCGAAGCTGTGGCGGTCGCTCGTGATCCTTCCGATCGCCGTCCCGCCCGCGGTCTCCGCCGTGATCTGGAGCGTGATCTATCGCCCTGACGGCCTCGCCAACTCGTTCCTGTCGCTCGTCGGCATCCCGCCGCAGCCGTTCCTGACCTCGCCGCAGCAGGCGCTCTGGTGCATCATCGTGCTGCTGTCGTGGATCGGCGTCGGCTACTGGATGCTGTTCCTGATCGCCGGCCTCAACGACATCCCGACCTCGTACTACGAGGCGGCGTCGCTCGACGGTGCGTCCGCCTGGCGGCAGCTCTGGAGCATCACCTTTCCGCTGCTGCGCCGGCCGCTCGCGTTCGTGCTCGTCGCCGACACCGTCTCCAACCTGCTCGTCTTCGCGCCGGTCCAGATCCTCACCAAGGGCGGGCCGCAGGGCGCGACGAACCTGCTCATGTACGACATCTACAACCGTGCGTACACGCTGGGCGACCTCAACAAGGCGCAGGCGGAGGTCATCATCCTGGTGCTGCTGACGGTCGCGATCGTCGCGCTGCAGTTCCGACTCCTGAGGAGCGACGACTCATGACCTCCACCCTCGCCCCGCGCGCGACCCGCTCGCGCGGCCGGCGCACCCTCGCCTACGTCGGGCTGAGCGTGGCGGCCGCCGTCGTCGGCCTGCTGTTCCTGCTGCCGCTGTGGTGGACGTTCGTCAACTCGCTGCGGCCGGGAGCGGAGACCTTCAGCTACCTGAACCCGCTGCAGTGGCAGACGTTCTTCACGCTGTCCCCGACGCTCGACAACTACCTCTCGCTGCTGAACAGCGACCTCGGCAGGGCGATCGCCAACTCGCTGTTCGTCAGCGTCACGACCGTCGTGATCGGGCTGGTCATCTGCGCGACGGCCGCGTTCGGGCTGTCGGCGATCCCGTTCCGGGGCAGGGGTGCCCTGTTCTCGATCGTGATCCTCAGCTTCCTGATCCCGTTCGACGCGATCTCCATCCCGCTCGCCAACCTGTTCCGCGACTGGGACCTGCAGAACACCTTCACCGGCCTGATCCTGCCCGGCATCGGCAACGGGATGGCGATCTTCCTGCTGCGCACCTTCTTCCTCGCCATCCCCGGCGAGCTGGTGGAGGCCGGCCGGCTCGACGGGCTCGGCTGGTGGGGCATCTTCCGGCGCATCTACGTGCCGCTGTCGCGCCCCGCGCTGATCGGCGCAGGGCTGATGCTCTTCCTCTTCCAGTGGCAGGCCTACGTGTGGCCGCTGCTCATGGGGACAGACGACACCCACATCCTCGGCCCGGTCGCCCTGTCGAACCTTCAAGGCCAGTTCAACGTCGACTACGGCGTGATGTTCGCCGCATCGATCGTGCTGACCATCATCCCGCTCGCGATCATCGTCGCCTGCCAGCGCTACTTCATCCAGTCCGTGAGCACCAGCGGCCTCAAGTAGCCGGCTCCGCCACCACCTCTCGACACTCCAAGGAACACCCATGCCCCACCACCGCATCATCCTCGACACCGACATCGGATCCGACGTCGACGACGCGCTCGCGCTCGTGCAGATCCTCGGCACGCCCTCGCTCGAGCTGGAGGGCGTGACGACCGTCTACGGCGACACCGCCCTCCGCGCCCGCATCGTGCGCCGCTACGCCGCCCTCGCCGGGGTCGACCTGCTCGCTCATCCCGGCGTCGGGACACCGCTGTCGGGCCGCAAGGTCTGGTGGGCCGGCCACGAGGGCACCCTGCATGACGAGCTGGATCGAGAGCCTGTGGCGGACGAGCCGGCCGTGGACCACCTCGTCCGACGGGTGCTGGAGAACCCCGGTGCGATCGACATCGTCGCCATCGGTCCGCTGACCAACATCGCCGCAGCGATCCAGTCGGAGCCGCGCTTCGCCTCCGCCGTACGCGGCCTTTGGATCATGGGCGGCGCCTTCGTCGAGGGCGAGCCCGACAGCGCCGAGCCGGAGCACAACTTCCGTTCGGACACGACCGCTGCGCAGATCGTCTTCGACGCCCGCATCCCGACCGTCGTCACCGGCCTGGAGGTGACCCGCCAGGTCGAGATCAGAGACGACAGCGTTCAGCGGATCGCCCAGGCCGGCCCGGCCGGGGAGGCGCTCTACGCCGACATCGCCCAGTGGTGGGACTTCTGGAGCACGCAGTGGAACGTGCCGCACGACCCGGTGACCGTCCTCACGCTCACCCGCCCCGACCTGTTCGCGTTCAGCGGTCCGGGGACCGTCGCCATCGAGCCCGACGGCGACGGTGCGGGACGCAGCGTCCTCACCCCCGACGCTGCGGGCTGGGTCCGCGTCGCCACGCGCGCGGACGCGGCCGCCGTCGGCGAGGAGATCGTGCGCGCCATCGTGGCCGCCGCAGCTGCCGCCCCTGCCGCGAATGCGGGAGTGCTGGAGGGCTGAGGCGGAATTCCGTCGGCTCCGACCGGTTGCACATGACATGACCACCGTAGGAATCATCGGAGCCGGCCACATCGGCCAGGCACTCGCCCGCACCTTCATCCAGCACGGCTACACCGTGACCATCGCGAACTCGCGGGGTCCGGAGACGCTCGCCGACCTCGTCGCCGAACTCGGCCCGTCCGCGACAGCGGCAACCGCGGCAGAGGCCGGCGCCGCCGGCGACTTCGTGGTGGTGACCGTGCCGCTGAAGAGCTACCGCGACATCCCGGTGGCGCCCCTGGCGGGCAAGGTCGTGATCGACACGAACAACTACTACTTCGAGCGCGACGGCCACATCCCCGAGCTCGACGAGGGGAGCGCGACCGTGACGGGGCTCCTGCAGGCGCACCTCCCCGAGTCGCGGGTCGCCAAGGGCTTCAACCACATCGGCGCCCGCGACATCCCCACCACCGGCTCGCCGGCCGGGACGCCGAACCGCCGCGCGCTCGCGACCGCGAGCGACTTCGAAGACGCCGCGGCGCTGGTCGCCTCGATCTACGAGGAGTTCGGCTTCGACACCGTGAACATCGGCCCACTCTCGGAGAGCTGGCGCGTCGAGCGCGACCGCCCGGCCTACGTGGTGCGCCAGAACCGCGAGGAGCTCGAGGCGAACCTGGCGAAGGCGCCGCGCACCATCTGAACAGGTCGCGGCGGCCGGATCAGGCCGCCGCGATCTCCGCCGCCAGCTGGGCGAGCAAGCCGGCCATGCCGTCCAGTTGCGGCAGAGTGGCGGGGATGTCGTACCGTTGCGACAGTGTGTGCGGATCGTCGTACGCGATACGCGTGACGCCGTCGTCGTCCCAGACGAGCATCCGCAACGGCAGCTCGAGGCCGACCCGCGGGTCGGTCCGCATGAGCGGGGTGCCGACCGCCGGGTTGCCGAAGATCACGACCACCTCGGCCGCGAGCTCCAGTCCGGCCTCAGCCGCGCCGGCGGCATGATCGACGACGGTGAAGACACGGATGCCGCGGCGATCCAGCGCCGCCGTGAGCGCGGACACGGTCGCTGCGACGGAGGCGGTGCCCCTGGTGATGGTCGGTTCGTGGGTCATAGGGGAGATACTGGCGCGGTCGGGTGAGGGCGCGCCAGGGGTCCAGGAACCGGCGCCGCTCCACCACCGCCCTGTGCCCCGCCGCCTCGGAGCGCGTCCCCCTCAGCCTCCGGCTACACCCCCCCCCACCCACTAACCCGGAACCCC
>JABLTH010089054.1_pt1 | contig 15922 bp, 19 predicted proteins | sample 7875711 | NCBI WGS metagenome assembly JABLTH01 (sample SAMN14941262, study PRJNA633318) | bioreactor metagenome | isolation source: bioreactor | place: China | collected 2019-03-05 | reverse complement strand
CCGCCCGGTCGCTGCGCTCCCTCTACGTCCCCCTCGTGCTCCCCACGCGTTGCCCGGGCCGAGCCCGGCCACCGCGTCCCGCCCTCCCGCCTTGGACAGGTCCGCGGCTGCGCTCCATGCTGGTGCGGTGGACCTGCACGGCAAGGAAGCCCAGAAAGTCGCCTTCTGCCTCGAGCTGGGGCGGGCCCTGCACAGCTTCGGATCGCCGGCCCACCGCTTCGAGGAGGCCATGCACCGCGTGGCTTCGAGCCTGGGCCTCGAGGGCCACTTCCTGGCCCATCCCACGGCCTTCTTCGCGGAGCTGAAGACGAAGGCCGGCCGCGAGGTCTTCATGGTGCGGGCCGAGCCCGGGGACACGAACCTGGGCAAGCTCGTGCGCATCCAGGCGGCGGTGCGGGCCGTGGCGGACGGCTCCCTGCCCATCGAGGACGCGGCCGCCGAGGTGCGGGCCATCGCCCGGGAGAAGGCGGCCTTCGGCCCCGGCGCCACGGTGGCCGCCTTCGCGCTGTCCTCGGGGCTGGCCGCCCGCTTCTTCGGGGGCGGCTGGCGGGAGATGCTGCTCTCGGCCCTGGTGGGACTCACCGTGGGCCTCCTGGGCTTCGCCACGGCCCCGAAGAAGCACCTGGCCCAGGTCTTCGTGCTCCTGGCCGCGACCCTGGCGGGCTTCGCGGGCGTGGTGCTGGCCCATTTCGCCGGGCACACGGCCGCCTTCACCATCACCCTGGCCAGCATCGTCATCCTGCTGCCGGGGCTGAAGCTCACCATCGCCCTGCGGGAGGTGGCCACGGGCAACCTCGTGGCGGGATCCAGCCGCCTCACGGACGCGGCCATGACCCTGCTCATGCTGGCCTTCGGCGTGGCCCTCGGACGCCAGCTGGCCTTCCAGTTCGCCCACGCCTTCAAGGAGGGCACGACCCTGCCGCTGCCCTGGTGGACGGAGTGGGCGGCGCTGGTGCTGGCCCCGGTCTCCTACCTGGTGCTGTTCCAGGGGCGGAAGCAGGACTTCAAGTGGATGGTGCTCGGTTCGGTGATCGCCTTCGTGGCCGCGCGCCTTGGGGCGGCGCTGGTGGGCCCGGAGCTCGGCGCGGGCATCGGCGCCCTGGGCATGGGCATCGCCGCCAATGTCTTCGGGCGGCGCACGCGGCTGCCCAACCAGCTCCTCCTGCTGCCGGGCCTGCTCATCCTGGTGCCGGGCTCCGTGGGCTTCCGCGGGCTGGCCTTCCTCACCATGGGGGAGACCGAGATCGGCGTGCAGACGGCCTTCCGCATGGTCTTCCTGGCGGTGGCGCTGGTGATGGGGCTGAGCCTGGCGAATGCGGTGGTGCCGCCGCGGAAGGGGCTCTGACCCCGGGGATCCCGGCGTTCGCCCCCGCGCGCCTCGCGGGGCCGGATTTCCAGGGATGCTGGATCCAGGACGGGCCCCTTCGGTCGGCGCCGTCCCCGACGAGGCGAGCATGACGCAGCCGAGACCAGCGGGCGGCCCGTGGAGATGCGGTGTGGTGGCCGCCGTGGCGGTCCTTGCGCCTGCCGCCCCGCTGCGCCAGGAGGACGCCGTCGAGCTCCGCCGGCTCGAAGCGATGCGGTCCCGGGCGCCCGGCGACGGCGTGATCCTCTTCAACCTTGCGGCCCTCCATGCCGCCGCCGGGAGGCGTGCGGAGACCTTGGCCCTGCTCGAGGCCGTCAGCCGGGCCCCCGGCGGCCTGGACCCCGGTTTCTACCGCGGCTTCTTCTTCCTCCGGGGCGATCCCGCCTACGAGCGCATCCTCGCCCGCATCCGCGCGGCCCACCCTCCGCGGGTCCGGGGCGCCGTGGCGTTCACCCTGAAGGAGCGGGACCTCCAGCCCGAGGGCATCGCCTACGATCCTGCCACCCGCGCCGTCTTCGCCGGGAGCTTCAAGGGGAAGATCGTGCGCATCGCCCCGGACGGCGCCGCCGCGGACTTCGCGGTGGTCTCGGATCCGGGGGCCGCCCGCGTGGTGGTCGGCCTCCGGGTCGATTCGCGCCGAGGCCACCTCTGGGCGGTGGTGGACGACCCCAGGGCCTTCTCCGATCCGGGTGCCGGGGGCAGCAGCCTGCACCAGTACGAGATCGCCTCCGGCAACCTCCTGGCCCGGTACCGGGGCGCGCCCCGGGGGGCCTTCAACGATGTCGCCGTGACGCCGGCCGGCGAGGCTTTCGCCACCAACACCACCGACGGCTCGGTGTGGCGCGCGGCGCCTGGAAGGGCGGACATGACGGAGTTCCTCCCGGCCGGGACCGTCCCCGAAGCCAATGGCATCACGGCCACGCCCGACGGGCGCCGCCTCTTCGTGGCCGGGTGGCACGACATCCATCGTGTGGACCTTCCATCCGGGAAGGTCGTGCGGCTGGCGGCGCCCCGGGATGTTCCGGTCGGCAGCTTCGATGGGCTCCTGTGGCATCGCGGCTCGCTGGTGGGCATCCAGAACGGGATCCACCCCGGGCGGGTGGTCCGGCTGCGCCTGGACGCCCGGGGTGTGCGCATCCGGGGCGCCGAAGTCCTGGAACGCTACCATCCGCGGTTCAATGGCGTGACGACGGCCGCCCTGGACGGGGACGACCTGCTCTACTTCGCCAACACCCAGTCCCGCGCCTTCGGCCCCGATGGAAAGCCGAAGCCCGGCGTGGTCCTCGAGGACATCGTCATCCTGCGCCAGCGCCTGCGGTGACCGCTGTGGGCGCGGTCGGGTTCAACGCAGGTAGGGCTCGCTCTCCACCAGGGCGAAATCCCCTGAATCGATGGCAAGGCGCCTGAGGATCTCCAGGTGCCCCGAGCCGATGAGCAGGAGGATGCGGTCGCCGGGCTCGGCGGTCCGGTAGACGTTCGTGAAGATGCGCAGGTTGCGCTTGTACCAGTTGGCGACGAGGTTGGTGCTTCCGTACAACTCGCTCGAGTAGGGATCGGGCGCCAGACCCTCGATGTAGGTGGCGTGGTCTTCCCGCACATAGGCAGGACTGTTCACGTGGCGCAGGGCCTCGAGGACGGTGCCCTGGTCGAGGGTGCGCGCGAGCACCTGCAGGCGTTCCGGCACCTCCGCGGGCGCCGAGGGGGCCGCGGCCGCGCCCGCCGGCCGGGGCCTGGGCTCGCCGATCTCGGCCGGCACCCTCCCGTCCATCCACATGGGGAAGTCCACCGGGTACACGGCCTTGTGGCCCAGGCGCTTCGCGAGGGCGAAGCCGATCTGGTGGATCTCGTTGGGCGTCAGGGTGAATTCGCCGGCGAGGTACTTGGCGTAGTTCCCCGGCGCCTGGGATCCCTTGAAGGGGGACTCGATCAGGATCTTGGTGGGGCGGAAGGCCTCGAGCCGGTCCAGCACGTCGCCGATCTCCCGCTGCTTGCGCGGCCCCAGGATGTCCCTCACCTCGAAGTTGTACGCATCCTGGCCCGGGTTCTCCATGTGGAAGGAGCCCAACACCATCAGGGGCACCGCCGCGGGCTTGTTCACTGGGTCCGCAGCGGAGAAGTGGATCACCGGAGGACGCTGGGCCGTGGCGGGAAGGGCCAGCAATCCACAGAGGGCGAGGGCGGTGCGGTGGGACATGGGCGGCTCCAGGGAGGGCCGGGACGGCCCACCCTGGGATCCTAGGGGCGTCCCCCGGGGCTGATCCGCAGGCTGGGGTGAAGCGACGCCCGCCGGTGGCCGACGGTGCCGTTGGATGGGGCCGGCATCGGGAAGGACGGAAGGCTGGCCGCCCGGCGCGGTCCAGGGCACCCTGGCGGGGGGCCGTGCGGCCCTCCGCGCAGGAGTCGGCCATGAGCCCTGGATCCCTGACCATTCCGAGCCTCCAGGGCCAGGTGGGTCCGGACGAATGGCAGGTCCGCGTGGACCTGGCGGCGGCCTACCGCCTGGTGGCCCTGTTCGGCTGGGACGACCTGGTCTTCACGCACCTCAGTGCCCGGATTCCGGGCACGACGGACCAGTTCCTCATCAATCCCTACGGCCTGCTCTTCGAGGAGATCACGGCCTCGAGCCTGGTGCGCATCGACCAGGACGGGAACAAGCTGGACGGCTCGCCCTTTCCCGTGAACCCGGCCGGCTTCACCATCCACAGCGCCGTCCACGCCGCCCGGGAGGACGCCCACTGCGTGATGCACACCCACTCGCCCTTCGGGTCGGCGGTGGCCGCGCAGCAGGGCGGGGTCCTGCCCATCTCCCAGAAGGCCACCTTCGTGCTCTCCAGCTACGCCACCCACGACTACGAGGGCATCGCCCTGCGCGACGACGAGAAGCCCCGGCTGGTCTCGGACCTCGGCCGGGCCGCCTTCCTGCTGCTGCGCAACCACGGCCTGCTCGTGGTGGGCCGCACCGTGGCGGACGCCTTCCTCAACCTCTACATGTTCGAAACCGCCTGCGCCACCCAGGTCCGGGCCCAGGCGGGCGGCGCGGACCTGGTGCCCATCGGCCCGGAGATCCTCGAGGGCGCCCGGGCCGCGTCGCGGCAGGCCACCCTGGGGCACACGCCCGGAGCCCTGGCCTGGCCGGGGCTCCTGCGGCGTCTGGACCGGACGGCGCCGGGCTATGCCACCTAAGGCCTACACGGCCGGGACGGGCTTCTCCCCGCGGTAGTCGTAGAAGCCGCGGCCGCTCTTCTTCCCGTGCCACCCGGCGTCCACCATCTTCTTGAGCAGGGGGCAGGGCCGGTACTTGGGGTCGCCCAGACCCTCGTGCAGCACGTTGAGGATGAAGAGGCAGGTGTCGAGGCCGATGAAGTCCGCCAGGGTGAGCGGGCCCATGGGGTGGTTCATGCCCAGCTTCATGATGCCGTCGATCTCCTCTACGCCGGCGATGCCCTCGTGCAGGGCGAAGATGGCCTCGTTCAACATGGGCAGCAGCACCCGGTTGGAGATGAAGCCCGGGCTGTCGTTGCAGACCAGGGGCGTCTTGCCGAGCTTCCTGGAAAGCTCCATCACCGTGGCGTGGGTGGCGTCGGAGGTGGCGATGCCCCGGATCACCTCGATGAGCTGCATCACGGGGACGGGGTTCATGAAGTGCATGCCGATGAAGGCCTCGGGGCGCTTCGTCACCGCGGCCAGCTTGGTGATGGAGATGGAGCTGGTGTTCGAGGCCAGGATGACGCCGGGGCGGCAGGTGGCGTCCAGGGTCTCGAAGATCTGCTTCTTGACCTCCCACTTCTCGGTGGCGGCCTCCACGGCGAAGTCCACGTCCCTGAAGTCGGCGAGGTCGGTGGTGGTGCGGATTCGGGCGAGGATGGCGTCCTTCTCCTCGGCCGTCATCTTGCCCTTGTCCACGCCCCGCTGGAGGTTCTTGGCGATGGTGGCCACGCCCTTGGCCGCGAAGTCCGCCGAGATGTCCTGCATCAACACGCTGAAGCCCGCCTGGGCGAAGACGTGGGCGATGCCGTTGCCCATCTGGCCGGCGCCGACGACGCCGATGGTCTGGATGTCGCTCATGGGGATCCTCCGGAACCCTTCAGCATAGCCTTGGCCCCGCGCCGGCCCCAGCCTCGGATCCGTGAGGTCGGTCAATCCTCGGGGGAGGCCTCCAGGTCCGCCAGCAGCCCCGGCAGCTCGGCCAGGCTCGCGATCTCGAAGTAGCCGTGGGTCCCAGGGGCGACGTCCGCCACGCGGTCGTGGGACCACTGGAGCTCGTAGGGCACGTGCACCGCCCGGCCCCCCACCTGGAGGACCGGGAGGACGTCGGACTTCAGGGAGTTGCCCACCATGAGGAAGTGGGCCGGGCCGATGCCGTGGCGGCGCAGGATGGCGGCGTAGCTGGCGGCGTCCTTCTCGCTCACCACCTCCACGGCCTTGAAGTGGGCCCCCAGCCCCGAGCGGGCCACCTTGGTCTCCTGGTCGAAGAGATCCCCCTTGGTGACGACCATCAGCTCGTAGGTCTCCGCGAGCTGGGCGAGGACCTCCGCCGCCGAGGGCATCAGCTCGAGGGGGTGGTCCAGCATGCCCTTGCCCAGGTCCAGGATGCGCTGGATCTCGGCCCCGCCGATGCGCCCCTCCGTGAGCTCGATGGCAGTCTCCACCATGGAAAGCATGAAGCCCTTCACGCCGTAGCCGTAGAGCCGGAGGTTGCGCATCTCAGCGTCATGGAGGCGGGCGGCGATCCAGTCCCCGTCGTGGTAGTCCCCCAGCAGGTCGAAGAAGCGGGCCTGGGTGGTCTCGAAGAGGTCCTGGTGCCGCCACAGGGTGTCGTCGGCGTCGAAGGCGATGGTGCGGATGGCGGAACGGCTCACGGGGGGCTCGGGCAGACTGGAGGGACTTCATTGGAGCAAATTCCGTGGCATCCACCAACCGCACCGCCTGGGCCCTCCTCATCCTCCGCGTCGCGGTGGGCTTCCTCTTCACCGCCTCGGCCCTCCTGCAGCTCGTCCACGCCCGGGGGCCGGTCACCATGCCCCGGGCCCTCGGGTGGGGCCTGCTGGGCCTGCAGGCGGTCTGCGGGATGCTGGTCATGCTGGGCGTCTGGATGACCGCCGCCTGCCTGCCCCTCCTGGCCCTCCACGGCTGGCCGCTCCTCCAGGCCCTCGCCCGGGGCGCGAATCCCGCCGCCCTGCGCCACGAACTGCTCACCTTCTGCGCGACCCTGGCCGCGATGGTGGGCGGGGCGGGGAAGGGGGCGCTGGGGAAGGGGTGAGGCGGGGGCTCCCTGGCCGGGCTCCAGCGGCGGTCCAGGGCCGCGCGGCCCAGGAAGGCGAAGGGGCGGGCATCCGTGGATCCCCGCCCCTGGCTGTCCCTGGAAGGCCCGATCAGCAGCAGCCGGTCGGAACGTCGGTCAGGGTGCACTTCACCATGCTGTCCCCGCAGACGTCGATGGTGTTGCCGCCGCAGCCGTTCTCCGTGCGGACGCACCCCTCGCGGGCCCGGGACATCTCCATGCCGCCGAGCACGTCCTGGGTGGCGCGGGCGTCCAGACGGCGGAGGGTTTCCTTGGAGAGGGAAAGCTTCTTGATGGTCATGGCGTTCTCCTTGAACGGTGGTGGCAGGTCGGGATGGCCTGCCGATGTCCCGAGGTTGCGCTGCGGCCCGATGCAGGGCCAGGGACCAGACCCGAGCGGTTTTCCGCCCGCGCCGGGCGGGTCCGCGGGTTGCCTGAACGGGGCCGGCATCCCCGAACGGAGAGTGGCCGGCGTGCACTCTGGCTGGGAAGGACATCCAGCGCTCTTCGAAGTCCAGAGGCGCGTCAGGAGACCTGTCATCACGCGCGAATGCCTTGGCGTCTCCGAAATCGAGAAGATTTGGCGTCAGGCGACACGGCCTGCAGGGCCCGACACCCGGCAGGGGGTAGCCCAGCCCGGGCCTCCCGTTCGGGCACGCTTTTCCGCCGTTCATGTCGCCTCCAGCCCTGATCGGGAGACACAGAATCCCGTTGAGGCTCTAGGCACTTCCTGGGATCCTGAAATCTGGACAAGCTCGGGAAGCCCGACGGCGTCGCCCAGGAGTGCGTAATGACCAGGAAGCTCACGTTGAACCGCGAGACCATCAAGCGGCTCGATACCCAGACCCTCCGGACGGTGCGGGGAGCCGAAGGAACGGACCTCTGCACGGAAGATTGTGTGGGCACGATGGAGGACACCTGCGCCTTCTGCCCTCCCACGACCACGGCGGGGTCCCTCCGCCAGACCTGCACCTGCGCCACAGGGGGATGAGGATTCCTCGTGCCGTCTTTCCGGCAGGGCCATGGCCAAGCTGGTTGCGCGAGACTGCAGGGACACGGGGGACATTCGCGGCCTGTGAAGCAGGGTGCTGAACGGCGGAATTCCCTGTGAAATCCCACCAGGTCCTCAATGCCCTAGCGATGAGGATCCGCCGCCCCACCCCATGGCTGGGTTATGCCCTCTTCCTGGGGGCCTATTTCCTCGTCCAGGTCGCCACCGATTTTCTCCGGGGGAGCACGGGCCTGGTCTTCCTCTCAGAGATCCTCGGCCCTGTGGTCATGTTCTGGGCCATCGCCTTCCTGGCCCCCATGCCCTGGCAGTGGAGCGGCCGGCATTCCCGGCCGCCCACATTCCGCAGGGCCTGCCTGCAGAGCTTCCTGTTCTGTGAAGCGGTCATCGGGATGCTGGTCCTCCTGTCCGCTATCGCCTACCGCCTCTCCGGGAAGCCCTTCCCCTGGCTTGGCTACGTCGCCCCCAACATGGGCCTGGGCGGCGCCATCATGATCCTCCTGGGCAGCCTCCAGGCCCGCCGGGAGGCGGAAGAGGCCGAGAAGCTGGAGGCGCGGTCCGAGGCCCGGGCCGCCCAGACCCGGCTCCTCCAGAGCCAGCTCCATCCCCACGTGCTCTTCAACGCCCTGAACGGCCTGGCGGAACTCATCCGCAAGGACCCCGTCCGGGCGGAGCTCTCGGTGAAGTCCCTGTCGGACCTCCTGCGCCGCCTCCTGGTGGCCTCGGAGGAGGGCCGGGTGCCCCTCGCCAGCGAGCGGACCATGGTGGAGGACTACCTGGACATCGAGGGGATGCGCCTGGGGGACCGGCTGTCGGTGGGCTGGGAATGGGATCCTTCGCTGGACACGGTTCAGGTGATCCCGTTGCTCGTCCAGCCCCTGGTGGAAAATGCCATCAAGCACGGCATTTCGCCCCACCTCGAGGGAGGGAGGCTGGAGATCCGCGCCGCCCGACAGGGCGGGGACCTCGTCCTCGAAGTGCGTAACACGGGCATGGAGCTCCGTCCCGACCGGTCGGGACGGACGGGCATCGGCATGAAGAACCTGGCATCCCGGCTTGCCCTGGCCTACGGCGACGGGGCCCGCTTCTCCCTTGGCGCCGAGGCCGGTTGGGTGGTGGCACGGATCTCGATTAGCATGGCGGAACTTGCCGAGCCTGAGGTTTCCCATGCGCGTGGTGCTGGCCGATGACGAACCCCTGGCCCGGGAACGCCTGGCCCGGCAGCTGAAGGACGCCGGCTGCGAGGTGCTCGCGGAGTTCCGGAACGGGGTCGAGCTGCTGGCCTGGATGCGGGCGGGAAACGCCTGCGACGCGCTGTTCCTGGACATCCAGATGCCCGGCCTGAACGGCCTCGAAGTGCTCGGGGAGCTCAGCCCCGGGCCGCCCACGGTCTTCGTCACCGCCTTCTCCGAGCACGCGGTGCGGGCCTTCGACCTCGCCGCCGTGGACTACCTCCTGAAGCCCGTCTTCCCCGAAAGGCTGGAGCAGAGCCTCAGGCGGCTCCAGGCGCACCAGGTCCGGACCCTTGAGCAGCACGACCTGAAGCAGCTGCTGCGGGCCCCCGAGCGCATCCCCGTCCAGGCCGGCGCCGGCCACGCCTTCCTGGAACTGCGCCGCGTCTCCCACTTCGAGGTCGAGGACCGGGAGGTGTGGGCCTGGTCCCAGGGCAAGCGCTTCCGCACGGAATGGCGGACCCTCCAGGAGGTGGAGGAGGCGCTGCCCCAGGCGGGGTTCCTCCGGATCCAGCGCCACCTCCTGCTGCGTCCCGAGGCCGTGCTCGCCATGAAGCCGCTCCTCGGCGGAAGGACCTCCGTGCGGGTGGCGGAGGGCGTGGACCTCGAGGTCAGCCGCACGGCCACGCCGCAGCTGAAGGCCATCCTCGGCCTGAGCTGAGCCTCCCCTTCAGGCCGTTTCGTCCGGTTCCCCGCCGGAGGGCTCCGGCGCCAGCCGCGGCTGGGCGAACCACACCACCAGCACCGACAGGAAGTAGAGCCCCAGCAGGATGACGCTGAAGAAGATGGTGGTCACCACGAGGTCGCCGGGGGTCAGGAAGGCCGACACGAAGATGATGAGCACCGTGGCGTGCCGCCAGTACTTGAGCATCCAGCGGGTGGTGACGATGCGGAACTTGGCGAGGAAGAAGAAGAGCACCGGCAGCTCGAAGAGCAGTCCGGTGATGAGCAGCGTGTAGAGGAAGAGGTCCAGGTAGCTGTCGATGTGCAGGTTCGCCCGGAGCCCCGCCTGCATCGCCTCCTGGAAGAGGATGTCGCCCAGGAGCTTGATGGCGAACCGGTAGGCGAAGGCCGCCCCGAGCAGGAACATGCCGCTGGTGACGAGGACGAAGGGCACCACGAAGCGGCGCTCCCGGGGCAGCAGCCCCGGCCGGATGAAGGCCCACAGCTGGTAGAAGAGGAAGGGCGCCACCAGGAAGGCCGCCGCCCAGAGGGACAGGCGCATCAGGCTGAAGAAGGGCTCCGCCAGGTCCGTGTAGGCCCAGGGCTGGAGCTCGGCGATGGGCTTCTTCGTCTGGTGGGCCATGGCCTCCAGGAAGGGCTGCTGGGCCCAGGCCCACAGCTTGAACCGGAAGGCATAGGTGAGGGCGAAGCCCACCACGATGCCGAGCAGCCCCCGGGTGAGGCGCACCCGCAGCTCCTGCAGGTGCTCCCAGAAGGTCATCTGGTTGGGGTGCGTCTCGGGGATGGCCATGGGCCTCGATCAGGCCGCGGCCCGGGCGGTTGGGCCGCCCGGGCCGCGGGGAGGAAGGGAAGGGGCTACTTCTTCTCGGAGACCACGTCCTCCTTGACGGAGTCCGTGAGCTCGCGGCTGGCCTTCTTGAATTCCTGGATGCCCTTGCCGAGGCTCTTGCCCAGCTCCGGAAGGCGGGAGGGTCCGAAGAAGATCAGCAGCGCGATGCCGATCAGAAGCATTTCCGTGAGTCCGAGATTGCCCATGAAGGCCTCCTGGTGGTGCGTTGGACGCCCCTGGGCGTCCCCGGGTTGAAGGGCTCGAGTTGAAGGCCCGGGTCGAAGGTCAGGGGTTGGGAACCAGATCCTTCAGGTTCCAAGTATCCGCCACTTCCAGCTCCATGCGAAGCAGGGCCTGGCCGTGGGTCTTGCCCTGGGCATCGGTTTTCACCGACTCGGATCCACCCCCGCCCAGGGAATCGTGGAGGATGAAGTTCAAGGCCTTCAGATTTGGAACCTCGAAGCGCTCCACCCCGCCTTTGCAGATGCTCTTGAAGTGGGCCTTCACGCGTTCCGCCGTCACCTGCTCCAGGAGCAGGGCGTAGCCGGCGTCGGTATAGGCGATCAGGCCGACGTTGGAACCGTCCCCCTTGTCCCCGGAGCGTGCGTGGGCGATGTCTTCGAGCTTCAGCTTCATCTCGGGCTCCTCAGAGGGTCCGGCGGCCCAGGCTGTGGTAGGTCCAGCCCGCGGCCTTCATGGCCCCGGGGCGGAAGAGGTTCCGGCCGTCGAACATGACCTTCGCCTTCAGGGCGGCGCCGGCGCGGTCCAGGTCGGCGGCCTTGTACTGGGGCCACTCCGTGGCCACCAGCAGGGCGTCGGCCCCCTCGCAGGCGGCGTAGGGGTCCCCGGCGTACTCCACGCGGTCCCCGATCCGGGCCTTCACCGCCGGCATGGCCTCGAAGTCGTGGACCACCACGGAGGCCCCGAGGGAGAGCAGCCCCTCGATGAGCTCCAGGCTCATGGCCTCGCGGATGTCGTCCGTGTGGGCCTTGAAGGCCAGGCCCCAGAGCGCGAAGCGCCTTCCCGCCAGGGGCGCGGGGTCCCCGCCGACCACGCCGTAGTGGGCCTTCACCTTGCGCAGGAGGACCATCTTCTGGTGGCGGTTGGCTTCCACGGTGGCCGAAAGGGTCTTCAGGCTGACGCCGTGCTCCCGGCCGGTCTTGAGGAGGGCCTGGAGGTCCTTGGGGAAGCAGGACCCGCCGAAGCCGGGGCCGGGGTTCAGGAAGGCGGGGCCGATGCGGTGGTCCGCGCCGATGGCGGTCTTCACGTGGTCCACGTCCGCGCCCACCTCCTCGGCCAGGGCGGCGATCTCGTTGATGAAGCTGATGCGCAGGGCCAGCATCGCGTTCGCCGCGTACTTGGTGAGCTCGGCGCTGGCGGGGTCCATGACGAACCACTTTCCCTTCGAGGCCTCGAGGAAGGGGGCGTAGAGGGCCTTCATCACGCCCTCGGCGTGGGCCGACTGGCAGCCCACCACCACCCGGTCCGGCCGCAGGAAGTCCTCCAGGGCGGAACCCTCCCGCAGGAACTCGGGATTGCTCACCACCTCGAAGCCGCGATCCTCGCCGGCGGAGGCGAGTTCCGCCTGGATGGCGCCCCGCACCCGCGCGGCGGTCCCCACGGGGACGGTGCTCTTGTCCACCACCACCAGCGGCTTGGCCCCGGCGGGGCGGAGGGGCAGGGCCTGCCCGAGGTCCGCGGCCACCTGGAGGATGTAGCGCAGGTCCGCGCTCCCGTCCTCGCCCATGGGGGTGCCGACGCAGATGAAGGCCGCGTCCGCCCCGGCGATGCCCTCCTTGAGGTCCGTGGTGAAGGCCAGGTTGCCCGAGGCGAGGTGCTTCTTCAGGAGCTCGTCGAGGCCGGGCTCGTAGATCGGGGATTCCCCGCGGCGGAGCTGGGCCACCTTGGAAGCGTCCACATCCACCCCGAGGACCCTGTGCCCGGCCTCCGCGAAGCAGGCCGCGGCCACCAGGCCGACGTATCCCGATCCCACCACCAGCACCTGCATGCCGCCGCCCCCGTCGCAAGACCTGCGCAAAGGATCCAGTGTAGCGGGCGCGGGCCCGGGTTTCCTGTCCAAACCCTTGCTAGGATGGGAGATTCCCGGAGGATGGATGCTGCTGCTCGAGCCGCCCAAGCGCGCGGGTGTGGATCTGCTGGAGGTCGTCCTCCACGCGGGGCCGGTGGCCAAGCTGGTTCTGGTGGTCCTGCTGGTCTTCTCCCTGCTGAGCTGGGTCGTGATCTTCCAGAAGGCCGTCCTCCTCCAGCGGAGCCGCGCCGCCACGGAACGCTTCCGGGCCGCCTTCCGCCGGGCCACCGACTGGCGGGAGCTCAAGCAGCAGGAGAACTTCTACGTCCAGAGCCCCCTGCTGGGCCTCTTCCACGCGGGCTACGCCGAGGTCACCTACCAGCTGCGGGTCCCCGCCGCCGGCGGCCGGGCCCAGGTCCGCAGCATGGAGGCGGTGGAACGCAGCCTCCAGCGGGCCTCGGTGGTGGAGATGGGCCGCATGGACCGCTACCTCGGCGTGCTGGCCACCATCGCCGCCGTGAGCCCCTTCATCGGCCTCTTCGGCACCGTGTGGGGCATCATCGACGCCTTCAAGGACATCGGCACCACGGGCAACGCGAACCTCGCCACCGTGGCGCCGGGCATCTCCGAGGCCCTGGTGGCCACCGCCGTGGGCCTCATGGCCGCCATCCCGGCCCTCATGGCCTACAACTTCTTCCAGGGCCAGCTCAAGCAGTGGCAGACGGAGCTGGACGACTTCGCCCTGGAGTTCATCAGCGTCTCCGAGCGCAACTTCACGTGACGGTCCCCGACGGGCGACCCACCCTTCCCCTCTCCCTGGACTGGGAGGACTGGTACCAGCTCTGCTGCCCGCCCTACGACGCCGCCGACGCCCACGAGCGCTTCGAGGACCGGCTCGCCCGGGCCACGGACCTGGCCCTCGCCCTTTGCGAGGAGCTCGGGGCCCGGGGGACCTGGTTCTGCCTCGCGGACCAGGCCCGGCGCCATCCCGAGCTCCTGCGCCGCATCGCCGAGGCCGGCCATCGCATCGGCCTCCACGGCCTCACCCACACCCGGGCCTTCCAGCTCGACGAAGCCACCTTCCGGGCCTCCCTCGCCGCCGGGAAGGCCGCGCTGGAGGACATCGCCGGGGCGAGGGTCGAGGGCTACCGCGCCCCGGAGTGGAGCCTGCGGGGGATCGCCGAGGGCTGGTGGACCTTCCTCCCGGACCTCGGCTTCACCTTCGATTCCAGCCGGGCCCCCCTGAAGGTGCTCGGCGACCCGGCTTGGCCCAGGCGCCCCCACCGCCTGCCCAACGGGCTGTGGGAACTGCCTCCGCCGGTCATGGGCCTGGGCCCCTTCACCATTCCCCTGTGGGGCTGGGCCATGCGGCTCTGGCCGCGGCCCCTCCTCCAGGCCCGACTGCTGCGCCTCGCCGAGGAGGGGGCGGGCACGCCGCTGGTGCTCCATCCCTGGGAGCTGGACGAGGGTCAGCCCCGCCTTCCCGTGGCGACGGCCGGGCATCGCTTCGCCCACGCCGCGGGCCTGGCGGGGTACGGCGACCGCCTGCGGGGCCTCTGGCGGCCCCTGAGCCTCATCCCCCTGGAAGCCTGGATCCAGGCCCGGGAGGCCGCCGCCGCCGTCGAAGCCCAGCCCGCGCTGGCGGGAGCCCACCCGTGAGCGTCCGGCCCCCGGCCCCGCCCCTCGTCCTCCTGGCCCCCTCCGAGGACAAGGCGCCGGGCGGGCGCACGGGCCGCCTGCCCGAGGATGCGGCCCAGCGCTGGGTGCGGGAGCGCCTCGCGGACCTGGTGGTGCACGGGGGCGCGGAGGCCCTGCGCAGGGTCTTCGAGGTGAAGGGCGCGGCCCTGGACCGGGCCCGGGAGGAGGCCCTGGCCCTGCGCCATCCGGTGCCCCTCCGGCCGGCCCTGGAGCGCTACACCGGCGTGGCCTTCCAGGCCCTCGACGCGGCCAGCCTCGACCGCGGGCTCTGGGAGCGGGTCTGGGTGCTCTCCAGCCTCCGCGGCCTGGTGCGGGGGGATGAGCCCGTGCCGCCCTACAAGCTCAAGCTCTCGGGCCTCCCCGGCCTCAAGGCCCACTGGCAGCGGCACCTCCCTCCCCGGCTCGAGGCGCTGCCCCCGGGGGAGGCCTGGGAACTGCTGCCCCAGGACACCGCGGCCCTCCTGAAGGGCTGGAGCCGCCCTCGGCACCAGGTGGAGATCGTGGATCCCCAGGGCCGGTCCATCTCCCACTGGTCCAAGCTCTACCGGGGGCGCGTGGCCCGCTGGATCCTGGAGCACGGGAAGGGCGAGCCCGTCCAGGTCCGGCGGGGGCGCGTCGAAGGCGCGGCCTGGGCCGGGACGGAGGACAATGCCACCGGCGGCCGGACCCTCACCCTGGTGGTCACGGACCCGCCCTTCGTGAAGGCCCGCGGAGGACCATGAGCTGTTCGGACACCAAGCCCCTCTTCTGGCAGCGGCAGCCGGTGCTGCCCCTGGAGGTCCAGCGTTTCCTGCGGGCGCGCATCGAGGCCGCCCTGGCGGATCCCGCCGACCGGTCGCTCCTCGCCTGGCCCACGGTGCTGGGGGCGCCCCGCCTGCGGGAGGCCCATCCCGAGGGCCTGCCCGAGGACCTGCTCCTGGAGCATGCCGCGAGGATGCTGGCAGCCCTCGGGGAATCCGATCCGGACCGGGCCTGGCACGGCGCCCGCGAGCGCTTCCCCGACACGGCGATGGAAGGCCCCGGGGGCTGGCTGCCGGCGCCTGGATGGGGGGCCCTCGGGCCCCTGGTGAGCCTGCGCTGCGGCGTGGCCCTGTCGGCGCTGACGGGGCTGCCCGGGGATGGCACCTATCTGCTCCAGGCCGGGGTGGCCCTCTTCGACGTGGCCCTCTACCATGAGACCCACGACGCCCTGGAGACCCTCTGGAAGGACGCCTCGGAGCCCCTGCGCCAGGGATTGCAGGGCCTCATCCTCATGGCCGCGGGATACCACCACCAGCAGCTCCACAACCTCCCCGGCGCCGTCGCGGTGTGGGAGGACGCCCTGGCGCGGCTGGAGCCCTTCGACGGCCTCCTCCCGACCCCCTGGGGGCGGGTGGACCACCGGGAGGCCCTGCAGTTCACCGAGGAACGCCTGGCCCTCCTCGGGGCCGATCCCGAGGCGGACCCCGAGGCCCTCTGGGCCATGCCCGTGCCCCGCTGGGAGATCCGGCCATGATCGAGACCGACATCCTCATCCTGGGCGCCGGCATCGCCGGCTGCACCGCCGCCATCCGGGCCGCGGACCGCGGCGCGAAGGTGGTGCTGGTGGCCAAGGATCCCCTGGGGGAGAGCAACACCGGCTGGGCCCAGGGCGGCATCATCGGCTCCGTGCCCGAGGGGGCCAACGGGGAGAAGCGGGACAGCCCGGAGCTGCTGGCCTCGGACATCGAGGCCGCGGGGGCCGGGCTGTGCAACCCCGAGGCCGTGCGCCAGCTGGCGGAGCAGGGTCCGCCCCTGTGCCACGAGTTCCTGTGG
>JABLTH010093419.1_pt1 | contig 15925 bp, 14 predicted proteins | sample 7875711 | NCBI WGS metagenome assembly JABLTH01 (sample SAMN14941262, study PRJNA633318) | bioreactor metagenome | isolation source: bioreactor | place: China | collected 2019-03-05 | reverse complement strand
CATTATTGAGCCGTATCCCCATCACCCCGCTCACCCCCTGTTGCTGGGCAATTTTTTCCCCCCGCTCCCGGGGGGGGGGGGGGTCGGCGGGGGGGGGTGGGGGGGGGGCGGGCATGGTTCCAGGATAGCCGGGCCCTCGAGGGATGCCCCGGAGGCCGCCGATGTTCCGCCCCTCAGCCCCCGGACCGCTCCAGGAGGCGCAGGAAGGCCGCCGCCACCCGGGGATCGAACTGGGAGCCCATGTTGCCCTTGATCTCCTCCATCACGTCCCGCAGGGGCATGGGGGCCTTGTAGCCCTTCCCCGTGGTCATCACCTCGTAGGCCTCGATGAGCCCCACGATGCGCGCGCCGATGGGGATGGCCTCGAAGGAGAGGCCGTCGGGGTAGCCCTTGCCGTCCCAGCGCTCGTGGTGGTGGCGGATGATCTGGTTCACGTCGTAGGGGAAGCGCAGGTCCTTCAGGAAGGCCCCCGCCAGCACCGGGTGGGCCTTGACCTTGGCGAGCTCCTCGGGGGTGAGCTTGGCCTTCGCGAGGAGGGCCGGGTCCAGCATGAGCATCCCCACGTCGTGGAGGATGGCGGCGATGCTCACCGCCTCCACGTCAGGGGTGGGCAGGCCCAGCTCCACCGCGAGGCTGGTGGCCAGCTTGGCGGTGGCCAGGCTGTGGGACTTGAGCTGGGGCACCCGGCCCTCGCCGCTCTGGAGGATGCGGTGGCTCACGCTGAGGAAGGCGCGGTGGTAGCGCTCGTGCAGGCGGCTCTCCCCCACGAAGCGCGCGAAGACCCGGCAGGCCCCCTTGGCGAGGGCGAGGCGGGCCTCGTCGAAGGCGCCCTCGCTGCCCTTCAGGAGCAGGACCTGGTCCCCCCGCCCCGGCTCGGTGCTCAGGCGCAGGGTGGCGCAGGTGAGGAAGAGCCCCGCCAGGGGCGCGGCCTCCGCCTGCTCGGCCTTCGCGGCCAGGCGCACCTCCTCGTGGAGCACCCCCGGCAGGGCGGCGTGGGCGTGGACCAGGACGTTCTGCTGCAGTTCCGGGGACAGGGGCCGCTCGCTCCAGGCCAGCAGGGGGCGCACCTCCTCGGCGTCCTCCATCCAGAAGGCCACGGCCTCGGCGCCCGTGAGGCCCGAGAGCAGCCCCGCCAGGTCCCAGAAGGCGAGGCGCTGCTCCGGCAGCATGGCGCCCATGCGCCGGGCGACGCTCCGCATGCGGGGGATGGCCAGGGTGGTGGAGGCCTGTTCGGCGGCGTTCCCCTCGGCCCCCAGAGCCTCCCAGGGCATCACTTCCGAATCGGCCTCCGGGGCCGGGGCGGCGGTCCCGGAGGACGCGGCCGGGTCCGGCGCGGCGGCCCCGTTGCCGGGGGCGGGCAGGAGGACCGAGAGGTCGGGCATCCCCGGCATGCCCTGGCCCGTCAGGGGGATCACCGGCAGGGGCACCGTGGCCATCCGGGGCGGCCGGGGCCGGGCCGGCGCGGCCTGGGGGTCCAGCCGGGGCGTCGGGGTGGTGGGGATCTCGTCGGGGCTGGGCTCCGGGGGCGCGTAGAGGCGCATGTCCCGCAGGGCCACCACCAGGTCGTTGCAGATGGCGGTGGTGGGGACCTCGTCCCTCTCCAGGTCGAAGGGCGCGTTCTTCCCCTTGTCCCGCTGGATGAGGACGCCCACCCAGTCCCCCATGAGGTAGAGGGGGGAGACCATGAACCGGGGGTGCTCGGTCCCCTGGCCGTAGGAGCGCAGCTCCGGATAGTCCTCGGCCTCGTTGGCCACGAAGGCGCGGCGCTGGCGCTGGACCATGATCGCCAGGGGATCCTTGCCGCCGATCTGGTCCGGGGGCTTCGTGCCCCGGGGCCACCCGTAGTGGCTCACCAGGACGAAGTCCTTCTCCTCCACCGGCCGCAGGTAGAGGGCCCCCTTGCTGCTCCCCACCTCCTCCAGGCACCGGTAGAGGATCTGGGCGCACCGCGTCTCGATGGACGTGAGCAGGTTGGGCGGAAAGGGCGCCATGAAGGGCTTCCTTGGGGGGCCGGGGAGGGAGCCCTGATTCTAGGACACCCCGCCGGGCGGATCCACCGCTTCCGCCCCCGGTGCGGGGAGGAACCAAGGCAGGGCGCTGCGCTCCGCGAGGTCGAGGAAGGCCGCCTCCTGGGCCCTCCAGGCCTCGAGGGCGGCCTCGGGGCCGCCGAACCGCGCGCGCACCCAGGCCGGCCAGGAGGGCGGCCTCGCCTCGAAGCTCGCCGCGAGCCGGGCCGCATGCGCGTGCGGCGCCGCGCGCAGCAGCACGCCCCGGGCGCCCAGGGCGGCCAGCCGCGCCTCCAGGCGTTCGAAGGCGCCGGGGGCCAGGCCGCCCTCGAGGGCCGCGCTCAGGTGGAAGCGCTCCTGGTGGGCGGCGAAGCCCGCGCCCTCGCGGCCCCACGCCGTGTCCCGGGCCCCCGCCTCCAGGACCTCCCAGGCGGCGAGGAGGGCCTCCAGCCAGGGCTCCACGGCCTCGGGGCGGTGGCGCTGCGACAGGGGCTCGAAGCGCAGCTGGGTGGCCGCGTCCTCGGCGCTCCACAAGACCCGGTGCGGGGACCGGGCCCGCCAGCGCCGGAGCAGCGCGGTCTTGCCCGCGAGGGGCACGCCCTCGAGGAGCCACAGCCCCCCGGGCGCGTCCGGCGGCGGCCCCGGGAGGATCATCCCCAGGCCCGGCTCGCCTGCAGGCTCCCCACGGCGAGCTCCCGGTCCACCCAACGGGTGAGGTTCTGCAGCTGGGCGCCGTAGCCGCACTCGAGGAAGCTCCCGCCCAGGGCGCGGAGGCCCCGCACCGCGTCGGGCCAGCGGATGGGCGCGGCCACGCTGACGATGGCCTCCTCCCAGGCCTCGAAGCCGTCGTCGATGCGCCGCCCGTCCAGGGGAGAGACCAGGGGGAAGGCCGGGTCGCGGGGCCGCCACCGGCCCAGGGCCTCCTGGATGCGGGGCAGCAGGGGCGCCATGAGGTCGCAGTGGAGGGGGTGCTGCACCGGCAGCAGCCCGGCCTTCAGGGCCTGGGGCGCCACCGCGGCCACGAAGGCCTCCAGCCCCGGGCGGTCCCCGGAGAGGGTGAACTGGGCCTGGCCGTTGACGTTGGACAGCCGCAGCCCGGCGTGGGGGGCCATGGCCGCGGCCACCTCGGCCTCCTTCAGGCCGATCACGAAGGCCATGCCCATGCTCCCGGGGCCGAAGCGCGCGTCCGCCGCGTCCTCGGTGGCGAGGATGAGGTCGAGGGCGCCCTCCAGGGGCACCACGCCCGCGGCCACCAGGGCGGTGAAGAAGCCCATGGAGTGGCCCGAGGCCCCCGCGGGCAGCGGCATCCCGGCGGCGCGGTGGGCCCGGAACAGCCCCGCGGCATGGGCCAGCACGGCGAAGGGGGCGACGCGCTGGGCCGCCAGGGCCTCCGGCGGGCCCTCCGCCATCAGCCGGCCCAGGGGCGTCCCCGTGTGGGCCTCCGCCGCCTCGACCACCTCCCGCCAGGCGGGGTCGGCCTCCCAGCCCCGGCTCATGCCGGGCTGCTCCGTGGCCTGGCCGGGGAAGAGGAGGACGGGGGCGGTCACGGCTCAAGGGTGGCCCGCCCCCGCCGGCGGACGCAACCCGGTGCGGCGGAAGCCGGGGGCGGGGCCATGTAGAATGGGCCTGTCCTTCCCATCGCGAACCGGCCCGCCAGGGCCGTTTTCATAGGGCGCCGCGCATGACCCTGTCCGACCACCTCATCCACCTCACCATGAGCGTCTTCCTCATCTTCGGGGTGTACCAGTTCTACTTCTGGTGCCAGCGGCAGAGCTTCCGCCCGGTGGTGAAGTTCAACTCGAAGATCGACGAGGCCCTGCCCTTCTGGCCGGTCTGGGCCTGGGTCTACAGCTTCCTCTACTACCCCGCCATCGTGTACCTGAACTGGGTGGTGAGCAGCCCGCGGCACTTCAACCACCTGGCCTTCAGCTTCTTCGTGCTGCTCTTCATGCAGATGGCCTTCTTCCTCCTCTTCCCCGTGGCCACCCCGGACCACTGGCGGGACTTCGCCCAGGGCCCCGGGCCCTCCCGGCGCTTCCTGCGCTTCGTGCAGAAGTTCGACAAGCCCAGCAACTGCTTTCCCAGCATGCACGTGAGCGTGGCGACCCTCACCGCCCTCCACGCCCATCCCCACCTGGGCCCCTGGAGCTACGCCTTCCCCGTGCTCATCGCCATCAGCTGCGTCTTCTCGAAGCAGCACTACCTCATCGACCTGCCCTTCGGCGCGGGCCTGGGCTGGGTGGCCTACCAGGCCTTCCTGCTCATGGGGGGGTCCGGGACCGTGTGATGCCGGACGAGGGGGACCGCCCGCGCCCTCCGGGCGCTCTGCGTCCCCCTCGTGCTCCCCACGCTCAGTCCGGGCCTAGCCCTGGGCCAGGGCCCGGCGCTGGAGTTCCTCGGGGCTGACGTCCTCGACCCGGGCGCCGAGCCAGAACTGGTTGCCCTCGGCGTCCGCCACGCCGGCGTTGCGGTCGCCGTAGAACTGGTCCGCGGGCTCCATGAGCGTGGAGGCGCCCGCGTGGAGCGCCTTGCGGTAGGCGGCGTCCACGTCCTCCACGTAGAGGTAGAGCGAGGTGGGGCGGGCGGGGAAGCCCTCCTTGGCCTCGCCCATCATGATCACGGAGTCCCCGATGCGGACCTCGGCGTGCATGACGCGGCCGTCGGCGGCCTCCATGCGTTCGAGGAGCTGGCCGTCGAAGACGGACTGGAGGAAGGCGATGAGGGGCTGCACGCGGGCCACCACCATGTAGGGGATGACGCGGGGGTAGCCTTCGGGGATGGGGTTCACGGCCATGGGACCTCCCGGAGCGACACCCTCAAGATGGGTCCGTCAGAAGTGCACGTCCACGTAATCCACCACGGGCGGATCGCAGGGGTTCTCCATGGGGTGCATGCGCCAGAACTTCCGCCCCCCGCGGATCTGGAAGTCGAAGTCGCCGTTGCGCTCGCAGGGCCTGCCGCCGTTGAGGTGGGTCACCTGCAGGACCACGCGGCCCCGGAAGAGGAAGGACTTGGCCTTCACCTCCAGGATCTCGCCCTCGAGGGTGATGCGGTCCCCGGTCTGCCTGGCGACCTGCTCGCCTCTGATGCGGAGCCGGCCCTTCTCCTCGGTGATCTCCACCCTCCCCTTGTCCCTGCCCCACTGCACCCACTGGCAGGTGAAGCCGTGGGCGCCCAGGAGTTTCGCCTTGGCGGCAGGGTCGTGGACGACGGTGGGAGCCTGGGCGAGCAGGGCCGCGAGCAGGAGTGGGATCATCGGTCCTCCACGGGGCGGTCCGCCCTCAGGTGCAACAGGGTCCAGCGGATGCGGGCGCCGGGCCCGTCGGCCCAGCCCAGCAGGTCGCCGATGGCCTCCTCCACCTCCCGCAGGTCCGGCTGGTCCAGGCGGAACAGGGACTTCATGAAGGCGCAGGCCGTGGGCCGGTCGTCGAAGTCCCAGGTGTAGTCGCAGAGCCCGGCCTGCCGGACCCGGAGTCCCGCGGCCTCCAGGCCCGCGCGCTCCCGGGCGGCCTCGAGGAAGTCGGCCCGGTGCCCCTCGCTGCTGCGACGGCCCACGAACTCGTCGAGCCACCGCGACGGGGCCGTGCCCGCCGCCACGTCGGCGAGGACCAGGCGGCCGCCGGGGGCGAGCACCCGCGCCCCTTCCGCATAGAAGGCCTCGCGCCCCCCAGGAGGTGGTGGAGGGCGGCGATGCTGAGGAGCACGTCCACGGATCCGTCGCGGAAGGGCAGGCGAAGCCAGTCCCCCAGCACCAGGTCGGGCACGAAGGCGGCGTACTGGGGCTTGGACTCGAAGGGGACGTAGCGGCAGCCGGGCGCCAGGGCCGAAAGCACCGGCCTCAGGTAGGCGCCCCCGCTGGGGCAGTCCACCAGGACCTCGCCGGCGCGGGGCTCCGCCAGGGCGAGGGGAAGGCGGAATTCCGCGGCCCGGGCCGCCGGGGCAAGCTCCATCGCGCTCTGGTAGGGGCGAGCATCCCGTCTCATGGCGGCTCCGGACCCAGCCTAGCGGAAGAAGGCGTAGAGGCCCTCCGCCCGGTGGCGGCGGGCCGCCAGGAGGAGGGGCCCCGGGGCGCGGCCCGCGCCCACGGTCTTGTTCAGGTCCAGGACGATGGCGCGGCCCTCCCGCTCCACGTAGTCGAACTTGCCGTAGTCGAAGCCCAGGCGCTCCCGCAGGGCCACCACGTCCGGATGGACCCGGGCGGGATAGCGCGCCACCGCCGTCTCGTTCTTCACGATGGGCTGGTCCGAGGCGGTGCGGACGCAGCCGGACCGGTCCCCGAGGAACTGGTAGCTCCGCACGTGGAAGTGGCCGTCCTCGAGCTCGGGGAGGAAGCGCTGCACCACCAGGTCCGGCTGGCCGAAGGCCTCGTCGGGCACCGCGGCCCGGTTCGGGAAGACTTGGTAGTGGAGGGGGCTCGCGAAGGCCGGCGCGAGGCCCGAGCCGTCCAGGCGGGCCACCCCCAGGCGCGCCTCGGGCACGCCGCCGTAGTTGCGGTCGGACTTCACGATGACGGGCCCGTCCCAGGGGTCGTCGGCCTGCAGCAGGAACTCGCTGAAGGTGGACTTGCGGATGTCCCGGACCCGTCCGTTCACCGCCACCGGGTAGTCCGCCGCGAAGGCGAGGTAGGCCTCCGGAACCACGGACAGGTCCACGTGGACGAAGACCAGGTCGGCCTCCACCCGGCGGCCCGTGCCGAAGAGCTGGACCACCTCGTGGCCCTGCTCCTTCCAGACCTCCGCCAGGCCCGCCACGCCGTAGGAGGCCACGGACCGAGGGCCGTCGGCCTCGTGGAAGAGGAGGGCGATGCGGCGCTTCAAGGCCCGGGCCTCACTCGTGGTAACCCGCCACCACCAGGATGCAGGGCCCGCCCCAGATGACCTCCAGGCCCAGGGCCTCGGCGCGCTGGACGGCGGCCGGGCTCTCGGCGCCGGGCTGCATCCAGACGCGCTTCACGCCGGCGGCGGCGGCCTCCTCGACGACCTGCTCGGTGACGGCGGGCGGCGTGATGATGGAAAGGCCCGCCACCTTCACCGGCAGGTCGGCGAGGCGCGCGTAGGCCTTCAGGCCCTCCACCTCCGGCGCCTTCGGGTTCAGCGGATAGACCTCCATGCCGTGCTGCTGGTAGCAGCGCAGCACCTTGTTGCCGTACTTGCTGCGGTCGGGGCTGGCGCCGGCGACGGCCCAGGGGCCCTCGGCCATGAAGGCCTTGATGGTGTCCTGGATGCTGGGCATGGATCCTCCTGGTGCTTGGTTGCGGCCCGGGCGCCTTCCGTGAGGGCCCTAGAGCTTCTGCAGGGCCCGGACCTTCAGTTCCCCCCGCAGGGTCTCCACCGCCTCGCAGGCGGCCAGCGCCGCGTTGAGGTTGGTGAGGCAGGGGATCTTGAGGCGCAGGGCCTCCCGGCGGATGGCGCCCTCGTCGAAGTAGGCGTCCCGGCCCAGGGGCGTGTTGATGACCCACTGGACCTCGCCGTTCTTCAGCAGGTCCACGGCGTGGGGCCGGCCCTCGTTGACCTTGAAGATGCGCCGCACCCGCAGGCCCGCCGCGTGCTCCAGGTGGCGCGCCGTGCCTTCCGTCGCGCAGAGGCCGAAGCCCAAGGCCACCAGCTTGCGGGCCAGCTCGGGCAGCTTCGCCTTGTCCTGGTCGTTCACGCTGAGGAAGACGTTGCCCGAGAGGGGCAGCGGGATGCCGGCGGCCAGGAGGGCCTTGGCGTAGGCTTCGCCGAAGCTCTCCCCGATGCCCATGACCTCGCCCGTGGACTTCATCTCCGGGCCGAGGACCGGGTCCACCCCGGGGAATTTCGCGAAGGGGAAGACCACGCCCTTCACCGCCACCGCCAGGGGCTCGCCGTCCTGGATCCCCTGGGCGTCGAGGGATTCGCCCAGGCCGATGCGGGCGGCCACGCCGGCCCAGTCCACGCCCGTGGCCTTGGAGATGAAGGGGACGGTCCGCGACGCCCGCGGGTTGGCCTCCAGGCAGTAGGCCACGCCGTCCTTCAGCGCCCACTGCAGGTTCATCAGGCCGCGCACGCCGATCTTCAGGGCCAGTTCCCGGCTCCGGGCCTTCACGGTCTCGAGGAGGTCCTCCTCGATGCCCAGGGCCGGGAAGACCGCGAAGCTGTCGCCGCTGTGGACGCCCGCCTCCTCGATGTGGGCCATGACCCCGGCGACGGCCGCCCGCTCGCCGTCGCAGACCAGGTCCACGTCCAGCTCCTGGGCGCCGTCCAGGTAGCGGTCGAGGAGCACCGGGGCGTCCTCGCTCACCTCCGTGGCCTGGCGCATGTAGGTCTCCAGCCCGGCGTCCTCGAACACCACCGCCATGGCGCGCCCGCCGAGCACGAAGCTGGGCCGCACCATCACGGGGTAGCCGATGCGGTGGGCCACCGCCCGCGCCTCGTCGAGGCTGGCCGCCATGCCCCACTCGGCCACGGGGATCCCCAGCTCCTGGAGCACCTGGCCGAAGCGCTCCCGGTCCTCGGCGTCGAGGATGGTGCGGTGGGGCGTGCCCAGGAGGGGCACGCCGGCGGCGTCCAGGCGGCCCGCCAGCTTGAGGGGCGTCTGGCCGCCGAACTGGGTGAAGACGCCCATGAACTGGCCGTGGCGGGCCTCCCGGTCCACCACCGCCTTCACGTGCTCGAAGGTGAGGGGCTCGAAGTAGAGGCGGTCCGAGGTGTCGAAATCCGTGCTCACGGTCTCCGGGTTGCAGTTCACCAGGATGGCCTCCACGCCGCTGCGGCGGATGGCCTCCACCGCCTGCACGCAGCAGCAGTCGAACTCCACCCCCTGGCCGATGCGGTTGGGCCCGCTGCCCAGCACGATGGCCTTGCGGCGGTCCGTGGGGGGCGCCTCCGAGAAGTCGTCGTAGGCCTGGTAGAGGTAGGGCGTCTCGGCGATGAACTCCCCGGCGCAGGTGTCCACCCGCTTGGAGACGGGCCGGATCCCGAGGTCCTCCCGCCGCTGGGCCACCTCCTCCTCCGTCGCCCCGCAGAAGGCGGCGACCTGGCCGTCGCTGAAGCCCGCCCGCTTGGCCTTCTCCAGCAGCTCCGCCGGCAGGCGGTCGAGGCTGAAGCCCCGCAGCCGGCCCTCCATGTGGACGATCTCCTCCATCTCCCGCAGGAACCAGGGGCTGATCTTCGTGAGGCGGTGCAGCTCGTCCAGGGTGTGGCCCGCTTTGAGGGCGTGATAGAGCCAGAAGATGCGCTGGGGGCCCGGGATCAGGAGGTGCTCCCGCAGCCGGGCGAGGTCCAGCTTGCCCTCGAGGCTGCCGCTGAGGCCGGGATGGCCCTCCTCCAGGGAACGCAGGCCCTTCTGCAGGGCCTCCTGGAAGGAGCGGCCGATGGCCATCACCTCGCCCACGCTCTTCATCTGGGTGCCCAGCACCTTTTCGGCCTGGGGGAACTTCTCGAAGGTGAAGCGGGGGATCTTCACCACGATGTAGTCCAGCACCGGCTCGAAGGCGGCCTTGGTGCGGCCGGTGATGACGTTGGGCAGCTCCCAGAGGCGGTAGCCCAGGGCCAGCTTGGTGGCCACCCAGGCGATGGGGACGCCCGTGGCCTTGGAGGCCAGGGCCGAGCTCCGCGACACCCGCGGGTTCATCTCGATGACGATGATGCGGCCGTCCTCGGGGTTCAGCGCGAACTGGATGTTGGAGCCGCCGGTCTCCACCCCCACGCCGCGGATGACGGCCAGGGCCGCGTTGCGCATGCGCTGGTACTCGGGGTCCGTGAGCGTCAGCGCCGGCGCCACGGTGATGGAGTCGCCGGTGTGGACGCCCATGGGGTCCAGGTTCTCGATGGAGCAGATCACCTCGACGTTGTCGTCCAGGTCCCGCACGACCTCGAGCTCGAACTCCTTCCAGCCCAGGATGCTCTCCTCGATGAGGAGCTGCTTGGTGGGCGAGAGGTCCAGGCCCCGGGCGCAGATGGTCTCGAACTCCTCGACGTTGTAGGCGATGCCGCCCCCCGAGCCGCCCAGGGTGAAGGAGGGCCGGATGATGGCGGGGAAGCCCGTGGTCTCCAGCAGGGCCTTGGCCTCCGCCATGCTGTGGGCGAAGCCGCCCCGGCAGGTCTCCAGGCCCAGCTCGTCCATGAGCTCCTTGAAGAGCCTGCGGTCCTCGCCCTTGGCGATGGCTTCGGGCTGGGCGCCGATGAGCTTCACGCCCATGCGGGCCAGGAGGCCGGAATGGTGGGCCTCCATGGCCAGGTTGAGGGCCGTCTGGCCCCCCACCGTGGGGAGGATGGCGTCGGGCTTCTCCGCCTCGAGGATCTTCTCCAGGACCTTCAGGGTGAGGGGCTCGAGGTAGGTGGCGTCCGCCCGGGCCGGGTCCGTCATGATGCTGGCCGGATTGGAGTTCAGCAGGATGGTGCGGATGCCCTCCTCGCGGAGGGCCTTGAGGGCCTGGGTCCCCGAGTAGTCGAACTCGCAGGCCTGGCCGATCTGGATGGGGCCCGAGCCGAGCACCAGGACCGAATGGATGTCGGTGCGCTTAGGCATGGGCGGCCTCCAGCATCGCCACGAAGCGGCCGAAGGCGCTCCGCGCGTCATGGGGCCCGGGGCTGGCCTCCGGGTGGTGCTGCAGGGAGAAGACCGGCAGCGTGCGGTGCCGCAGGCCCTCCACGGTGCCGTCGCTGAGGTGGCGGTGGGTCACTTCGATCTCCGGCGGCAGGCTGGCCTCGTCCACGGCGAAGCCGTGGTTCTGGGCGGTGATCTCGATGCGGCCGGTGAGCAGGTCGTGCACCGGCTGGTTGGCGCCGCGGTGGCCGAACTTGAGCTTGAAGGTCGTGCCGCCGAAGGCGTGGCCCAGGAGCTGGTGGCCCAGGCAGATGCCGAAGACCGGCCGCTGGCCGATGAGCTTTTCCACTTCGCTCTGCATGCCCGGCAGCGCGCCGGGGTCGCCTGGACCGTTGCTGAGGAAGACCCCGTGGAAGCGCGGGGCCAGCAGCTCGGAGGCCGGCGTATCCCAGGGGAAGACCTCCAGGGCGAGGCCCGCCGCCGAGAGCTGCTTCAGGATCGAGGCCTTGATGCCGCCGTCCAGCACCGAGACCCGGAACTTGGCGCCGCCCAGGGGGATCTCGTAGCGGTCCTTGCAGCTCACCTCGGCGCAGAGAGCCTGGCCCGCCATGTCCGGCAGGGCCGCGGCCTTCAGGGCCCCGGCCTCCACGCTGCCCTCGCCCTCGGTCCAGATGAGGCCGGGCTGGGAGCCCGCGTCCCGCAGGTGCTGGGTCAGCGCCCGGGTGTCCAGGTCCGTCATCACCGGGATGCGGTGGCGCTTGAGCCAACCCCCCAGATCGCTCTCGGAGAGGGTGTGGTCCGGCAGGCCCGTGAGGCGCCGGCAGAGGAGCGCGGTGGCCCAGGGGCGCGGGGCCTCGTTGAGGTCCGCGTGCACGCCGTAGATGCCCTGCTCGGGGAAGGTCATGGTGACCATCTGCCCCGCAAAGCTGGGATCCGTGAGGATCTCCTGGTAGCCCGCCATGGCGGTGGTGAAGACCGCCTCCCCGCTGCCGCCGAAACCGAGGGGCGCGCGGCCGCGGAAGACCGTGCCGTCCTTCAGGATCAGGTGCGCGCGCATGCAACCTCCAGGGAACAAGGAGGGTCTGGATGTCATCAGCCTTGCGCGGATCGCCCTTCGTCCGCCCGCGGCTTCCCGGACCTTGACGATCCTACCGGAGACGTTCCTTCAGTTCATCGCTTTAAATGCCCTGCTTTCCTTGGCACAATGGAGGTTTCCCCGTGAGGCCGATGCGCGTCCCAACCCCGATCTGGCTCTGGATCGCGGCCACCGCCTCCCTGCAGCCCGGATTCGGCCTGGCCCCCCAGGGGAAGGTCCTCGCGCCGGCCTCGGGCACCGCGGCCCCGGGCCCGCCGAGCTGGGACACCTTCCTCGCCCAGCAGCGCAGCGACAACCAGGCCGTCGCCCAGGGCCCCATGGGCAGCGACGGACGCTGGATCATGGTCCTCCGCCCCGAGGACGCCAAGGACACGTGGTGGCTGGCGGACGACACCTTCCGCCGCCTCCAGGCCAGCCAGGAGTTCCGGGTGGTCCAGCTCCCCGCCGCCACGGCCCGGGACCTGTGGGCCGAGCGGGGCTGGAACAACGACACGAAGTGGATCCTGCTGGATCCCTCCGCCGAGAGGATCAAGGAGCTCAACGGCCGCCCCACCGGGGACCAGCTCATGGCGGAGCTGAAGGGCCTGGGCTTCCAGCCGCGGTGGGAGCGCCGGGACGCCTTCCTCCGGGACCACCCGGACCACGGGGAGGCCTGGGCCGAGGCCGCCCAGCAGAACCTGACCCTCGTCTTCACCCGCCACCAGCAGTACCAGAAGGAGGGGCGCATCGTCCGGGCGGAGGCCGCCCAGACCCCGGGCGCCGCCGGCGGCCTGGGCTTCGGCAACTTCTTCGGGCGCAGCGGCGCCATGACCTTCGCCACGGGGTCGGACCCCAGCGGCGCCACCCTCGCCGACGAGGCCTACGCCGACGCGGCCGAGGCCCTGGCCCGGGTGGTGGAGATCCCGGGATGGCCCCAGGCCCAGGGCCTCTTCATGGCCAGCTTCGCCTTCCAGACCATGGGAGCGGGGCAGTCCCCGAAGATGCGCTCCCTGGCGGGGCGGATGGGGGAGCAGCTCATGGACGAGCTGGCCCGCAATCCCCACGAGGCGGGCCTCTGGATGCAGTTCGGCGCGGTGGCGAAGGCCGCCGGCCTGCGCCCCCTGGATGCCTTCCGCAAGGCCGTGCCCGTGCCCGGCCAGCCCTGGCCGCCCCAGCCCCTGGTGAACGCGGTGATGCAGGAGTTCGAAAGCCGCGAGGACTGGGAGGGCGCGCTGGCCTTCCTCGGTGAATTCGACGCCCTCGCTGCCGATCCGGCCCTCGGCAAGGAGGGCTGGCGCACCTACACCCTCCTGCGCGCGGAGCTGGAGATCCAGAAGGCCAAGTGCCTCGGGCGCCTCGGGCGTTGGAACGAAATGGGCCCCACGATCCAGGAAGTGCAGCGCTGGGCCGGGTCCCGCTGGGAAGGGCCCCTGCGGCGGCGGCTCCAGGGCGAGGTTCCCGATCTCCGCGGCAGCCAGCTGGAGACCTTCAAGACCCTGCTGGAGGCCGACGCCCTGCCGGACCTGCCCGCCCCGGCGGTGCCGCCCCCGGTCCGCCTCGTGCTCCTGGGCACGCCGGTCTGGAAGGACAGCTGGGACCGCCTCCAGAAATCCGCCGCCCTTCAGCCCTGGGCTCCGGGCGAGGTGGTGTGGGACGCCCTGGCGGGGGCGGAGGCCGAGGCCCTTCGCCAGAAGCAGGGCTGGGCCAGGGAGCCCGCCCGCTACGCGATGCTCCGCGGGGACGAGGTGCTCCAGTCCGGCGTCGGCTGCCCCTACCCCGAGGACCTCGCCGCGAAGCTCGCGTCGGTGGCCCCCAGCCTCTACGGGCGTCTCAGCGAGATCATCCGGCGCAACCCCGACCACACGGCGGCGCGCCGCGCGCGCGCGGCCCTTGCCCTGGACCGCATGCCCAACGGCCACCTGGAGCCGGCCCTCGCCGAGGACGCGCGGCTCGGGAAGGTGCCCGTGGAGATCCGGAGCAAGGCCTGGACGCCCAATCCCGAGCTCTGGCAGTGGGCGGCCCTGAAGGTGCTGCCGGAGGCGGAGCGGGAGCTGCAGGCCTGGCCCACGCGGACCTCGGCGTGGCGGCTCTGGATGGCCTGGGCGCGCTTCCACCCCTCGAACCCCTCGCCGCTCTCCTTCGCGCGGACCCTTCCGGTCTGGGGCTCCGGCAGCCGGTGGGCCAGCCGCCTCCCGAAGGAGGTCCACGCCACGGTGGCCGAGGAGCTCCGCGCCGCGGGCCGCTTCGAGGAGATGCGGGCCTGGTTCCAGGAGGCCTGGGACGGGCTCGACAAGCGGCCCCTGCCCTCCTTCCGCGCCTACGGGAACTTCCGGGCCATGATCCTCCAGCAGCGCCGGGAGCAGGGCGAATCCATCGCGGCCCCCCTCAAGGAGGCCCTGACGGTGCTGCGCCGCACCGCGGAAGCGAAGCAGGTGGACGAGGCCCTGCGGGAGATGCTCGGCAGCCCCGAGGCCGGCCAGGATCCCGCCACCGTGGAAGTCCCGCGCCAGCGCCGGGGCCAAGGCCAGGGCCCCGGTCCCGGGGGCTTCGGGCCCGGCGGCCCGCCCGGAGGCCCCGGGCGGGGACGGGGAGGGTCATGAGCCCCTGGAGCGGCGACGACGTCTGGTTCATGCAGAAGGCCCTGGACGAGGCCTGGGAGGCGGAGCGCCGGGACGAGGTGCCCATCGGCGCCGTGCTGGTGAGCGAGGGCCTGCTGGTGGGCCGGGGCCACAACTGCCCCATCACCTCCAACGACCCCACCGCCCACGCCGAGGTCCAGGCCCTGCGCAGCGCCGGCGCCTGGCTCAAGAACTACCGCTTCGGCGGCAGCACCCTCTACGTCACCCTCGAGCCCTGCCTCATGTGCTTCGGCGCCCTGGTGCACGCGCGGGTGGCCCGGGTCGTCTTCGGCGCCTCCGACCCCAAGGTGGGCGTGAGCCGCTTGCTCCCCCAGCTGCAGGACGCGGCCCTGAACCACCGCATCGAGTTCCAGGGCGGCCTGATGGAGGCCGAGTGCCGGGAGCTCGTGCAGCGCTTCTTCCAGCGGCGGCGCGGCTGAGGCGGAGGGACGGAGACTTCTCCATCGACGTGGCGAGGCGGATCGCACCGAGAGGATGAGGCCGGGCTGAAGGTGCAGTGAAGCTGAGTGGGGTCAAGCTTTTAAAAAAGGCACCCTCGCGAAACAGGATCCGCGCCTTCTGCGGATCGTGTTTCGCGAGGGTGCGGCCAAGCGACAGCGCGGCAGGACCATGAGCCGTGGGGTGGCCGGGACGAAGGAAAGGGTGGGACGAACACCCCAGGCCTTCGCCACACCGGAGCTCGAGGCCCCGCGAGCCCCCCCGCCACCCAGCCTGCCGCGCTCGCGTTGGGCCGCCCGTCGAGCCGCGACGGCCCTGCAGGGCGGGCCTGCGCGGATCGACGTGCCTTTCCAAAACCTTGAACCCCAAAGGCTCTGGACGGGACTCCGGACCCGGCGGGCTCAGCCCTGCAGGCCTGCCCCGCCCCGGTCCACGTCCTTCCCCGCGAGCCCGAGCCGCTCCTTGAGCTTGGGCGTCGTGCCGCGGCTGGCCTCCAGCTCCACGCCGCCCGGCAGCCGCACGAACACCCTCCCGTTGCTGGCGGGGCGCAGGCCCAGCACGGCCTCGGGGCGGAGGAGCAGGTGGCGCTGGATGCGCAGGAGCCCGGCCTCGGGGAAGTGGGCCTCCACTTCGCCCAGGCTGCGCCAGACCGTGCGGAAGCGCTCGCCGGCGTGGGCCCAGACGGTCTCGTCCCGCACTTCGAAGTGGGTGGTGCGGGCCAGGTCGATGAAGAGCAGTCCCTCCCCCGCCTGGATCGCGTAGCGGGTGGTCCGCTTCTCCGGAGGCGCCCCCGGCGCGAGGCGGCGACGCACCCTGTCCAGGGCCCGGACCAGGCGCTCGGTGGTGACGGGCTTGAGGAGGAAGTCCTGGGCCTCGGCGTCGAAGGCGGCGAAGGCGTGGTCCCGGTGGGCGGTCACGAAGACCACGGGCATCGTGGCCTCGAGGCTTTTCGCGAGGCTGAGGCCGTCCTCCCCGGGCCTCTGCACGTCCAGGAAAAGGGCGTCGGCGCGGCCGCCGCTGCCCAGCCAGGTGCGCAGGCCCGCGGCGTCCCGGAACTGCCCGGCCACGACGCAGCCGCAGTCCTCCAGCAGGCGGGCCAGGCGCTTGAGGTTCAGCGGCTCGTCCTCGGCGATGGCGATGCGCAGGGGCTTGGGCATGGGCTCAGGATGGCTGTGGCAGGTCCAGGCGGGCGCGGGTCCACGCCCCCTCCCGGGTGAGTTCCAGGGCGGCGCCCCCGCGGGCCCAGAGGCGCAGGCGCT
>JABLTH010106929.1_pt1 | contig 15933 bp, 15 predicted proteins | sample 7875711 | NCBI WGS metagenome assembly JABLTH01 (sample SAMN14941262, study PRJNA633318) | bioreactor metagenome | isolation source: bioreactor | place: China | collected 2019-03-05 | reverse complement strand
GATGATCGGTCGATGCATGTCCATGGCCATCACTTCAGCGTGAAGCGCGCGGTGGCGGGCTTGCCTGCCACCGTCACCACGGCGACCGCCTTGGTGCCGGGGCCGACCTTGAAGCTGCCGGTGGCCTCGAGCTTATCGCCGGCCGGCTTGAGTTCGACCTCCTGTTTCTCGGTGCCGGTCAGCAGCGTGACCTTGGCCGTGGCCTTGGACACGTCGGCGGCCTTGCCGTGGTCGCGCAGGAACAGCTGGATCGTGGTCGGCTTGGCGACGAGCTCGTAGTCCATGTCCTTGACCTCGACGACCACCCCGCCGTGCATCGGCTTGTGCTCATGGGCGTGGTCGTGCTTGTCGTCAGCGGCAAAGGCCGAGCCTGCGAGGGCCAGGGCGAGCGAAGCGAGAACGGTGGGTGTCTTCATGGAAGTCCTTTCGGAGTTGTGTGTGTGGGCAGGGAACGGGTCAGAGGGCCTCGGCGTCCTTGTCGTCCATCAGCCGCTCGGCATCCTTGCGGCCGAAGAGCCAGAACATCGCGGGCGTGAGGAAGGTGTCGAGCAGCGTCGAGCTGATCAGGCCGGAGAAGATGACCACGGCCACCGGGTGCAGCACTTCGGTGCCCGGACGCTCGGCCTCGAAGAGCAGCGGCGCCAGCGCAAAGGCCGTAACAAGCGCAGTCATCAGCACCGGGCTCAGCCGTTCGAGCGAGCCGCGCACGATCATCCTCGTGTCGAAGGCCTCACCCTCGAAGCGCATCAGATTGATGTAGTGGCTGACCTTCAGGATGCCGTTGCGCACCGAGATGCCGGCCAGCGTGATGAATCCCACCAGCGCCGCCACCGACAGCGGCTGGCCCGAGAGCCACAGGCCGATCACCGCCCCGACAAGGGCCAGCGGGATGTTCACCATGATCAGCGCCGACAGCGTGGTGGACTTGTAGCGGCTGTACAGCACCACAAACATCAGCACCAGCGACACGATCGACAGCAGGCCGACCAGGCGTGACGCTTCTTCCTGCGCCTGGAACTGTCCGCCCAGGGTGATGAAGTAGCCCTCGGGCAGCTTGATCTCGGCCACCACCTTGCGGATGTCGGCGACGATCTCCGATAGCGCGCGGCCCGAGGCATTGGCCGACAGCACGATGCGCCGCTTGCCGTCGTCGCGGCTGATCTGGTTGGGGCCGTCGCCGTCCTCGATGGAGGCCACCTTCGACAGCGGAATGCGGCCAGTCGGCGTCTCGATCAGGATCTGGTTCAGTCCCTCGATCGAGCGCGCGGATTCGGGCAGCTTGACCACCAGGGCGAAGCGCCGGCCGCCCTCGACGATCTGCGTAATCTTCTCGCCCTCGACGAGGCTCTGCAGCGTGGCCAGCACCTGCGGCGCCGGCACGCCGTACTGCGCTGCGGCGGCGTAGTCGATGCGCACCTTGATCTGCGGCGCCAGCACCTGCTTCTCGATCTGCAGGTCGGCGATGCCGGGAATCGCGGCCAGGCGCTGTCGCAGCGCATCGGCCTGGCCGCGCAGCGCATCGAGGTCCTCGCCGTAGATCTTGACCGCAATCTGCGAGCGCACGCCCGAGAGCATGTGGTCGATGCGGTGGGAGATCGGCTGGCCGATCTCGATCGCCGCGGGGAGGTTCGCCAGCTTTGCCCGGATGTCGGCCTTGACCTCGTCCATCGACCGCTTCAGTTCGGCCGTCGGCACGAGGCCCACATCCAGTTCGCTGACGTGGACGCCCTCGGCGTGTTCGTCGAGTTCGGCGCGGCCGCTGCGGCGCCCAACGTGCGTCACCTCGGGCACCTGGCTGACTAGCATCTCGGCCTGGCGCGCGACCGCAGAGCTCTCTGACAGGGTGACGCCCGGATTCAAACGCAGGCCGATCAGCAGCGTACCCTCGTTGAACGGCGGCAGGAAGGTCGTCGGGAAGAACGGCACAGCCACGGTGGCGGCGACCACCGCGACGCCGGCGGCAGCGAGCGCAGCCTTCGGCTTATCCAGCACCGCTTGCAGGCTCTTGCTGTAGCGCGCCTTGAGCCATGCGAGCACCTTCGTGTCGCCATGGTCAAGATTCTTCATCCGCGGCAGCAGGTAGAAGCTCAGCACCGGCGTGATCGTCACCGAGACCACCAGCGAGGCCAGCGTGGACACGATGAACGCGATGCCCAGCGGCACGAACAGCTTGCCTTCAAGCCCCGGCAGCGCGAACAGCGGGATGAAGACCAGCACGATGATCACCGTGGCGTACAGGATCGCCGAGCGCACTTCCATCGTGGCGCGGCCCACGACCTCGATTGGATGAAGCCGGCTGGAAGGGTGCTTGGCCCGGTCTTCCTTCAGCCTGCGCAGCACGTTCTCGACGCCCACCACCGCATCATCGACCAGACCGCCGATCGCGATGGCCAGGCCACCCAGCGTCATGGTGTTGATCGACAGGCCGAAGTAGCGGAATACCAGCGCGGTGATGAAGATGGAGACGGGAATTGCCGTCAGCGCAATCACCGTTGGCCGAAGCGTGCCGAGGAAGAAGAACAGGATCGCGGCGACAAACACCGACGCGCCGATCAGCTTGCCCTGCAGCGTGGTGATCGAGGCCTCGATGAAGCTGGCCTGGCGGAAGGTGACTCGCGGCGCCTCCATGCCGGCTGGCAGCGAAGCTTTCAGGCCCGCCAGCGCGTCCTCGATTGAGTTGGTGAGCGCGATCGTGTCGGCGGTCGGCTGCTTCTGGATGCCGAGGATCACCGCGGGCTTGCCCTCGAAGCCCGCATCGCCGCGCTTGATCGCCGCCGCAAATGTGACCTCGGCGATCTGGCGCAGCAGGATCGGCTGGCCCTTGTTTGCGCTGAGCGCGAGGTTCTTCAGGTCGTCCAGGCGCGAGGTTCGGCCCAGATTGCGGATCAGGTACTCACGACCATTCAGTTCCAGGAAGCCCCCCGAGGTGTTGGCGGAGAAGCCCTTCAACGCAGCTTCCAGTTGGTCGTGCGTGATCCCGAGCTCGGCCATGCGCGCCGTGTTCGGCTGCACTTGGAACTGCCGCACCTCGCCGCCGATCGGGATGACCTGCGCGACACCCGAGACCGACAGCAGCCGTGGCCGCAGCACCCAGTCGGCGTACTCGCGCACGGCCATCGGGCTGATCTTCTGCGGATCGACCGGGATCGCAATCTGCATGATCTCGCCCATGATCGAGCTGATCGGGCCCATGCGCGGCACGACGCCTCCTGGTAGGCCTTCCTCCATCGACGCCAACCGCTCGGCGACGAGCTGGCGCGCACGGAAAATGTCGGTGCTCCAGTTGAAAGTGACGTACAGGAACGACAAGCCGGCCGACGAGGTGGAGCGCACCGACTCCACGCCCGGCAGCCCGTTCATCGTCGTCTCGAGCGGGAAGGTGATGAGCTGTTCGACCTCTTCGGCGGCCATGCCGCCGGCCTCGGTCATGATCGTGACGGTCGGCTTGTTGAGGTCGGGGAACACGTCCACCGGCGTGCGCGACAGCGTGAACGCGCCGTAGGCCATCAGCACCACGCTGGCGATGATCACCAGCAGCCGATTGGTGAGGCTGTTGTCAAGGAGCCACTTGAACATCGCGGCTCCCGTCAGCGGACCTGGTTGATCAATGTCGCGCCTTGCGTCGCGACACGATCACCGGCCTTGAGGCCCGACGTCACCGCGACGTTCACGCCGTCCAATGGCTCGACCGTCACCGTGCGTGGCTCGAACCGTTCGGGTCCAACCTTGGCCCACACGATGGTCTGGTTGGCTGGGTTCTTCATCAGTGAAGCGACCGGCACCGCGATGCCCTTGACCTGCTCCTTGCCCTGCACGAATACGCGCACCGGCTGGCCGACGGCCAGCGCGCCGAGTGCCTTGCCTTGCGCGCGGAAGGTCAGCGGCAGCGCCTGCTCGCGCAAGCTGCGTGCAGCACCGACGAACGTCAGCGGCACTCTCTCGTTGCCGACCGCCAGCGTGGCGCGTCCGATGCCAGACGCAAGTCCCGGGTCAAAGGCGACGGCCTCGACGTGCAGGTGCACAGGGTCGACGATCTCGAAGACGAGTTCGCGGGCATCGACCACCTGACCGGCCACGACATGTGCCGATGCGATCACGCCGGGCACGGGTGCCACCAGCGCCTCGCGGGTGGCCAGGCCCGCGCCGACGGCGGCGATGCGGTCGGCCAAGCTTTGCGCCTCGCTCTCGGCCGCCTCGATGTCCTTGCGCGGCACGGTGTCGGCCAGTTCCTTCAAGCGCGCGATGCGCTTGTCGGCCAGCGACTTGCCGGCGCGCAGATCAGCCAGTTGCGCCGCCTGGTTGGAGCGCTCGATCGGCGCGGAGGAAGACACGACATAGGCCAACACCTCGCCCTTGCGCACTTGCTGCCCCGCTGTGGGCAGACCGCGGGGTCCCGGCTCGATGCGACCGGCGTTCAGCGGCTGCACCTTGCCTCCGGCGTTCGGGTCCATCACGATCTTGCCGTTCAGCTCGAAAGAGCGCGGCAGTTCGCCGGCTTCTGCAATGAGCGTGCGCACGCCCAGCTGGCGCTGAGCGGGCTTGGGCAGGAAGACACTGCCATCGGGCAGGCGCTGCGGCCCGTTGGCGCTGGGTGCCGCCGCGGCACCGCCGTGGTCATGGCCTTCGCCGGCGAAGGCGGGTCCGATCAGGACGGATGACAGCACGAGCGCAGTCAGCAGGCCGCTGCGGTGAACGGGCATGGACTTTGAGTTCATGCTGCGGCTCCAGGGTTGCGTTGGCGTGGGGCGGCGATGCGGCGGCCGATGAGCGTCACGGCGACCAAGGCTGCTAGCGCAGCTGCCCCCCAGGCGGCGTACTCCTTCCATGAATGGACACGAGCGACATCGACGGGATGTGCCTCCTCGTGCAGGTCGAGCTCACCGGCAAGCAGGTCGGTGTCCTGGCCGGCAGTGACTGTGGCGGTGATGGGCAGCACGCCAGGCGTCGGTTCGGCCGCGAGCACGACCTCGAAGGCATCCTCGTGCTTCTCGGCTTTCAGCTTGGCGCCACCGATCTCCAGCTCAATCAGGGCCTCGGTGACGGGCGAGTTGTCGGCAGAACGGTCGAGGTACAGCGTGATCTGCCTGCCGTTGAGAACGCCGACGAGTTCGAACGCCTCGGAAACGGCGGCGAAGCGCGGCAGCGCTGCGCCACGAGCCGCAGGCGCCGCATCGCCGTGGTCATGGCCCTCGCCGGCATGGGCCAGTGAGGGTAGGAAAGGCGCCGCAGCGATGGTCATCGCGGCCAGCAAGAGGGTGATTTTCATGGGGGGTGCTCGGTATGGGGTTGTCGTGGTGCAACGCTCACTGCGGCAGCAGGCCCAGCGCCTGGCGCCAGGCGGAAATCGCAGCGGCCAGGTCGATCCGGCTTCGGGCGGCCTGGCGCTCGGCCTCGGTCGCCTCGTTCTCGATGCGCAGCCGCGTTGGCAGATCGCTCTCACCGAGGCGGAACGACTTCTCGAAGAAGCCGCGCGTCTCGCGCGCCAACGTGGCGCGGCGCTCGGCCGCGGCCAACTGGAGGCGCGCCGCCTCGACGCGCGCTAGGGCGGCGTCGCGCTCCGACTGCAGCCGGTTGCGGTCCAGCGCGAGCTGGGCCAGCACCTCGGCGGCATCTGCGCGCGCGGTGGCCACGCGGCTGTCGTGGCGCGGGCCGCCTCCGAATGGGATGCGTACCGCCAGCGTGACGGTCTGGCCATAGCGTTCGCCGGACGCGCCACGGTCGCGCGTGGTGGCCAGTGTCAGTTCGGGGTTCGCACGCGACTGCGTCCCCGCCAGTGCCGCGGCACGTTCGGCTGCGGTGGCACGGTCCTGTATCTCTGCCAGTGCTGGATGGATCGAAGTCTCGGGCGCGAGAGGCTCCGGTTCGGTCGCTGGCGTTGCAGCCTGCAATGCAAGAACAGCGATACCGGACAAGGCCTTGACCTGCTGTTGCGCGGCGCTGGCCGTCGCCTCGGCATGCGCATGGGCGGCTTCGGCTGCGGCGACCGCACCATCGGCCTGGTGCTGGTCAGCGCGAGCCAGTTCGCCAGCCTTTGCGCGACGCCCCACGTCTTCGGCGATGCGGCGGGCGTTGTCGAGCTGTCCGCGTGCGATGTCGGCCTCGACGCGGGCGCGCTGCCAGTTCCACCAGGCGTCACGAACCACAGCCGCCAGGCGTACCCGGGCGGCTTGGGCGCGGCTCTCGACGGCAGCGACCTCGGCGTCGGCCAGCGTGCCCGTGCTGCGGCGTTCGCCGGGCAGCCACAAGGGCACGGCGATCCCCAATTCGACCTCGCGCGCGCCATCGTTGCGCATGAGGCGATCGGTCTTGTGGCTGGCTTCGAGCGAAGGCGGTTCGGGGGTCCAGGCGTCTGCGGCCCGCCGCCGGGCTTGTGCCGCTTCGCGACGAGTCTGCAATGCAATGGCCTCGGGCTGGCGCGCCCAGGCCGCTTCGAAGAGTTCCTTCAGGCCGGGTGCGCCGGAAGGTGATGTCGGCTGCGCCGATGTGCCTGCGGCAAAGCCAGTGAGGAGAACGGCCAGCAGGGCCGGCCGCACGCGAATCGTTGTTCGTTTTCTCGGATGCATCCGATGCTCCAGTGTTGAAGGGCGACACGGGAGATCGGCGGGCAGCGACAAGCCAGTCGCTGAGTCCCGATCACGCAACCGAGTACCTACTCGGCAGCGCGCTCAGGCGCGAACGGGATTCAGAGAATGAACGAACCCGCCCCGCCGATCAGGCGAGGCGTGCCCACTGCGGGCGTTCGGGCTGGGCCGCAGGGTGGGCAGCGCTCGGCGCATCGCCGGCGGAAAGTGGCGTGGCCGCGAGGCGATCGAGCGGCACAGGCGCCAGCGACAGCAGCATGCCGGCGCACTGCCCATGACAATGACCGCAGTCGACGTCGGCTGTGGAGGCGGCGCCGTCATCGGTGTCATGGACATCGGACGCATCGGCCAGCGCATGTCCGTGCGTCGCATGGTCATGGTGTCCGACGTGGTCTGCCGCCGCACCCGACTCATGGCCGCAATAGTCAGCCACCGCAGCCCAGGACATCTGGGTCGGCAGCAGAACCAGCAGCAGAATGGTGAGCCAGCGGCGCATGGGTCAGGAGTGTAGCGGCTACAGGGTTGGCAAGGCCCGCGCGGGGCCTTCTGCGGTCGTGACGGCAGTCACGGGCGGCCGGCGCGGATGCGCGAGACGTTGTCATTCATCCAGCGTCTGACCACCCGTACGAACAACCATCGCTTCGCGCCGCTGAGGTTGGCCCCGTGCTTGGCATAGAAGGCGTCGGGATCGTCGAAGGCCCCGAAGTCGTCGACGATGCCCTCCTTCTGAATGAAGGTGTCCTCGCCACGCCATTCGACGCCCGGCGCCGACAGGTCCGGCGTTGCCGCTCCGAAGCCGCAAAAGCGCCGAGTGCCGGGGAAGCGGCGCTGCAGGCTGCGCAGGTAGTCCGCGTCCAGGATGAAACCTTCGAGGCAGACCCAGTGGTTCTCGAACCACACTTCCACCCAGCTGTGGATGATCCGCCGCGGTGCCAGCGCAAAGGCCAGCCCTGTGATGGCACCGCTCTGGAGCGCCTTGTCGATGGTGAAGCCGTGGAAGCGGCAGGGTACCCCCACGGCGCGCAGCAATGCCATCAGCAGCGTGCCCTTGGTGTTGCACTGACCGTAGCCATCGGCCAGCACGCGAGTGGCCGGCAGATCGTCCGCCTCGTTGTAGCCGAAAGCGATCTCGTTGCGGACGAAGTCGTAGACCGCGCCGATCCGGTCTTGCATGGGCAGCGTGCGCCACCCACGCTCGACCACGAGCCGCTCGATGTCGGGGTGATCGAAGTCGAGCAGCGCGGTGCTGCGGAGCAGGGAAGAGGGGGCATCGGACATGGCTTGAGCGGTGCAACTCCAGGCAGGGCTTCATTTCAGACCCTGAAGTGACAACCGGGTCAAGCCCCCCGCAACCGATCCGGCCGGCGCAGGTGCGCGGCCGGATCGGAGGTCAGCGGCGGTTGGCCGGATCGCGCCCGATGTAGGCGACGGTCGACTTCGCGGCGAAACCCGCCGGAGCAATCTTTGCGAGTTCGACCGCACGGCGATCCAGGCCGTTGAAGGTCCATGCGAACTGCTGGCCGGCATCGCCGCGGAAAACGACGGTTTCGCCGTAGGCGACGTTCAGGCGCGTGGCCTGTCCCACGTCGATGACGCGCGATGCGCCCGACACGGCGCCCGGTTGCCCGTAGATTGACTGGCCGCTCAGGAAGGTCTCGCTTGCTGCGAAGCTGACGATGGGAATGGCCGTCGCGACCAGCAGGATGGCGGTGCGAAGGCGGGATGACGTAGGCGATTGCATGAGTTCCTCCTGAAGTGGTGATCGACTGCCGCGCAGCCGCATGCCCGAGGGGGCATGGACAGGCACTCTAGGAATCGCTCCGGAACAGTTTCAGAACCGCCGAATGACAGTTCGGTCATCTGGCCTGATTTGGTCAGCTGATCAGTGCGAGCCGTGGACGTGGCGCCGCTTGGTGGGCGTCGGCGCAGCTGCGGCCTTGTCCAGCCCGTTGAGGATGCCGCATTCGGCCAGCGGATGCGGCGCGGCACAGCGCGCTCGCAGGGCTTTCAAGTCCTTCTCCAATGCGCGCAACTCGCGGATGCGATGCGCCACATGGCCGATGTGTTCATCGAGCAGCGCATTGATCTCGCCGCAGTCCTGCGCCGGTGACTCGCGCAGCGTGATCAGGGCACGAATCTCGTCGAGCGCCATGTCCAGGTTGCGGCACTGCCGGATGAAGGCCAGCCGCTCGACGTGCGCGGGCAGGTACATGCGGTAGTTGTTGTCGGCACGTGCCGGCGGCGGCAGCAGGCCCTCGCGCTCGTAGAAGCGGATCGTCTCGACGGGTGTTCCGGTGGCCTCGGCCAGCGTTCCGATCTTCATGGCAGAAGTCCTTCGGCTTCCCTGCGCGGGAGAGGGGCTTGACTCTACATCGACTCCAGGGTTTTCAATAGCGACAAGGTTAACGAGGATTCCTGCTATGAGCCACTCCCACCCCCATGCCGGCACCGTTCATCGGCATGCCCATGAGCACACGGATGGTGACGAACACCGCCACGATGCCGCGCATGACCATGCCCGGATGGCGGACGCCGCCGCAGCCTGCGACGGCGCCGCTTGTAGCGGCAGCTGCGCGCCAGTCCCGCTTGTTGCCAAGACCGCAGCACCGGTCCGCGGCCGCAGCTTCCGCATTTCGACGATGGACTGCGCTGCCGAAGAGGCCGAGATCCGGCGCGCGCTCGACGGCCTGTCCGGCATCCGCGGCCTGCGCTTCCAGCTCGGCCAGCGGCTGCTCACCATCGACGCCGACGAGCTCGCCCTACCGTCCGCGCTGGCGGCCGTGCGCAAGGCCGGCTTCGATCCGCAACCCGTGGCAGAAGGCGGTTCGGTGGCGGACCATTCTGCCGACGATGCCCACGACCACGAGGCCGTGCGCGGACAGTTGCCCAAGCTCGCCGGCGCCTTGGGGCTGGCCATCGTGGCCGAACTCATCGGCTACTTCGCGCCCGAGACTCTGCCCTGGCGCGCCGCAGGCCTTGGTGTCGCCGCGGTGGCGATCTGGCTGGCCGGCTTCGACGTCTACAAGAAGGGGCTGACCGCGCTGCGGCACGGCCGCCTGAACATCAACGCGCTGATGACTGTCGCCGTGACGGGCGCTTTCGCGATTGGCCAGTGGCCGGAGGCGGCGATGGTGATGGCGCTGTACGCCATCGCCGAGGCGATCGAGGCGCGCGCGGTGGACCGTGCGCGCAACGCCATCAAGGGCCTGCTCGCGATGGCGCCAGAGGAGGCCGCAGTGCGGCAGGCCGATGGCAGCTGGGTCAACCAGCCCGTCGCGGGCATCGCCGTCGGCGCGCTGCTGCGCGTCAAGCCGGGCGAGCGCGTGCCGATGGACGGTGCAGTGCGCACCGGTCAGACCAGCATCAACCAGGCGCCGGTGACCGGCGAGAGCATCCCGGTCGACAAGGCACCCGGAGACCCGGTCTTCGCCGGCACGATCAACGAGTCAGGCACCTTCGAGTTCGAGGTGACCGCTCCGGCCTCGGATTCGACGCTCGCGCGCATCATCCACGCCGTCGAGGAGGCGCAGGCGACGCGCGCGCCGACGCAGGGGTTCGTGGACCGCTTCGCGGCGCTCTACACGCCGGCCATCTTCGTCATCGCGCTGGCCGTGGCTCTGATGGGCCCCTGGGCGCTCGGCTGGACCTGGTTGCAGGCGATCTACAAGGCACTGGTGCTGCTGGTGATCGCCTGTCCCTGCGCGCTGGTGATCTCGACGCCCGTTACCATCGTCAGCGGCCTGGCAGCCGCGGCCCGCCGTGGCATTTTGGTCAAGGGCGGCATCTACCTTGAGGAGGCCCGCAAGATCAAGGCGATCGCGCTGGACAAGACCGGCACGATCACCGAAGGCAAGCCGCGCCTGGTGGACTGGGGCGTGGTGGACCCGGCCTCCGAACCCGCGACCGCGGAGCACATTGCGTTCGTACTGGCCAGCCACTCGGACCACCCGGTCTCCAAGGCCATCGCAGCCGGCCTCAAGTCCAACAGCGTCGAGGCCATCAACTTCACGGCGCTGGCCGGGCGCGGTGTACAGGCCGAGATCGGGGGCGTGACCTACGTGTTGGGCAACCATCGCTTGATCGAGGAGCGGGGCCAGTGTTCGCCCGCGCTGGAAGAGCGCCTCAAGCAGCATGAGGACGGCGGCCGCACGGTGACGCTGCTGGCCACGCCGGAGCGCGTCATAGCGCTGTTCGCCGTGGCCGACACGATCAAGCCGTCGTCGCGAGAGGCCGTGGCCTCGCTGCGTGCGCTCGGAATCACGCCGGTCATGCTGACCGGCGACAACCAGGCCACCGCCAGCGCGGTGGCGCACGAAGCCGGCATCGACCAGGCGCGCGGCAACCTGCTGCCCGAGCACAAGCTCGAGGAGATCAAGCGCCTTCAGCGAGAGATCGGTCCGACCGCGATGACGGGCGACGGCATCAACGACGCGCCCGCCCTCGCTCAGGCCGACATCGGTGTTGCGATGGGGGCGGCAGGAACGGACACCGCAATGGAAGCGGCGGACGTGGTCGTGATGAATGACGACTTGCGCCGCATCGCCGAGACGGTGCAACTGTCCCGCTCCACGCATGCGGTGCTGTGGCAGAACATCGCGCTCGCGCTCGGCATCAAGGTGGTCTTCCTGGTGCTGGCCGTCTTTGGCAACGCCACGATGTGGATGGCCGTCTTCGCGGACATGGGGGCAAGCCTCCTGGTGGTGCTCAACGGATTGCGCCTGCTCGGCAAAGCCGCGAAAGCCTGAACACGTGCCGACTCGACACGAAACAAGGAAAGCGAAGATCAAATGAGTTTTCTGGAGCGCCTCTTCGGCGGACACCATCAGCGTGGCGGCCACGATGGCAACGGCCACCACCGTGACCATCGCTCATACAACCGGCACGAGACACCAGCCCAGGCGACGGGTCCGACAAGTGCGCGGGCATGCCAGGCTTGTGGCGTAGCTGCCGCGCCCGGTGCCCGTTTCTGCTCGCAATGTGGGGGCAACCTGGTTCGGTCCGTTTGCGGCGGATGCTGCGGCCAGCTTCAGGCAGGGGCGAGGTTCTGCCCACAGTGCGGAACCGCCGCTTGAACGGCCTCGGCTGCTGCAGCGTGGGTGGCCGTGCCATCAAGCCTGGCCCTTAGACGGTCGGACGGTCCCTGTAGATGTCGGTGGGTGAGGTTCGCGGCCCATCGACGTCGGGCCGTGTCCTGGTCCGCAGCCATCTGACCAAACCGTCATTTTCCGGTTCAGATTGCGTCAGCGCTCGGTATGCAGAGTCGGGGACTTTCAACTCTTCCTGAGTGGTCCATGAAGAACACCCTGCGTGCCGCGACGGGCATGATCGTGCTGACCGTTGCGGGCGCGGCTTTCGCCGCGACCCCCTGTACAGCTGACGTTGCCCGCATGAAGCGGCTTGAAGACCGATCCCTGGCGATTCCGTCGTCTGCGGACCTGGCAAAGAGCGGTCTAACCCTCACAACTGCCAAGCGGCTGGACGGGCCGGGGATGGTCGTGCCCAGCGCCGCCCCCGTTGGAGGGCTGAGCCTGGCGGACGCGAAGCGCCTGGACCGCCTCCCTGCTCCGGGCAGGGCGCGCGACATCGCCGGCAGCTGCCTCTGACGTTCAGCCCGCTGCGGCGGCCGCCGCCGGGAGGTCCAGGCCGATCGACGTGATTCCGCCGCGGGAGTCGGCCGCGACGCGTCCCCCGTGCATGCGGGCGATGGCGGCGACGATGGCTAGGCCCAGGCCGTGGTTGCGGGCCGCACCGCTGCGGGAAGTGTCCACGCGGTAGAAGCGATCGAACAAGCGGGGCAGGTGGTCTGGTGCGACCGTCGAGCCCTCGTTGACCACGCGCAGCTTCACCCAGTCCTCGACCGATTCAATCCGGACCTCCACCTCGCTGCCCGGTCGTGCGTGACGCGTGGCGTTGCCAATCAGGTTCGAGAGCGCGCGCTGCAGCAGGCGGACGTCGACAGCGCTGCGCGCGTCGCCCTCCACGCGCCAGCTCAGGCCGGCTTCCTCCATGGCCGCCTCGTGCAGTTCGGCCACCGCTGCCGCGACGCCGGCGAGGCTGGAGACGTCTTCTCGCCGCGCCTGTGCGCCCCGATCTGCCTGCGACAGGAACAGCATGTCCTGCACGATGAGCGACATGCGCTGCAGTTCCTCGAGTTGTCCTCCGAGGACATCGCGCAATTCATTCGCGTCACGCGCCTTGCGCAGGGCCACTTCGGTGCCACCGATCAGCGTTGTCAGCGGCGTGAAGAGCTCATGCGCGACATCCGCATTGAATCCTTCCAACTGCGCGTACGCACGGTGCAAGCGCCGCAGCAGCTCGTTGACATGATGAATGAGCCCGGCGAGTTCTTCCGGTTGGTCCGACCCGTCAAGGCGCCTGTCCAACGTGTCTGCGGCCAGTGTCTGAACCTGCGCCGCCAGATCGCGCACCGGCCGCAGCCCGATCTGCACGAGCGTGAAGCCCCCGGCGGCAATCACGATCGACCCGGCCAATGCAGCCGCGACCAGTGTGCGGGCCAGCCGTCTCAGAACGCGGTCGTCCTCACTGGCGTCCAGAGTCAAGGTTGCCCGTACCGGGCCAGTGGCCGCGGCGACCTCGAACCGCGTGACAAGGGTCCGGCGCCCCGGCGGCACCGCCGGTCCGGCATAGAGGACCTGCTCCGATGCGTCCGCCAACACCAGCGCCAGATCCTGGCGGCCGACCAGTGCATCGTCGAGCTTGTGCTTCAGCGCGCCACTGCTTGGCACGCCAGTCTCCGCGACCAGGTGACGCACCTGCAACTGCTTCTGTCGCAACGTCTCGGCTTGGCGCTCCCCGAGGCTCAGCGAGGTTGCCGTGTAGACACCCAGGCACGTCAATGCGAGACCTGCAAGCGCCAGCAGCGCCAGCCAGCGTGCCAGGCGCCGGCCGAGCGACCCGGCGTGCATTGCTCTCATGGACCGCGGTCCTCGAGCACATAGCCCATGCCGCGGACGGTGTGCAGCAGCGGCCTGTCGAAGGGGAGATCCAGCTTGCCGCGAAGGCGCCGGATGGCAACGTCGATGACGTTGGTCCCGTGATCGAAGTTCACATCCCAGACCTGCTCCGCGATTTCGGTGCGCGAGAGCACCTCGCCTTTGCGGCGCACCAGCAGAGTCAGCAGCTGGAACTCCTTGGCCGAGAGCTCGAGCCGCTGTCCGGCGCGGACAGCGCGCCGCCGCGCGAGGTCGACTTCCAGGTCACCCAGAGACAACACGAGCGCATCGGGGGAGGGTGCTGCGCCGACGGCCCGCCGCAGGAGCACCTCGATGCGGGCCACCAGTTCCGAGAAGGCGAATGGCTTGACCAGGTAGTCGTCGGCGCCAGCCTTCAGGCCGCGCACACGGTCCTCCACGCGATGACGTGCCGTCAGCATGATGACCGGCGTCCGTTTGCTCTGGCGCAGCGCGGCGAGCAGGCCCAGGCCGTCAATGCCAGGAAGCATGGTGTCGAGCACGATGAGGTCGAAGCTGCCTTCCGAGGCCATGTGTAGACCGTCGATGCCGTTGCTGGCCACCTCGACCACGTAGCCTTCCTCCGTGAGGCCTTTGCGGAGGTAGTCGGCCAACTTGGCCTCGTCTTCCACGACCAGCAGCTTCATGGGCGCGGTTTCCGTCCGCATGGCGATGGGTCTGTCCAAACTGTCATCTGCGTGTTCAGTTCGAGTCGGGCGTCGGTTCCTACAGTGGGCTTGTGCCTTCGGGCATGCACTTGCTGATCTCCTGCACCAATCCCTGAAAGGAACACCCCATGACATCCATCCGTCTTGTCCTGCTGCCCGCCGTTGCGATCGCGATGACGCTGCCCCTGGCGGCACAGGCAAACTCGGTCTGGCACACCGCTTCCGGCGAAGCCGGTGTCACCTACCACCCTGATCATTTCAAGAGCACCAAGACGCGCGCCCAGGTGATGGCCGAGGTCGAGGCGGCGCGCAAGGACGGCTCGCTTGCCTTGCTGCAGCGCGGAGCGCCGCTGCCGATGAAGAGTGTCGAGCCGCCGAAGACGCGGCAGCAGGTCATCGACGAGATGCGCGCCGAGTCCCCCGATGCGCGCCGGGCTCGCCTCGAACTGATGACTGGCGGTTGATTCCGGACCGGCCTCTACTTTTGGCGCGGCAAGGTCTTCCTCGACACCTTGCCGCGCCGCTTCCGCTTCGCGCGCCCGCTCTTGGGTTTCTGCATTCGCCTGCCCAGTTCGGCGGAATAGCTCCGCGGTGCCGGGAGAGGCTTGCGTGGATGGCGACTGCGCCACCAGCGGTAGAGCCCGTACGCAAGAAGCGCGGCCAGCAATACGCCAAGCCATATCCAGGTGAGCTCGAGCGTGAGCTCCGGATCGGCCAGTCGAGATCTCATCGCGGACTGCGCCTACCCGTCGTGCATTGCCGTCGGCAGGACATACGGCAACGTACTCGCAAGTGTCCTCAGCCAACGTCCGCGACCAGTCGGAGATTGCGCGTGCGTTCGCGTGCGTCGTCGATCGTTCCGGGTTCGAGGCGGTACTTGCTGCCCCAAGCCCAGATCTGTCCGATGACTTCCACCACCAGGACGTCGCCGGCCTTGCCGGAAACCTCCAGGCTGGTTGTGCCCTCCGGCCATGTCGCAGTGAGAACATGCGCGCCTGGAGCCAGTCGCAACCGCGCGAAGGTCTCGGGCACCGTGTCCACGGTCTGGACGCCCGGTGTCGAGACCGGAATCACGAAGCCGGTGTCGCCCCAGCGCTTGCGGACCAGGTAAACCGTCACGCGGTCACCGACGCCGCCGAAGTCCCTTGCCTGCGCCTCGGCTTGCGCGGACGGAATGGCTCCCGGCGTGCACGTCAGCTTGGGCCGGTAGCTCTTGCCGATGCGATAGCAGTAGGTACCGTCGGCATTCGCCGGGCGCAGAGGCTTGGTCATGCACCCGGCCCCGAGGACCGCGAATCCCGCGAGCCCCAGAAGGGCCGCGCGTCGTGGGATGTTGCTCATGTCGAGTTCCTTCGTGTTTCGTCGTCGCAGACCGGACCTCAGCATCGGTGCCTTGAAGATGCCGTAGTCCACTTTTCCTATCGGATCGGGTAGGCCGAAGCGACGTCGCTGACGTAGACCCAGCCCGCGAACTGCTGGCCGGTCCGTCCGGCCGAGACGATCGCGGCCACAAGCTCGTCGACGCAGTCGTCGTCGCAGTGCAGTTCGATGCGGAACTCGCGCACCACCTCCAGGCCCAGCTCCACGGAGTAGTGGCGCTCCGCCTGGTCCACCGGCAGCAAGGTGCCCTGCACCTGCGTGACCGACAGGTGGTGCTGCTCGGCCGCGCCCGCATGCGCCGTCCACGCCTGCGTCGCCTTGATGGCCTCGATG
>JABLTH010000324.1_pt1 | contig 15947 bp, 16 predicted proteins | sample 7875711 | NCBI WGS metagenome assembly JABLTH01 (sample SAMN14941262, study PRJNA633318) | bioreactor metagenome | isolation source: bioreactor | place: China | collected 2019-03-05 | reverse complement strand
TCGGGCGCCTCGAACCGCACGCGCGCATCGACCGTGGCGAGCAGATCCGTCGCGATCGCGAGGCCCAGTCCCGATCCCGGCACGGTGCGGGTGCGGTCGCTGCGCCAGTAGCGGTCGGCGGCGTGCGCGAGCTCCTCCTCGGGCAGACCGGGGCCGTGGTCGCGGACGGCCAGCTCGCACCGATCGTCGGCGTGCGACGCGGTGACGTCGATGCGGGTGCCGGACGGCGAGAACTTGACCGCGTTCTCGATGACGGCGTCCAGGGCGCTCTCGGCGATGGTCTCGTCCGTCGCCGACAGCACCCGGCCGTCGGGACTCGCGCCGTCGACGTGCAGCGCGAGATCCACGCCGTTCGCCGCGGCGGCATCCCGCCAGGCCGCGACCCGGCGCTCGGCGAGAGCCACCAGGTCGATCGGATCGCGCGACGGGGCGGGATCCGCGCCGCGCGCGAAGGCGAGCAGGGTGTCCAGGATCCGCGTCATGCGCCGCCCCTCCTCCCTGGTCGCTTCGACCTCAGGGGCCCAGCTGCGGTCCAGGCCCGTGGCCAGCGACTCGACGCGCAGCAGGAGGGCGCTCAGCGGGTTGCGCAGCTCGTGCGAGGCGTTCAGCGCGAACTCCTGCTGCCGCGACACCACGCGCTCGATCTCCTCGGCCATCCGGTTGAAGAGCAGGATCATGCGGTGCAGCTCGGGAGGTCCCGTGTCGTCGGCGATCCTCGCCTCCATGTCGCCGCGTTCGATGGCCTCCATCGCCTCGTCCACGCGCCGCACCGGCCGCAGCACCCACCCGGCCAGGCGCACCACCACGAGCAGGCCGAAGCCGATCGCGAGCACGCTCACGATTCCGAGCAGGATCCACTGCCGCACGATCTCGGCACGCGGAGCGTCCACGCTCGCCGACATGATCACGGCGCCGATCACGTCTCCGCCGTCGAAGATCGGCTCCACGAGCGACTGCTCGGAGAACTGCCAGGGCAGCAGCACCGGCTCCGGAAGGTCGCTGCGGCGGCCGGACAGCGCCAGCTGCACCTTGTCGGCGGTGGCCTGGTCCCACAGCTCCGTGTCCGCCTGCTGCGGCGACCAGGACCGGTCCGAGCGGTCGACCACGACCACCTGCGTGCCGTAGAGCTCGTGGTACCGGCGCAGCTCGCCGTCCAGCACCTCGGCGCTCCCCGACAGCAGCGCCTGCCGCGCACTCGTCACGAACGTGCCGATGTCGCCGATCTGCTGCGTGTAGAACGACTGCTGGACGCTGCGCGACGCCGCCCAGCCGTAGGCACCGCCGAGCAGGAGCAGCACCGCCGCCAGCGGCACGAGGAAGACGATGAACAGGCGCCGGCGCACGGCTCAGAGTCCCGTCAGGCGGTATCCGACGCCGCGCACGGTCTCGATGAGCGCGGGCCGGCCGAGCTTGCGGCGGATCGAGGCGACGTGCACCTCGAGCGAGCGCGCGAAGCTCTGCCAGTCGGTGTTCCACACCTCGCGGATGAGCCGCTCCCTCGGCACCGCGACACCGGGGTAGCGCGCCAGCACCGCGACGATGTCGAACTCCTTGCGGGTGAGCTCGACCTGTTCGCCGTCGACCAGCACGCGACGGGCGACCAGGTCGATCCGCACCCCGTCGATGTCGATGCCGACCGGACCGACCTCCCCCGGGATGGCCTGGGTCCTGCGAGTCACCGCCTCGATCCGGGCGAGCAGCTCCTGCACGTCGTAGGGCTTCACCAGGAAGTCGTCCGCCCCGGCGCGGAGCCCGCGGATGCGCTCGTGCACCTGGCTGCGCGCCGTGGCGATGAGGATCGGCACGCCGCTGACCGCGCGGATCCGGCGGCACAGATCGATGCCGTCGACGTCGGGGAGGCCCAGATCCAGGATCACCGCCTCGGTGTCGGTTCCGAGCATCTCGAGCGCGGCGCGCCCGTCGCCCGCTCGCTCGACCGCGTAGCCGGCGCGGCCGAGGAAGCCGGCGAGGGCATCGGCCACGCGTTCGTCGTCTTCGACGATGAGGATCTTCATACCGGACGCAGGTCTCCTGCCCTAGGCGCGTTGCGCGAAAGCACTCTCGTAGAGGCAGACGCTCGCCGCCGTCGCCAGGTTGAGGGATTCGGCCCGTCCGAAGATGGGCAGCCGCAGCGCGCGGTCCGCCAGCGCCAGGGCCTCGTCCTCGAGTCCGCGCGCCTCGTTGCCGAACAGCCACGCCGTGGGACGCGCGAGGACGCCCTCGGCGCGCGCCGCGAGCAGGTCGTCGCCCTTCACGTCCGCGGCGACCACCTGGAGCCCGGCCTCGTGCGCGCGGGAGACGACATCGGCGAGGTCGCCGCCGACCGAGACCGGCAGGTGGAACAGGGATCCGGTCGTCGAGCGGACGACCTTCGGGTTGTAGAGGTCGACGGTGCGACCGGTGAGCACGACCGCGTCGGCGCCCGTGGCATCGGCGGCGCGGATGATCGTGCCGAGGTTGCCCGGATCGCGCACCTCCTCGCAGATCGCGACGAGCCGCGGCGAGGCCGCGAAGATGTCGCGCACCGAGGTCGGCGTCTGCCGGGCGACGGCCACGACCCCCTGCGGGGTCACGGTGTCGGCCATCGCGGCGAGTACGAACTCGGTCACGTACTCGAGACGCACGTCCGCCTGGGCCGCCGCGTGGCGCAGATCGCTGTGCCTGTCCCAGGCGGCGGGCGTCGCGAAGAGCTCGACGATCGCATCCGGCCGGTAGGACAGCGCCTCGCGGACGGCCTGAGGTCCCTCCAGCAGGAACAGGCCGGTCTCGGTGCGGGCACTGCGCTTGGTGAGCTTGGCGACGGCGCGCACGCGCGGGGATCGAGGGTTCTCCAGCACGGTCACAGTCTACGGATACCGGGCGGGTGCGACGACGGGGCGCCACCCCGAAGGATGACGCCCCGTGCGGTGCTCGGTCGCTGAGCCTGTCGAGCCGCGCTTACGCAGCCGACTTGGGCGCGTTGACGTCCGCCGGCAGAGCCTTGCGGGCCGTCTCGACGAGAGCGGCGAACGTCGCCGGCTCGTTCACCGCGAGCTCGGCGAGCATGCGGCGGTCGACCTGGACGCCGGCGAGACCGAGGCCCTGGATGAAGCGGTTGTACGTGATGCCGTTCTGGCGGGCAGCGGCGTTGATGCGCTGGATCCACAGACGACGGAAGTCGCCCTTGCGCTTGCGACGGTCGCGGTACGCGTAGACGAGGGAGTGGGTGACCTGCTCCTTCGCCTTGCGGTACAGGCGCGAGCGCTGGCCACGGTAACCCGAGGCGCGCTCGAGGATGACGCGGCGCTTCTTCTGAGCGTTGACGGCGCGCTTGACTCTAGCCATTTTCGTGTGTTCCTATTCGTGCGTTCGGGCGCGTCAGCGGCCGAGGAGCTTCTTGGCGACCTTGGTGTCTGCCTTCGACAGCACCTCGTCCTGGTTCAGGCGGCGGGTGCGACGGCTCGACTTCAGCTCGAGGTTGTGGCGCATCCCGGCCTGCTGCTTCTTCAGCTTGCCGCTGCCGGTGATCTTGAAGCGCTTCTTGGCACCCGAGTGGGTCTTCTGCTTCGGCATCTTCTCTTCCTTCGTATGGCGCCCAGCTGGGCGACAGGGTTCTGCCCGCATGCTGCGGGAGGTCTGTATGGGGCTACGGGATCCGGTGGATCACTCGGCCGGGGCGGCCGGCGCGGCCGGCTCGGCCGGCGCCTTGGCGTCGCGCGCGGCCTGCTTGTTCGCCGCACGCACCGCGTTCTGCTCGGCCTTCGCCTCGGACTTGTTCTTCAGCGGGGCGATCACCATGACCATGTTGCGTCCGTCGATGGTGGGGTTGGACTCCACCGTTCCGAACTCCGCGACGTCCTCTGCGAACTTGCGGAGCAGCCGGACGCCCTGCTCGGGGCGGGACTGCTCGCGACCGCGGAACAGGATCATGGCCTTCACCTTGTCGCCGGACTTGAGGAAGCCCTCGGCGCGCTTGAGCTTGGTCGTGTAGTCGTGCGCCTCGATCTTCAGACGGAAGCGCACCTCCTTGAGGATGGTGTTCGCCTGGTTGCGGCGAGCTTCCTTCGCCTTCTGCGCAGCCTCGTACTTGAACTTGCCGTAGTCCATGATCTTGACCACGGGAGGCTTCGAGTTCGGGGCGACCTCGACGAGATCGAGGTCGGCTTCCTGCGCAAGACGCAGCGCCGCCTCGATACGGACGACGCCGATCTGCTCACCCGCGGGGCCGACGAGGCGGACCTCGGGGACGCGGATGCGCTCATTGGTGCGGGGATCGCTGATGCGGACTCCTTAGACGATGGTTTCGGCCACCGTGATCCGGACGGATCACGGGCGAAAGCGGAATCGTCCCACCCGCCGACACTCAGACGTCGGCGGCACCCTGACCCGTCGTGCAGCTCTCGCTGCGCGACGGCTACCGACGTGAATCGGCGGAGTGCTGGACCCGGTAGCCTTGAGCGGCAAGCGCGGGTGGGAAGTGAATCCTCTTTCGTGCCGGGACATAAGCCCCGGAGCCCGCAAGAGTCTATCAGAAGGCAAGACCTTCGGAAAGCCGGCACAGTGAGCATTCCCGCGCCCGACGGCCACGAGCACGTCTCCCCCACCTCCGCGAACGACGACGGCGCCGTGAGCGCCGCGCGCGACATCGCCGACGTCGCGGCCGTCGAGGTGATCACGACCGCCGCCGTGCACCTGCTCAGCGCCGCCGCCGTCAAGGTCGGCCTCGCCGATGACCCGGAGGCCCAGAAGGACCTGGACGAGGCACGCAAGCTGATCAACGCGCTGGCCGGCCTCATCACCGCCGCCGCTCCGGAGATCAGCGACATGCACGCGCGCTCCCTGCGCGACGGGCTGCGCTCGGTCCAGCTCGCGTTCCGCGAGGCGTCCGTCATCCCCGACCCGATCGGTCAGGGTCCGGGCGAGAAGTGGACCGGTCCGGTCAGCTGAGCGCGCGCGACGCGGCCGCGCCCGCCGGGGTGCGACCGCGTCGCCCGGACCCGGCGACGTGACGCGGATCAGGCGCTCACGCGCAGCCGCACGGTGAGCGAGTCGACGAGCACCGCGATGCGGTCATCCGCGGCCCAGCGCTGGGCCAGTCGGGCCAGCACGGCGTCGAGGGTCTCGCGGTCCAGCCCTTCGACGAGCTCGAGGGTGACGACGAGCTCCGGGCCGCGCAGTCGCGCCTCCGGATCCCCGGCGGACACCGCCACGTCGATCACGGCGAGCTCGCTGCCCACGCTCTCCTGGAGACCTGCGTAGACCTCGGGCGAGAGGAAGCTCGGCTCCCAGTGCTGCCCCTGGGCGACCGCCCACACCGCGGGCCGCCGCAGCACGAACTCGGTCTCGGATCCGGGATCGAGCACGATCAGCTCCGCGTCGCCGGACGAGGCGGAGAGCGCGACGCGGGCGGCCTCGACCGGGATCGGCCGTGCGATCGGATCCCACGAGCGCATGGTGTCGACGCTCGTGAACGCGGGCTGCACGGTGCGCCCATCGGGTGCGGCGACCGTCACGAGCGACAACTCCTGGGTCTTATCGACGGCGAGCCCCGAGGGAGCGACCCCCTCCTCGCCCTTCTCCGCGACGAGGGGCACGAGCACGCGGGCGGCGCGGAACGCGTCGACCACCTCCGACTGCGAGCCCTCGCCGGCGCGGAAGCGCGTCAGAGCCGCCCAGAGCGCGGGGTCGGCCGACCCGTCATCCGCCGCTCGCGTGTTCTCCTGGAAGGAGCGCCCCGCCCACGGGACGCCGGCGGAGTCCGCCGCGCCCGCGTGATCGCCGTGGTCGCAGGCTGCGGACGGACGATCAGGATCCGGCGACATCCAGGGCCTCGGCCAGGGTGAACGCACCCGCATACAGTGCCTTGCCGACGATCGCGCCCTCGACGCCCAGCGGCACGAGCTCGCGCAGCGCCGCGATGTCGTCGAGGTTGGCGATCCCGCCCGACGCCACGACAGGCTTCGGGGTGCGCGCGGTGATCTCGCGGAGGAGTTCGAGGTTCGGGCCCTTGAGGGTTCCATCCTTGGTGACGTCGGTGACGACGTAACGACTGCAGCCGGCGTCCTCGAGACGGTCGAGCACCGTCCAGAGGTCGCCGCCCTCCTTCGTCCAGCCGCGGGCGGCGAGCGTCGTCCCACGCACGTCGAGGCCGACCGCGACGGCGTCGCCGTAGCGCGCGATCACGTCGGCGGCCCATTCGGGGTTCTCGAGTGCGGCGGTGCCGAGGTTGATCCTGGCCGCACCGGACTCCATCGCCGCCTCGAGGCTGGCGTCATCGCGGATCCCGCCGGAGAGCTCCACGTTGACGCTGCGGAACTGCTTGATCACGCGACGCAGGATCGGCGCGTTGCTGCCGCGTCCGAAGGCGGCGTCGAGGTCGACGAGGTGGATCCACTCCGCCCCCTGGTCGACCCACTCGGCAGCGGCGTCGATCGGGTCGCCGTAGCTGGTCTCGCTTCCGGCCTCGCCCTGGGTCAGGCGCACGGCCTGTCCTCCGGCTACGTCGACGGCCGGGAGCAGGGTCAGGGAGGGGGACTGCGCGAACTCGTTCATGTCGTCCTTCGGGTCACGATGCGCCGGCCCGCTGCGGGCGCGGCACGAGAGAAGAGAGTAGTCCGGGCGTCGACGGGGCACCAATCCCCCGCCGTCGCACGGCCCGGGTGTTCAGAGCGTCGAGATCCAGTTGCGCAGCAGCTGGATGCCGGCCTCTCCGGACTTCTCCGGGTGGAACTGCGTCGCCGAGAGCGGGCCGTTCTCCACCGCGGCGAGGAAGCGGGAGCCGTGCTCGGCCCAGGTCAGCCTCGGCTGCGGGAACGGCGGGATGACGTCGAGCTCCCACGACTGCGCGGCGAACGAGTGCACGAAGTAGAACCGCTCGTGCTCGATGCCGCGGAACAGCACGCTGCCCGCATCGGGCTCGACGGTGTTCCAGCCCATGTGCGGCAGCACCGGGGCGTCGAGCTCGGTGACGACGCCGGGCCATTCACCGAGGCCGTCGACCTCCGCGCCGCGTTCCACTCCCCCTGCGAACAGCACCTGCATGCCGACGCAGATGCCCAGCACGGGGCGCCCGCCGGCCAGGCGGCGCTCGATGATCTCGTCGCCGTGGTGTGCGGCCAGGGCCTCACGGACCGCGGCGAAGGCACCCACGCCCGGCACCACGAGGCCGTCCGCTTCGAGCGCCGCGGTGCGGTCGCCCGTGAGCTCGGCGTCCGCGCCGGCGCGGATCAGGGCCTTCACCGCGGAGTGCACGTTGCCGGAGCCGTAGTCGAACACGGCCACGGTGGGGCGGCGCCCCTCGGCGGCGGCGGTCACAGTGCGCCCTTGGTCGAGGGCACCCCGACCACCAGCGGATCGAGCGCCTTGGCCTGGCGGAACGCCCGCGCGAACGCCTTGAACTCGGCCTCCGCGATGTGGTGCGGGTCGCGTCCGCTGATCACGCGCACGTGCACGGTGAGCGCGGCGTTGTAAGCGATCGCCTCGAAGACGTGCCGCACCAGGGATCCGGTGAAGTGACCGCCGATGAGGTGGTGCTCGTAGCCGGCGGGCTCGCCCTCGTGCACGAGGTACGGGCGTCCGGAGATGTCGACGACGGCCTGCACGAGCGCCTCGTCCAGCGGGACGAGCGCGTCGCCGTAGCGGGAGATGCCGGACTTGTCTCCGAGCGCCTCCCGGATCGCCTGTCCGAGCACGATCGCGACGTCCTCGACGGTGTGGTGCGCGTCGATGTGGGTGTCCCCCGAGGCGCGGACCGTGAGGTCGGTCAGCGAGTGCTTCGCGAACGCCGTGAGGAGGTGGTCGAAGAACGGCACCGAGGTGTCGATGTGGCTCTGCCCGGTGCCGTCGAGGTTCAGCTCGAGCTCGATCGTCGACTCGGACGTGGAGCGGGTGCGGCGGGCGGTGCGAGCGGTCATGAGGCCGATCCTATCGAGGCGAGCGCGTCCAGGAACGCGGTGGTCTCGGCCTCGGTGCCGGCCGTGACGCGGAGGTGGTTCGGGATCCCGACGTCGCGGATCAGCACGCCCTTGTCGTAGAGGGCGCGCCACGTCGCGGCGGGATCGGCGACCCCGCCGAACAGCACGAAGTTCGACCAGGAGCGGTGCGGCGCGTACCCCAGGGCCTCCAGGGTCGCCGTGATCCGATCCCGCTGAGCCACGATCTCATCGACCATCGCCAGCATGGTCGGTGCGTTGCGCAGCGCCGCGACGGCGGCCGCCTGCGTGAGAGCGCTCAGGTGGTACGGCAGGCGGACAAGCCGGAGCGCGTCGATGAAGGCGGGATCGGCGGCGAGATATCCGACGCGCGCGCCGGCGAAGGCGAAGGCCTTGCTCATGGTGCGCGAGACGGCGAGCCGCGGGCGGCCCTCGAGCAGCGTGAGGGCGGAGGGCGAGTCACGCGGGGCGAACTCCTGGTACGCCTCGTCGACGATCACGATCCCCCGGGCGGCCTCGTAGACCGCTTCGATCACGTCGAGCGGAAGGGGCGTGCCCGTGGGGTTGTTCGGCGCGCACAGCAGGATCACGTCGGGATCGTGCCGGCGTACCTGGGAGACCGCCTCGTCGACCGTGATCTCGTAGTCCGGGTGCCGGGTGCCCGCGACCCAGGTCGCGCCGGTCCCCTGCGCGAGCAGCGGATACATCGAGTAGGTCGGGGCGAACCCGAAGACCGTGCGACCGGGGCCCGCGAACGCCTGAAGGATGTGCTGCAGCACCTCGTTGGAGCCGTTGCCCGCCCAGATGTTCGATGCGTCGAGATCGTGCCCGAGGTAGCCGGCGAAGGCCCGCCGAAGCTCGGTGAACTCGCGATCCGGGTAGCGGTTGACATCGCGCAGCGCGACGGCGATGTCGTCGAGGATGTCGCTGGCGACGTGCTCGGGCACCGGATGCGTGTTCTCGTTCACGTTGAGCGCCACGGGAAGCGGTGCCTGCGGTGCGCCGTACGGGCGCAGACCGCGGAGATCGTCACGGAGGGGTAAGTCGTCGAGCGAGACAGTCACCCTGCCATGCTAGGCGGCTCCGCTGTGCGCCGAGCACAGATGTCAGCGGTTGCTGAGCTCCGTCGAAGCACGGTTGCTGAGCTCCGTCGAAGCACGGTTGCTGAGCTCCTCGCGGGGGCTCAGCGGCCGGTGGCACCGTACCGGGCCGGGATCGCCAGGTGCTGACCGACTTCGATCACGCCGCCGTCGACCATGTTCAGCTTGGAGATCTCCGCGACCACGTCGCGCGGGTCGGCGTCGGGAGCGACCTCGCCGGCGATCGACCACAGCGTGTCGCCCGGCTGCACCGTGACGGTCGCGAAGCCATCGCCCGCCGTGTGCTCGCCCGAGGCGAGGGCCGATCCGCCGCTGAGAGCCGCGAACGCGATCGCACCAGCGACAGGCAGCGCCACCAGCGCAGCCAGCACGCGTCGTCCGCGCGGGGTGATCCGCAGGCGCGTGGCGGTGACCGGACCGGCGAAGGTGATGCTGCTCATGGTGCTTCTCCTCTGTGTGGTGCGGGTCCGCCTCTCCCCGGATCCCGATCCTCTGTGTGACGATCTGGGGATCCGGGCCTCTGGAGAGGCGAACCTACGTTCCGAAACTACTTTCGAGTTCGAACATCTGTCAAGCGTTCTTCGAAATTCGGTTCACCCACTTCGCCGACACGCTCGAACAGATCTACCGATTCCGCCCCGATCTCGGATACGGTTTCGATACGAAGACCCCATCACGGACCACCGACATTCGAATCGCCGCCCGCGAGATCGGCTCGTTCGACCGGATCCGCGGGGCACGACGCACACGAAGGAGATGGCATGAGCGACGGCGCGACCCCCGGCTCCGAGGCCCCGCGGACGCGGCGCCGCAAGAGCCTCAGTGCGAAGCAGATGGCGATCCTCGAGGTCATCCAGACCTCGATCGCCCGGTACGGATACCCGCCGAGCATGCGCGAGATCGGCGACGCCGTCGGCCTCAAGTCCCTGAGCAGCGTGACCCATCAGCTCGGCCAGCTCGAGCTGAGCGGCTACCTCGCCGCGATGCGGGCAAGACGCGCGCCATGGAGGTGCTGATCGACCTGCCAGGCACCTCCACGGAGAACCCCGCCGACACGACGCCCTCCGTGGGCGACGCCGCGCTGGTGCCGCTCGTGGGCCGGATCGCGGCCGGAGTCCCCATCACCGCGGAGCAGCAGGTCGAGGAGATCTTCCCGCTCCCCCGCCAGCTGGTCGGCAGGGGCGAGCTGTTCATGCTCAAGGTCTCCGGCGAGTCGATGATCGACGCGGCGATCTGCGACGGCGACTGGGTGGTCGTGCGCTCCCAGGGCACCGCGGAGAACGGCGAGATCGTCGCCGCCATGCTCGACGGCGAGGCCACGGTGAAGACCTTCCGGCGCCGCGACGGTCACGTGTGGCTGCTGCCCCGCAACAGCGCGTTCGAGCCCATCCTCGGCGACGACGCCACCGTGCTCGGCAAGGTCGTCGCGGTGCTGCGCGCCGTCTGACGCCCTCCCTCACGACGAAGCCCTCCCTCACGACGAAGCCCTCCCGGAGCGGATCCGGGAGGGCTTCGTCTTTTTTCGCTCAGACGGCGACCGAGACGTCCTCACGGACGCGACGGGTCGCCTCCACGATGTTGCGCAGCGACGCGTTGGTCTCCTCGTAGCCGCGCGTCTTCAGACCGCAGTCCGGGTTGACCCAGAGCTGGCGCGTCGGGATCTCGGCGACCGCGCGGCGCAGGAGCGTCTCGACCTCCGCGGTCTCCGGCACGCGCGGCGAGTGGATGTCGTAGACGCCCGGGCCGATGCCGTGGTCGAAGCCGGCCGCGGCGATGTCGGTCACGACCTCCATGCGGCTGCGCGCGGCCTCGATCGAGGTCACGTCGGCGTCGAGGGCGCGGATCGCGTCGATGACGACGCCGAACTCCGAGTAGCAGAGGTGCGTGTGCACCTGGGTCGCGGTCTCGGCGCCCGCGGTGGAGAGCCGGAACGAGGCGACGGACCAATCCAGGTACGCGGGCTGGTCGGCCTTCTTGAGCGGCAGCAGCTCGCGCAGGGCGGGCTCGTCGACCTGGATCACGCTGATCCCCGCGGCCTCGAGGTCGGCGATCTCGTCGCGCAGGGCGAGCGCCACCTGGTTCGCCGTCTCGGCCAGGGGCTGGTCGTCGCGGACGAACGACCACGCGAGGATCGTCACCGGGCCGGTCAGCATGCCCTTCATCGGCTTCGCGGTGAGCGACTGGGCGTACTGCGACCAGGCGACCGTGATCGGAGCGGGACGCGACACGTCGCCCCAGAGGATGGACGGACGCGTGGCGCGGGATCCGTAGGACTGCACCCAGCCGTTCTCGGTGACGTCGAACCCGTCGAGGTTCTCGGCGAAGTACTGGACCATGTCGTTGCGCTCGGGCTCGCCGTGCACGAGCACGTCCAGCCCCAGCTCCTCCTGCAGCGCGACGACGCGGCCGATCTCGTCACGGAGGAAGCCGTCGTACTCCTCCGCCGTGATCTCGCCCTTCGTGAACTGCGCGCGCGCTCGGCGGATCTCGCCGGTCTGCGGGAAGGATCCGATCGTGGTGAGCGGCAGCGCCGGCAGATCCAGGGCGATCGACTGCGCCGCCACGCGGGCGTCGTAGTCGCCGCGGGTGAAGTCGGCCTCGGTCAGCGCCGCGGTGCGCGCACGGACGGCATCGACCCGCACGCCCGGGGCGCTCAGACGGTCGGCCAGGGCGGCCGAGGCGGCGTCGAGCTCGGCGCCGATCGCGGCACGCCCCTCGGCGAGACCGCGGGCGAGCGTCGTGATCTGCGCGACCTTCTGGTCGGCGAACGCGAGCCAGCTCACCAGGCGGGCGTCGAGTTTGGACTCGTCCTCGACGTCGTGCGGCACGTGCTGCAGCGAGGTCGAGGTCGCGGCGGAGACTCCGGCCGCCCCGAGGCCTCGCAGTGCCTCGAGGGTGTCGAACGCCGCGGCGAGGTCGCCCCGCCAGATGTTGTGGCCGTCGATCACACCGCCGACGAGCACCTTGTCCGCAAGGCCGGGAACGGCCGCGGGCACGGTGCCGCGGACGAGGTCGAGACCGATCGCCTCGATCGGCGCGGCGGCCAGCACGGAGAGGTTGGCATCGAGGGCGGCATAGGGCGCCGCGACGAAGATCGCGGGGCGCTCGGCCAGTCCGCCGAGGACTGCGTAGGCGCGCGCCGCGGCGGCGCCCAGCTCCGCGACGGAAGCCGGCAGCGACTCGCTCACGAGGGCGGGCTCGTCCAGCTGCACCCACTCGGCACCCGCGGCCTTGAGCGCACCGAGCAGCTCCGCGTAGACCGGCACGAGGTCGTCGAGCCGGGACAGCGGGTCGAAGCCCTCCGGCGCCTCGTCTGCGGCCTTGGCCAGCGCGAGGAACGTGACAGGGCCGACGACCACGGGACGGGTGCGGAAGCCTGCGTCCGCCGCCTCCTGCACCTGGCGCACGATCCGGTCGCTGGAGAGCGAGAACACGGTTTCCGGACCGATCTCCGGCACGAGGTAGTGATAGTTCGTGTCGAACCACTTCGTCATCTCGAGCGGGGCGCGATCGCCCTCGCCGCGTGCGATCGTGAAGTACGCGGGCAGCCCGATCGTGCCGTCCTCGGCGCGCAGGTCCTCGAAGCGCGCCGGGATCGCGCCCACGGTCACGGCGGCGTCGAGCACCTGGTCGTAGTACGAGAACGACTCGGGGATCGCGGAGTCGCTCCGGCCCAGCCCCTGTGCGGCGAGACGCTCGCGCGTGGCGGCGCGCAGCTCGGCGGCGGTGCGCTCGAGCTCGGCCTCGTCGATCCGTCCGGCCCAGAACGCCTCGACGGCCTTCTTGAGCTCGCGGCGGCGGCCGATGCGGGGGTAGCCCAGAACGGTGCCCTCGGGGAATGCGGTCATGACGGTCCTCTCTGACGGAAGGGGGAAGATGCGGCTCAGCGCCGGCCTGTGGGCACCGCGGGTCGCCGGTCGACATGGCGGGACGCCGGAGGCGCCGCGTCGAGCACCCCTGCTTCCTCGAGCACGTCGAGCACGGTGCGGTGCTGGTTGAACGCGTACAGGTGCACGCCGGGTGCGCCGCCGTCGACGAGCTCGCGCACGAGCGCGGCCGCCTGGGCGACGCCGATCTCGGTGCGCCCCTCGGTGGTCGGCTCGACCTCGAGGGCGATCGACAGCTCGGCCGGGAGCTCCTCACCGCTGAGCTCCAGCACGCGACGGAGCCGGGCGGGCGAGGTGATCGGCATGATGCCGGGCAGGATCGGGATCGTGACGCCGGCACGACGCGCGCGCTCGACGAAGGCGAAGTAGTCGTCGGGGTGGAAGAAGAGCTGGGTGATCGCGAGGGTGGCCCCCGCCGCCTGCTTCGCGAGCAGCGCGTCGATGTCCTGATTGCGATACGTGGAGCGCGGGTGCCCGTTCGGGTATGCGGCCACGGCGATGTTCACCTTGCGACGCGGCGTGACCTGCACCGCCCCGGGAACGCCGGGGATCGGCCTCTCCTGATACGGCGCACGCTCCGCCTGTGCGCGGTCGATCAGCTGCACGAGCTGTGCCGAGCTCTCCAGATCCCCCAGGAACGGCTCGCTCTCACCCAGCGGCGGATCGCCGCGGAGCGCGAGGAAGCTGAGGATCCCGGCGTCGAGGAACTCCCGGATCAACCGGGACGCGCCCGCATAGGTGCTGCCGACGCAGGTGAGGTGCGCGAGCGGCTCGACCGCGGTCTGCTCGCGGATGTAGCGCAGCACGTCCAGCGACCGGCCGCCCACGGAGCCGCCGGCACCGTAGGTCACCGAGATGAAGCGCGGCGACACGGAGGCCAGCTGCTGGATCGTCTCGTGAAGCGCCTCGACCGGCGCGGGGGTGCGCGGCGGGTACAGCTCGAAGGAGATCGGCACGCGCGGAGAGACGGCCCCGGTCGGGGCGAACGGCGGCACGTCGAAGGACATCTCTCTCCAGCATCGGGGCGGTCCCCCCACGCTAGGCGGCGCCGGGGTCGCACGCATTCTCTGTTTCACCATGTGTCGGGTCCCGGTTCCGCCCCCTGTCGGGTCCCGCCGTGCCGGGTCGGCGCGGCTCGCCGACGACCGGCTCTTCTAGGCTCGAGACATGAGCGCTGCATACGGTTCCTGGCCCTCCCCGCTGTCCGCCGCCGCCCTCGCCGCGGCCGGCATCCGGATCGACGGCGCGCAGTACGCCGCGGGCGGCATCTGGTGGAGCGAGTCGGTGCCTGCCGAGCGCGGACGCATGCGCGTGCTCCGGCAGGATGCGGACGGACCGGCTCAGGAGGTGCTCCCCGCTCCCTGGAACGCGCGCTCGCGCGTGCACGAGTACGGAGGCGGCGCGTGGACGGTGGCCGACGACGGGACGCTGTTCTTCGTGGACGGCGACGACCAGCGCGTGCACCGATGGGATCCGGGCGCCGACGTCCCGGTGCCGCTGACCGCCGCCGGCGCGCAGTACGGCGGCCTGCGCCTGCAGCAGGGGCGCCTCTTCGCGGTCCGGGAGGATCTGCGCCCGACACCCCACGAGCGGGCGATCGCCGAGATCCCCGTCGACGGCTCGGCGGCGGATGACGACGCCGCGGTCCGCCGGATCCGCTCCGGCAGCGGCTTCTTCGCCCATCCAGCGCTCTCCCCGGACGGCACCCGGCTCGCGGTCGTCGAGTGGGGCGAGACGCGCATGCCGTGGGAGGCGGCGATCGGGGTCGTCGCGAACCTCGCCGACGGCGCGCACAGCGCGATCCCGGCCAGGGCCGCGTTGCAGCCCGAGTGGATCTCCGACGACGAGCTGCTGTTCGCCGACGACGCGACGGGACGCTGGAACCTGCATCGCGCGCGCATCGGCGTGCAGCCCGAGCCGCCCGCTCCGGCGCCGCCGGCGGTCACGCGGCCGTTCGCCCTCGCCGACGCCGACACGGGCGGCGGTCTCTGGGTGCTCGGCCAGCGCTGGTTCCGGATCCTGGACGACGGGCGGATCCTCGCGATCCGGACGAACGGCTCGGACACGCTGGCGCTGCTGGATCCGGACGGCGCGCTGCTGCGCGAACTCGACGTGCCGTTCGACGCCGACCTCAGCCTCGAGGACACGCACGGATCGCGTGTGCTCATCACCGGGCAGGGCCGCCGGGTCACCCCCGGTCTCTGGGAGCTCGACGTCGACGCCGGCGTCGCGCGCACGATCCGCGGCGGCGACCCCGTCGATCCGGCGTGGGTGCCCGGCGCGCGGTCCGTCACGTTCGACGGACCGCACGGGCCCGTGCACGCGTTCGACCACGCCCCGGCGAACCCCGACGTCGACGCGGACCCAGACGCCCTCCCGCCGTACATCGTGCAGGTGCACGGCGGTCCCACCGCGCATTCGGCGGGCGCGCAGGCGGGCTGGATCACCTACTTCACGAGTCGCGGCATCGGCGTCCTCGACGTGAACTACGGCGGATCGACGGGCTACGGCCGCGACTACCGCGCGCGGCTGGACGGGCAGTGGGGCGTCGTCGACGTGGATGACGTGCTCGCCGCGGCGCAGGGGCTCGCCGACGCCGGCATCGCGGATCCGGCGCGCATCGCCATCCGCGGCGGGTCAGCGGGCGGCTGGACGGTGCTGTCGGCGCTGGTCCGCGGAGGCGTGTTCGCAGCCGGGATCGACCGCTACGGCGTCGCCGACCTGCGCCTGCTCGCGCAGGAGACGCACGACTTCGAACGCCACTACCTCGACGGGCTCGTCGGCCCGTTGCCCGAGGCCGGGCAGACGTACATCGACCGCTCGCCGCTGACCCACGCGGACCGCATCGACGTGCCCGTGCTCATCCTGCAGGGGACGGAAGACGCGGTGGTCCCACCCTCGCAGTCCGAGGCGATCCGCGACGCGCTGGCGGCACGTGGGGTGCGGCACGAATACCTGCTGTTCCCGGGCGAGGGCCACGGATTCCGGCAGGCCGACACCGTCATCGCAGCGGCCGAGGCGGAGCTGCGCTTCCTCGGGTCGGTGTTCGG
>JABLTH010048082.1_pt1 | contig 15956 bp, 14 predicted proteins | sample 7875711 | NCBI WGS metagenome assembly JABLTH01 (sample SAMN14941262, study PRJNA633318) | bioreactor metagenome | isolation source: bioreactor | place: China | collected 2019-03-05 | reverse complement strand
GGACCGTGCCTCCGTGGACGGCGCCGTCGCGGCCGCGGTGGAGCGCTTCGGCCGGCTCGACGCCCTCGTCAACGTGGCGGGCGGCGCCCTGCGGCACCCCGGACTTCTGCACGGGATGGACGACGACGGCTGGAACCGCACGCTCGACCTCAACCTGAGCGGCCCCATGCGCTGCATCCGCGCGGTCGCGCCGCATCTGGGCCCTGGTGGGTCGATCGTGTTGGTGAGCTCGGTCAACGGACTGCAGGCCTGGGGCGGGGAGTCCTACTCGTCCGCCAAGGCCGGGCTCGTGGTCCTGGCCAAGAATCTCGCCGTGGAGCTCGGACCGGCCGGGGTCCGCACCAACGTCGTGGCCCCCGGGACGATCCGGACGCCCGTCTGGGACGACCAGGGCGGGCCGGATAAGCTCACTCCCCTGTACCCGCTGGGCAGGGTGGGGGAGCCGGAGGACATCGCCGCGGCGATCGCCTTCCTCGCCTCGGACGACGCCTCCTGGATCACCGGGATCACCCTCCCGGTCGACGGTGGCGGGGGAACCGGCCCGCTGCACGTCATGCAGCAGCTCCGACAGGTCCGGGACGAGGACTCACTCGAAGCGTGAGAAGGGTTCCGCGTATCGGAAGGCGCCCCGCTCGCCGTCGTACGCCGGAAGCAGCCTGACCTGGAAGTAATCGCCCCAGTCGGGGTCCGGGGCGCCGATGCCGTGACGGGACGCCGCGACCCAGCCGTGGCGGCCGTAGTAGCCCGGATCGCCCAGCAGCGCGATGAGCGGCTCACCCAGGAGGACGGCGGCGTCCACGGTCGCGGCCAGCAGGGCGGCGCCGACGCCCTGGCGCTGCGCGGACGGGATCACCGACAGCGGTCCGAGACCGAGCGCGGGAACTGGCGGGGCGCCGTCGCCGTCGTCGAGCGCGCCGCGTGTCGTCATGACGTGACCCACCACGGTCCCGTCCCTCTCCGCGACGAGGGCCAGCCCGGGCAGGTACCCGGGGTCCTCCCGCAGCCACTCGATGAGCACCGCCTCGCCGGGATCCGACGTGTCGTCGACGGGCGGGGCCGCATGGGGTGCCTCGCGGAACGCGGCCGCGGTCAGGGCACGAATGGCAGGGAAGTCGGCAGGCGTCTCAGGCCTGATCAGGAGGGGCATGGGTCCAGCTTTCCACGCTGGGTGACTCACGGGAAGCAGATCACGGGAAGCGCAGGACCACCTGCTCGCCGTCGCGGGCGACCTCGACGCCGGTCAGGTCTTCCACGTGCACGTCCGGGCCGTGTGCGGCGGACGCGGTCCCCACTCCCACCACGGTCATGCCGGCCGCCCGGGCGGCGGCGATGCCGGCCGAGGAGTCCTCGAAGACCACACACTCCTCCGGAGCGGCGCCCAGAGCGCGGGCGGCCGCGAGGAATCCCTCCGGGTGAGGCTTGCTGTTCCGCACATCCTCCGCGCTGACCATGAGGGGCGGCAGCGGGACGCCGGCCGCTGTCATCCGGGCCGTGGCGAGTTCGAGGGTGGCCGAGGTGACGAGCGCGTGCGGCGTCCCCTCCAGCGCCCGCAGGAAGGCCTGCGCTCCCGGCACCTCGCGGACACCGTCCAGTTCGCGGACTTCGCGGGCCAGCATGGCCTGATTCTCCGCCAGATTGAGCTCGTGATCGCGTTCCGGGAGCAGGACCGCCATGCTCTCCTGGCCCTGGCGGCCATGGATCACGCTGAGAACCCGCTCGGGGTCGATGCCGTGGGACTCACCCCACTCCGTCCAGAGCCGCTCCACCACGGCGGACGAATCCACCAGAGTGCCGTCCATGTCGAGCAGAATGGCCTTGACGTTCATGATGTCTCCCATGAACCCACCCTAAGGGGCGCCCCGGGGTGCGAGCGCGGGTCCCGGAAGCCGGACCTCACGGGACGAAGCGGTACCCCATGCCGGGCTCGGTCACGAGGTGTTCCGGATGGGCCGGGTCCTGCTCCAGTTTCCGGCGCAGCTGGGCGAGGTAGACGCGGAGATACTGGGTCTCCTCCGTGTAAGCCGGGCCCCAGACGGAACGGAGCACGTGCTGCTGGGTGACGAGCTTCCCGGAGTTCTCCACGAGGAGCTGGAGGACGGCCCATTCACGCGGCGTGAGGTGCACCCGTTCGCCGTCGCGGGTGACCGAGGAGGCGGCGAGGTCGATGCGCAGCGTCCCTGCCTCGACGACGCCTGGCGCGAAATCCTGTACCCGGCGCCGCTCCACGGCGCGCATGCGGGCCAGGAGTTCGTCCAGGCCGAAGGGCTTGGTGACGTAGTCGTCCGCACCGGCGTCGAGCGCTTCGACCTTGTCTGAGGAACCGTGCCGTGCCGAGAGCACGATGATCGGGACCTCGGTCCAGCCCCGCAGGCCGTGGATCACCTCGGTGCCCTCCATATCCGGCAGGCCGAGGTCCAGGACCACCACATGGGGCGGGTTCTCGGCGGCGGCACGCAAGGCGGAGGCGCCGTCCGCGGCCACCGCGACGTCGTACCCCTCCGCCCGCAGATTGATCTGGAGGGCGCGGAGCAGCTGCGGTTCGTCGTCCACCACGAGGACCTTCCTCATGCCTGCTCCTCCTGTCCTTCGCGTGATCCGAGAGCCGTGCCGTGCGAGTGCGGCCCCGCGTAGAGCGGGAGCCGGACCACCATCGTCAGGCCGCCGCCCGGTGTCGACTCCGCGGTGAGCTCTCCGCCCATCGCCTCGATGAAACCTCGCGCCACCGCGAGGCCCAGCCCCAGCCCGCTCGCCTGCGTGTCCAGCTGGCGAAACGGCTGGAACATCTCGGCCAGGCGTTCCTGGGCCACGCCGGAGCCGTGGTCCACCACGCGGAGCTCGCTCGCGGGACGGCCGTCCAGCACCGGTCCGAGAAGACCGCCGGGGGTCGCCACCAGGACCACACCGGAATCGGGCGCGTGCTTGACAGCATTCTCCACGAGGTTCGCCAGGGCCCGTTCCAGCAGGCCCCGGTCCGCGTCGACGGGCGGGAGATTCGGGGCGAGTTCCACGCGGACCTGGCCTTCGGCCACCCCGGACAAAGCCTCCGGGACCACCTCCAGCCAGGAGACCGGCTCGTGGAGCACCGTGACGGCGTCGCCCGAGATCCGGGACATGTCCAGCAGATTGGCGATCAGGGACTCCAGCCGGTGGTTGCAGCTCTCGATGGTCTCCAGCATCTCCTCCTCTTCCTCCTCCGTCATCTTCCCCCGCTGACGCCGCAGGGCCGTGGCGGCGAGACCGATGCCCGCGAGCGGGGTGCGGAGGTCGTGGGACGCGGCCTGCAACAGGGACGTCCGGATGCGGTTGCCTTCCGCGAGTTTGACGGTGTCGGCCAGGCTCAGGGCCAGCCGGTCCCGTTCCAGGAGCGCGAGGAGATGGGACTCGAAGGCCCGGAGCAGCCGCCGTTCGCCGCCCGAGAGGACGCGCCCGTTCCACGCGAGCAGCGCGGTGGGGGTGAGCTCCTCCGCGGTGCCGGCTTCGGCCGGGCTGCCGGGGGCGCCGGCTCCGCTGGAGGCGATCAGCCGCCAGGCTGCGTCGTCACCCGCGGCCTGCGAGCCGTCTCGCTCGAACAGCGACACCGACTCCAGCGAGAACTCCTGCCGCACCTGCCGGAGGAACTCCGCCGGGCTCTGGTCGCTTGCGAGCGACGACGACGCGAGCTCACTCAGCGTGACCGCTTCGGCCCGCGCACGCCGGGCCTCCACGCTGCGCCGGGCGGACAGGCCCACCACCAGCGAGACGGCGATCGCGACCCCGAGGAACACGATCAGGGCGAAGAGATTCTGGGGATCGGAGATGGTGAACGTGTCCACCGGGGGCGTGACGAAGAAGTTCAGCAGCAACGAGTCCATGATCGCCGCCGGGACCGCCGGCTTGAGCCCGCCCACGAAGGCGACCGCGATGACCACGCACAGGTGGGCCAGCACATGCGTGGCCAGGTCGAGCCCTTGGAACGGGGAGAGCAGCAGCGTGATGAGCGGCGGCCCCACGACCGCGAGCACGAAGCCCAGCGTGGTCCGGAGGCGGCTGAGAGACGGGGCGGCGGACGGCAGGGCGGCCTGCCGTCCGGTGAAGGGGTGGGTCACGAGGTGGACGTCGATGTCCCCGGATCCGCGCACCACGGCGTTGCTCACGCCGGTGCCGAGCAGCTGGTGGAGCCGCCCGTGCCGGGACACCCCGATGACGATCTGCGTGGCGTTCGCGCCCCGGGCGTAGTCGAGGAGGGACGCCGCGACGTCCTCCCCGGAGACGTGGACGAAGCGGCCGCCGAGGTCCTCCACGAGGCGCTGCTGCGCGCCCAGCCGGCCCGCGGAACCGTCGTCCAGACCGTCGGCGCGGCGCACGTGCACGGCCAGGAGGTCGCCGTCGTTCACGCGGGAGAGGATGCGGGCGGCCCGGCGCAGGAGGACCTCGCCCTCCGGCCCACCGGTCAGGCCCACCACGATCCGTTCGCGCGCGGGCCAGGTGCCTTCGATGCCCTGGTGTTCGCGGTACCGGGCCAGACCTTCGTCCACCCGGTCGGCGAGCCAGATCAGGGCGATCTCGCGGAGGGCGGAGAGGTTGCCGAGCCGGAAGTAGTTGGCGAGGGCGGCGTCGATGTTCTCCGCGGGGTAGACGTCGCCCTGACTCAGCCGCTGGCGGAGCAGCTCCGGCGCGATGTCCACGAGCTCGATCTGATCCGCGTGCCGCACCACTGCGTCCGGGATGGTCTCCTGCTGCCGCGTGCCGGTGATGGCCTGGACGACGTCGTGAAGCGAGGCGAGGTGCTGCACGTTGACGGTCGACAGCACGTCGATCCCCCCGGCCAGGAGTTCCTCCACGTCCTCCCAGCGCTTCGCGTTCCGGCAGCCGGGGGCGTTGCTGTGAGCGTATTCGTCCACGACGGCGACGGCCGGCGCGCGCTCCAGCACGGCGTCGAGATCCATCTCCTCCAGCGCGGCGCCGCGGTGCGTGTGGCGGCGGAGCGGCACCGTCTCGAGTCCGTCGAGCAGCCGGGCCGTCTGGGGCCGGCCGTGATCGAGGGCGATGGCCACCACCACGTCCTCGCCGGCGGCCCGGAGCCGGTGGGCCTCCTCGAGCATGGCGTACGTCTTGCCGACGCCCGGGGCCGCCCCGAGGAACACCCGCAACCGGCCGCGTCTCATGCGCCGATCCTAACAGCGCCGATCCTGACAGCGCGGGTGCTCCTCGGCGGACGGCCTCCCGGGCGTTCCACTAGTGGTTTCCGGTCTGGGGCGGCGCCGTCTGCAGGCGCTTCCCCAGCGCCAGGTTCAGCGTCGTGGTGTTGACCGACTCCTGGCCCAGGAGGGACTCGACCCCGGTGGTGGTCGACTGCTGGATGAGGGTCTGCACCTCGGCCAGGGGCAGCCCCGTGGCACGGGCCACGCGCGGCGCCTGCAACGCCGCATAGGCCGGGGAGATGTCCGGATCCAGGCCGGAGGCGGAGGACGTCACGGCATCCTCCGGAACCGCCGAACGGTCCACCCCTTCCCGGTTCGCGACGGCGGTGCGCGCCGCGTCCTTCGCCTCCTTCAGAGCCGCCGCGGTGGGGGCGAGGTTGGTCGCCGAGGACGTCTTCGGATCCCAGGCCACGGCGGAGGGCCGCGGGAAGAAGAACCGCCGTTCCGTCTCCGGCACGGGCTGGGCGAGGAGCGATGAGGCAGCAGGCGAGCCGTTCACGCTCTGCACGGAGCCGTTCGCCTGCGCCGGAGCGATCGCCTGGCCGAGCCCGAAGACCGCCAGGGGATACAGCCCGCCCAGGATGACGGTGAGCAGGGCCAGCAGGACGAAGGCCACGCGGAATTGTCGCAATGTCGCGGTCATGGGGTGCTCCTACGCGAGTCCGGGCAGCAGAGCCACCACGAGGTCGATGAGTTTGATGCCGACGAACGGCGCGATCAGGCCGCCGACGCCGAACACCAGCAGATTGCGCCGCAGCGCGTTCTGGGCGCTCACGGCGCGGTACTTCACGCCCTTGAGCGCGAGCGGCACCAGGGCGACGATCACCAGGGCGTTGAAGATCACGGCGGAGAGGATCGCGCTCTGCGGGGAGTGAAGACCCATGATGTTCAGCAGCCCGAGGCCCGGGTATGCCACGGTGAAGAGGGCCGGGATGATCGCGAAGTACTTCGCGACGTCGTTCGCCACGGAGAAGGTGGTGAGCGAACCGCGCGTGATGAGCAGCTGCTTGCCGATCGCCACGATGTCCAGGAGCTTGGTGGGATCCGAGTCCAGATCCACCATGTTCGCGGCCTCCTTGGCGGCCTGCGTCCCGGAGTTCATGGCGACCCCCACGTCCGCGGCGGCGAGCGCCGGGGCGTCGTTGGTGCCGTCGCCGGTCATGGCCACGAGCCGTCCGGCGGCCTGTTCCGCGTGGATCCGGGCCAGTTTGTCCTCCGGGGTGGCCTCGGCGAGGTAGTCGTCCACCCCGGCCTGCTCGGCGATCGCCGCCGCGGTCAGCGGGTTGTCGCCGGTGATCATGACGGTGCGGATGCCCATGGTGCGCAGTGTGGAGAACCGCTCGGCGATGCCGGGTTTCACCACGTCGGCCAGTTCCACGGTGCCCAGCACCTCCACGCCGCCCCGGGCGTCCTGCCGTGCCACCACGAGCGGGGTGCTGCCGCGCCGGGAGAGTTCCTCCACGGTGGCGGACACCGCGCCGGGAAGCGCGCTGCCGCCGTCTTCGGCCCAGCGCCCGACGGCGGCCGCCGCCCCCTTGCGCACCTTCACTCCGCGGTGGTCCAGGCCGCTCATCCGCGTCGCCGCGGTGAACTCCACGGCTTCGGCCGCGTCCTGACCGCTGAACAGGTCCTCGAGGGTGGGCCGCCCCTGAGCGGGCGAGGTTCCGTGGCTCTCGGCCAGCTCCACGATGGACCGGCCTTCCGGGGTTTCGTCGGCGAGCGAGGAGAGCCGTGCAGCCTCGATCAGTTCCTCCCGCGCCACTCCCGGGGCGGGGACGAACTCGACGGCCCGGCGGTTGCCGTAGGTGATGGTGCCCGTCTTGTCCATCATGAGGGTGGTGATGTCCCCGGCTGTCTCCACGGCGCGTCCGCTCGTGGCCAGAACGTTGTGCTGCACCAGGCGGTCCATGCCGGCGATGCCGATGGCCGGCACCAGGGCGCCGATGGTGGTCGGGATGAGGCAGACCAGGAGGGCCACGAGGACGATGGGGCTCGGCACCGCCCCGGCGAGCTGGGAGAACGGGACCAGGGTCACCGTCACCACCAGGAACGTGATGGTCAAGGCCACGAGCAGGACGTGCAGGGCGATCTCGTTGGGGGTGCGCTTGCGCTCGGCGCCTTCCACGAGGGAGATCATGCGGTCCAGGAAGGTCGCCCCCGGCTCGGCGCTGATGCGGACCACGATCCGGTCGGAGAGCACCGTGGTGCCGCCCGTCACGGCGGAGCGGTCGCCGCCGGACTCGCGGACCACGGGGGCGGACTCACCCGTGATGGCCGATTCGTCCACCATCGCGAGGCCCTCCACGATTTCGCCGTCGGAGGGGATGACGTCCCCGGCCTCGCACACCACCAGGTCGCCCCGGTGGAGTTCGGACGCCGCGACGATCTCCTCGCCGGCACCGTGGAGCTTGCGGGCCTTCAGTCCTTCCCGGCTGGCGCGCAGGCTGTCCGCCTGGGCCTTGCCGCGGCCCTCGGCGAGCGCCTCCGAGTAGTTGCCGAAGAGGACGGTGAGGGCCAGCCACACGGTCACGGCCAGGCTGAATCCGGCCTCCGGCGAGCCCGAGGCGAACTGGCCCACGCAGACCAGGAGGGAGACCGCCGTGCCCACCAGGACGGTGAACATGACCGGGGAGTGGGCCATGGCCCGGGGCGAGAACTTCTTCAGCGCCAGGGGCACCGCGCCCAGCAGGGTCTTGCGGTCCCAGCTGCTGCGACGCTTGTAACTGTGGCCGGAGAGCTTTTCCTCGCGGGGCGCGGGAGCGGCTGCGGGGCGGGTGGTGGTGTCGTCGAATGCGGTCTTCATGACAGGGTGCCTTCTGCGAGCGGGCCCAGCGCGAGCGCCGGGAGGTAGTTGAGGGCGGTCAGCAGGACCGCGACGGTGCTGAGCATGACGGCGAACAGGCCGCCGTGGGTGGGAAGCGTGCCGGCCGACGCCGGCACGCGGGGCTGGGTGACGAACGCGCCTGCCAGCGCGAGCACCAGCACGATGCCCACGAAGCGTCCGAGCCACATGGCGATGCCGAGCATGGTGGCCAGCGCCGGGCCGGAACTTGTGATGCCGCCGAACGCCGAGCCATTGTTGTTGGCGCCGGAGGTGAACGCGTACAGGACCTCGCTGAACTGGTGCGGTCCCTGGGCCGGGGCCTGGGAGAGGATCCCCGGGACGAGCACGGCGACGCCGGACAGGACCAGGACCAGGACGGGCACCACCAGGAGGTACAGCGCGGCGAGCGTCATGTGCCGGGCCTGGACCTTCTTGCCCAGGTATTCGGGCGTGCGTCCGACCATGAGCCCGGCCAGGAACACCGTGACCACGGCGATCACCAGCATGCCGTACAGCCCGGACCCCACCCCGCCCGGAGCCACTTCGCCCAGCATCATGTTGACCATGGCCAGGCCGCCGGCCAGGGGTGGCAGGGAGTCGTGCGCCGCGTTCACGGCGCCCGTGGACGTCAGCGTGGTGGCGGAAGCGAACACACCGCTCGCCGCCGGCCCGAAGCGCTGCTCCAGACCCTCGCCGGCACCCGGGAAAGCGGCCAGCGCCCAGGCCATCGCCGTCGTCGTGAGGGCCCAGAGGCCGCCCATCACGCCGAGCTCCGTGTAGCCCTGACGGGCGTCGCCGGCCATCCGTCCGAAGACGTAGGGCAGCGCCGAGGGGATCAAGAGGATGAGGAACACCTCGAAGAGGGAGGTGAAGGAGTTCGGGTTCTCGAAGGGGTGGGCGGAGTTGGCGTTGAAGTAACCGCCGCCGTTGGTGCCCAGGAGCTTGATGGCCTCCTGGCTCGCGACGGGACCGCCCGGGAGGGTCTGAGAAGCCCCGGTGAAGGGGTTGGTCACGGATCCGCTCCAGAAGTTCTGGATCACGCCGGCCACCACGAGCACGAGCGCGCCGACCACGGCCAGGGGAAGCAGCACGCGGAGCGTGATCCGGACCAGGTCGGCCCAGAAGTTGCCCAGGTGGCTGGTGCCGAAGCGGGTGAGGCCGCGCATGAGGGCCACGGCCACACAGATGCCGACCGCCGCGGAGAGGAAGTTCTGCACGGCCAGCAGGGCCATCTGGGCTCCGAAGCCGAGCGTCGTCTCCGGGACGTACACCTGCCAGTTCGTGTTGGTCACGAAGGAGATGGCGGTGTTCATGGACGTCCACGGGTCCACCGCGCCCGGTCCGCCGGGCGTGTAGAGCCCCTGGAGCCGCAGCAGCAGGTAGATCACCAGCACGGAGACGATCGAGAACGCGAGCACGCTGCGGGTGTACCCGAGCCAGCCCTGTTCGCGGGAGGAGGAGACCCCGGACAGACGGAAGAGGACCCGCTCCACGCGGGAGTCCTTACGGCCCTCCAGCGCGGCATGCAGGTAGAGACCCAGAGGCTTGTGCAACACCCCCAGGAGCAGCAGCAGAACGGCGATCTGCGTGAGGAAGGACAGCCAGGAGTACTGCATCACTGCCCCTTGTCGGAAGAAATGAGGGAGACCACCAGGTAGACCAGCAGCGCCGCCGCCACCAGTCCCAGGAGAGCCCAGACCAGGACGTCGACGGTCATTTCCGTCCCACCACCTTGTCGATCGCACTGGCCAGCCAGACCATGGCGCCGGACAGGAGCACGAAGACCCCCACCGCGATCACGTCGTCCATCTCACGTTCCTTTCGCCGCCCGGTGCGGGCGGACCATTCGCACTGGGCGCGGTTCACGCCGCACCCCGGACCGCGCCGCAGCCCACACCCTCAGTGAAGTCCTCTGAGGGGCCGTTGACGCCGCCTTTTACGCATCCTTGATGCGCCGTGAGGGAACCTTTGCACTTCCTTTACGCGGGCTGTGGGCGGGGCAACGGTGAGCGGTGTCGGCCTGGCGCGTGCCCGCCGGGAGCCGCTCACTACACTGGTCTCGTGACTGAGCTCTCCGCCCTCGCCTCCGCCCGGATCGTCGTCGCTGAACTGCTCGACGGCGGTGTGCGGCACGTGGCCGTCTCCCCGGGCTCGCGGTCGGCGCCGCTCGCGTACGCGCTCGCGGAAGCGGAGGCCGAGGGACGCATCACCCTGCATGTGCGGATCGACGAGCGCGCGGCGGCCTTCACCGCGCTGGGCGTGATCCTGGGCAGCGGGGCCCCGGCCGCCGTCGTCGTGACGTCCGGGACGGCCGTCGGCAACCTTCTGCCGGCCGTCATGGAGGCTGACCATGTCGCGGCGCCGCTCGTGGTGCTCTCCGCCGATCGGCCCCTGGAACTGCGCGGCACGGGCGCCAGCCAGACCACGGAGCAGATGGACCTGTTCGGGGAGCACGCGCGGTTCGCCGTGGACGTGCCCGCCGGGGACGACCCGCAGCGCGGTGTCCGGACCGCCCTGAGTGCCGCGACCGGCGCCTTCGAAGAGCTGCCGCCGGGCCCGGTCCAGGTGAATCTCGCGTTCCGGGACCCCCTCCTGCCCGGCGCCGACGCAGTCTTCCCGGAAGTGAGCGAGCGCCGGCCGTTCCACTTCGCCCCGGACCCTGCGCCGATCCACTACGACGCTCCGGACGGCCTCGACGAACACCGCACCCTGGTGCTGGCCGGGCACGACGCCGGGCCGATCGCCGAGGCGTTCGCCCGCGCCCACGGGTTGCCGCTGGCTGCGGAACCGAGTTCCAACGCGCGCTTCGGTCCGAATGCCGTGGGGCCGTACCGGCTCCTGCTGGACCGCTTCGGCCCGGAGTCTGCGGAGCCGCTGGAACGGGTGGTCGTGTTCGGGCGTCCGACGCTGTCCCGTCCCGTCACCGCGCTTCTGGCCCGCCAGGACATCCCGCTGGCCCTCTACGAACCGGTCCCCGTGGCCTGGTACCAGCCGGGACGCCGTCTCGAACAGCCGGTCGCGACACTGCGGGAGCTGTCCGAGTTCGCCGGGCGCGCGCCGGAGGGCTGGCTCGACACGTGGCTGCTGGCGGGGGAGAAGGCCCAGCACGGCATCGAGCAGGTGCTCGCACGGGAACCCGGACTCACCGGGCCTGCCGTCGCCGCGGCGGTGTGGGCGGCCGCCCGGGGGCAGCTCGTGCTCGGCTCGTCCAACGGCATCCGCGACGCCGACCTGGCCGCCGCTCCCACGCGGGAACCCCTGGCGATGGTCCATGCCAACCGCGGCCTCGCCGGGATCGACGGCATGACCTCGACGGCGGTCGGCGTGGCTCTGGGGTCGGGCCGCGAGACCACGCTGCTCTGCGGTGACGTGACCTTCCTGCACGACGCCGGTGGCCTCTTCCTCGGCGCGGGGGAGGAGGAGCCGGATCTGCGCGTGGTGGTCCTCAACGACCAAGGCGGCGCGATCTTCAGCACCCTCGAGCACGGTGGGTTGCGCGGGGGCTACGAGCCCGCCGTCGAACGCCTCTTCGGCACCCCGCACACCGTCCGCCTCGACGCGCTGGCCGCCGCCTACGGCGTGCCGCACCGCGCCGTGACGACGACGGCGGAGCTCGACGCCGCCCTGGCGGAACCGGTGCGGGGCCGCAGCGTGCTGGAGGTCCGGTGCTCACGCGACGGCCTCCGCGACCTCCACGCCCGCATCCGCGCAGCACTCTGACCCCTGCCTTTCTGATCGACTGCTCCATAGGATGTCGTTTTTCCCGGATTTCCGGGGATTTCGGCATCGTATGGAGCAGTCGATGGGTCGCTTGGTGCGATTTTCCGCGGAAACAAGTGAACCCGAGGAAGGCCGGATGGGGCAGAATTCTCCTGCACCACACCATGGACCTTTAGCTTGTTCGATCGAAATAGATTTGAAGATCCCGAAATTTCAAGAATACTACACGCGAGATTGCGAGATCGTTCTGGTTATTGGCAAAGGTCTTGACAAATATTTCAGTCGAGCGCACAATTGGGTCATTCGAATCGACCTCCGGTTCGGGATTGGGGAGAAATGCGTACTAAACGACTAATTTCATCCGCGTTCCTTGGAATCACGCTCGCTGTCGGGGTTCCGCTGGCGTTTCCTGCTGCTGCGAATGCGACCAACCAAGTACCCTGCAATCAAAGTGATTTCTTGAAAGTCACCCTCTATAACGGCGTCACCAACTGTTTCGCTAATGCCGGAGCGACTGTCGTTCCGATCGACTATCGCCAGAACGTCAGGCAGATTTATGCTGGAAACAATGTCACTGTCGTGCAGTGGAGCAACGGCACCAGTGATGCTTGGTTCACTATCCAGCGTTGGGGAGTATGGTATAACAACAATCCCACCGGAATTTTTATCAAGGTAATCACGATTCAATGATTCACGGTGGCGTTTTCTCAGGTGCGCCTTGTCGTGATGAATGAATATATCTAACGTTCTCATCGGCTGCTCCATACGATGTCGTTTTCCCCGGCTTTCCGGGGATTTCGGCATCGTATGGAGCAGTCGATCTGGGGAAAGCAGGGGTGGTAGCCGGGGTTCCGGGAACCGGAGCGGCGGCGTAGCCTGGGGGCATGGTCGGGGGAACAAGGGGCCGGAGCGCCTCAGGGATCGGACGACTTGTGCTGTCGGCGGCGCTGCTCGTCGCCGGGACGCTGACGGGATGCACTCCGGCGGGCGCGCCGGATGGCGCGTCGACCGCGGGGAGTGCGCCGCCGCCGTCGTCGGACAGAGCGACGCCGGTCGCCACCAGCGCCGCCCCGCCCGCCGGTCACTACGATGCCGGGTGCCGGCAGGGCCAGACCGATGCCAAGGACTTCGACCCGACGCGACAGGTCATCTCCCTCGACCCGCTCTTCATCCGGGACAACTTCTCCGGCGCGGCCACCCCGCAGTTCGACGGCGCTGTCCAGTGGATGAAGGACCCGTTCTTCGTGCGCGCCGGCCGCACCGTGACGGTGACCGTGGCGCCGGACCAGCAGGCAAAGGTCGGCCTCGTGGCGCAGTACGGTGCCCGCGAGGGCAACACCTCGATCACCTTCACCGCGTGCCCGGCTTCCGTGACGCCCTACACCTGGTGGCCGGGCGGCTTCCTCGTCCACGGGCGCGACGCCGTGTGCCTCCGTCTCACGGTCGCCGTCGCCGGAGCGGAGGGCGTGCGGAAGCCGGTCATCCCGGCCGGTGACATCGCCTGCCCGGCGTCGTGGTGACCCCTTAAACGCTGATCGACTGCTCCATACGATGCCGGAATCCCCGGAAAACCGGGGAAAACGACTTCCTATGGAGCAGTCGATCAGAGGGGAGAGACGCGTCAGAGCACGCGGCTCAGGAACTCCTTGGTGCGTTCGTGCTGCGGGGCGGCGATGATCTCCCGGGGGTCACCGGACTCCACCACCACGCCGCCGTCCATGAACGTCAGGGTGTCGCCGACCTCGCGGGCGAAACCGATCTCGTGGGTCACCACGATCATGGTCATGCCGGACTTGGCGAGGTCCTTCATCACGTTCAGCACGTCACCCACGAGCTCCGGGTCCAAGGCCGAGGTGGGCTCGTCGAAGAGCATGACCTCGGGCTCCATGGCCAGCGCCCGGGCGATCGCCACGCGCTGCTGCTGACCGCCGGAGAGCTGCGACGGGTAGTGATTGATGCGTGATCCCAGGCCAACCATGTCCAGCAGCTCGGCGGCGCGCTTCTTGGCCACCGCCTTGCTCTGACCCTTGACCTGCATGGGCGCCTCGATGACGTTCTCCAGCGCGGTCATGTGCGGGAAAAGGTTGAACTTCTGGAACACCATGCCGATGTTCTGGCGCTGAGCGGCGATCTCCTTGTCCTTGAGATCGTGCAGGCGCCCGTTCACCTCGCGGTAGCCGATCAGCTGATCGCCCACGTGGATGCGGCCGGCACTGATGGTCTCCATGAGGTTCACGCAGCGGAGCATGGTCGACTTGCCGGATCCGGAGGGCCCGATGACGACCGCCACTTCGCCCTTCTTGACGGTCATGTCGATGCCCTTGAGGACATGGTGGTGCCCGTAGTACTTGTGCAGACCCTCGATGCGGACGAGGGGCTTGTTCTCTTCAGTCATTGTCTCGAGCCTCATTGTCCGGAAATTCGCGGGGAGCCCTCGGCCAGCATCTGGGCCTTGAGCGCGTCCGGGTTGATCACCTCGGGGGCTCCGCCGTCGATGCCCCTGCCGTAGTACTTCTCGATGTAGTGCTGACCCACCATGAGGATGCTGGTGATGACCAGGTACCAGAAGGCGGCGATGATCAGGAACGGGATCGGGGTGTAGAGACGGTTGGCCAGAGCGTTGGTGGCGAACGTCAGGTCGAGGGTGAACGGCACGGCGAGGACCAGCGAGGTGGTCTTCAGCATGCCGATGGTCTCATTGCCCGTCGGCGGCACGATGATGCGCATGGCCTGCGGCAGGACGATGCGCCACATGATCTTGCCGTTGGACATGCCGAGCGCCTGTGCGGCTTCCGTCTGCCCCTTGTCCACGGACTTCAGGCCGGCGCGGAAGATCTCCGCCAGGTAGGCGGACTCGTTCAGACCAAGACCGAGGATGGCCGGGATCAGACCCTTGGTGGGATCGGAGAGCACCACGTGGACGAGTTCCGGCCCGAACGGGATGCCCAGGCTCAGAACCGGGTACAGGACGGTCACCAGGCCCCAGAAGATCAACTGGGTGTACACCGGGGTGCCGCGGAAGAACCACACCCAGAACCAGGCGGTCCAACGGAGCACCGGGTTGTCGGACTGCCGCATGATGGCCAGCAGGATGGCGAGCACGATGGCCAGAGCCATCGACGCCACCGTGAGCAGCAGCGTCCATCCGATGCCCTGGACGACACGCACATCGAGGATGTACTTGCCGACGATGTCCCAGTCGTACTTGGGGTTCGTGAAGAACGTGCTGATGAACGCCAGCGCCGCACCGATGATGATGATGGCGCTGATCCAGCGTCCCGGGTGCCGCACCGGCACTGAGTGATTCAGCACCGGTGCGTCGTCTTTGTGACTCATGATCTACCTGAGCTTCTGGGGAGAGAGCGGATCAGGACGCGGCCGGAGCCGGGTTCAGCTCGGACTTGGTGATCGCACCTTCGGAGTTGCCCCAGGCGTCGAGGATCTTCTTGTAGGAGCCGTCCGCGATGAGGCTGTTCAGGGTGTCCTGGACCAGGGTCGCCAGAGCGGTGTCCGCCTTGGCCACGGTCACGCCCTGGGGAGCGGCGTCGTAGATGTCACCGATCTTCTCGAGCTGGCCGTTGGTCTGGGTCAGCGCGTAGCCGATGATGGGGGAGTCGGCGGCCATCGCGTCGATGGAACCGTTCACCAGGCGCGTGGTGACGTCGGTCTGGTTCTTCAGGGTCACGATGTCGATCGGCTTCTTGCCGGCGTCGACGCACTTCTTGTTACGGTCCTTCAGATCCGGGTCCTCCTGGACGGTGCCGGTCTGGACGCCGATGGACTTGCCGCAGACGTCATCCAGGCTGAAGCCTTTGGGGTTGCCCTTCTTGACGGCCCAGGTGGTGCCGGCCTTGAAGTAGCTGACCATGTTGACGGCCTGGAGGCGCTCCTTGTTGATGGTGAAGGAGGAGATGCCCAGGTCGTACTTGGGGCCGAGCGCGGGGAGGATGCCGGTGAACTCGGCGGTCTGGACCTGGACCTTCAGGCCGAGCTTCGCGCCGATGGCCTTGGCGATGTCGACGTCGTAGCCGATCGGGGTCTGGCCGTCCGCGTCGAGGAACTCGGCCGGCGCGTAGCTGGTGTCGGAGCCGACCACCAGGGTGCCCTTGGACTTGATGGCGGCCGGGACCTTGGCGGCGAGGGCGTCATCCTTCTGGACGGTGCTGGGATCGAACGTCGCAGCGCTGGAGGAGCCGGAGGACGGCTTGGAACCGGAGTCTGCCGTCTCGGAG
>JABLTH010110637.1_pt1 | contig 15967 bp, 17 predicted proteins | sample 7875711 | NCBI WGS metagenome assembly JABLTH01 (sample SAMN14941262, study PRJNA633318) | bioreactor metagenome | isolation source: bioreactor | place: China | collected 2019-03-05 | reverse complement strand
TTCTGGTGGGCGAAATCCGCGACGCCGAGACGGCGCGGATCGCGGTCCAGGCCGCGATGACCGGACACCTTGTGTTCTCGACCCTGCACACCAACGACGCGGTGGGGGCGGTGGCGCGACTCCGCGATCTGGAGGTGCCCGCGTTCGGGATCAACCAAGGCTTGCTGTGCGTGCTGGCGCAGCGGCTGGTGCGCCGGATCTGTGTCTCGTGCCGTCAGAAGACGCCGGCGCTGGCGGAAGTTCTGGAGCACGTGAACATCGGGCCGAGCGAGGCGCAGAGCTTTCGGTACGGGGCCGGTTGTGATGCGTGCGGGCAGACGGGCTACCGCGGGCGGCTTGGCGTCTACGAGCTATTCCGCATCACATCGAGCGTTCACAAGCTGATCGAGCAGAACGCGAGCGTGACCGACCTTCGCCAGGCCGCGTCGCGTGAGGGCATGCGCACGATGTGGGACGACGGGGTCGCCAAGGCGATCCAGGCGCTGACGACCTGGCAGGAGCTCATGAAACTCCGGACCGTGATCGATGTCGAGGACATCCCGGAAAGCAGGGCCGCGGCATGAACGGCGAGCTGTATTCCTACACCGCGCTGGATGCTTCGGGCTCGCGAGTGCGCGGCGAGATGATGGCGATCGGAGAGCAGGAGGCGTGCCGGGCACTGAGCGCGCGGGGCCTCACGCCGCTCAAGGTGTCGGTGCGGCGGAAGCGCGGCCCGCTCTTCTCGTCGCAGCGGGTGACCAAGGCGGATGTCGCGGACGTGACTCGTGAATTGGCGGTGCTGATCGAAGCGAAGATCCCCCTGGCGAGGAGCCTGCATTCCATCGCGGAGCAGGAGACCAAGCACGCCCTGGCGGGGATGATCCGGAGCATCGCGACGGCGATCGAGGCCGGCGAGCCGCTGACCCGCGCGCTCGAGCCGTACCGCGACGTCTTCGGCGAGGTGTACCTCGAAACGCTCCGGGCCGCCGAGAAATCGGGCAACCTGTCCGAGGTGATGGGGTACCTGGCGGAGCTTCTCGACCGCCAGATTGAAGCGTCGCAGCAGTTGCGGCGGGCGATGACGTATCCGGCGATCGTGCTGAGCGTGGTGGCCGCGGCGGTCGGCGTGATCGTGATCTTTGTCGTTCCGAAGTTCGCCGCGACATTTCGCTCGCAGGGAGTTGAGCTCCCAACGATCACCCGCTGGGTCCAGGTGCTGGGCGAGTCGATCAAGGGCTATTGGTGGGCATACTCGGCCGGGCTTGGTGTCTTGACCGCGGCGATGACGGGATATGCCAGGAGCCCCGACGGACGCGACTTCTTCGAGCGTCTGCTCCTGGGCGTCCCGTACGTCGGAAGGATCGTGGTGTCGAGCACCGTGGCCCAGCTGACGCGTGTGATGTCCATCGGCCTGTCGTCCGGGCTGGGGCTGATCGAGTCGATCGAGCTGGGGGGGCGCGCCAGCGGAAGGACTGTCATCCGTGCCGAGTGCGAGGGCGTTGCCGGCGCGTTGCGCGGCGGGCAAGAACTGCCCGCGGCGCTGGCGGAATCCAGATTCGTGCCGCCCTTCGCGAAGCGGATGCTGGTCGCGGGCAAGGACTCGGCGGAACTGTCGCGAGCGTGCGGCATCGTCGCTCGCCACTTCGATCGCGAGGCCTCGCATCTCACCAAGAACATCAACACCGTGATCGAGCCCCTCCTGACGGTCGCGATGGCGGGCATCGTGCTCCTGGTCGCGCTCTCGGTTTTCCTGCCCATGTGGCAGATGGTCAAGATCAAGCACTAGGCGATGAGCCGGAGGCCCCGTGATGTCAAGCACTTTTCCTCGCCCGCTGGACCGCGCCTTCACTCTCCTGGAAGTGATGGTGGTGGTGATCGTGATCGGGATTCTCGCCGCCGTGGTCGTGCCACGCTTCGGCGGGGTCACCGAGGACGCCAAGACCTCGGCGCTCCAGGGCGGGCTCGGCGGCGTGCGCTCATCGATCGCCAGTTTTCGCGCTCGCGCCGTCATCTCGGGCACCGCCGCCTTTCCGACCCTCGCGCAGTTGACGACGCCCGGCACCGTCGTTCAGCAGGAGATTCCCAAGAACCCCTACAGCGGGCTGAGCAGCGTGCAGGAGGTCAGCGCCTCGTTCGCCGCCGCGCGAGACGTGAGCGCCCCGGGCCAGTACGGCTGGAACTACTGGGTCGACAACAGCACCACGCCGCCCCAATGCATCTTCTATGCAAACACGGACTCCGTGACGACCGTCAGCGACGGCGCGGGCGGATACAAGACGGCGAATCAACTGTGACGGCCGGCGGTCCATCGCGCGCCAACGCGTTCACGATCCTCGAACTGGTCGTGGTCATCGTGGTCATGGCCATCCTGGCGGGCGCGGTGGTCCCCGCGATTTCAGGCATGGAAGAAGCGCGTGGCGCCGCGGCGGCCCAGGAGGTGCAGCGCCGCCTCGAGTTTTGCCGCCAGAACGCGCTGGCGGTCGGCGAGGCGACCGGGCTGCGCATCACCGCGGAGAGCGGGCGGTTCGAGATGCTCACCAAGCGCCCCGGCGGTCTCGCGCAGGCGGCCCGGGACCCGCTGGGTCAGCCGGCGGAGGCGTGGTATCTGTCCGCGGCGTACCCCGGTGTCTCGATCTCTTCCGTGGTGTACCCCGACGGGAGCACCGGCGACGGGACGATCTGGTTCTCGTTCGAGGGCGAGCCCCAGACACGCGATTCCAGCGGCGAATCGCCGGCCTCGGCGACGCAGGACGCCGTGATCACCCTCAGCAATGGGCTGTCCGTGACCGTGCGGCGTCTTTCCGGGTTGGTGGAGTAGCGAACGTGAGCACGTGGACCAGCACAGCAAGGCGCGCTTCGACACTCCTGGAGTGCATCGTGGTGGTGGTGGTGCTCGCCCTGTCGGTTCCGCCCACGCTCTCATGGATGACGCAGAGCGCCGAGCGGCGGGCGGATCAGGTGAACTCGATCCGGGCCATCACGCTCGCGCAGGGTGTGATGGAACACGTGATGGCGGACACCATGAGCACCAGCGCCGGGCTCGGATTCGCGGCGTTGGCGAACGCCGGCACCTACCTTGACACGCCCACGACGGGCCTGCGGGCCCGGCTTCTTCCCATGACGGCGTCGTACGAGGGGCTGGGCTTCTCGTACGCGGTCACGATCGGCGGGCTCGTCGACTCCGCGGGAGAGGTCAACACGGACGTGACGCTCAATATGTTTCGTCATGTCAAGGTCACCGTGTCATTCCCGCTGAGCGACGGAACGACCGGCGCGATGGACGTGGAGACCGTGCTGGCGGACCTGCCATGATCAAGCGATCGATCCATCGCGGCGCCTTCACACTCGTCGAACTGACGGTGACCGTCGTGGTCATGGGCGTCATCGCGGCCATGCTCATCCCGGTGATCCATGGCGCGGCCGACGCGTACGGATCGTCGGTGAGCACACGCCAGACCTCCGAGCGGGTCGCCTACGCGATGGAGCGGACGCTCCGCCTTCTCCGCGACGTGCCGGTCGGCGCCGTTGCCGGGACCGTCGGCATTCCTTCGGCGTCGAGCGATCAGGTGACCTTCAGCGACGGTCGGCGCCTCCGCCTCGATTCCGGCACGCTGTTGTACACCGATTCCGGCGTGGAGTCACCGCTCTGCCGGCGCGTTCAGACATTCCGGATTGATTACCTCGGCGAGGACGGCGTCAGCAGCACGCTCTCGACACCGGCGAACACACAGCGTTTCAACGTCACCATTTCCTCGGACGGCTTCGAGCTCCGCGGCTCGGCGTTCGCCCGCGTCCGCGTGGGAGGGGCGCCATGAAGCGTGGGGTGCGTTGGAAATCCCGCCGGGCTATGGCCGTCGCCGCGGCCGTGATCGTGCTGGCGTTGATCAACATGGTGGTGATCACCTCGCTGCAGGGCGGGACGGATGACGCGATGAGCGCGGCCGGCCGCGTCGAGACGGTGCGCGCGTTCTACGCCGCCGAAGCCGGGTCGATCATGGTGGTGCGTCTCCTCGGCGCGGATGGGTCACTGCCCGCGGCCGGGGAGACCCTGTCGCTCCAGACGGGGCAGGTGACCTTCACGAGTGTGCCGACGACGGGCTCGCCGCGGACGCTGGTGATCGACGGCCGGAGCGGGATGGCGTTCCGACGAACGCATATTACGGTTGAAGTCAGCGAATAACCCGATCGGACCGCCAAGTCCGGGCGGATACGGGCCGATATCCGATGCGGGATGCCACTTCAGTGCGTTCCGGGAGTTGCCGAGTGTCAAGAATCGATGCCATCGTGGTGCTGCTGCCATCGAGTCTCGAAGTGGCGCGACTGTCGGGCGGAGAGGCCAGGCAGAGCACGCGGGTGACGCTCGTGGACACGTCGTTGAGCGCGGCGTGGAGTCAGTCGCTCCGCCCGCTCGACAAACCGCTGGCCGTGGCGTTGCAACAGGTCGGCGTGCGTGAGCGAGCGTGCCTTCGGTTCGTGTATCGCTCGCCCGACACCGTGACGGAGACGATCGCGCTCAAGGGTGGCGAACGCGACATGAGCGGGCCGGCACGACTGGCCCTGGCCGAGTCAACGCCCTTTCCTTGGGCCGAAGCGGCGTGCGTTGTCCGTCGCCTCAGGCTCACGTCCGACCAGGGCTCCTGGCACGTCGGAGTCGCGGAGCGACGCTGCAACACCGAATTGATCGACGCCCTGGCGACGCGGAACGGGTACCGGGTTGCGGATGTGGTGTCCTGGCGCGCCGTGCATGCTGAGGCCGTCGCCCGACGCTTCGTGTCGTCGTCGGACCCCCATCCGCGGTGCCTGGTAGAGATCGGCCCGGTCGCGACGGCCATTCTCACGGCCGACCGGGGCAAGGTCACCTCGCTCCGATGCGTCGACCTGGGCTACGAGGCGTTCATCGAAGCGATCATGCGTTCGCACAGCTCGCGTCTGGACGAGGAACTCGCGTTTGAAGCGGCCGCGGCGATCATCGCAAAGATCGGATTGCTTCCCCGCGGCGATATCTCGGCGATCAGCAACGGAGCGGTGGATGACTCGATGAAGCCCCTCATGAGAGCTGCCATTCAGCGGCTTGTCGTCGAGATCAGGCAAACGATCCGGTTCGGCATTCCCGAGGCCGAAGCGGCCAAGTGCCGCATCGAGGTCGGTGGGCCGGGCTCGGCCATTCCAAACCTGGCGGCCACGCTCACGTCTCACACCGATCTCGAAGTGCTGTGCGTGCCGAGAGGTTCCGACCTGACCGGCGCGCCGATGGCCATCTCCGCGGCCCAGACGCCCGCCACGCCGTGGATCGTCCCCGCGAGTGAGTCGGCCCGACGCGAGAGACGGTTGCTACGAGCGTCCCTGGTGGCCGGCGTCGTGCTGGCGTCGGGGTTGTTGGCATTCGACGGCATCCGTGCTTCGACAGAGTTGGATCGTGAACGCGGGTTGCTGTCCGATCGCCAGGCTCAGGTCGAGGCGATCCGCGGCGAGATCGAGGCCCGACGCGATGCGGGCGTGGTCTCCAAGGACCTGGCAAGGCTCGAGCAGGGTGCGGACCAGGCGATGGGCGAACGCACCCCTTGGAGGGCCGTGTTCCACGACCTTGCGTCCTTCTGCGAGGCTTACCCGGTCCGGCTGACCGATCTTTCCACCAGCACGGTGCCGGGAGGCACGTCGTGGAACCTCAGGGGGATCGTGTTCCTGGATCAGAACTTGCAGGTCGATCCACTCAGCCAGTTCATCGACGCGGTCCAACACTCGCCGCTCGTTTCGGGGGTCGAGGTGGGAGCGACGAGGCGGATCGAGGTGGACGGACGGGCGGCCAAGCAATTCTCGATCAGCGTGCAGGTTCGAGCGATTCAAGCCGCGGGTGGTCAACCCGCCATCGGACTCGCCGGGGAGGGCGCCCAATGAACGGAACGCTCGCAAGAACGTTTGCCTCCAAGTCGGTGCTGCTGGCGGCGGCGGCGGGCGTGATCTGGTTCTTCACGGTCAGGCCGATGACCGACGAACTGCGCCAGGCCAAGGCCGCCATTGATTCATTCGGCGCTGAGATCGATCAGCACGCGAAGCATTTCGGATCGACGCCGTTCCCGGCCGAGGCCATCGCCAACGACCTGCGTGTCCGACGGGCCGATCTGGAGGCCTCTTTCCGGGCCTCATCGAATCCCGCGCAGGTGTATGACTCTCTCGGGGTGCTCGCCGCGAGTGTGGGGGTGAGGCTGGAGCGAGTCGAGCCCGGGAAGGGCGGGCGAGGCGTGGTGAGCCAATGCCCTGAAATCGTGAACAGCGCGGTCCATTCGATCGAGGCGACGGGCACGATGTCGCAACTCGCCGATTTCTTCTCGGCGATCGACACACGCCTTGGGATGAGCCGTGTCACCTCCGTGCGCCTGGCGCCGGTCCCGGGAGCCGATGGACAGCAGTTGACCGCGACCATCGAGACCACGCACCTGCGGTTGGCCGAGCGAAACGACAAGACACCCGCCAAGACATCAGGCAAGACATCAGGCAAGACATCAGGCAAGACATCCGCAAAGACCGGGTCGAGCGCCGGCGCGATCTCTCCGGCCCCGAAGGAGCACCGGCCATGACACGAGCCAAAGTCCTCGATGCCCTCCTGGTTCTGGGCGGGATGAGCGGCATCAGTCTGGGAGTGCTGGCCGCCCGCGCCATCGCCCAGGGGCACGGGCCGTCGCGTGCCAACGCGGCCGCTGTCAAACTTGAACCGGTGGAGCCTGTCTTGCCTCGCTTCGTTCGCGCGGCCGTCCCGGGCAGCGAAGTCTTGCGCGCCGAGGTCGAGAAGCGATCCGCGGCGGGTGAGTACACGACCGTGTTCTACGCCCCCAAAGCGCCGACGCCGGCGGCCACGCCCGCGGACCCCAAGGCCAGGTCCAACGAGCCCAAGCTCGTGCTGACTTCGATCATGGCCGGACGTGAGCCCTTCGCGATCATCGACGGCAAACTCTTGCGCGTCGGGGCGCGAGTGGGCGACCGATGGACGGTCAAGACCATCAGCCCCGAGTCGGGCACCGTGACGCTTGAATCGCTCGATGGCGAGAGCCAGGAGCTGAAGCTCCGGCCGTAGACTCGGCGTCGCGATTCGCGCGGTGCGAGTACACTGCGGGCATGTCCAACCGCCGATCCGTGTTGGTGAACTCATTCGCGGGGCTCGCGATCCATCGCTCCGTCGCCCTCCTCTTGTCCGTCATACTTCTGGCGGGGATCCCCCCGTTGTTGTCGGGATGCTCGGGATCGGGCTCGACCGAGACGGGCGATCCGGTCGTGGATGCAAGGAACGAAAAGCTGGCGACGTGGCGGCGTTGCGAAGCCGTCAAAGCCGCGTGGGCCAACGCCGACCCGGTGCGCCGCGCGAGTGTTCGGGAGTCGCTGAAGGACCAGCTCTGGTCGCGCGACACGCCCCCCGATGTGCGGATCGCGATCATCGATGCGTTCGCCGGCGACACCGATCCCGCGGGTTTGGCCGACACTCGCCGCGAGTTGCGCGGCCTTCTCCCGGTCGAATCCGACCGCGAGGTCGTTTCGGCGATCTGCCGGAAGGTGGTGGCGGGCCAGTGGGAGGAGTTCGGGCCGGCGTTGGTCAGGAGCTACTCGCGAGAGGTGGAGAAGGTGCCGGACGAGAAGCGCGCGGAGCGCATCGCCCTTCAATCCATCTCGAACGGAAGAACACCGGCGCGTGTGGCGTTCGATGTCTTTCTGAATCCGCCGGACGACCCCGCGGAGGCGCCGATCAAGCTCAAGGAGCGGACCCGCCAGGCGGCGTGGGACCTCCTGGCTCGCCTGGATCCCAGCGGCGCTCAGCGCCGTGAGTGGCTCGATTCCGCCCCCGAGGACGAGCCCGTGGTGCGCGACATGCGCCGCCTGCTCAGCGAGTTGCGGGTGGTCCCGATCTCGGGGGGCGAGGTCGGATGGATGGAGTGGCTCTTTGACCCAAGAAACACCGCGGCGACCGAGTGGCTGGCCCGCACGCGGCCTGTCGTCGCGTCGCTGCGGCCCGAGCAGGCCGAAGGATTGAGGATGAGGCATCTGGAGCCGATCCGCTGGGCGTCGGTGAACCGCAGCGCCTGGTTTTCAGCGGGCCGGGCCGAGTTGCTGTCCGAGCTTGAGTCCCGCCTGAAAGGTCGCGAGCTGCGCGATCGCGGCGAGACCAAGAGCTTTCGGCACGCCGTGCCGTCCCGGCTTGTGAACTGGAAGGATCGATTGTCGTGGGCCGACCTGCTCACGATTCTCGTGGTCGACGAGGCGATTCGATCCCCCGACGCAAGCGGCGCGATCTTCACGCAGGTCGATGCCGACCAGCGGGACGACACCACGGAGTATGGGGGGGTCATCACGCTCGGCGACAACCCGTCGTCCTTCGCGCGATTCATCTTGTACATGCCGCGGGGGAGCGAACGCGCCGGAGATCGCCGTTTCTTCGCGCCGCAGGAGATGATCGACGCCGCTCAGATCGCCCTGGCCCAATACCATTTCCATGTCCAGACCTGGCGCAATTCAGACTTCGCCGGCCCGAGCGTCGAGGATCTTCAATTCGCGGCCCGCTACGGCCACACCTGCGTCGTCATGAGCGGGATCGCCGAGGGACGACTCAATGTCGATCTTTATCAGCCGGACGGCGTGGTGATCGACCTTGGCATGATCGAACGAGCGAAGTAGCGCGCGGAGCCCTCGAACTCCACCAGCCGGAATTTCCCACGCCCAGCACGGGATCTTCACATCCCATGCCGCCGTGCGGCGCACAGCGCGATCGCGATCGCGTCGGCAACGTCCGGGGGGCTCGGGGGCTCGGGCAACCCGAACATGGATTGCACCGCCCGCTGCATCTGCGCCTTGCTTGCCAGGCCGTGCGCCGTCATGGCCCGCTTGACCAGGTTTGGCTTGAACTCAACGAGAGGCAGGCCGGCCTGCCGGATCGCCAGCAGCACCACGCCGCGGGCATGCGCCATGGTGACCGACGTCGCGGGGTGCTTGGGATGCACGAAGAACGATTCGACCGCGACAATGTTCGGATGGAGACGATCGATCGCCTCCACAAGATCGGCGTGAAGCTCCAGCAAGCGGTCAGAGACGCTGCGGGGCTTGGAAGACGAGAGACGAAACACCCCGGCCTCCACGATTCTCGGCGTGTCGCTCGGTCCTTCGAGGCACGCGTAGCCGGTCAGGCGAAGGCCCGGGTCGATGCCCATGAAGCGAGTGCGACCGCTCATGTCGACACCGCGGCAGGAGGGCCGGACGTCGTGCCCCCGGAATAGTGCTGGAGCCAGTGCACGATCGTGCGCGCCATGATGTCGCTCTCCAGGTTGCAGCGCTGGCCCTCGGCGGCCTTTCCCAGCGTGGTCCTTTCGAGCGTGGTGGGGATGAGCGCCACCTCGAACCAGCCCTGAACGGGATCGGCGGCGGCGACGGTGAGCGAGACGCCGTCGATCGTGATTGAGCCCTTGGGCGTGACAAACCGCATGAATTCGCCCGGGGGACGCACGCGAATTCGCCAGTCGGGTCCGGGCCAGACGCGATCAAAGATCCCGACCGCGTCGACATGTCCCTGGACGACGTGCCCGCCCAGGAGCGTGCTCGGCGTGGCGGCGTGCTCGAGGTTCACCACCGAGCCCGTGGAAAGGCCGCTCAGGATCGTTCGCCGGAGCGACTCGTGGACGACATCGAAATCAAGCGTGCCGTCGGGCCCCGGCGCGGTGACAACGGTGAGACAGCAGCCGGAGACGGCGACCGAATCACCCGGCGCGGGGCGGTGGGGCCAATCAACCGGGCGCACCCGAAGGCGAACGCCGCTCGGCGTGGGCGACAGGTCGGAGACGACCCCCATGGCCTGGACCAGTCCGGTGAACATCCCCACACTGTTGCGTGAAGTTGGGGGAATGTAAAGCCAAGGGGGGTGCGGCGCTTGACCAACGCGCGTGCGGGCTCGATACTGCATCCCCGCGCGGGCGAGGCCCGAGGCGGCGTATGGGTCACACGACCGAACCCTGGAGAATCGCCGAATGCGCCCGAGTCACCTTCGACCGTTGTTCCGCCTCATCTCCACCCTCGGAGCGGCGGTCGTGGGAATGTCACTCTCGGCGCTGGTTGGCTGCGAAGGCGGCGCGACGACCGGTGCCCCGGGCGAAACCACGTCGAGGGCGGAGTCGTTCAAGCCGGGGGTTGAGCCGTGGGCGAAGCTCGGCTATCGATGGGATTGGAGCGGGTTCCCGGCCGTGGCCAAGGGCGGCTCGATCCTCTTTTTCGACGTGCAGGACGACGCGCTGGTCGCGCAGGATTCCGCGGGCGTTGTGACGCTGCTGGAGCCCACCAACGGTCGGGTGCGCTGGTCGGCCGAGCCCGCCAGCCCGCTGACGCGATTTGTCGGCATCAACCGGTTCAAGAGCGGGAACGCAGACCTGGTGCTGGTTTCAAGCGAGTCCGAGGTGTTCCAGCTCAACGCCCAGACGGGCAACCTCGTCGCGCGACAGCGCTATGAAAAGGTCGTGAACACCCGCCCCGTGCTCGTCGGGCAACTGGCGATCTATGGCACGTCGCGCGGCGAGGTGCTCGCGCATCACCTGGGCACCGGCTTCAAGGCCTGGGGATTCGGCACGCGAGATTCGATCAACGTTCCCCCGGTGGTCGTTGGTGGATTGGTGGCGACCGTGTCCGCCAACGGAGATTTCACCTTTCTCGAGCCGTCCCGCGGCGGCCTGGTCGGGCGTGGGGCCATGTTCGCCGGGGTCGCGTGCGATGCGGCCGCCAGCGATGATCTGTTGATCGCCGCTTCGACGGATCAGTCGCTGTGGGGCCTGACTCCCTCCGGCGTTCCCGCCTGGCGGGTGCGCACCAGCACGCCGCTCCGGACCTCGCCCGTGGTGTACGCCGGCATGGTGTACGTGACACTCCCCGATCGCGGATTCTGCTCGATCGACGCGGCGAGCGGCTCCCAACGATGGGCGTGCCAAGGCGTGCAGGGGCGATTGATCGGTGTGCGCGCGGGGCGCCTCCTTGTGTGGGACGGGCACGAGGCCGTCACGATCGATCCCGCCCGCGGGACCGTGATCGAGCGTGCGACGCTCGAAAAGGTCAAGGCCCTGGTCATGGACAAAATGGAGGACGGCACGCTCTATGTCGTGACCAGTGACGGCGTGGTGGCCAAGTTCCTGCCCAGAGCCATGTGATGACCCGGCCGGGATCATGACGCGCGGCGGCGCGGAAAGGGAGTTCGGAACTTGGGAGCGCACGGACCAGCGCACGAACACACGCCCGTGCACGGGCCAGACCTTGTTCGCGTCACGCGGGCCCTGGTGTCGGTCAGCGACAAGGCCGGGCTCGTGCCCTTTGTCCGCGCGCTCGTTGATATGGGGGTCGAGGTCATCTCGACCGGAGGGACGGCGGCGGCCCTGCAACGCGAGGGGCTCAAGGTCACGCCCATAGAACAGGTCACCGGCTTTCCCGAAATCATGGACGGGCGCGTCAAGACGCTGCACCCCAAGGTCCACGGCGCGCTGCTGGGCGTGCGCGACGATGCGGCCCATGCCGCGGCGATGGCAACCCACGGGATCTCGCCGATCGATCTGGTGTGCGTGAATCTCTATCCGTTCGAGGCGACGATCGCACGCGAAGGCGTCTCCTGGGCCGAGGCGATCGAGCAGATCGACATCGGCGGCCCGTCCATGGTGCGATCCGCCGCCAAGAACCACGCCTATGTGGCGGTGGTGACAAGCCCGGAACAGTACGGGCGAGTGCTGGCGGACCTGAACATCAACGCCCGGCAGACCTCGCGGGAGTTGCGGCGGTCGCTCGCGGCGGCGGCGTTCTCCACGACCGCAAGGTACGACGCGGCGATCGCGTCCTACATGTCCCGTGTCGACGGCGGAGATTCGCGATTCCCGGACGTGCTGGCGCTGTCGTACGTGAAAAAGGCCGACCTCAGGTACGGTGAGAATCCTCATCAGGGCGCGGCGGTGTATCGCGATGCCGCGCCCTCCCGCGAGCCCACGATCATCGGGGCCGATCAGTTGCACGGGAAAGAGCTCAGTTTCAACAATGTCAACGATGCCGCGGGCGCGTTGGAGCTGGCCCGGGCGCTGCGCCGGGTGCGATTCTCGCTCCCGGAGGGATACGGCGCGCCGGTCGGCGCGTGCGTGGTGAAGCACACCAACCCGTGCGGCGCCGCGATCGCGCCAACGGTCGCAGAGGCCGTGGACGAGGCGATCCTGGGTGATCCGGTGGCGGCGTACGGCGGAATCCTGGCGGTCAACGCCGAGCTCGATGGCGCGGCGGCCAGCCGCCTCTGCCGGAACGACGTCTTTCTCGAAGTCATTCTGGCGCCGGCCTTCAGCGATGCGGCGTTGGACCAGCTTCGTGCCCGCTGGGCGAACGTGCGGCTGCTGGCGGTCGGCGCTCTGAGTGACCCGGAGCAGCCTCCGCTGGATTACAAGTTCGTTCCGGGCGGTCTGCTGGCGCAGGAGTGCGACCGGACGCTGGCGGTCGCGGCGGAAATCTCCCATCGAGCCGGACCACCGCCGACGGCGACCACGCTTCAGATCACCTGCTTCCTGGAGGCCGTTTGCCGGTCGCTCACGAGCAACGCCATCGTGATCGGCGGCTCGTCCCCGGAGCGAGGGCCATCGTGCGTGCGGATGTTCGGCGCCGGCGCGGGCCAGATGGATCGGGTAAGCGCGTGCAGGATCGCGCGGCGGAAGGCCGGCCGGCTTGCCAAGGGAGCCGTGGCCGTGAGCGACGCGTTCTTCCCCTTCCCGGACGGGCCCAAAAAGCTCATCCACGCGGGAATTACGACCATCGCGCACCCCGGCGGCTCGAAGCGCGACCAGGAGACGTTCGACCTGTGCCAGCAGATGGGCGTCACTTGCCTCATAACCGGACTTCGGCATTTCCGGCATTGAGCGGTACGCGGCGGGGAGCCGCCAGCTCGTCTGATCGCGCGGGCGCGGGCCGACGTCAGATCTGCATGATCTCTTTGGTCTTCTCGTCGACGCGCTTGTCGACGTCCTCCTCGTACTTCTTGAGGAGCGATTGGATTTCTTCCTTCAGTGTCTCGATCTCGTCCTCGGGCACATGGACGCCGGCCTGCTTTGAGAGCGCCTCGGCGTGCTTGTTCGCATCGCGACGCGCGTTGCGAAGAATGACCTTGGTTTCCTCGCCGAGCTTCTTCACACGGGCCGAAAGCTGCTGGCGACGCTCGGCCGAAAGGGCCGGGACGACCAGCCGCACCTGCTTTGCCTCGACGATGGGGTTGAGCCCCAGCCCCGATGCCTCGATCGCGTGCTTGATCGCGCCGACCGAGCCCTGGTCAAAGGGCTTGATCAGAATCTGGGTGGGCTCGGGGATGCTGATGGCGGCCAGGGCCTTGAGCTCGGTCATCGAGCCGTAGTAATCGACCTTCAGAAAGTCGACGAGCGCGGTCGTCGCTCGCCCCGTACGCAGTCCGCGAAACTCGTGCTTGAGATACTCGACGGCCTTCTCCATGGCTTCTTCGGTTTCGAGGAGAATCGTGTCAGGATCGCTCATGGGCTTTTCCTTAGTCGGGGCAGAAGGCTGACCGTCGGGTCATCATATGGCCGGGGGGGAGATGATGGGGAGGGCGGATCGCCCAGCTCGGCGGCCGCGGTGTGGCCAACGGATTGGCCATGCCGCGGGGCGCGGTCGTACTCAGTCGGCGGTGACGAGGGTGCCGACGCTCCGGCCTTCGACGACGCGCCGGATATTGCCCTTGACGTTGAAATCAAACACGAGCAACGGGAGCTTGTGCTCCTGGCACATCGCCAGCGCGGTCATGTCCATAATGCGGAGGTTCTTGGCGATCGCTTCGGAGAACGTCAGGCGTTCGTAGCGTGTGGCGGTCGAGTCCTTCTTCGGGTCCGCGGTGTACACGCCGTCGACCTTGGTGGCTTTCAGAATCACCTGGCACTCGAGCTCGATGGCTCGGAGAGACGCGCAGGTGTCGGTAGTAAAGAAGGGGTTTCCCGTGCCGGCGGCCAGGATCACGACGCGCCCCTTTTCCAGGTGACGGATGGCGCGGTTGCGGATGAACGGCTCGGCGACCGCCTTGATGTCGATGGCCGACATGACTCGGCAGTCGACGCCCATGCTGACCAGCTTCTCACGCAGCGCCATCGCGTTGATCACCGTGCCCAGCATGCCCATGTAGTCGGCGGTGGACTGGGGGATATGTCCGGCGGCGGCCAGCGAGGCGCCGCGGATGATATTTCCGCCGCCCACGACCACCGCGACCTGCGCCCCGACCTCGCACGCGTCCTTCACCTCGGCGGCGATGGCCTGGACCTCGTCGGCGTCGATCCCAAAGCCCCCGACCTTACAAAAAGACTCTCCGCTGAGCTTGAGCAGAACACGTCGGAAACAGCCGGGGGGGTGGGAGGCCGTGGCGTGTGGGGAGGGCGTGGGGGTGGGCATTGGACCTCCTGGTCGGGTGGGCGATTGAACGCGGGGGCCATCGGGGCGTCAACTCGTCGAAGTTGGGAACCGGGGTCGCGCCGGGCGGTAGTACAGTGGTTGGGCGAACCGGGAAGGGACGCGGAGCGAACCCTTGGTGACCGCGCTTTGTCCTTGCCGAGCGGGTCTAGAGTCAGGTGGAGGAAGGCCGATACGGATGGTGGAAATGGCGTCGTCCGTCCCAACTCCAGACAGCGATAACCCGATCCAGAGGGCGGCTGCCAGCCCGCTGCTCCGCACCTGGGCGTCGCGCATCCTCGTCGTCGCTCTGGGGCTCTCGCTCCTTCTGCACCTGACCGGCCTGTTGCTCGCGTCGGTGTATCGGCTCGGCGCCGGGGGCGGACCGGGCCCGGAGAGCGGCGCAAGGACGCCGGTCGAGTTCGCGGTGGTGAGCGAATCGGAACTGGCGAGCGTCCAGCGCGGGGCCGAGGTGGTTTCTGACGTTCCCGCCGCGATCGGCGATGAAGTCGCGGCCGAATCGCCCGGCACGCGACTGACCCTCGACGACATGAAAGCCACGGACCTGCTGGGGTCCGGAGACGCGCCGGGCACGGTCTTTTCGGCTTCCGACATCAGCGGGAGCCTGGGCGACGGCTCGGTCGGCTCCGGCGCGGGCGGCGGGGGTGGGGGCGGCGGCGCGAGCTTCTTTGGCGTCGAAGCCCAGGGCAATCGCTTTGCATATGTCGTCGATGTCTCCGGCTCCATGAGCGTCGGTGGCAAGCTCGAAGCCCTCCAGAAGGAACTGACCCAGTCGGTCAGCAAGCTGCTCGAATCGTCCTCCACCGTCATCGTGCCCTTCTCGTCCCAGTGCGAGGTGTTGGGGTCCACCAGCGGCAAGGCGCAGTGGATCGAATCAAACGACCGCAACAAGAAGGCGATCGTCCGGAATATCGCGACCCTGCGCGCCAACGGCGGAACCAACCCGGCGCCCGCGTTCGTCCTGGTCTTCTCCATGAAGCCCAGGCCCGACGCCATCTACTTCATGACCGACGGCGAATTCGCCGAAGACATCGCCTCGCAGATCATGGCGCTCAACGCCGAGTACAAGATCCCCATCCACTGCATCTGCTTTGTGAGCGATGGCGCGGCGGGCATGATGAAGTTCATCGCGCAGAAGTCCGGCGGGACCTACACGTTCGTGCCGGGTCCACGCCCATGATCGGCATGCTCGCGGCCATTCTGATCACCGGGCCCTTGACCCAGGTGACGTTGCGCGACGGCACGTGTCCCACGACGCCGATCGAAAGCGTGACGCTCGAGGGTGTGCGCGTCGGCGGGGCGTTGATCGGGCTCGATCGCGTGAAGTCCGTCGAGGGCGAGTTCTCGGCGCCCTGGGCCCAGGTCGCGGCGACCGCGGACGAGGCCTGGCGCGTTCGGCATAGGTTCGAGCGCGGCGATCTGGCCGGGGCGGAGGTGATCGCCGAGCCCTTGTTCGCGCGGCTCGCCGGGTCCCGCGGACCGACCGCGGCCATGATCGCCGAAGTCCTCACGCGCGTACGCGTCAAAAGGGGCTCGCAGACGGGTGCGCTGG
>JABLTH010051791.1_pt1 | contig 15973 bp, 15 predicted proteins | sample 7875711 | NCBI WGS metagenome assembly JABLTH01 (sample SAMN14941262, study PRJNA633318) | bioreactor metagenome | isolation source: bioreactor | place: China | collected 2019-03-05 | reverse complement strand
CTGCCTTGCCATCGACGTTGCCCTCCTTGCTCCAGCCCAGATACACGGTACCTCAGACTGGATCGGGTTGAGGGGGGCATGTCAGTGGTGATCGTGAGGTAGGGGTCGCTTGTCCCGTACAGCCCCGCGTTGTTGAAGCCGAGTTCCTTCTTGAGGTTTCCCTTGATATCCAGGCCGTCGGAACTGAGACCCTCATCAATCGATGATGCCTGGATGATGGCGTTGCAATCGCCGACAGTGGTTGTGATCTTACCGATCGGCCCATCGTGCGCGAGCGAGCTGCCGTCCCACTGGGCGGCGATATACGACGTGATCGAATCGGCCTCGATGAGGCCGATTCCGTGGAGAGCACGGATCGAAGGTGAGCCGGTGCCGTTGTTGATACTGCCGCCGACCGTGATGCTGTCGATTGTTCCAGCGAATGCATTGATCGCGCCCGTGAGATCGCCTCCTACATCTACCGTTGAAATCAGGGCATTGGTGGCATATGCATTCACGCTGCCGCTGAGATTGGACAGGCACCGCACCGTTCCGATGTCACCCTTGAAGGCGTTGATCTGCGCCGTAATGCTCCCTCCGGAGACGATTGCCGCGAGGAAAGGCGACCCTGACGGAGGGTTTTGGTCGACTTGAGCATTAATCGAGCCGCTCGTATCAAGGCGGACGATTCGGTTCGCAGTAATCGCTCCACTGAGGTTTCCGGTGAATCGCGCCTGAAGCGTGATGGTACACGCGCCCGGATTCAACCCTGACCAGCCGTTGCAGGCTGACGACGCGAACTGATTAGCTTCGTCGAATACCGTGGCGTTTGGAGACAAGAAGAGGTTGAAGGTTGCTGCGGAACCCGTGAAGGTAATTACCCCGAGCGATTCGGTGCTTGGGGTGGTTGAGTAGATGCGATAGGTCCCCGCGTTCGGGCTGTTGATCGTGACGTTCCTGCTCCCGTCGATCGTAACGCTGGACGTGATGTCGGTGAAGCAGGTCGAGCAGCCCGTTGTAGATCGGAACTCAACCTTGATCGCGCCGAGAGCCGAGTAGGCCAAGCCGACCGCGAGCGATGCAGCGAACAGACGAGCCAACTGTTGCATAACGTCTCTCCCTTCCAAGAGTGATCGTGAATGCCAAGAGTCCTAACCACGCATTTGGACTCGGGATGGACACAATACGAAGGCCTACATGATTCGTCGTTGCCCAAGGCGCTTCGGACGCGACACGAACGAGCGATTCAAGCAGTTGGAAATTCGGATTTCCCGCTGGCGCTCCGTCGTAGTGTCGGTCGAGATGCGGCGGATCAGTGTTGTACCACGACTCCGTCCACTCGCTCGCGCCGCCGGTGGCGTCGAGCAAGCCCCACGGCGTCTTGGTATTTGGATACGAACCGAGCGCGACGTCGAAGCCCTTGAACGTGCCGTACGGCGCGTACCCGGCGCTGGTCTCGCCGACACCTGGGATGCCCGGTACCGGCGCGGTGTCGGACGTGTTGGGATACTGCCACCATCCGCCATTGCCATTGTCCCTGGCGGGGTCGTAATGCACGGCCTTGAGCCATTCGTCCAGCGTCGGAATCCAGAACTTCGCGCCGGGGTTGTGCGCGGACTGGTCCGTGTATGTGCCGTCGTCATTCTGGCCGAACGTCGAGGTGTCGTACGCGCCGTTGGCGATCGCCGTCAACGCGGTCGGCTTGGCATTGTTCAGCCAGTTGCAGAACTGGGCGGCTTCGCGCCAGGTGATGCCGGTGACCGGCCTCATTCCCGCGTCCGAGGCGCTTTTCAATTTCCAGCGCACGCCGGGGCCGTGGTAAGTGGAGTCTTCGGTCGCGCCCCAGTAGGTCGGGGCGGCGAAGTAGGACAGGTCGTCGGACTGCGTGGAAAACGTATTGACGAACTCCATCCACTGCGAGGTCGTGACCTCAAGGCGGCTGATCCGGTAGGTGTGGTCCACCCGGCCCCGACCGTTGACGTTTCCCCACGGATCGTCACTCACGATCGCCGCGTTGCCAGGTCGATCGATCGTCACCCAGTCGAAGTCGTAGTCCTGGGCGAGGGCAGGGCAAGTGATCGCCAGCAACGCCAAGAATCCGATCGAGGGCGAAAGTGCGCGCATCCGAATCCTCCTGGGATTTGTTGACTCTACCGTCCGAAATGACGTATTCCAGCCGCTTGTGCGGCATTCGCACCAATTTCATGAGCGGACCGATGATCGATACAACACACGCCTGTTCATCGGAGTTGCTGATGGAATGCGACGAGAAATCAGGCAAACCACCTGGCACCGCCCGTTGTGCAAGATCGCTTGAAGAGAGGGCGTGACTACGACCGTTCGCATGGTGTGTCCCAGCGTTGTTGCAGCGTTCTACCCAGCGTTTGGCCAGCGTTGAACGCCATTCCGTCCATGCGCAGTCCGTCGAAAACCCATCAACACTCCATCGAATGCCCATCCGATCCCCAACGAATTGCCGAGCGAGTGCCGAGGAATCTCCGAGGAAGCGCCGAGCGCCGCTCTGGAGAATGGCCAGCGCTGGAGCCAGCGAAAAGCCAGAGCGCAACCCAGCCGAATCCCAGCGATGGAGCCAGCCACGCGCCAAGCGAAGCCCGAAGCGAGCAACACCGGCGGCGGAGTTGGTCAACCTCGCGCCTGGTTGGGATCGAGCAAGGAGAGGATCGCGCGCCGGATTGGGGCGGGCAGCGTGGGCCAAGCCAGGATCATGCGGGCGAGCGCGGCATCGATGCGCCCGCTCGTCGCCAATTCGCGCAGCGCCTCGCCAGGGTCGGGCTGGGGGCCTTCCGTTGCGCCGGGCGTTGCGCGCTCGGGCGGCGTTGGCGGTAAGTGCAAGCGCAATGGTCGGTTACGCGAAGGCTTGCGCGGCCTGTCGATCCGGTGGTTGCGGGTTCGAGTCCCGTCCGCCTCGCTTGAAACGGCCCTTTTATAGGGCCGTTTTCTTTTCCGGCTATGCCCCGGCTATATCGTGGGACGTGCCGAGCACCGCGAAGATTTTTTCGACCGTGAACCATTCGCGGCAGCGCGAAGCCCCGCGAGCGTCGTCTCCCGGTCCCCGTCCGGCTTGCGGGGTGGGTACGGGAGGGCATCGACGTAGGACGCTGCAAGCGCGTCCGGCTTCGCCTTCGCTCGCTTGCGGTCGAACACGCGGACAATCTCATCGGCCACGGTTGCGGGGAGCGGGGTACGCCGCGAGCGGAACGCGCTACTGAATCGCGCGTGCCACGTCGCCCGGAAGACTCGACGTAGGTTCGCCAGCAACGCGGGGAAGTCTGACTCGCCCGCCGCGTTCACGAGCACCGGCGCGGCGTCATACCGGAACGGGGACTCGGCGGGCGTCCAGACGAGTTCGCATCGGTCCCGGTGCTCTACTACGCGGGCCGGGGGCGAGAGGTGAACGAGTCGGAAGCCGAGCGGCCCGCCCTGCGCGAACGCGAAGCGTGCCCCGTCCAGTTCGTGCGCCCGCCGGGGGTGCATGAGGTTCCGGGAGTGGCACTTCGTACACCCGAAACTCCCGAACTCATAGAACGGGTCCGAGCGGCTTTCCTCCGCATCGTTCCGCTTCGGTTGGCGGAGGTGAACGACGATGACGCGCGGCGTGCTCATGCGAGGAAGTTCCGGCGCACGAGCGGCATGTTCTGACTCGCCCACCATTGGGCGAAGCCCGCTGGGTTGCCCAAGAGGGGCATACTCCCGCTCATGTTCAACCACGAACTCTTCCGGGGTGAGCCGTCCGCCTTCACGAGCCCGCCCCACGCGGCTTCCACGTCGGGTCGGAGGTAATAGTTCGATGCGTCGCGCTTCTCGCCGATGGGAATACACCGCTCACACCGGCCCGACACTCCGGGTCGGGCACGGACGACGATATCGCGCGGTGCCCGATCCGCCTTGCGGGTGTGCGCGTTCTCTCCGCGTCGCGCATCTTCGACGGAGGGTGCGAAGACAATCTCATCGACAACGTACATGCCCACCACCGCGTAGACCAGATCATCGGCGGGGCGGATCGGCTTGAATGCGGAGTAGAACACCATCAGATCATCCGGCTTGAAGTCGCGTAGATCGCGCCCGCGAACGTCGCCCAAGTCGCCATAGGTGAGGTGCTCGTAGTCGGGGTCCAGGTGCATCGGCTGCCCCCGCTTCGCATCCATCCGAGTTCGCCAGTACCGGACGGGTGCGCCGTGCTCCGCGAGGAAGCCCATGAGCGGGTCCGCCACCTCATCGAATCGGCGTTCGCACCCCGGATGGAAAGCGACGGTGTTCTCCGGGATGGGGACGTAGACGAACCGGCCCGAGTCAGGGTCAACCGGGGCAACCCAGTTCCCGCCTCCGTCCGTACCGTCCGCGCCTCTCGAATGAGGATTGCTCGCATGGGGGTAGTATCGGCACGTCGGGATCTCCTGGCCCGCTCGGGCGTCTAATCTCGCCCGGGCCGGTCGGTAGTCTCCGTTCCCGGAGTCCCCGAACCCGTAGAGATGCCCCTATGTCGATCATCTGCGCAGACCTGTTCAACGCCGCAAGGAAGTCCCCATCGTTCCCGAGCGATTGGGACGACGCCAAGATTCGGCGCATCGGCACGCGCTCGCGGGTGCGGCCAACTGTTCCGCGCGCCCAGGCACCCGAGTATCCCGGCGCCCGCCGCCGCTGCTGCCCCAGACGTCAAGTAGTCGGTCGCCTCGCGCGCGTTCTGAGTAGGAGAGTGCGAATCGGGCGTTTGGAGCTGTGGAACGTGCAGACGCCGCGGATAGCAGAGCGCGGGTAGGTGGTACGACCGATGCCATGCACCAGGACGAGCAAATCGCGCGTCGCTTCTCAGCGCCAAGGCATGACAAACGGGATCAGCCCGAAGATCATGAAGACCAATGCGAGCAATAGCAAGAAGCCCGGAGGGGACCGTTCGGATGAAGGCGAGAGCAGCCATGCCGCCGCTGCCATGCTCTTCGGCATCATCGCTATGGCGAATGCCTGCAACCACAGCTTCCACAATTTCACGCGCCAGACATACCTCGGCCCGCCGGCGTCCGGCGAGGGCTCCGCTGCGTTGCTCGTGCGGGAGTTGTCCTGGGACTGGCTCATTCCTCGCCCAGCGTCTTCTTCTTCCTCAGCACATGATGATAATGCTGGGCGAAGCGGTGCGCTTCATCGCGCACGGCCTGGCACAGACGCAGGCCGAGGTTCTCGCGTGAGAGGCGGATTGGCTCGCTCCGCTCTTGCACGTAGATGAGTTCTTCCTTCTTGGCGAGGCTGATGACCATGGGCGGCCTGATGTCGAGGATGGCGAAGGCTTCCAGGGCGGCGTGGAGCTGGCCCAGGCCGCCGTCGATCAGGATCACGTCGGGATAGAGCTCGTGTCCCTCGCCGGCCTCGCGATAGCGGCGGCTGACGACCTCGCGGATGCTGGAGTAGTCGTCGTTGCCGCCCTCGACGCTGGAGATGCGGTAGCGGCGGTATTCGCTCTTGAACGGGCGGCCGTCGATGAAACAGACTTTGCTTCCGACGGTCTCGCTGCCCTGCAGGTGGGCGATGTCGATCCCCTCGAGGCAGCGGATGGGCTCGTCGAGGCCGAGGGTCTTCTGGAGGCTGCGGAGGGCGGCGGCGGGGTCGAGGATGGCGACCTCGGCCTCGGGCTGCCAGCCCTCGGCGTGGGTTGAGCGTTCGTCGAGCTTCTGCAGGGCCTTGATCTGATCGCGCAGGACGGCGGCCTTCTCGAACTGCAGGGCGGCGGAGGCCCCGCGCATCTGGTCCTCCATCTCGCGCACCAGCGTGGAACGCTTGGTGGAGAGGCAGCGCACGAAGAGCTCGACGTCCCGGGCGTAGTTGTCCTTGCCGATCTTGGCGGCGCAGGGCGCGGTGCACTGGTTGATCGCGTGGAGCAGGCAGGGGCGGAAGAAGCGGTTGCGGTCGTCGGACTCGACAATGTCGAGCTTGCAGGTGCGGAACTTGAAGACCCGCTGGAGGAGCTGGACCGCCTCGCGGAGCGCACCGGCGTTGGTGAAGGGGCCAAAGACGCGGGCGCCGCGCATGTGCGGCTCCTGCTCGCCTCCCTCCGTGATGCCGCTGGGGTTGCGGGTGACAAGGACGCGCGGGAAGTCTTCGCGGGTGGTGACGACGAGGTAGGGGAAGGTCTTGTCGTCGGTGAGGCGGGCGTTGAACTTCGGCTTGATGTCCTTGATGAGGCGGTTCTCGGTGAGCAGCGCCTCCCACTCGCCCTCGCAGAGCAGGATGTCGAAGTCGTGAACGACCGAGAGCATCGGCTGCTTCTTGGGGCCAAGGTCAGCGGACGGGACGAAGTAGGAGGAGACGCGGTCGGGGAGATTGGCGGCCTTGCCGACGTAGATGACGACGCCCTTGTGGTCCTTCATCAGGTAGACGCCGGGACGCGCGGGAAGATCGCGGGCGCGCCGGAGCAGGCGCGAGAGGCGCGCGTCGTCGGTCTCCGTCCCCCACGCGGGCGGCGCGTCGGCGGGGAGAAATCCCTCGGCGTCGAGCGATGGAAGATCTGGATCGTCGGGCACGGATGATTGTAGAGGCGCGTCGCGCGACGACGGCGATCGGGCGTGATATCGTGCCCGAGTATGGAACACCTCGGCGAGCACGCGCTGGCGCTGGCGACCCTCACGCTCATGGAGATCGTGCTGGGGATCGACAACATCGTGTTCATCGCGATCATCACGGGAAAACTGCCCGAGAAGCAGCGCCCGGCGGCGCGGCGGGTGGGGCTGTTCCTGGCGATGTTCATCCGCATCGCGCTCTTGCTGGCAATCGGCTGGGTGATGGGCCTGACCAGGACGCTCTTTACGCTCATGGAGCACGAGTTCAAGGGCAAGGACCTGGTGCTGCTGGTGGGCGGCTTGTTCCTCATCTACAAGGCGACGACGGAGATCCACAAGAAGCTGGAGGGTGAAGGGGCCGAAGCCGTGGCGGGCGGCGACGGCGCGTCGTTCAAGAGCGCGGTGACGCAGATCGTCATGCTCGACATCGTTTTCTCGCTGGACTCGGTGATCACCGCGGTGGGCATGGCCCGCGAGATCTGGGTCATGGTGACGGCGGTCGTGATCTCCGTGGTGGTGATGCTGGCGTTCTCCGGAAAGATCTCGGCGTTCGTGGAGAAGCACCCGACGGTGAAGATGCTGGCGCTGTCGTTCCTGCTCCTGATTGGTGTGATGCTGACGGCCGACGGGCTGGGGCAGCACATCCCCAAGGGGTACATCTACTTTGCGATGGCGTTCTCGCTGGGTGTGGAGATGCTGAATCTGAGGATGAGGAAGCGGAAGAGGGGAGAAGAGACGGAGAGACGGAGAGACGCAGAGACGAAGTGAAGAGGGAAGTCACGAAGTCACGAAGTCACGAAGTCACGAAGTCACGAAGTCACGAAGTCACGAAGTCACGAAGTCACGAAGAGAAGACGCCCTCCCTGACGGTCGGGCTACTGACTGAAGAGACGGAGAGACGAAGTGAAGAGATGAAGTCGCGGGGCACGGAGTCCAGGTGCCGCGGGTCTTGGTGTTGGGGCGTGGCGACCTGCGTGCTGAGCGTGTATTGATCAGCGCCGCACGAACCACAGGAACGCGTCGATCTCGGCGCGGTAGAAGTCGTTGGAGTTGCCGTCGAGCGAGTGGAAGGTCTCGGTCGTGTCCTGCCACTGGCTCTCGGTGAGTTTCATCGTCGTGGCGTGCCCGTCGAGATGGACGCAGGGCCAGTCGAGCGCGTGCGTGCCCAGCAGCTGGTACACGTCGGTCGGCACGAGCTGCCACGAGCGCCCGACCGATTCGAGCGCGTGGCGGTGATGGTGAACCTCGGCGTAGAACGTCAGCGCGTCGCCCATCGCGATGACTTTGGTCGGCCATGTGAAGTTGCTGAGCCTGCGCCAGCCGTTGTTGGCGGCGTCCCAGCCGTCGATCGAATCGGCGCTGATCTGGGTCTCGCCGGTTTCGTCGTCGCGCATCACGTTGTTGAAGGCGAAGCGTCCGGCGCAGGAGTGCACGGTCGCGAAGTGGGTGAAATGCTCCGCGTCGCCTTCCTTGGAGATTTCGGGGCAGCGCCACGCGCCGGTGGGCGGGAAGAACTCGCCGTCGCGCGGGAAGGGCTTGCCCTCGTACTCCGCGAGGAAGCGGGGGAGTGGCCACATCGTCATCTCGTACTGGTCGTCCTCGCCCTTCTTGTTCCACATCGTCGCCTTGGGAGGCATGGCTTCGTGGGAGTCGTTGACGTAGGTGAGCAGCGTCTGCCCCTGCGAACGGAGGTTGACGACGCACGTGGTGAGGCGGGCCGAGCGGCGCGCGTGCGACAGCGCCGGGAGCAGGATCGCGATCAGGAGGGCGATGACCGCGATGACCACCAGCAGCTCGATGAGCGTGAAGGCGCGGCGGGGGGTTGGTCGAGCGATCAAGAGTCCCATGGTTCGGCCTGGGGGAACCGATGCGCTTCGATGCTATCAGCAAGAGCGGATCGGCAATACCATTCATAATACGAACATCGCCGGCAAGCGGGGGAAGTTGGGGCGATCCGCCCAAGCAATGCAACGGACCAACCGATGTTGATGGCCATGGCGGTGAGGCGGACGAACCCGGGGGAGTACGAGTCCGCGGGCGCGAGCAAGCGCCGGCACGGGCGGGTGGTGTGCGACGGCGTGGCGTTTGAGGCGGGCCAGTGCGTCGGTCATGTTGTCGATCTCTCGGCCAGTGGTGCGCGAGCCGAGGTCGGTGGGGCGGTCAAGGTCGGGCAGGTCTTTGAGTGCCGCCTTTCCACGGCCGAGGACGAGGTGAAGCTGTCGGCCCGGGTGGTGTGGCGCCGCGGCACGTCGAAGGGCCGATCGACCATCGGGCTCGAGTACCTCAACCCAAGCGAGAACCAGAAGCGTGAGCTGATGACTCTCCTGCGGACCGCGATGTCGCGGCACACCGTCGGGAGGCACGCCTGACGCCGCGGCATGCCCGGAAAGCCGCGCCGCGCGCCAAGGCTGGCCCGCGTGGAACGCCCGCCTCCGCGTGCCGGCGATGGCTCCGGAAATCGACGTCGGACCGAGGCGGGCACGGCGTGGGTCGGGTAGCATTCTCTCATCATGGAAGAGGCTCCCGGATTGACTCCCAAGGAAGGTGAGGCTGCGGCGGATGGTGGCGTGGCGGCGGGCGCGGCGCCGGTTCTCGAAGCTGACGCCGCGGAGCCTGGGAATCAGCCCACCTCGCCGGCGAGGCGAACCCGTCGCCGCGCGGTCGAGGTCAGTATTTCGATCCCACCGATCGATGAGCTTTCGCCGGTGGTCGAGGCGGTGCTGCTCAGCACGCCGCGCCCGGTGGTGACGTCGGCGCTGGCGCACGCGGCGGGGCTCTCGGCCCGGAACACCGAGGACGAGAATGCCGACCCGATCGTGCCGAACAACGCGATCGAGGCGGTCGAGGGGGCGATCGCGGCGTTGAACGAGGCGTACGAGGCGACGGGGCGCTCGTTCAGGATCGAGGCGCTGGCGGGCGGATGGCGCGTGATGACGCTGCCGAAGTTTGCGGGGGCGATCGCGGCGTTCCACAAGGCGCGCGAGGCCGCGGGGCTCTCGCGCGCGGCGCTCGAGACGCTGGCGATCATCGCGTACAAGCAGCCGATCACGCGTGCGGAGCTGGAGTCGATCCGCGGCGTGGCGTGCGGCGAGGTGCTGCGTTCGCTGATCGACAAGCGGCTGGTGACGATCGCGGGGCGTGCGGAGGAGCTCGGCCGCCCGCTTTTGTACGGCACAACGAGGCAGTTCCTCGACGCGTTCGGGCTGGCGACCCTGAAGGACCTGCCGACGCTGGCGGAGTTGAAACTGCCGAACTAGGGCGGCAGAGCAGCGGGGCGGCGAGACATCGAGCCAGGGAAGACAAGACCCTCGCGTGCGCGTCGGGCTCGTGGAAGCAAGGCCCTGGCGTGTGCTCTGCTTCGTGGAAAGTCGAGGCCGGGGTGCTCTGGCTCAAGCTGGCGGCCCGATTGTGCCGACGCTTGAGGTATGAAGACCTCCATCGGCCTGGCATTGGCCATCGTCTCGGCACTTTTTCTTGGCGGGTGCAAGTCCAGTTCGCTCAGCGGGAAGGTGATCGCCGGCGACGCCTCGGTTGCCTTGGTCGTCGGCAACGACGACGACCGCATGAAAGGTGGGGGTCTGAACGGCGTCGATGTCGAGGTGCGGATAGGCCAGGGACGATCGCTCCTTGGGAAGGCCACCAGCGGCCCGGATGGCTCGTGGTCCATCAGCGTTCCCGACCCGAAAATGGTGGGCGACAAGCTCAGCGTGTTCGCCAAGGGTCAGGGGCTGCTCCCGTCGCGGGGAGAGGTCTATTTCCCGGGCGATGGACGTTCCATTCTGGTCGTCATGAAGCGATCAGCGCCGGTGTCGGACAAGGCCGTCCCCGCCGCGAGCGCCAAGTAGACCCAAACCTCCAACAATCCGACCTGAACCGATCGTCCGCGTGGCTCGGATCGGTAGAGGGTGCACGCCGGCTCGGGTATGTTGTGCGAGTCGCGGGCGTGCGTCGCGCCGCGCGATGCCACCCGGCCGCGGCGCGGGTCGCGATTGATGGGTCGTCATGGACATCCTCTCCCGCCCCATCCGCCGTTCGTACCGACCGACCCTTACGGGGGCGCTGTACGTCCTGACGTCTCTTCTGTTGGCCGTCGGGGCAATCAACGGGCAGAACAACCTGCTTTTCTGGGCGTTCGGGATGGCGGTCTCGGGCCTGCTGGTGTCCGGCGTGGTGAGCGGCGCGTCGCTCATGGGTGTGCGGGCGTCTCGCCGCGTGGACGCGCGGGCGGTCGCCGGCGGGTCGATCGAGCTGGAATACGAGGTCTTCAACCACAATCGCGTGCTGCCGTGCGTGGGTCTGAACCTGACGGAGCATGCCGGGACGCCCGCCACCGGCGTGGGGCTGGTGGCCCGACCCGCGGAGGCGTTCGCGACCATCGTGTCGGTCGGCGCGCGTCAGTCGGTGACGGTTCGTGGTCGGTTCCCCGCGTTGTCGCGGGGCAGGCTTGAGCTTGGGGAGTTTGAGGTCTGGAGCCTTTTCCCCTTCGGGGTGATGCGCAAGAGCGTGCGGTTTCAATCGCCGGCGCGGGTGCTTGTCCGCCCGCGCCCCCTGCGCATCCCGCGCGAGGCATTCGACGCCGCCGTGCGCGAGGGGCACGGCGTCACGAGCGCGCGCCACGCCGTCGCGGGGGTACGCGGCGGTGACGATTACTTCTCGCTGCGCGAGTATTCCCAGGGCGATGCGTCGCGCGATATCGCGTGGAAACGCTCGGCGGTGACGGAAACGCCCCTGGTGAAGGTCTACATGCCCCGGCGGACGTCTCGGGTGTGGCTGGCGCTCTCGTTGGCGGGGCCGAGCGTTGAGGAGAGCGAGAAGATCATCAGCGCGGCGGCGGGGATGGTCGAGCTGGCCGCCGAACAACGGATCGAGATCGGGCTCTGGGCCCCGGGGGCTCGCGCCGACGGACGCGACGTGATGATCCGACCGGCGAGCGGCGCGGCGGCGTACGGGCTGGTGCTCGACGCGCTGGCGGAGCTTGTCGTTCCCGCCAGGCACGCCGGGCGTTCGATCCCCGCGTCGAGCGGCGACCGAGTGGTCAATATCCACGCGGGCACGGGCGCTCAGGGCTCCGGCGCGGGCGACGGACTCGACGCGCGCGACTACCAGTTCGCGGAGGTCGAGCCTTGAACGTCGAGCGCCTCGCGAAGAATTGTGTGTTCCTCGGAGCGATGCTCGCGATCGTGTGCTACGCGGTCGCCGAGAGCGAGTTGACATGGATGATCCTGGCCCTGTCGCACCCGCCGGCGTTCCTGGGCTGGTGGCTGACGGAGCGACTCGGAAAGCGCCCGCTCCGAAAGTGGCTGGCGAACGCGGCGGTCGCGGGCGCCGTGCTGTGGGCCGGATACGTCGTGTGGGCGACCCGGTTGGAGGTCTCGACCTTCTGCCAGTTCCTCATCCTGGTGATGGTGATACGCATCTGGGACACCAAGCAGGCCAAGGACATGGCCCAGATCGTGGTGCTTTCGGTGTTCCTGGTCGTTGGCGCGATCCTGACGGATACCCGCCTGCATCTGGCCGTTCTGGTCCTGCTCACGGTTCCCACGATCGCCAGCGCTGCGGGAATGCTCCATATTCTCACGTCCATCGAGCGCGCGCGAAGGGCGCCGGGCACCGACGCGATCGAGCGCGCGATCGCGGCGCCGGCGGGTGCGGCTCGCCATCTCGGGGTCATGCTCACCCTCGGGGTCTCGATCGGCCTGGTTGTCAGCCTGGTCGTGTTTGTCATCATGCCACGAGGGATCGGGTTGCGAGCGCTCGGTCGCTTCGGCGAGGTCGTCGCGACCCGCACGGGATTCACCGACACCGTCGACCTTCGCCGCGCCGGACCGGCCTTCGAGTCCGAGGTCGCCGTCATGGAGGTCCGCCTCGAAGACGACACCGGCTATCCGCTGGGGTCGGGAGATCATCCGCTCTACATTCGCGGCGTGGCACTCGACCAGTACGAACGCGGCGCGTGGACGCGATCGCCGCGCGCGGGGATGAACTACGACCTCCGCGCCGGCGCGTGGCAGGATTTTTCGCGCCGCCCGGGCCGGCGCGCGTTGGTCCAGAGGATCACGGTGCGCGAGGCGAGCACCACCTCGCCGCTCTGGGCGATCCTGTCCCCGGTGTCCATCAAGAGTGAGACGGCGATGACGATCCGCTTCTCACGCTGGGATGATGTCCTTTCGCGCGACGACCGTCAGGGCCGCGCCGGCCGCCTGGAATACACGGTCCGGTCCGTCGAGCCGCCCATCCCGCGAGAGTCGGACCTGGATCGGCGCCCCGGATCGCCGACGTTTCCTTCGGACCGGGTGACGTCGCTGGCCGAATCCGTGCTCGTCGCCGCGGGGATCGAGCCCGACGCACGGAAGCGAGCGCCCGCGCTCGACAGGCAGGCGGCGGAGGCGATCCAGACGTTCCTGCGCACCGGGTTTCAGTACACGCTCGACACCGAGGCGCCGCCCGCGGGCGTCGACCCGATCGAGGCGTTTCTCTTCGAGCGAAAGACGGGGCATTGCGAGGTCTTCGCGGCGGCGATGGCGGCGATGTGTCGGAGCGTCGGCATCGAATCGCGCGTCGTCGCGGGCTATCTCGCCACGGAGTTCGACCAAGCCGCGGGTGTGTATACCGTCCGCGAGCGCAACGCGCACGCGTGGACCGAGGTGCTGACGGACAACTGGAACTGGCGGACCTTCGACGCCACGCCGCCCGCCGAGCTGGCGCAGGCCCACAGGCCCAGGGATACGATCGTGGCGAGGTTCAACCGCTGGCTTGATTCGCTCAACTCCGCGTGGGCCGTCTCGGTGGTCTCGTTCGACGAGACTTCGCAGCGCCGGCTCCTCGGGATGAACATGAACCCGAGCCTGGAGATCCAGGAGAGGTTCATGCAGTGGGCCGGAACCGCGGCGCCGACCAGGGTCGAACGCGGCGGGAATCGCTGGATCATCCTGGGCGGCGTGCTGTGCCTGATCGCGGGCGGAGGCGTCCTGGCACGGTTGATCTATGCCCTCAGGCACCGGGACAAGCGGGCCCCTCGCCGTCCCGTCCCGCGCGAGGCGCGGTTCTATGACGATGCGTTGCGCGCGCTGCGACGCGCGGGGGTCCCCAAGCCCGACGGCCTGACGCCGATCGAGCACGCGGCGGCGCTGGCTCCGACGCATCCTGCGGCGACGGGCGCCCTGCGCGAGATCGGCGAGTTGTACTACCTCGCCCGGTTCGCGGGGCGGCGTCTCAGCGCCGAAGAGACAGCGCGGGGCAAGGCGCTGGTGACATCGCTCCGTGCGGCCCTGGTCTCCTCGTGAGAGCGCCCTTTCTTCGGACGCCGGGCGTGATAACTCACGCCATCGCTCGGTATCGGACGCGCGAGACGTGCGCACCCGCACGATCGCGCCCCGACGCGGGCCCGCGCCCCGAATCACGTCACCGACCCCGGCTCGTCCGTCGATCAATCCGCCTGACTCCATGCCTCGATCGGTCGGGCGGGCGCGCGGCGCTCGCCGCGAGTCGCCGGCAAGGGGCGAACGCCGGGACCACCGGCGCCGGAGTGCGTTTCATGCCCGCAAATCGTTCCCGCACCGAGCGCTGGCGCGAGTGCATGCAGCAGATCGCGGATCGTCACGGCGGCCTTGAACTCTCGCTCGATCGACCTCAGGGCCAGCCCGTGCCCGATCTGGTGTGGCGCGTCCGCATCATCGAGATCAACGCGAGCGATCTCGTCGTTGAATCCCCGATCGCGGTCGGGAAGGCCATCGATCTCCCGGGCGGCACGACGCTGATCGGCGGCATGGCGATCGGGCAGAACCGCTGGATGTTCCGCACGAGCGTCGTCCGCGCCGAACGCCTCGGCAGCACGCCGGTGCTGCGCCTCTGCACGCCCGAGAGTGTCGAGCGCTGCTCGCGCCGCTCGTTCTACCGCATCAGCACCGCGGAGCTTCACCTGCCGCGCGTCGAGTGCTGGCCTCTTCTCAATCCGATCACGGCCATCCCCGCCGAGATCGCCTGCCGCGCGCTCGCTCGGATGACGCTGGCGGCCGGTGGCAATGTGCTCCTGGAGCCGCCCTCGGTTCTCCCCGACGTCGGACCGTCATTCAACGCACGCCTCGCCAATATCTCCGGCGGCGGCGCCGGCCTGGTGATCGAGCGGAACGACTCTTCGGCGGTCGATCGCACGCGTCAGCTCTGGCTGCGGATCGACCTGCGCCCCGCCATCGTCGCGCCGATCTCGCTCTCGGCCAAGGTCGCGCACAGCCACATCGACAGCGCGCAGAACCTCTACCTGGGCGTCGCCTTCGACTTCTCGCTCCACAGCGAGCACAAGCAGTTCGTGACCGAACAATTGGTCGCCTATGTCCAGAGTCTGCGCCACCAGGCCGAGGCGGCCTAGCGGCGGAACATCGGGCCCGTCAGCCGATGATCACGCGGGCGAGCGCGTCCCAGGCGCTGGTCCGCATGAGCGCGATGATCCCGGCCGAGACCAGCGTCAGCGCGGCCACGCCGCCGACCAGCCAGCGGTCGAACGTCCGCGTCACGATGCACCGAGCGATCGCGAGCACGGCGCCGACAACCATCGCGAAGAAGAACGGCCCGAAGAGGCGCTCCCAGATCGTGCCAACGTAGAGGTTGTTGAGCGCGTCGATGCGGTTGAGAGCGGCCGAGATGATCGCGAGCGTGGCGGTCAGCATCATCGCCCGATGCATCGCCGGCTTCTTCCGCTTCCACACGCCGATCCCCACGAGCGTCGCGAAGATGATCACCGAAAGCAGCGGCACGGCGAGAAACTGCCTGGGATTGAAGCCCATGATGAGCTGCTCGGGCGGAGAGACCCGGGCCGATTGCACGGCGATCATCACGCCCAGCACGAGGATCACGCCCGCCAGCGTCGCGCCGACCTTGCCGAGCGTCATGTGGACCCTGTGGCGCTTGAGCGACACCAGGAGAGGCTGGGCAAGGATGAGGATCTACCACAGCGACATGGCAACCCCGTGAACGATCACGAGCGTGCGGATGGGAGGAGTGATCTCGCGTCCCGGGTAGGCCCGTCCGTGAAAGTAGAACTGTTCGAAGCCGACGACCGCGGAGACGAGCATGACGAGCCCGGCGAAGGCGTAGAACCACTTGCTCGGGTCGAAGGGCTTCCGGTACACGGGCGTCGGGGGGCGCCGCGTGTCGGGCTGGGACGCGTGGGAAGGATCGGTCGCAAGCTGGCTCATCGTGACTCCTGAATGGTGCGCGGGCGGCGATCGGCCGCGGGACTTCCTCATTGGGAAAGCAATGCGGCGCCGTTCATACTCGGCGCGGATTCGTAACGCAACGGAGCGTGATTGACGCCCATGGCGGCAAACACACCCGGTGAATGCTCCTATTGATCTCTGCGCAATAAAAGACGTTTGAGTCAATCCGCCGATATCGGGGGAATGAGAACCAAAGGTACTCCGGCGGAGCTGGAG
>JABLTH010021405.1_pt1 | contig 15980 bp, 9 predicted proteins | sample 7875711 | NCBI WGS metagenome assembly JABLTH01 (sample SAMN14941262, study PRJNA633318) | bioreactor metagenome | isolation source: bioreactor | place: China | collected 2019-03-05 | reverse complement strand
GCGCAATGGGGCCTGGGCCGCGTGGTGCGCTATGTGCCGGACGGCCGCATCGACCGTATCGTGCCGATCCCCGCCGCGCAGCCTACCCGTCCGGCCTTCGGCGGCGCGCGGCTGGACACGCTTTACGTCACCAGCGCGCGCGACGGCCTGTCCGACGCTGCATTGGCCACGCAGCCGCAAGCGGGCGCGCTGTTCGCCACGGAGCCGGGCGTCGCCGGCCTGCCCGAGCCGCGTTTCCGCGGCTCACCTCCCGGCGCGGCCCCCTGACGTTCCGATCTACGACACACCGATCTACGACACGACTGATCTAAGACATCACCGATCTGCAAGACACGCGATCGAAGCACACCACCCGGCGGTACCCCATTCACGCAAGCGAGGTCGTCAGCCACATGAACTCCCAAGCCATCGCGTCAGCCACTCCCCAGGTCAGGGGCACCGTGATCTATACCTGTGTGCTTGCCGCGCTGGCCGGCCTGATGTTCGGGCTGGATATCGGCGTGATCTCCGGTGCCACCGCCTTCATCAAGGCCGAGTTCGCCATCGACGACCAGGCCATCGAGTGGATCGTCAGCTCGATGATGCTGGGCGCCGCCGCAGGCGCACTGGGCGCGGGCTGGCTGTCCTCGCACCTGGGCCGCAAGCGCTCGCTCATCCTCGGCGCGGTGCTGTTCGTGCTTGGCTCACTGCTGTGCGGAGCGGCCTGGACGCCGGACGCGCTGGTCGCCGCGCGCATCATCCTCGGCCTGGCCATCGGCATCGCCACCTTCACCGCGCCGCTGTACCTGGCCGAGGTGGCGCCCGAGCACATCCGCGGCGCGATGATTTCCACCTACCAGCTCATGATCACGATCGGCATTCTCGTGGCCTTCCTTTCCGATACCGCCTTCAGCTACCACGGCGCGTGGCGCTGGATGCTGGGCATCATCGCCATCCCCGGCGCGCTGTTCCTGCTCGGCGTGCTCGGCCTGCCCGACAGCCCGCGCTGGCTGATGATGCGTGGCCGTGACGAAGAAGCCTACGACGTGCTGCGCCGCCTGCGCGGCGACGAAGAGACCGTGGCGCGCGAGGCCGCCGACATCAAGGAGCAGCTGAAGACGCCGCAGCTCGGCTGGCATCTGTTCCAGCAGAACGCCAACTTCCGTCGCTCGGTGTTCCTGGGTGCGCTGCTGCAGGTGATGCAGCAGTTCACCGGCATGAACGTGGTGATGTATTACGCGCCGCGCATCTTTCAGGAAATGGGCTACGACCCGACCGCGCAGATGTGGTTCACCGCGCTGGTGGGCCTGACCAATGTACTGGCCACCTTCATCGCCATTGCGCTGATCGACCGCTGGGGCCGCAAGCCGATCCTCTACACCGGCTTCGCCGTCATGGCTGCTGGTCTCGGTGTGGTGGGCGCGATGATGCATGCGGGTATCCATGGCCAGACCGAGCAGTACTTCACGGTGGCGATGCTGCTGATGTTCATCGTCGGCTTCGCCATGTCGGCCGGCCCGCTGATCTGGACGCTGTGCTCGGAAATCCAGCCGCTCAAGGGCCGCGACTTCGGCATCGGCGTGTCGACCTTCACCAATTGGATTACCAATATGGTGGTCGGCTATACCTTCCTGAGCATGCTCAACCACTTCGGCAACTCGAATACCTTCTGGCTCTATGCCTCGCTCAACGTGGTGTTCATCGCGCTGACTTTCTGGCTGGTGCCGGAGACCAAGGGCGTGACGCTGGAACAGATCGAGCGCAACCTGATGTCCGGCAAGCAGCTGCGCGACATCGGCCGCTGAGCTCTCCAGCTCCCTCTCCCTCCGGGGAGAGGGTTGGGTGAGGGGCCGGGCGAAGCGTAGAAGCAGGAAAGGCAACGTGGCCCCGCGCTGCAGAACCGCTTTCTCGAGCACCCGCTCCTCATCTGCCTGACGGCATTCTCTCCCCGAACGGGAGAAGCGTTTCGACCATGAGGCCGGACCACCGGCCCACACGCTACACACTTCAAAAACACGCCACCTACTCATCCGGAGAGAACGACATGCATCGCATCCGTTCCTGGTGGTCCTTCCTGTTCTGTCTGTGCCTGCTCGCCGCCGGCTCCGCCCACGCGGCCACCGGCACCGTCCTGCAAGGCAGCACGCTCTATCCTCGCGTCGTCCGCCTCGAGCACGGCCCTGCCAACACGTACGGCCGGCTCATCGCCAGCACCAACGGCATCATCTTCCAGAGCAACGACAACGGCGCGAGCTGGAACCTGCTCGGCCCGGTACCGACCGCGGCTGGCAGTACCGAGCGCTGCTGCGCCACGCTGTACGAACTTCCGCAGGCGGTGGGCTCGCTGGCGGCCGGCACGCTGATTTCCGCCGCTTCCTACTTCTCCGGCAGCACACCAGCGGTGGAGGTCTACATCAGCACCAACCAGGGCGTGTCCTGGACCTACCACAGCACGCCGGTCCTGGCCGGCGACAGCAGCCACGGACTGTGGGACCCGGAATTCAGCGTCGCCAACGACGGCGCGCTGGTGATGTTCTGGTCCGATGAGACCGACCCGTGCTGCAGCCAGAAGCTGTCGCAGATCCGCACGTACAACGGCAGCAGCTGGCAGGACAAGACCGACACCGTGCGCAGCACCATCGCCGGCGATCGCCCGGGCATGATCACGGTGAGCAAGCTCCCCAACGGGCATTTCTTCATGAGCTACGAGCTGTGCGGTCCCGCGGCCTGCACGGTGTTCTCGCGCAGCTCCACCGACGGTTGGAACTACGGCGATCCCACCAATATGGGCACGAAGGTACAGACGGCCACGGGGCAGTACCTGGAGCATGCGCCGCTCAACAAGTGGAGTCCGTCGGTGCTGTCGTCCAACGGCGCGATCCTGCTGGTCGGCCAAGTGATGTACGAGTCCGGCGGTAGCGTGTCGGCGTCGAACGGCAAGGTGCTGTTCGTCAATACCAACGTCGACGGCACCGGCAACTGGTCCACCATCGCCGCGCCCGTGCAGGTGCCGGGCGCCTATGACAACTACTGCCCGAACTATTCCTCTGCCCTGCTCCCGGCGGCGGACGGCTCCAGCATCCTGGAACTGGCTTCGGACTACCTGAACGGCGGCTGCATCACCTACTTCGCCAGCGAAGCATGGAACCGCCTGCCCGCCGACGGCTCGATGCACGTGTTCCAGAGCGTGCAGGCGCCCGCGCTGTGCCTGGACAACACCGGCTGGTCCACCGCCAACAACACCAGCGCGGAACTGTGGGACTGCAACAACGCCCCGGTGCAGAACTGGATCGTGCACGCCAAGGGCGGCGGCTGGTTCAGCATCCAGAATCAGCAGACCGGGTTATGCGTGGACAACACCGGGGGCAGCACGACGCCGGGCAACCTGGTCACCTTGTGGGGCTGCGCCAACAACGCCAACCAGAACTGGCAGTTCATGGACCTGGGCAACGGCAGCTACAAGCTGATGAACCAGGCGTCCGGTTCGCTCATGCTGGACGATCCCGGCGGCTCGACCACGCACGGCACGCAGCTGCAGATCTGGACGGACAACGGGCTGGCGCCGCAGCAGTGGATTCTGCTCTGAGCCTCTCATGCCCTCTTCCCGACGGGGAGAGGGTCACCTGCGGGAGCGCAAGCGCTATTTCGCCGGCGGAAACCATAGGTTGACGATCTTGCCGCCGCGCACTTCATAGACGGCCATCGATTCCGGCCGCCCCTTCTCCGGCGGAAGGCCGATCACCCGCTCGTGGTCCACCACGATCGCGCCGGTGGCGGCGCGCTCGACGATCTCGACGTGGAAGTCTTTCGGCACCTTGGCGAGGAAAGCGAAGGCCGTCTTCAAGGCGGGAATGCCCTTTACCACCGGCCGCTTGCCGGTGAGGTCGGTGATCGTCACGTCGTCGGCGTAACAGGCAGCGAAACTGTCGATGTCGTGCGCGTTATAGGCCTCCACCTGTGCCTGTACCACATCGACTGGCTCGGCCGACTTGCCGCAGGCCCATGCGGTCGAGACGGCGCTGGCAAGAGCGAAGGCGACTGCCGCCGTGGAGGAACCGCGCATGACGTACTCCCGGAAAAGGAATCGCGCCGGAGCATAGGTCCGGCGCGATGCCCGGTCGTGTGCCATTGGTCGCGTAGGGCTCGCGACCGCGGACCCGCATGAGACGCGGCGCCCCCGCCTTCCCGCTTGGTGCGGGAAGCGATCGATCGGCGGCGCCGCGATCCGCCTGCGTCAGTCGGCGCTGTCGATCCGCACCTCCACCCGCCGGTTCGGCGCCAGGCACGCGATCAACTGCGCGCGCGGACCGTCCGGGCAATCCTTGACCTGATCGGTCTTGCCGAACCCTTCCGCACTGATGCGGCTGGCCGGCACGCCCTGTTCCACCAGATACGCCTTCACCGACTCCGCGCGCCGCTGCGACAGACGCTGGTTGTACGCCTGGCCACCCAGCCGGTCCGTATAACCGGCGATACGCACCGAGCGCAGCTTGTCGCCCTGCCCCTTCAACTCCGCCGCCAGATCGTCCAGCGTGCGGCGGCCCGCGGGTGACAAGTCGGCCTTGTCGAAGGCGAACAGCGCGTCCGCCGACAGCACCCGCGGCTCGGCCGATCGCGGCGCCGCCACCGGCGCGGGCGGCGCGGGCTCCTTCAGCAGGTCCGCGCAGCTTTCCGGCTTCCAATAGAAACTGCGCGCGATCTTGTCCTCGTCGAACAGCACCTTGTACTGGCACACCGTCACTTCGTCCGTGCCCGGCTTGCGGAAGTTGAACACGTAGTTCCACTCGCGCACGCCCCACACACCCTCGCTGAAATGCGGATAGCCGATCAAGTCCGACACCTGCGGCTTGTTGAGGCCCGGCTTCATCTGCCGGAGGTTGGCGAGGTTCGGGAAAGTGCCGCCCTTGTGCATGGGTGTCACGCTGCCCGGATCCGGCCAGACCATCTGGCCGGCGTTCCCGCCATCCTTGGCGATGTCATGGCTCACATTGCCGCAGGCGGCCAGGCCGCAGGTGAGTGCGAGCGCGAGCGAGGCCGCGGCGATCTGCTTGCAGGAAGTACGCATGGAATTGGCTCCTTTGATATCGCTCATGGTCATGCCCGCCCTCACCACACCACGCCCGCACCGACGCCCGCGCCGGCATCGCCGCGCGAGTTAGTGGTGGCGTTGAGCTTGAAGACGTAGCGGCCGCTCTCGGTAATGGTCGACACGCCGACCGCGATACCGCTTTCGCCGTGGAACGTGCCCAAGGCGACGGCGGCGGAGCTCTGGTTCGGCTGGTAAGCCTGCGGCAGGCTCGCCATCGCCATGGCCGAGGCGATGCCCGCGTTGGCGCGGTTGCCGATGCGGTTGAGATCGCGATCCACTGTCTGGAAGCGCTGGTCGACATAGTCCTTCGACCAGTTCTTGGCGCTTTCGATGGCCTCGTTGAGCTGGCCGACGTTCACCGCATCGGTCGCCTTCGTGCCGGCCGCCACGTTGGTGACGGTGCGCTCGTTGCCCACCGAACCCACCGACACGCTGTTGGCCGTATTAGCCACCGAACCGGCGCCGATCGCCACGCTGTTGTCGCCGCTGGCGGTGGAGCCCGCGCCGACCGCCGTCGAGTTGTTGCCGGTGGCCGAAGCGTGCGTGCTGTTGTCCACGCTGGTCTGGTAGGTGGGGTTGCTGTTGACCGTGCCGCCACCGCCGGTCGGCATGTTGTTCACCGTGGTCGTCAGGTTCTGCAGGCTGGTGTAGAGCTGCTGCAGCGTCTGGTTGGTGGCGTACAGCTGCGAGCCGTTGATCGCATCCGTGCTGCTGCCGCTGATGCGGCCGGCGGCCACGTTGGTCAACGTGCGCTCGGCACCCAACGCGCCCACGCTCACCGTCGAGCCCGGGGTAGCACCCGCAAAGTTGTAGGTGGTGCCCGCCAACGTGGCGCTGGCCGTGCCGACCGCCGCATCCGTCTTCGAGCCCGCGCCCAGGGCGACGCTGCCGGCGTAGGCCGCTTCCGTCCCCGCACCCAGCGCCATCGCCTGGATACCGTTCGACGTGGCGTTGGTGCCCAGGGCCACGCCGTCGGCCAGGTTCACGGTAGCGTTCTGCCCGATCGCCGTACCGCCCGGCGCCGTCTGCTGCACAATCGCGCCGTTGCCCATGCCGATGCCGTTGTCGCCGTTGACCGTCGTCTTGGGACCGATCGCCACCGACTCCGCGCCGACCGCCGCCGAATCGGACGCGGTGGAGTTGACGTGGAAGTACTTGATCGGCGTGACCGAGAACGACGCCATCGCACCCTTCAACTGGCGCAAGGTCACCGCATCCTGGTCCAGCGTGCCGTCGGCGACGTTGGTGATCTGGCGGAAGTCGGTGGCGTTGCCCACCGACACCGCGCCGAGCAGGTTGCGATCGGTGGTGTTGTACGGCACGACATTGGTGCCGACCAGGATCGACCCGGAAGCCGGCGCGATCGCACGGTCGGATACCGAGCCTGCGCCCAGCGCCACGCCGCCCAGCACCGACACGCCCGTGTTCTGGCCCAGCGAAGTGCTGCGGTCCGCCGCCGCCGTGGCGCCCACGCCGGCCGCCAGCGAATTCGCACCCGTCGCGCCGTTGTTGGCGTAGTTGCCGCCCTGCGTGCCGCCGTCGTTCACGCTGTAGTAGTGCGTGGCGTTGGCGATCACCGTGTTGTTGAGCGTGTCGATGGCCTGGTTGGTGGCATACAGCTGCGAGCCGTTGATCGCGTCCGTGCTGTTGCCATTGACCTGGCCCGCCGCGACGTTGGTGACGGTGCGCTCGGCGCCCGTCGCGCCCACGCTCACCGTGCTGGTCGGCGTCGCACCGGCGTAGGTATAGGTGTTGCCGGCAATGGTGCCGCTGCCGGTCTGCACCACGCCGGCGGTGGTCGAGCCCGCGCCCAGCGCCACGTCGCCCACGTTCGCGCCCGCGGTGGCGCCGTTGCCGATCGACACCGCGTTCTCGGTATTGGCCGTCGACACCGGACCGATCGCCACGCTGTTCAAGCCGTTCGGTAGCGAATCGGCCAGGTTGGAGTTGGCGTGGAAGTACTTGATGCCGCCGGTGTTGATCTGGTTGAACACCTGCTGCAGCGAGCTGTAGGTATTGCCGCCGTAGGTGATGCTGGTGTTCAAGGTGCCGGTGGCCGGATCGTAGGTGGTGTTGCCGCCGTAGCTGTTGGCGATGGAGTTGCCCAGGTTGGTGACCGTGTTGCCCAGGTTGGTCACGCTGGTGCCGACCGTGCCGATCGCCTGATTGGTCTGGAACAGCTGCGAACCGTTGATCGCATCGGTGCTGCTGCCGCTGATGCGGCCGGCTGCCACGTTGGTGATGGTGCGCTCGGCACCCACCGCGCCCACGCTGATCGTGCTGCCCGGCGTGGTGCCGGCGAACGCGTAGGTCTGGCCGTTGATCACGGTGCTGGCCGTGCCCACCGCCGCATCGGTGACCGAACCCGCGCCCAGCGCTACGCTGCCGGCAAAGGCCGCCTGCGAACCCGCGCCCAGCGCCATCGCCTGGATGCCGTTGGACACCGAGTTCGTGCCCAGCGCCACGCCGTCGGCCAGGTTCACCGTAGCGTTCTGCCCGATCGCCGTACCGCCCGGCGCCGTCTGCTGCACGATCGCGCCGTTGCCCATGCCGATGCCGTTGTCGCCGTTCACCGTGGTCTGCGGACCGATGGCGACCGACTCCGCGCCCGCCGCCAGCGAATCGGTCGCCGCGGAGTTGGCGTGGAAGTACTTGATCGGCGTCACCGAGAACGAGCTCATCGCGCCCTTCAACTGGCGCAGGCTCACCGCATCCTGGTCCTGCGTGCCGTCGGCCAGGTTGGTGATCTGGCGGAAGTCGGTGGTGTTGCCCACCGACACCGCACCGAGCAGGTTGCGGTCCGTGGTGTTGTACGGGATCACGTTGGTGCCGACGATGATCGAACCGGAGGCCGGCGCGATCGCCCGATCGGACACCGCGCCCGCACCCAGCGCCACGCCACCCAGCACCGACACGCCCGTGCCCTGGCCCAGCGCCGTGCTGCGGTCCGCGGTGGCTGTGGAACCGACACCCGCGGCCAAGGCATTCAGGCCGGTCGCGCCGTTGTTGGCATAGTTGCCGCCCTGCGTGCCGCCATCGTTGACGCTGTAGTAATGCGTGGCACCCGCCGCCACCACATTGCTGAGGTTGTCCACCGCCTGGTTCGTCGCCCACAGCTGCGAACCGTTGATCGCATCGGTGCTGCTGTTGCTGATGCGGCCCGCCGCGACATTGGTGATGGTGCGTTCCGAGCCGGCGCCGCCCACGCTCACCGTGCTGGCCGGCGTCGTACCGGCGAAGGCGTAGGTGGTACCGGCGATCGTGTAGCTGGCGGTGCCCACTGCCGCGGTGGTGGTAGAACCCGAACCCAGCGCCACATCGTTGGCATGGGTAGCGACCGCGCCGTTGCCGAAGGCCACTCCGCCGGCCGCCTGCGCGGCGCTGGCGTTGCCCATGGCGATAGAGCCGGTGCCCTGCGCGTTATTGCCGTTGCCGATCGCCACGGCGCCGTCGCCGTTCGACGTGTTGTTCGAACCGACCGTGACGGCACCGTTGCCGATAGCCGAGTTCGGATCGCCGATCGCCACCGCGCCGTTGCCGTTGACGGTCTGGCTTTCGCCCAAAGCGACCGCGCCAGTACCGCCGAGCACCTGTGAGTTGTGGCCGCCGGCGATGGAGCCGGTACCGGCAGCGGCAGCGACGGTACTGGTGTCGCCCAACGCTACGGTAGAGGCTGCCAGAGCCTGAGAACCGTTGCCGATCGCTGTCGTGTTGGTCCCATTCGCGATGGCGTTCAGGCCTACCGCGATGCTTCCGGTACCGTTGGCGGTTGCGGTATGCCCGATGGCTGTAGCGTCGTCAGTCTGCGCGCTAGCCGTCGTTCCAATCGCGAGGGCATTGTTGCCCATCGCATTAGCTTGAGCGCCCAGGACGGTCGCCGCTGTTCCGTTCGCCACCGATTGTGAGCCGGCCGCTATCGCTCGCACTCCCGTGGCCGTGGTGCCAGGCCCCATCGCAGCGCTGAGATCGCTATTTGCCTTGGAAGACGGTCCGACGGCGAGCGAACTCAACCCGCTCGACTGGGCACTGAAACCTAGCGCCGTGGCGTTCTGTGCACTCGCTACCGCACGGGAGCCGATCGCCACGCCACCAAGCGTCGCAGAAGATATGTAGCCGATGGCCACACCCTCGTTATCGGTGACGGCGGCCTGCAAGCCGACCGCCACTGACAGCCTGCCTGCTGCGCTGGTGCTCGCGCCGACGGCGACTGACGATTCATTGCTCGCGACCGCTGAACTACCGACGGCGACCGAGGATGCACCAGAGCCTACGGCGTTCACTCCTGCAGCGAGCGCATTGACGCCAGTGGCACCTCGATTGAGGTAGTTACCGCCCTGCACGCCGTTGTCGTTGACGCTGTAGTAGTGGATCGGCGTGGCGCTAGACGCGACGGCATTCACCGCCTGCGTCACCGCATAGAGCTGCGAGCCATTGATCGCATCGGTGCTGTTCTGACCGATGCGGCCCGCCGCAACGTTGGTGATGGTGCGCTCGGCGCCTCCCGCGCCCACGCTCACCGTACTGCCCGGCGTAGTGCCGGCGAAGTTGTAGGTCGTGCCGGCGATCACGTAGCTGGCCGTACCAACCGCCGTGGTCGTGCTCGAGCCGGAACCCAGCGCCACGTCATTGGCATTGTTGGCCACCGCCGTATCACCGAAAGCGACCGCGCCGGCTGCCAGTGCCTTGCTGGTGCTGCCGATGGCGACGCTGCCCTGCCCGACCACGGTGTTCTGGTAACCGATACCGACCGCGCCCTGCGCCGCTGTACCCGGCGTGCTCACCGCCTGTCCGCCGCCGCCGACCATGTTGGTGTTACCCATCGCGACCGACCCGTTGCCGGTGGCCGTGTTGTCCAGGCCGCTGGCGATCGCGCCGTTGCCTGTCGCAGTGTTCGGATCACCGATCGCCACCGCACCATTGCCGTTGGCGACATTGCCGGAACCGACTGCGACCGCCTTGCCGCCCGTGGCGGACGAGCCGTTACCGATCGCCACCGCATCGGCCGAGCTGGCGGTGGTGGATAAGCCGATGGCGATCGCGTTAGCGGCCGAAGCGGAAGATTGCCCCCCCATGGCGATGGAGTTGTCCCCGCTGGCGCTGGCGCCCGACGTAGTATTTGCGCCGATCGCGGTGGAACCTATGCCGGTGGCACTGGCTCGCACGCCCATGCCTACCGAGAAGTCCTTATTAGCGAGGGACTGCACACCGACAGCAACAGAGCCCGCGCCCGTGGATGCCACGTCTGTACCAATGGCCACCGCACTTTGCCCAGTGGCCCCTGTGTTGGCGGCCGTACGGGCTCCGAGATAAATCGCATTGACGCCGGAAGCGATTGCGCCAGAGCCGTGAGCGATCGCGTTCAAGGCAGATCCATTGGCTCCCGCGCCAAGGACGACGGCACCTTGTCCACTCGCTTTGGTCAAATAGCCGATCGCCACGGCATTGACGTCCGTCACCGTCGACTGGAGTCCCATGCCGATCGAGTACTGGCCCGACACACTCACATCCGTGCCGATAGCAACGGCCGATTCGGCCGAAGCACCAGTGCCTACCGTGCGAGCCCCGAGATAGACCGCGTTGAGGGCGGTGGCGTAAGCCTGCCAGCCCACCGCAGTCGAATGGGTCGCGATGCTCTGCGTCGACAAGCCAACTGCCGTCGCTCCGTCCGCCGATGCCTTCGTGAAGGCACCCAATGCGGTGGCCTGGCCGGTGCTTGCCGTGGCGGATGCACCAAGGGCGACACCATTGAGTGCGCCGACGGCTTTGGCTGATTGACCGATAGCCACGCCGCTGGTGGAGTTCGCATCGACTGAGCTGCTGTCGCCCATGGCGACCGCGGAAATCGCCTTGGCGGCTGAGTTCTGGCCGATGGCAGTGGCTCTATCCACCGTAGCCTGCGCAGCCGGGCCGACGGCCGTGGTCGCCGTGCCTGCGGCAACAGAATTGACGCCGAACGCGATACTGTTGACCCCGCTGTTGTTCGCATTAACGCCAATGGCGATCGCACCCGCGCCCGAGCCCGCATTGCTATTGGTGCCCATCGCGATGGCATTCAGGCCCCCTGCCACGCTTTGGGTGCCCATGGCCATGGTATAGCCGCCTGAAGCAGTGGCATCGGTGCCGATGCCAATCGCGGCGACACCAGTGGCACCGGTTCCCGCCGCACTGCGTGCCCCCAGGTAAACGGAGTTGATGGCGCTGCTGTAAGCCTGAAAGCCCACGGCTATACCGTTCTGTCCCGTGGAAAGAGAGTTGTAACCCACCGCCACCGCGCCCAGCACGTTGGCATGCGCAAGTGAGCCGAGGGCTGTGGCTCCCATACCGCTGGCCGCGGATTGGTAACCCATGCACGCTGCCGTGCTGTTATATGCGTTGTAAGGCGCCGCACTGCAATCCACCGCCTGCGCATGCGCCGGCAACATCCACGCGGAACCGCCGAAGGCCGCCAGTCCGAGGAAGATGCTCGCGCCAATCCGGTTGCGCGACCGATGGCGCACAGCACCCTGCGCACTTCCGCCAGGCTGGCTCGTCGCCAGCTCCGACACCACCACGAGCTGCTGCAGCGCGCGGTTCCAGACCTTGCCGTAAATCTTGTTCATGACGATCTCCTTTGCGTGGGGCAGTGCAAATCAAGAAGGCCGGCGGACGGTTGGCACGGGCACGCAAAGGCTCCTGGCGCGGAACCTCGATTCGGTTCCACGCTGTCGGCGCTTGCAGCGCGCGTGCTCGGTGTTGTTCCGCGGCCCGTGTACTTAAGGCGTTCGCACCCATCGCGAACGCCACGGCTATGAGGGTGCCCGGGTTATGGCCCGGGTCAGGCGCTCACCGGCACGTGGGCGGTATCAGCCGCGGCATAGTCGGATGCGATCCCCTGGATCGGCGGGCGGCGGGGTCGCTACGGATCGACCGATGTCATTGTCGATGACTGCCATGTTTCGTCCCTCTGGATGGATACGTTTCCCTTGCGCAGGCCACTTCCCTTCCAGGGAAGTCCGCCCCTTTCCATTCGTTTCCATCAAGGCCCCGGATGCGCGTAGCGTTTGCCGCGCAAGGAAGCCCGATGCATGACTGTGCCTGGCCAGCCGATGAAGATGTGTCCGATGTTCCGCGTGCGTCGCGACGCACTGCGCGAGCTTGGCTCGCGATCCACGGGTGCCGCGCGGCGAGGTCGCGTGTGGCGTAGATCCCGAAAAGCGTCCGACGGCCGCATGTCCAGGCGCGCGCTTGTGCAAGACGACGCGACCGCTGCGCGATGCTCCCGCGAACACCCGGCGGGTGATATCGGCTCGGTTTAGCTACGCGGTGACACTGGCCCAAGATCCATTCTCCGGCGCGATGCCGCCAGGAACGGAACGCTACGTCGCTTTCGCCCGGCAACCATCGGCCACCGTGCCAGGAGCATGCCCTCGCGCCGGATAAACCTGTGCCCGATACGTCTCGCGAACGCCGCTTCCGAATGCCCCTGTAGTACCCCGCTGTTGATCGAGCGACCTCGCGCGCCTCCCGCCGGGAGAAGCACGAAACGCAACGATGGGTTGGCGTCGTCAAATGAAATCGATGGAGTCCATTCGTCTGACGCGTTCGTGAGGTTATGCAAGTTTCTCGAAAGCGAGAAGCTTCGTCATACAAACTTGAGATGTAGATCACTCTATTCGTGCACTGCTTATTGCGCACGATCTTCTGCGTCCTATCCAGCATGACTTTCGTCCTCTACATGCTGAAATCATTAGAATATTTTAGACGTTTAGACGTCCAACTTTTCGTTCCTATCTATCGCGCTTCATTGCGCCATGTAGCGATTAATTTCATTCTATTGCACTTCATTTCATCAGACAGCCGCACGCTCATCGCACAACGCCATTGACTTGGTGCCCGTGCGTTCACGAATCCACCGTCGCGGAACGCCACCGGCGGCCGACAACGTCACGCCTATGGAAGAGAGCTCAAGAGCGCTGGCACCTAGCACCAGGACGGATGACGAGGCCGTGCGCCGCGGAGAGCCCGCCACGACGTTCTCTTATGGATGCAAAGGAAGCAGCGGCGCGGATCGGAAGCACGGCGGAGCGCGCCGCCCTGTCGGCGCCGGCAAGACAGCGAGAAAAGCGATACGGCTATCGGGAAGCCGATCGGGCCCGATGCCTCAAGGGGGGCAAGCCTGCAGCGAGAAGATCCGCTCCATCGGCACCCACTTCTGCCCGGGCGCGGCCCAGGGCAAGCGGCGCTGGAAGGTATCCATCAGCGCTTCCCATGCCTGCACGCGCGGGTTGGCCGCGTCGGCCGCCGACTTCGCGGCGCCATCGAAGTCTTCGGGCACGTCCATCACCAGCACCAGGCGATCGCCGGTGCGGAAAATTTCCAGGTCGCGAATGCCCGCCTCGCGGATCGCCGCCACGATCTCCGGCCAGATCTGCCCGGGTGTGTGCCAGCGCTCGTACTCGGCGATCAGTGCCGGGTCGTCCTTCAGATCGAGCGCGAAATAGCGGCGCGCCATCTCAGCGCTCCACTGCGCGCAGGCGCGCGAACAGGAAGATCACCACGAAACTCGCCACCGGCACCAGCATGGCGCGCGCAAGGCCCAGCGCGTCCGACACCGCGCCCATGCAGGCAGTCAGCACGGCGCCGCCGATGATGGTCATCACCAGCAATGCCGAACCGAGCTTGCGCTCGTCGTCGCCGCGGCCTTCCACGCCCAGCGCGAAGATGGTCGGGTACATCACCGACATGAAGAAGCTGCAGGCCACGAGCGCGCAGGCGCCCGCGGCACCGGGCCATAGCACGGCGAACAGGGTGAGCGCGACATTCACCACGGCGAAGGCCGCCAGCAGGCGGCGCGGCGCGATGTAGCGCATCAGCGCGCCGCCGGCGAAGCGGCCGGCCATGAAACACGCGAGCGAAACCAGCATGTAGTTGGCGGCGAGCTTGGCCGGCGTGCCGGGCATGGTGGCCTGCACGTAGCGGATCAGGTAGCTCCACACACCCACCTGCGCGCCCACATAGAAGAACTGCGCGGCCATCGTGGCGAGAAAGCGGCGATCGCGCAGCAACCGGCCGAGCACGCCGTGATCATGGGTGGCGCCACCTTCCTCCACCGCATGCACCGACGGGAAACGCGTCAGCAGGATCAGCAGGCCCCAGCCCAGCACCACCAGGCCGATGGCCAGATACGGCAGCTGCACCGCCGCCGTTTCCTGCGAGACGAACGTGGCGCGCTCCGCCGCGCTCAGGGCGGCGAGCTGCTCGGGCGTGTGCTCCACGCCGGAGAAGATGAAGTGCTGGCCGATCAGGATGCCGGCGATCGAACCCAGCGGATTGAACGCCTGGGCCAAATTGAGTCGCCGCGCCGCCGTTTCGCGCGGGCCCAGCAAAGTCACGAATGGGTTGGCAGAGGTTTCGAGGAAGGCCAGCCCGCTGGCGATCACAAACAGCGCGAACAAGAAGAACCCATAAGTGCGGAGCTGCGCCGCCGGCCAGAACAGCAAGGCGCCCAGGCCGTACAGCGCCAGCCCGAACACCACCGCGCTCTTGTAGCCGAAGCGGCGCATATAGATGCCGGCCGGCATCGCCACCAGGAAGTAGCCTAGATAGAACGCGCTCTGCACCAAGCCTGCCTGGAAGTCGTTCAGCACGAACGCCTTCTTGAACTGCGGGATCAGTACGTCGTTGAGGTTATTGGCCACGCCCCAGAGGAAGAACAGGCTGACGATCAGGACCAGCGGTAGCGGCGAGCGGCGCGCCGCATCGGCCTGCGAAGAAGATGCCGCCCCCGGCGGCGTTGCCGTTGTCGTCTCCAAAACCGCCCACCCTCGCCAGCTGCGTCCCCGTCGGGACAGACGTCACTCGATGTGCAAATATGAACAGCAGTTTCACCCGCAATACAAGATGCAACGCAGCAACCCCGGCCTCCGCGTGGCACCGACTCGCCCGCTGAGGCAAGCTTGCCTGCCTAGGAGGGGATCCACGCACCATGCCCAAGAAGACCGCACCCAAGTACCGCGCGCCCGCGCTGGACAAAGGCCTGGACATCCTTGAACTGCTTGCCGCCTCGCCCACCCCGCTGAGCATCGCGGAAGTGTCGGAGGGCGTCGGCCGCTCCCGCGGCGAGATCTTCCGCATGCTGCAGGTGCTGGAGGAACGCGACTACATCATGCGCGGCGAAGGCGACACCGGCTACCTGATCACTCCGCGCCTGTTCCGCCTGGGCATGGAGCAGCCCCCGCTGAAGAGCGCGGTCGAAGCCGCCCTGCCGATCATGCACCGCCTCGCCCATACGGTGGACCAGTCCTGCCACCTGGTCGTGCCCTCGCGCGAGCAGATCGTGGTGATCGCCCGCATCGACCCGCCCGGCGAGATCGGCCTGGTCGTCCGCGTAGGCCACCGCCGCCCCATGTCCCAGGCCACCTCCGGTCACGTGCTGCTGGCCTTCCAGACCGACGACGTCCGCGAGCTCTGGCTGGACACCATCGCCGCGCACGAACCCGAGCTGGACCGCAAGAAGCTCCTGAAACTCGCCACCCAAGTCCGCTCCCGCGGCTACGCCACCGCCGCCAGCCACATCGTCGACGGCGTCACCGACCTCTCCGCCCCCGTGCTCCAACACGGCAGCGCCGTCTGCGCACTGACCATCCCCTTCATCGAACGAAGGGCATCCGCGGTAGACGAAAAACACACGCTGGAACATCTACGCGAAGCCGCCCGCGACATCTCCGACACACTGCAATACGGCAGCCCGTCACGCGCGGATTGATGCATTCGCTTCGGCGCGGATGCCCCCAGGGCATCCGCGCCATAAGAAGCGCGATACCAAGGCGAAGAAAAAAAGCGCCCCCGCCAGAGCAAGCGGCGAAAGCCGCGACGCTCGGCCCGGCTTTTGACTTTGCTCTTGCTCGTACGGGTCCCCTTCGCGGCGGTGAGG
>JABLTH010099644.1_pt1 | contig 15983 bp, 14 predicted proteins | sample 7875711 | NCBI WGS metagenome assembly JABLTH01 (sample SAMN14941262, study PRJNA633318) | bioreactor metagenome | isolation source: bioreactor | place: China | collected 2019-03-05 | reverse complement strand
TCGCGATGAGCGCGGCCGACGGCGTGAGTCCGCCCAGTTCGAGGCCGGTGCACAGCTCGACGCGTCCCGCGCCGCCTTCCTGCGCAGCCAGGGCGGAGGCGACCGAATTGGCCGCCACTTCCAACAGATAGCGGCCGCTCATTTCAGTAGACGCTCTTGGAGGGGAACAGTCCGTCCTGCTTTGCGCCGTCGCATACCGCGTAGCTGAAACCCGGCTGGATCGCGAATGCCCCCACCTCGCCTTCGCGATTGATGGCGAGAAAACCGACCTGCAGGTCCTTCGAAGCCTGCGGTCGCTTCTTGACGATACGCATCACCGCTTCTTCGCAAGCCTGCTGCGGCGAGCGCCCCTGACGCATCAATTCCACCACGAGGAAGCTGCCGGCGTTGCGGATCACCTCCTCGCCCACGCCCGTCGAGGTCGCGCCGCCGACGTCGCCGTCCACGTACAGGCCAGCGCCGATGATCGGGCTGTCGCCCACGCGGCCGCGCAGTTTCCAGGCCATGCCGCTGGTCGTGCAGGCGCCGGCCAGGCGGCCCTGCGCGTCGATGGCGAGCATGCCGATGGTGTCGTGGTTGTCCTTTCCGCCGGGCAGGCTCTTCGCATCGCGCGCGCCCTTGCCGTAGTCGCGCACTTCACTGTTGGCGCTGGGTTGGTAGTGGGCGGTCTTCAGCCATTCGTGCCAGGCATGCTCGGATTCGGGCGTCAGCAGCTTTTCTTTCTTGAAGCCCTGCTCGATCGCGAACTGCTGGGCACCCTCGCCCACCAGCAGGACGTGCGGGGTGCGCTCCATCACGCGGCGCGCGACCTGGATCGGATGAGCGATGTTCTCCAGCGCGGCGACCGCGCCGCAACTGCCATCGCCGTCCATGATGCTGGCGTCCAGACTGACGTGGCCGTCGCGATCCGGATAGCCCGCGCGGCCCACGCTGTGGTTCTTGAGGTCCGCCTCGGGAATCATCACGCCGGCCTCGACAGCGTCCAATGCGCGGCCGCCCTTGGCAAGGATGGCCCAGGCCGCGAGATTGGCGGGCACGCCGAAATCCCAGGTGGAAATCACGCGCGGCTTGCGGCCGCCACTCACGGCCGGGATGGCTTTGCCGTCGGCCAGCGCCGGGGCGATGCGGGAGGTCAGGGCCGCGGCGGTCACGCCCAGCGCGGCGGTCTTGAGAAAGTGGCGGCGATCGGCCATCGGGCGTCTCCTGGCAGGTGAGGAAGGAACGGCGATCGCCCGAGAGTACAGGCGATCGTCCGCGGCCGGCAGGGGCCGGCCGCGGACTTGCGGATCAGAAGTCGTAGCTGACGCCGAAGCGCACGTAGCGCGGCGACTCCATCACCTTCACCGTGTCGTACAGGTCGTTGAGCTTGTCCGGCGTGTTGTTGCTGTTGTAGCGGGTGTACAGCACCAGCGGACGCTGCTGGTTCAGCACGTTGAACACGCTCAGGTTGAAGGCCAGCTTGTGGTCCGCGAAGGCCGGCCGGTAGGTCAGGTTGAGGTCCACGCGGTAGGTCCATGGCAGGTCACCCATGGAGCCGGGCACCGACGGCTTGCCGTTGCACCAGTGGTAGTACGAGCCGTAGCCATCGGGCTGGCTCTGGTCGGCTCCAAAGAAGCCCAGGCAATTGTGCGGGCCGCCCGAGGCGAGGTTGGCCACGCCCGACACCATCCATTCCGGGGAGAAGCGGTACACGCCGTAGGCCTTGATCTGGTGCGTGCGGTTATTGCCGAGCACGCCGTTGGCCCGGTCCATGACGTACGCGTTGTCCCAGTCCTGCGTCACGCCTACCGAGTCGTTGCCGCGCGAAACCTGCAGCAGGCCTTCGGAGTTCCCGTAGCTGCGCGAATACACGTAGCTGACTCGGCCGCCCCAATCGTCCTTGCCCAGCGGGTGCTCCAGGAACATCTCCAACGCGTAGTACTTGCGCTTCGGTCCCTGGCTGAAACCCCAGTCTGCGTTGCTCATCGGCACGCGCAGGTAGCCTTGCGTGGTGAGTACGTCGAAGTTGTTGGTCTTGCCAGGGTTGAAGATGTAGCAGGCGCCGCGGTTGGCGGTGATCTGGTCGTCAGTGAGGTTGTACATCGCCTTGGTCTTGGCGATGAGCAGGTTGGCGCTGTCGCACACGTCGTCCGAGATCTGCCGCAACACGCGGAAGGTGCCCTTCACGCCGGTAATCCATTCCGGCGTGATCGCCTTGGTCGCGCCGAGGATGAACTCGTCCTGGTATTCCGCGCCCAGATTGGTCGAAGCCACCGTGCGCGGATCCGGCGCCTGGCCGGTGTGGCCGTTGACGTCGAAGTAGCCGAACGGCGTCAGGCCGGTGGGCATGCCGTTGGCATCGATGCCGGTATAGGTGTAGTAGGTGCGGTTCCACGCGTAGCCGGTGGCGCCGTCGTAGGCCGTGTTGTTGTTGATCGCCAGGTAGTAGCGGCCCGCGTTGCCGTAGACCTTCAGGCTGGCATCGCCATAGACGTCCCAACTGAAGCCCAGGCGCGGCGACCAGTTGTGGTTCTGCGAAGTGAATTTCTGGCCGCTGTTGTTGTAGTTGGCGAAGGCGTCGTTGCGCAGGCCGACGTTGAGCAGGAAGCGGTCCGACACCTGCCAGGTGTCTTCGATGTATTGCGCGTGCTCGACGGTCTTCACGCCCGCCGCGCCGGTCACCACTTCCTTCATGACGTAGTAGCCGTTGCCGCCTGGCGCGCCGATGCCGTTGGCCGGGTCGACCGGCGCTGTGGCATCGTTGTTGTGCGCATACGTCCAGGTGGCGCTGTTGCTGCCCTGGTCGATGGTGCGCGGCGTCTGGTCGTCGATACCGAGGTTGAGCTTATGGTCGCCCAGGCGCCATTCCAGGTCGATGCGCAGGTTGGTGTTCTGCGAGCCCTGGGTCGGCGCCGGCACCGAGAAGGTGGACTGGTTGTTGCCGATCGGGCGGCCGCCGGTAAGCGCGAGATTCTGGTCCTGGATGTTCTGCAGGTACGGCAGGTTGGGGTCGTAGCTGACCGGCGCCGAGTAGTCGTGCAGGCGCATCTTGCCGTACATCGCGCTCAGCGTGATGTTGTCGGGGAGATAGCCGGTGTACTTGACGATGTACGCGTCGCCGCCGGTCTTGGTGCGGTCGGAATACGACTGGAACGCACCGGTGCGATGGCTCGCGTAATCGAAAGCGTAGTTGCTGCCGGAGCCGTGCTGCTCGCTCTGGATGCCGGTCAGCTCGAGGATATGGTTATCGGTGATGTTCCAATTGAGCTTCGCGTACCACTTGGGCGTGGTGTAGGTGTAGTTGTTGCGCGAGGGGCTGCTGGCGTCGCTGGTGGAGGTCTGCGTGCCCTGCTCCTTGTCGGCCTCGGCGGCGACGAAGAAGTACAGCCGATCCTTGATCAGCGGGCCGCCGACGTAGGCGCTGTAGGTAGTGCGCCACGACTTGTCGTCCTGCCGGTACTGGTAGGTCTTTCCGGCGTAGCGGTTGCGCGCGTAGACGATGTCGTCGGGCGAGGACATCAGCGAACGCGGAGTCCACTGCACCTGCGCGCCGTAATGCCATTCGTTGGTGCCGCTCTTGCCCACCTGGCTGATCACGCCACCGTCGGAACGGCCGTACATCGAGCTATAGCCACCGGTGAGCACTTCCTGCTGGTCGATCGCGCCGTAAGGCAGTTGCAGCGCACCCTGGCCCTTGTAGGGGTCGGTCGTGTTGAAACCGTTGATGTAGTAAGCGTTCTCCGCTCCGGACGCGCCCCCGAAGGAAACCAGGTCGCCACCGCCGCCGATGCGGCTGGTGAAGTTGGAGCCGGAGGTGACCGTGCCCGGCGCCAGCAGGGCGATGTCCTCGGCGGTGCGCGCCAGCGGCAGCGCATCGAGCTGCTGTGCGGTGATGACCGTGCGGGAGTCCACGCTGCTCACGTCGATCGGCGGCAGCGCGCTGGCGGTGACCTGCACGCCCTGCAGATTGGTCGCGGCGGCGGCCGCGCCGGTGCCGGCGAAATCCACCTGGGTGCCGCTGCTGACGCGCAGCGCGACCTGCTCGCGGGAAGCCACCACCGCGCCCTGGCGCTCCAGCGACACCTTGTACACGCCCACCGGCAGCGCGCCGGCCTGATAGCGGCCATCCGCGCCCACCGGGATGCGCCGCGACACGCCATTGTCACCCTGCACGACGACCGTCGTGCCGCCGGCATCGCCACCGACCGTGCCGAAGATCGAACCGGTCGTGGCCTGCGCGAACACGGCGCCGCTCAGCGCCAGTCCCAGGACGCACGCCAATACGTTGCGGGGCAGCTCATGCCCGCGATGCTTGATTGCCAACATGCCTTCACCTCGCCATGGTTGTCGTTGTCATATCCCCCTCCCACGACCGCACCCCGGACGGCGGCGGTCGTTCACCCGGACTAGCTACCGGTCCCTGTGCGCGAGCGCCCGCCCGCGCATTTGCATTCAAACCGTGTCGCGTGCCGCCAGGCCCGCCGCTCCGAGTACGCCCAGGCGTCCGTGTTCGATCAGGCGCACGGGCACACCCGCGAGGAATTCGCGCATCACGCCTTTGTTGAAGAAGCGCGAGCGGAACTCGCTGCGGGGCAGGAAATCGCCGAGCTGCGGCAGGATGCCCCCGGCCAGGAAGACACCGCCGGAGGCCTTGTACAGCACGGCCAGATCGCCGACGAAACCGCCGAGCATCGCGCAGAAGAGCTGCAAGGTTTCCAGCGCCAGCGCGTCGCCGCCATCCAGCGCGGCCGCGGTGATGCGCTCGGGTTCGGCATGCACGGCCGGCAAGCCGTCGAGCTCGGCGAGCGCGCGATAGAGATTCACCAAACCCGGGCCCGACAGCACGTGTCCGGTGTGCACGTAGTCGCGGTCGCGCGCGAGCAGCTGCAGCAGCGCCATTTCTTTCTCGGTGCCTGGGGCGATGGCGATGTGGCCGCCTTCGCTGGGCAGCACGGTGGCGCCCCGCTCCCCGGGTAACAGCAGGGCGCAACCCAGGCCGGTGCCTGGACCGACCACCGCGATGGGCCCACCGGCGGAGGCCGCCTCGATGAGGGCGATGCTTTCGCGATCCTCCAGATACTGGGTGGCGTAGGCGAGCGCTTCGAAATCGTTGACCACCCGCAGGCGTTGCAGGCCCAGGCGTTCGCGCAGCTCGGCCAGGCGGACGGGCCAGCGCAGGTTCTCGGCCACCAGCATGCCGTCACGCACATAGCCGGCCACGGCGATCGAAGCCTCGGTGACGGCATGATCGGGATGGCGCGCGAGGAAATCCGCGAGGATCTCGGTCAGGCCCGGCCAGTCGGCGCCGGCGTAGCGTTCGTAGGCGAGCACGCCGGCGGCGCCGGCCGGATGTGCGCCATCGACCAGGCCGACACGCGCATGTGTGCCGCCCACGTCTGCCGCCAGCATGATCCGCGACGGCTGCGCCGCGGTTCCCCACCCACGTTCCCGCATTGGCTCTCCCCGTCACGCGGCGGACACGCGGATGCCGTGCCCCTGTCATATCGATCGATGCTAAACCCGAATGGTAACGTTATCAATCATCGTGACAGCGGTAGCGTGTGCGGTGGTTCGCACCCGGCGCTATCGGGCAGTGCGGTCAGATGCCTATATATAAGGTGTCTGTGGCCACCCGTTCTTTGAAGCCGGCGGTCGATGCAGCCCCTATGCTCGCTGCTTTAGCGACGACAGCGCGTGATGCGGACGCACTGCTGGTAACGCTACCTCGAAAGATGGTTTTTCCGGCATGGGCGATCGGGTGAGGGAAAAATCCCTGCTTTCAAGCGCCGTCGCTTGGGCTAGGATGCGGTCATCGCCGCCAGGGGAGAGCGTCGCGTTGCGCAGGCCCACCATCAAAGACGTCGCCAGTCTCGCCGGGGTGTCGCCGATGACGGTGTCGCGCGTGATCAACCTCGAGCCGACCGTGCATGCCGACACCGTGCAGAAAGTGCGGCGCGCGATCGAGACGCTGCAATACCGTCCGGACGCGACCGCGCGCAGCCTGCGCGGCACGCGGTCGTTCACCATCGCCCTGGTCTACGACGACAACCCCAACGCCAACTACATTCTGAGCCTGCAGAACGGCGTGCTGGCGGCATGCCGGGAGCGTGGCTACGAGCTGCTGATCTATCCCTGCGATCCGCGCTCGCCGCGGCTGGTGGACGAGCTGTCCCTGCTGGCCAAGAACGCCAGGCTGGCCGGCCTCGTGCTGACGCCGCCGATGTCGGAGAATCCGCGCCTGCTGGCCCGGCTCAAGACCAACGACGTCGCCTACGCGCGGATCATCGCCGCGCGCGGCGATCCTCGCGACGGCGCGCCGTGCGTCTATGTCGACGACCACAAGGCCGCCTATGCGATCACTGCCTACCTGATCCAGTTGGGCCACACCGAGATCGCGTTCCTGTGGGGCGATCCGCACTACCGGTCCAGCCCGGAACGCTATGAGGGCTACGCGGATGCGATGAAGGACCACGGCATCCCCGTGCGCAAGAAGTACGTGCTGGAAGGCACCTACACCTTCGAGGATGGCTTCCGCCGCGCGCGCAAGCTGCTGGCCGGCAAGGACGCGCCGACCGCGATCTTCGGCAGCAACGACGAGATCGCCGCGGGCGCGCTCGCGGCGGCCCGCTCGGCGGGACTGGATGTGCCGTGGGATCTCTCCATCGCCGGCTTCGAGGACAACCCTTTCTCGCGCCAGGCATGGCCGGCGCTTACCACCGCCAGCCAGTCGACCAGCGAGATCGGTCGCCACGCGGCCTCACGCCTGCTGGAGCAATTGCAGAAGGGGACGCAGTCCGGCAGCGAGCGATTCGTGCCGGCCTTGGTGATCCGCGGCTCCACCGCGCCGCCGCGCGCCGGCCGCAAGGCGCCCTCCCCGTCGCGGGCCGCGGCGGCGGGTCCATCAAAGGCGGCGACATAAAAAAACCCCGCGCGTCGCGGCGCGGGGCTTTTCTGTTTCTTACCGGTGGCCGACGTCGACGCCGGCTCGGCGTATCAGCCTGCGACTTCGACGCCCGAGGCCTGGGCACCCTTCGGGCCCTGGGTCACTTCGAACTTCACGCGCTGGCCTTCCTGCAGACTGCGGAAGCCCTTGGAGTTGATCGCCGAAAAGTGGACGAACACGTCCTCCCCACCGTCCTCGGGCGCGATGAAGCCAAAGCCCTTGGCGTCGTTGAACCACTTGACCGTACCGAAACGCATTGCGTGAACCTCTGAATCATGGATTGGATGCACCATGGCTTCCTGCAGAACCACCACAACCCCTTGGTTCGCCGCCCCTGGCACGGGCGGAAGTATCAACATGTTTCATGGGAAAGCGCAATATGCGGGTGCGTATAGCCAGACGGGATAGGCCATGTTGCTCAGCTTTTGAGCAAGGCCTCCAGAATGAGGGGCACTTCCGCGGTCGCTGCCTTAAGGTGCGCGAAAATTTCGTCAATGCTGATCTCCGCCTCGTCGCCGCAACCGGCCGCGAAGTTGGCTACCAGAGCAAGGCATGCGTAAGCCAGTTCGAGCTCGCGCGCCAAGGCGGCTTCGGGCATGCCGGTCATGCCGACCAGATCGCAGCCATCGCGCTTCATGCGGGCGATTTCCGCGCGGGTTTCCAGGCGCGGCCCCTGGGTGGCGCCATAGCATCCGCCGTCGACGACCGGTACGCCGGCGCGGCGCGACGCTTCGATCAGCTGGCGGCGCAGCGACTCGGTATACGGCTCGCTGAAATCGATGTGCTTGACCTCCGCGCCTTCGACATCGCAAAAGCTGGTGTAGCGGCCGTGGGTGTAATCGATGACCTGGTCGGGCACCGCGATCACGCGGGGGCCCATGTCATCGCGAATGCCGCCCACGGCATTGACGCCGATCACAGTTCGCGCGCCCAGCGAATGCAGGGCCCATAAATTGGCACGGTAATTGACGCGATGCGGCGGCAAGGTGTGGCTCTCGCCGTGGCGCGCAAGGAAGGCGACGCACTTGCCGGCGAAGTCGCCGATGACGACGTCGCCGGAGGCTTTGCCGAAGGGGGTGTCGACGCTATGGCGCGCCGCGTTCGCGAGGCCGGGAAAGCTGTAGAGGCCGCTGCCGCCGATGACGGCCAGATCGATAGTCACGGTGGGATCTTCCTGCTTGATTCGGGTTCGGGAGGGTCAGCCGCGCGGTGCGGCCACCCGGTGAGCGAAAGCTTGCAGATGGCGGGCCAGCGCCTCGCGCGTGCGCTCGTCGGCAAGCCGGCCATCCACGATCTTGGTGTGGGCCTGGAACACCAGCACTTCGCCCTGCGGTTCCACCTGCGCGCCGGCGCGGCGCAACACCAGCCGCAACGAGTCCTGCGCGCGCACGGTACCGGTGATGCCGGGACTGGCGCCCATGATGCAGCAGAGCTTGCCGGCCAGCGGCGATACCGGGCGATCACGGCCCGCGCGAGAGAGCCAGTCGATAGCGTTCTTCAGCACGCCGCTGATGCCGCCGTTGTATTCGGGGCAGGCGAGGAGCAGGCCATCGGCCGCCACGACGGCATCCTTCAGCGATCGCACCGGTGCGGGGTCGCCCTGCTCTTCCACGTCCTGGTCGAACAGCGGCAGCTCGTGCAGGCGATGCGTGGCGATGTCCATGCCTGCCGGCGCCAGTTCGCGCGCGGCCTGGAGCAGTGCGGTGTTGAACGAGGCGGCGCGCAGGCTGCCCGATAGGCCGAGAATGTTCATGCGTCCCCTTGGCGCGCGCTCAACGCAACGCGTAGATGCCTGGCAGATTGCGGCCCTGCTCGTAGTAGTCCATGCCGAAGCCGAAGACGTAGCGGTCGGGCAGCTCCACGCCGTTGAAGTCGGCCACGATGCCTTCGACCAGGCGATCGTGCCGCTTGCTGCACAGCGTGACCACCAGCACCCGATGCGCGCCGCGGCGCAGGCAATCGTCGCGCACGGCCTTCAGCGTGTGGCCTTCGTCGAGAATATCGTCGACCAGCAGCACGGTGCGTCCGGCCAGCGGCACCTGCGGCTCGCGCAGCCAGTGCAGCTCGCTGCCGGAGGTGGTGCCGCGATAGCGGGTCGCATGCACGTAGTCGAACTCGAGGTCGGTGCGGATGGCCAGGGCCAGGTGGCCGCCGAACACCAGAGCGCCATTCATTACGGTAAGGAAGACGGCGCGCTCGCCGTCGAGCGCCGCGTCGATGCGGCGCCCCATATCGGCGATCACGCCCTCGAGGGCGCCGCGGTCGAACAGCAGGTCGGCGTTCGCCAGCGCGTCGGCGAGCGGCGGAACGGTGGATTCGGAAACGTCGTTGCTCATGCCTTGCCTTCCTCGGCGTTCAGCGCCGTGATGCGCGCGATGAAACGGTCGCGCTGCGGGTTGTCGGTCAGTCCTTCCCAGGTGGCGCCCAGCGCACCGCGCAGAGCCGCCAGGCGCTCCGGCGCAGCGGCGGCGCGGCCGTGCAAGGCGGCGATGGCTTCGTCCACCACGTCCGGGAAACAGGCCAGCACCAGATCGCAGCCGGCATCGAGGTGGGCGGCGACGCGCGCGGCGACACCGCCAGCGGCCCCCGCGGCGGCCATGCTGATGTCGTCGCTGATCACCGCCCCTTTGAAGCCCAGCTCGCCACGCAGGATGTCGTGGATCCAGGTCTTGGAAAAGCCGGCGGGCTGCGGATCGACGGCGGGGTAGACGACGTGGGCCATCATTACCGCCTCCACCCGCGCCTCGATGCATTCGGCGAACGGGTGCAAGTCCTCGCGGCGGATCGTCTCAAGTGGCCGGGGGTCGACCGCCTGCGCCTTGTGCGTATCCACCGCCACCGAGCCATGGCCGGGGAAATGCTTGAGCACCGCCGCCATGCCGCCCAAATGCATGCCGCGGACATAGGCTTGGCCCAGTTCGGCGGCAGCGACAGGATTGGCATGGAAGGCGCGGGTGCCGATGGCCGCGTTGCCGCGAGCCAGATCCACCACGGGGGCGAAGCTGAAGTCGACGCCGATCGCCCGCATCTCGCTCGCCATTACCCAGGCATGCTCCTCGGCCAGGCGGATCGCCTCGGCCGGGTCGCGGTCGTACACCGCGCCCACCCTGGCCAAGGCGGGCAGGCGCGTGAAGCCTTCCCGGAAGCGCTGCACCGGTCCGCCTTCCTGGTCCACGGCGATCAGGATGTCTTCGCCCGCGACCTCGCGGATCGCATCGGTCAGGCCGCTCACCTGCTCCCGCGAGGAGAAGTTGCGCGCGAACAGCAACACGCCGGACACCCCGGGCGCGACGAGCTGCCGCCGCTCGGCATCCGTCAGCTCCAACCCCGCCAGGCCGATCATCAGCATCAGGCTCGCTCCTCCGCATCGTCGGCATGCCGTTCGGCCGCAGACCAGCGCGAATACGGATGCTCGATCAGGTTGACGTTGTAGTAGCGCGCCAACGCGCTCACCTCGCGCCCCAGCCACGCGGGACGGGGGAACGGCGCATCGGGCGCGTCGAGTTCCACCTCGGCAACCACCAGGCCGGCGTTGTCGCCGAGGAATTCGTCGATCTCGAACGTTACGCCATCCACGGTGACAAGGTGACGAAACTTCTCCAGCACGCCATCGCACAAGCCGGCGAGCATGGCCTCGGCGTCGGGCAGCGGGATGGCGTATTCGAACTCCGCCCGCTCGATGCCGAGCTTCGCCGACTTGATGTTGAGCCAGGCCTGATCTCCGGCGATGCGCGCACGCACCGAGGCGCGGGACAGGCCCTGGCGCAGCGCCTGCGCGCCGACGAGGTAACCCTGCGCCAGGCGTTCTGTGCTTTCGACTTGATGGCGCCAGCCGTCGTCACGGAGGAGGAACTTGCGTTCGATCTCGATGCCCATGGCGGTCAGTCGCGTTCGAACAGCGCGATGGATTCCACGTGCGCCGTGTGCGGGACCATGTCCATCACACCCGCCGCGGCGAGGCGAAAACCATGTTTCTGCACGAGGATGCCGGCGTCGCGCGCCAGCGAGCCCGGATGGCAGGACACGTAGACGATGCGGCGCGTCTCGCGGTGCGGCAGGTATTCCAGCACCTTGTCGGCGCCGGCGCGCGGCGGGTCCAGCAGGAGCTTGTCCCAGGACTGGCGTGCCCACGATGCGCCGCGCTGGTCCTCGAAGAGGTTGGCAACTTCGAAGCGCGCGTTGGCGATGCCGTTGCGCATGGCGTTCGCGGCCGCGCGCTCGACCAGGCCGTGCTCGCCCTCCACGCCCACCACCTCGGCCACGCGGCGCGCGATGGGCAAGGTGAAGTTGCCGAGGCCGCAGAACAGATCGAGCACGCGATCGGTCGGTTGCGGATCGAGCAGCTCGAGGGCGCGGGCCATCATCCGGCGGTTCATGCCGGCATTGACCTGCACGAAATCGAGCGGGCGGAATTCCAGCTCGACGTCCGGCACGCCCTCACCCGCATCGATGCGGAAAGCCAGGCGCGGTTGCTCCGGCCATAGCGGGTGCACGCTGCTGATGCCACCCGGCTGCAGATACATGGCAAAGCCATGCTCCTGGCCGAACGCCTTGAGCTTGGCCAGGTCGTCTTCGCTCAGCGGCTTGAGGTGGCGGAACACCAGGGCCACCGTATCGTCGCCCGCGGCGAATTCGATCTGGGCGATTTCGCCGGCCGCGTCCAGCGCGCTGACCAGTTCGCCCAGCAGGCCGATCTTGGGGCCGAGCGCCGGATGCACCACTTCGCACTGCGTGATGTCTGCGACGAAACGCGGATTGTCCTCTTCGCGGAACCCGACCAGCACGCGCCCTTTCTTCACCACGTTGCGCACCGACAGCCGACCCTTGCGGCGATAGCCCCAGGGTTCGTCGGTCAGCGGTGGCAGCCATGCGGCGGGCGCCACCTTGCCGATGCGCTCGAAGTTTTCGGCTAGCACGCGCTGCTTGGCGGCGATCTGCGACTCGGCATCCAGGTGCTGCAGGGCGCAGCCGCTGCACTGACCGTAGTGTCGGCAGCGCGGCTCGACCCGGTGCGGCGAACGGGTGCGCAGCTCCACCGTCTCGGCCTCGTCGAAGTTGCGATGACGGCGGCGGATGCGCAGCAACACCTCTTCGCCCGGCAGCGCGCCGGACACGAACACGGCCTTGCCGTCGACGCGGGCGACGCCACGGCCGTCGTGGCTGAGATCGGTGATGGTGGCTTCGAATTCTTTCATGGGACCCGTACAAAAAACGCACGCCCGGATCGCGAGGTCCGGGCGGCGGGACAAGAGGGAAAAAGGCGCGGCGTTACTTCTGCTTCCAGGCGCCCGAAGGGTCCTGATAATACCCGCCGGCGCGAGCGCGCTCGATCCAGCCCTTGGCGAAGGTGGCACGGATCTGCGACTCCCATTCGGGATGGCCGTTGGCGTTGGCCACCTCGCGGTACAGCGCATTGCGGTCGCGGTTCTCGTCCGACACGGTGGCGTTGACCTCGGCGCGCTGGTTCAGCGGTACCTTGGCGGCGTCGCGCACGGTGACCAGGCCATCCTTGGTGAACCCCACGGCGCCGCTGTCGAACAGCGCGCCCAGGCTGCCCTGGAAACGCTGCTGCATGCGCGCGCGGATCGCCTCGGTGGTGCTGGTCTGGATGCGGATATCGGGGGTGTCGGCGGCATAGGCGGCCGGGATCAGCAGGTCCAGCAGCATCGCGGAGGGCTGCCTGCCGGGCTTGGCCGGGGCCGGCTTGGCGTCTTCCTTGTCATCGCTCTTGGCCGCGGGCTTGGTGTTGTCCAGCACGGTGCCGATGAATTGATCGGCCGCCTTCTGTGCGGCGGCCTCAGGGAAGTAGACGTTGATGGTCACGCAGCCGACCAGGGCGACGAACAGCGAGGTCAACAGGACATAAGCGAGCTTGCGCATGATCGGCACTCCTTGGATGGCTTGATGCTCGGCGGGTCCGCGTTCGGCAAACCCATCCCTCATTGGAACGGCAGGCTCATTGGACGGCGGGACTGGGTGAATCCGGCTCAATGGACCTCGGGACCGCCGCTCTCCGTGGCGGCCTTGAGGCGGCGCACCAGCGTCGGCCAGTCCACCTGGGTCTGGTGGCCCACGACCTGCAGCCGCGGCAGTCCGCTGCCCTCGACGATAGTGTAGCCGTCGCCGTCGCTGTCCAGGCCGCTCATGCGGCACACGCTTCCCTGCAGGACGCAGTTGAGGCCGATCCGCTTATAGCTGAAGTTCTTGAACAGCCGCAGCATCGCGCCCTGCAGGCCGGCGGCGATGCCGCCTCCGCCGACCGAGACGATGCTGTTGACCGCGCGCTGGCTGATGCGTCCGCCGCTGCCGGCCAGCAGGCGTGCATCGAACGCCACCGGAGTCCAGTTCACCAGGCGCAGGTTCTGGATCGTGCCGTCCATGCGGCCGGTGATGCTGCCGATGTCGAAGACGCTGGTCATGGCGCCGAGATCGAGCTGGCGCAGGGTGATGTCGCCGGCCAGCACCGGGCTGTTGCCGAACGGATCCTGCAGCGACATGCGGGTGACATCGACGAATCCGTCGAACACGTTCATCGACAAGCCGCCGTCCAGCTCGATGCGATCGTCGACCCAGCGCAGCGCCGGGATCGCGCCGCCGACGGTGCCTGGGAATTCCGGCCAGCCCATGGCACGACTGAAGGCCGCCATGTCCACGCCGATCAGCGCCAGCGAAGTGGTCAGGCGCCGGCCCTTCGCAGCGGCGGGTCGCCAGTCGAGATCCGCCACGCGCAGGTGGCCATTGAGCAGGGGCACCTCCACCGGCTTTTGCAGGCTCAGGTTGCCGTCGCGGCTCTGCCACGCGGTCTGCGCGGCGCCGTGCATCAGCCGGTAAATCTGCATGCTGCGCCAGCTCAAAGCGGTCGCGGGACGCGAGCCATGCACGGCCCAGTCCATGCCGCCGCGCAGGCCGCCGACGGCGAGGCGGCCCTCGCCGTCGGCCAGGTCCAGGCCATCGGTATCGAACGAGAAGGCGCGCGGACCGTCGGCGGCCAGATCCAGCGTCGCCGACAGCTGGCCGACGATGCGCATGTTGCGCAGGCCCATGGTTGCCAGCCAGGACTGGCCGTAGCGCTGGTAGGCCGCCGGGAAGCTGGCCTGGAAACGGTCCAGCTTGAGTTTCTGCAGTTCGCCCTTGGCGTCGAAAGCCAACGAGCCGTCCAGTTGCATGGCATCGGCGTCGCCCACACGCAAGCGGCTGAGTTCCAGCGCGCCATTGCGCATGCTGGCGTCGAGGCCCAGCTGCACTGGGTGGTCCGGCAGGCGCGCGTAGATCGGCCCCAGCAGCAGCTCGCCGCCGCGCAGGCTGGCATCCAGGACGATCCGCGCCGGACCGCCGGTCGTGTCCACGCTGAGGCGGCCGGAACCGTTGACGCGCTGGCCTGCAAGCGTGCCGGAGGGGGTGTCGAAGCCGACGTCGGCCAACCCGAACTGGCCCGAGGCCTGCACGCCCGCATTTTCGACGTCCAGTGCCATGTCGGCATCCAGGCGACCCGCGGTGGTGCGGCCTGACCACATGGTGCCCAGCAGCCCCTGCAGCCATCCGGCCGGCAAGCCCTTGAGGCTGATCTGAGCATGGGTCGGCTGGTCCAGCGGCAGTGCCGCGCTGGCCAATGACTTGCCCTGGTTGACGTCGACCTGCAGCGTGTTGGCGGCCTCGTCCAGCACGAGCGAAAGCTTGGCGTCGTTCCACGCGGCACCTGGTGCGCCCGCCAGTTTCAGGTCGCCATCGAACAGCCAGCGCAGATGCGGGTCTCTCGACAGGCCGCCCTGCACGTCCAGCCCGACCCGACGCCAGCCCAGCGCCGGCAGCTCGGCCTTGGCGGCGCGGATCGCCAGCTGCAGGCCGCCTTTGCCGTCCTCGGCGAGGCGTATCTGGACGTCCTGCAGTTTCACCCCTGGAGCCGCCAGCTGCTTGGCGTCGAGCACGATGTCGGCGCGAACGGGAAGCGCCACGGCTAAACCGAACAAGATGCACAAATAGAACAAAAGGTGGCTTGATGTCGGGCGCATGTCGCGCCATTCTGCCAAAACCAGCTGAACGACATGGACTCGTCATGTTCAACACACCCTCCAACGGCACGCCCGCCGTTCCTTCCGGCCGCCACGCGCTGCGGTTGCGAGTGCTGGTGGCCGACGACGACCCCGCCAGCCGCCTTTTTCTGGTCGAAGCCATGCGTACCCTCGGCCTGGATGCCGAATCCTGCGACGACGGCCCGGCGGCCATCGCGCGCGGTCGCCGGGAGACCTATGACCTGTTGCTACTCGACTGCCGCATGCCGGGCGCTGGCGCGCGCCAGGTATTGAAGGAGCTGCGCGGGGATCCTGCCGCCTCCTCCGCCGAAAGCACCGCCGTGGCGACCAGCGCCGAAATGGATGCGGCCGAACGCCAGCGCCTGCTCTCCTATGGCTTCAGCGAAGTGCTGCAGAAGCCGTGCTACCTCTCCGACCTGCGCCGCGTCGTCGCGCTGGTGCAGCCGGATGCGCAGCCTCTGCTCGACGATGCGCAAGGACTGGCCAGCGCCGGCAATGAGCAGATCATGCTGGCGATGCGCACATTGCTGCGCGACGAGCTGGTCAGCATCTACCAGGAATTGGATACCGCGCTGACGGATGCCGGTTTCGGTGATCGCCTGCACAAACTGCGCGGGTCCTGCGGCTTCTGCGGCGCGGCTGCGCTGGCGGCGCGGGTGGTCCAACTGCAAGAGAGGCTGCGCCAGGGACGCGCGGTACCGCCTGCACTGTACGAACGCTTCCGCGCCACGTTGCGCCAGACCATCGACGCCCTCGCCCCTCGCTCCTGAGCGTGTCAGCGTCGCGACAGTGCGGCGGCCAGCACGTGCCAGGCACGCAACTCCGCCCCACCCAGGTGGAAACGGATCACTTCGCGCATCATCGAGCGCAACGCGGAAAGACCGGCGACATCGGGCATCGCGTCCTGCGACAGCGCCAGCAGATCGCAACCGCGCAACGCATGAGGCAGATCGGGCCGGCATGGCGTGGGGCCCGACTCCACCTGGTAGCGGTAATGGCGTTGCGGATCGACCGGCTCGCCGGACTCTCCC